>Ga0123334_1000624_pt1 | contig 48226 bp, 50 predicted proteins | sample BiotimSIPDNA_FD_89706 | JGI IMG/M metagenome (GOLD analysis project Ga0123334, IMG submission 89706) | Anaerobic biogas reactor microbial communites from Washington, USA - Biogas_R1 time_0 SIP DNA | ecosystem: Engineered > Bioreactor > Anaerobic > Unclassified | place: Washington, USA...
GATTACATCGTCACGCACGTGTGCGCAAGAAGATTTTTGGCACTCCGGAACGTCCACGCCTGAACGTATTCCGCAGCATCAAGGACATCTATGTACAGGTCATTGATGATCACAGCGGCACAACTATCGTTTCAGCTTCCAGTATTGACCATGGTCTGCGAGATGCCGTCCAGGGAAAGTCAAAGATGGAACAGGCTCAAGTAGTTGGTGAAGAAATTGCCAAACGCGCCAAGGAACAAGGCATCACCAAAGTTGTGATGGACCGCGGCGGTTATATTTATACCGGTCGGGTCAAGGCTTTGGCTGAAGGCGCCCGTAAGGGTGGACTGGAGTTCTAAAAGAGGATATTATGGATGACTTTCAATCATTAGAACCACAATTTGACGAACGAGTAATCGATATCGCCCGCGTGGCAAAAGTTGTGAAGGGCGGTCGCCGTTTTTCCTTCAGAGTCACGATTGTCGTTGGTGATAACAATGGAAATGTCGGTTTAGGAATTGGTAAAGCAGGTGCAGTGCCGGACGCAATGCGTAAAGCGACCGAACGTGCCTATAAAAATATGCATAAAGTCAGCTTGCTTGGCACAACAATTGCCCACGAGGTTATTGGCAGACAAAGCGGCGCGAAAGTTTTGCTCAAACCTGCATCAGCTGGTACCGGCGTCATCGCCGCGGGCGGCGTTCGTGCAGTCTGCGAAGCGGCTGGAATTAAAGATATTCTGACCAAATCACTTGGCAGTGCTAACATGCTGAACATTGTCCAGGCGACTTTTGATGCACTTGCTCAATTGAAATCACCTCAGACCGTTGCTGCTGAACGCGGTAAGAATCTGGAAGATGTAACCCCTTATTGGGAACGGAGGAAAAATGGCTAAGAAAAAAGACAAAATCCTTCGCGTCAAGCAAGTTAAAAGCGGCATCGGTTACACCGTTCGCACAAAGAGAACACTCAAAGCCCTGGGTTTTCGTAATGTTGGCGATGTCGTCGAACACAAAGAAAACGAAGCCCTGTTAGGTATGCTGGATAAGGTTTCACACCTTGTTGTAATCGAAACAGTGGATGAGGAGAAGTAAGAATGCAATTACACGATCTTAAGCCCAATGAGGGCGCAAAAAAGAATCGCAAACGCGTGGGTCGTGGCATGAGCAGCGGTCATGGCAAGACAGCCGGTCGTGGTACCAAAGGTCAAAACGCTCGCACCAGCGGTGGTGTTCGTCAATACCACAGCGGCGGCAACCTGCCTTTCTATCGCAAGCTGCCTTTCCTGCGTGGTGTAGGTTTCACCCCTCGCAACCGCGTACGCTATGCTGAAGTCAACCTGGATTCACTGCAGGATTTCAAAGCTGGAAGTGAGATAAACCCTGAAGCTCTCAAAGAAGCTGGTTTGTTAAAAAAAGGAAAGGCATTGCCTATCAAGATTATGGGTCGCGGCGAAGTAAAAGTCGCTTTGAAAGTAAAAGCCCATAAGGTAACTGAAGGCGCTCGCCAGAAAATTGAACAAGCTGGTGGAAGCATCGAGACCATCGAACTTTCATAGGAACAGGAGAACATTTCATGAAACGATCAGCCTGGCGCTTTTTATGGAAATCAGAGGATATCCGCAATAAATTGCTGATATCCTTACTTTTGCTTGCCATTTATCGTCTGGCGGCTAATGTCCCGGTGCCTGGACTTGACCGCGTTGCTGTCGCGGGTCTTTCCCAGATGACAGGCGCTGGCAGGAACCTGGTCAATTTGCTTGACCTTTTGTCAGGTGGAGCAGTCTCTAACTTCTCCATCCTTGCGATGGGTGTTTATCCGTATATTACTGCCCAAATTATCCTTCAGCTGCTTACCCCGGTCATTCCCGCTCTTGAACGCAAGATGAAAGATGATCCCAGGGAAGGTCGCATCTGGATGGAAAAATGGACCGTTATTCTGACCATCCCCATGGCGTTGCTCTCTGCATTTGGACAGATCAACATTTTCAACCAAATGCTTGAGGGTAGTTCGATCATTACGAACTGGGGTTTCAGTGGTGCCAGTCTGATGCCTACGATTACTGCGATTATTTCGATGATTGCCGGTACGATGTTTGGTATCTGGATTGGTCAGCTTATTTCTGAGTTCGGTTTACGAAACCAGGGTCTTTCGCTGATTATCTTTGCCGGTATCGTTTCACGATTCCCAGTTGCGATTGCCAGGATGGTTGCGGGGTCCGAACCATGGTGGGTGTTCGTCGTAGTATTGGTAGTCTTTATTCTTACTATCATGGCTATTATCTACGTACAGGGCGGTCGCAGGAACATTCCTGTGCTCTTCCCTGGTCGTCGGATTGGTAACCGCATGTCCATGCCTGTTCGTTCTCAACTTCCGTTGATGGTTAACATGGCTGGTATGATCCCGATTATCTTTGCCCAAAGCTTTTTGACATTTCCGGCGATTCTGTCCTCCTTCTTCCTGAATTCACAGGTGAAATGGATTAATAGTTTTGCTAACTGGTCATATCGTGCTTTTGGAGGAGACACCTGGTGGTATCCGCTAATCTTCTTCGTGCTTGTTGTGGCATTTGCATACTTTTATACTGACGTATTGTTTGCCCAGCAAGATTACGGTGAAAACCTGAAGAAACAGGGTGCACAAATCCCTGGTGTGGTCAGAGGCAAACCCACGCAGGATTACCTGACCCGCGTGCAGCGCCGTATCACCCTGCCGGGAGCTTTTTTCCTTGGTTTGGTGTCTGTCCTTCCATATATTATGGCATTTTTCCTACCCGAAAACAGCGCCGGTCTGCAGATGATGCAAGCCTCTGGTCTGTTGATTGTGGTTGGTACTATCCGTGAAACGGTGGAACTGATTGAAACCGAACTGCGAATGCATGGTTATGACGATCGGTTGATTAATTAGGAAAATTGATTGTTGATGAACGAGCAAGCTGTTTACATCGTTATGCTGGGACCTCCCGGAGTCGGGAAAGGAACCCAGGCGAAAATAATTGCCGGGAAACTTGGTTTAATCCATGTTTCCACCGGAGATCTCTTCAGGGAAAACCTGGACAATGAGACAGACCTCGGCAAGCTTGCTGCGAGTTATATGAATAAAGGTGAATTGGTACCAGACGATGTAACCATCGCGATGGTTGAAGAGCGACTGAGTCGTGAAGATAGTGCACGGGGAGCTGTTTTAGATGGTTTCCCCCGCACACCTTTCCAGGCTGAGGCTTTAAATGAGCTGCTCTCCCATATTGGTGGAAAAGTAAACCTGGTGCCATTTATCCAGGCTCCAAATGAAATGATTGTTGAGCGGCTTAGCGGTCGCTGGATGAGCAAGTCTGGCAGAGTGTATCACGCCCTTCACAACCCACCAAAAGTCAAGTGGCTGGATGATGTTGATGGCACAGAACTTTACCAAAGAGAAGATGACAAACCTGAAACGGTTGCCCGCCGAATCGAAGTCTATTACCAACAAACCTCCCCGTTGATTGATTACTATCAAAAGGAAGGTTCGCTGGTAGAGATTGATGGAACCCAGGAAATCGAAGCGGTTACGCAGGACCTGATGGAGGCAGTCGAGAAATATGTACGGTTTTGAGTCGCGGATCAATATTAAATCGAACTCAGAAATCGCGATAATGCGCGAGGCTGGTCGATTGAACCGCCTCACACTGGAAGCGGTAAAAGCAGCGATTGCTCCTGGTGTCACAACTGGTGAGTTGAACGAGGTTGCAGAGAGCTTCCAGAGGGAACACGGTGTGTATTCGCCCTTCAAGGATTATGACCCTGGGAACGGCGTGCCCTTCCCAGGCAGTATTTGCACCAGCGTGAACGATGTCCTGGTGCATGGCATTCCTGGGGATTACAAGCTGAAGGAAGGCGATATCATCTCGGTTGATTGCGGCACAGTTTACCAGGGTTTTGTTGGTGATGCCGCGTTCACCGTGGGCGTAGGCGAAATTTCAGGCAAGGCGCAACACTTGATTGACGTCACGGCAAAAGCTCTCGAAATCGCGACCGCGCTGATGGTGCCTGGAAATCACAGCGGCGATGTCGGAGCGGCGATCGAAAAGTACGTAAGCAGTGAAGGTTATTTCTGTACCCACACATACACCGGTCATGGTGTTGGGCGGGAAATGCATGAAGACCCCCAGCTGCCCAATTACGGCGTGCCTGGGGCGGGCTTTTTATTGCGAGAAGGAATGACGATTGCCATTGAACCGATGGTGTTAACCGGAACAAGGCAAACCAGGGTTTTAGCTGACCGCTGGACCGTAGTTTCGAGGAATGGTGGGCTGACCGCTCACCAGGAAGATACAATCGCGGTCACGAAAGACGGACCGCTGGTGTTGACAAGTTTGTAAACGGACGTTGAAAATTAAGGTCGTTTTGTTAAGGTGAAGTGCAGCTTAACGAAGAAAAATTTGAAAACAGAGAGAGTTAACCTTGCGTATAGCAGGGGAAAGTACTATAATAAGAACTTTGCGGATAGAAGAAGGAGACTGACTGATGAAAGTATCAGCTTCAATTAAAAAACGCTGTAACAAGTGTAAGATTGTGAAACGTGAAGGACGTCTTTACGTTATTTGTACCAACCCACGACACAAACAGCGACAAGGATAAGGATAAATACAATGGCACGTATTGAAGGTGTTGACCTCCCGCGCAATAAGCGCATTCAGATCGGCTTACGATATATTTATGGTATTGGGCCAAAAATTTCCGATCGGATATTAGAAGCCACCGGCGTGGATCCTGACATTCGCGTAAAAGACCTGCCCGAAGATGACGTTTCAAAACTCCGTGAATACATCGGTCAGAACTTAACCGTAGAAGGTGATCTGCGTCGTGAAGTTCAGATGAACATAAAGCGCCTGGTAGAAATTGGTTGTTATCGCGGCTTGCGCCACCGCAGAAATCTGCCCCTGCGTGGTCAGAACACCCGCACAAACGCCCGCACTCGCAAAGGTCCAAAACGGACTGTTGCCGGTCGTGGTCGCCGTCGCGGTGCAACGAAGAAATAATTGCAATAAACTGACAATCCGGTTTACAGGTTGGGGTGCCCTTTCTCCCCAGCGGCAACCATATAAACTGGCAGTCAGAGTTGAAAGATTGAGTGAGGAAGAATTATGGCTAAACAAGCACGTACAGCGCGACGAGCAGTTGGATCTCGCAGAGTCAAGCGCCAGATTTCAACAGGACAGGTGCATGTCTTTGCGTCCTTTAATAACACAATTGTTACTGTAACTGATCTCCAGGGAAATACTGTTTGCTGGGGAAGTTCCGGTTCAGCTGGTTTTAAAGGTTCCCGCAAAAGCACACCTTTTGCCGCCCGTTTGGCAACTGAACAAACCATCAAAACTGCCCAGCAAATGGGATTGCAGGAAGTGGAATTGTTCGTAAAGGGTCCTGGCCCCGGTCGGGAAGCTGCCATTCGTGCCGTCCAGGGATTGGGTTTGAAAGTGATTAAGATCACGGATCTGACCCCGGTGCCCCACAACGGCTGCAGACCTCCAAAGAAACGCCGCGTGTAGTAAAAAGAAAAGGATTAAAGTTATTATGGCAAGATATACAGATGCAGTTTGTCGATTATGCCGTAGGGAAGGCGAAAAGCTGTTCCTTAAAGGAGAACGCTGTTACACTCCAAAATGCGCATTTGAAAAAAGACCTTATGCTCCTGGCATGCATGGCAAAATGAACGCTGCCCGACCTGCCCGTCAATCTGACTATGGCAAGCAGCTGCGCGCCAAACAAAAAGCCCGCCGGGTTTATGGCATTTATGAACGGCAATTCCGCCGCTTCTATAGCCAGGCTGTGGCTATGCGTGGTCAGACAGGTACCAACCTGCTGAGCATACTCGAAACCCGATTGGGAAACGTTGTTTACCGGCTGGGCTTCGCAAGCAGCCGCCCACAGGCACGAATTTTAGTATCGCATGGGCATTTTCTGGTCAACGGACAACGTGCTGATATTCCCTCTTACGGGATTTCGGTTGACGATGTTATCAGTGTTAAAGAAAGTTCAAAGACGAACGCTTTTTTCCGGAACCTGCGGGAAGAAGCTGAAGGTCGCACGGTTCCAACCTGGTTGGCACGTGATTTAACCAACCTGACCGGTCGCATGTTACGCACACCGGAACGCTCTGAGATCGATGGAAATCTCAACGAACAATTGATCGTTGAATACTATTCACGCTAATCAGATGACTAGTACAGTCTTTCTTATTCGATAGACTGAACCGAGGTAAACCGTGGCAAGAATTATGGAATTGGTATCACCAAAAGTAGAGCGAACAGAACAGTTTCGTGACTATGGTAAATTCACCATCAGCCCGCTTGAACGAGGCTATGGTGTTACCTTGGGCAATGCCCTTCGCCGCACGCTGCTGTCTTCATTGGAAGGTGCCGCTGTCACATCCGTGCATATCACTGATGTGATGCACGAGTTCAGTACGATTGAAGGCGTACGCGAAGATGTGATCCAGGTCATACTGCAAATCAAATTATTACGCTTCAAGCTTCATAATGTCGATTCTGCCAGCATTCACCTGGATGTCAAAGGCGCTGGCACAATCACTGGTGCTGATATCATCTGCCCTCCCGAGGTAGAGGTCGTTAACCCCGATCTTTATCTTTTCAGCATCAACGACCCTAATGCCCGTGTGGAAATGGACATGAACGTCGAAGCCGGACGCGGTTATATCCCCGCTACTGATCGTTCTGATCGCCTGGCAATTGGTGTGCTGCCTGTTGACGCGATTTTCTCGCCCGTACGGCGCGTGAATTGGGAAGTTACAAGCGCTCGTGTTGGTCATAGCACTGATTATGACCGTCTGACCCTCGAAATCTGGACTGATGGCACAATGTCGCCTGAAGACGCCCTGGTTGGATCGTCTCATATCCTTATGCGCCAGCTGGCTATCATCAGCGATACCAGTGAAGAAATGCTTACCAAACCAGCAGAAAAGATTGAAGTCGACCAACCGGTTGTTAACCGAGATCAGATCGAGACCCCAATCGAGCAGCTGGATTTGGGAGTGCGTGTTTTTAACTCGCTCAAGCGGACTGGCATCACTACTGTTGGCGATGTAATGGAACTATTAGAAAAAGGCGAAGGATCAATGCTCTCAATCCGAAATTTCGGTGATAAGAGCTTGTCTGAGCTTAAAGCCAAGATGATTGAAAAAGGCTATTTGGATGAAGAAGTGGAGAAAGAATAATGCGGCACCAGATTAAAGGATATCGTCTAAACCGCGGCATAGGACATCGCAACTCCATGCGCAGGACGATGATTAAACAATTATTTGAACACGAACGAATCAAAACCACACTGGCAAAGGCTAAGTCGATTCAGCCTGATGCTGAAAAACTGATCACACTTGCCAAAAACGCACAAAAGGCTGGCGAAATTGAACAGGTGAATGCACGCCGCATGGCTGCAGGCGAGCTTGGAAATTCCAGCTCAGAAATCGTGAAAAAATTATTCGATGATATTGCACCTCGTTTTACATCCCGTAAGGGTGGTTATACAAGGCTGCTAAAGCTCGGACCTCGCCAAGGCGACAATGCCGAGATGGTCGTTCTTGAGCTGGTATCAGAATAGGCGTGTTGATGAAAACCTGGACCCTCTTCTCTGGAAGGGCACACCTCCAGCAAGTATTGGAGCGAGGGTTCAGGACTGACAGAAAAAAAGACAGGATTGATTACGAACAGATCCTGCTTATAAATTAAAGCGCCTTTCGGAAAAGACAGAAAGGCATGGCACATTACAAACTTATACTCGCATACGAAGGCACACAATATAGCGGCTTTCAGAGACAGGTTGATAAAGACACTGTCCAGAGTAGTTTTGAGGACGCCCTAAGAATCCTGGGCTGGCAAGGCAGGAGTATCCTGACGGCTGGTCGGACGGATACGGGCGTGCACGCCAGTGGACAAGTGGTCTGTTTTCAGTTTGACTGGAAGCACGGCGAACATAAACTGCTCAAAGCACTCAATGCCAATTTGCCTCAGGATATCCAGGTTCAGAGACTGGAGCAGACAAACGCGGAATTCCACCCCCGTTACGACGCGCTTGCCCGCACTTATCGCTATAAGCTCTATATCAGCCCTGTACGAGACCCCTTACGTGACCGATTCGCCTGGCGGCTGGATAATCCTCCCGACCTTGAGTTGATGAACCAGGCTTCCAATGACCTTTTAGGAGAACATGACTTCACAGGCTTTGGAAGGGCGGTCAGCGAAGGCGGTACGACCGTAAGGACGATTGAACAGGCAGTCTGGACCCGGACAAATGACGACGAGATGGAGTTTCTGATTACAGGAAACGCTTTTTTGTATCACATGGTTCGGCGGATTGTTTACGTTTCGGTCCAGATCGGTTTTGCTGCTGCTCCTGTTGATATTATCAAGACAGGCTTGCAAACTGGTAACACAGGCATCGTGGCTCTTGCTCCCGCCCGAGGGTTAACCCTGGTCGAGGTGAGATATGCGCAGGAATAAGGGAGACTGGTGATTAATCCGGTCTCAAATAAGACAAGTTTGCCCAGGCTTAAGAGCCAGGGTATGTATTTTGAAAACGGAGAAAGTTAAAGTGGAAAAAACATATTATCCTAAAGGAAACGTTACCGGCGAGTGGTACTTGGTGGACGCTAGCGGTAAATCCCTTGGCCGCCTGGCGACCAAAATCGCTGAAGTGCTGGTAGGCAAACACCGCCCCGATTTCACCCCTGGTGTAATTTTGGGTGATCACGTGGTAGTTGTAAATGCAGAAAAAATTTCTGTTAGCCCCACGCGCGTGGCAGAGAAGAAATATTATCGTCACTCCGGATATCCGGGAGGTTTGCACGAGATTAGCTATACCCGACAGCTTGAAACACATCCTGATCGAATCATTCGATTTGCTGTTCGGGGAATGCTGCCGAAGAACCGATTAACAGAGCGCTTTTTAAGCAATCTTAAGGTCTATGCTGGTCCTGAACACCCTCACCAGGGGCAGGATCCCCAACCATTGGATCTGGAGTAATAAAGAGGAGTTATGGCACAATACACTGAAGCAATTGGTCGACGCAAAGAAAGCACAGCACGTGTGCGTGTTTTTGATGGTACTGGCGTATTCACTGTTAATGACAAGGAATTGGTTGAGTATTTCCCCCGCACAGGCGATGCACCTGCTATTTTGGGCGCATTGGAAGCAAGCGGACGTCCGCTAAATTCCTTTGATGTAACCATCAAAGTTCAGGGTGGTGGCATCAGCGGTCAACGTGATGCGGTCAAACTTGGTTTGGCACGTGCATTGGTCTCGATGGATGAGAGCCTGCGCGTCGTTATGCGACAGCATGGTTTGCTAACCCGCGACGCACGTGTGAAGGAACGCAAAAAGCCAGGTCTCAAACGAGCCCGCAAAGCTCCTACCTACACCAAGCGTTAGTTTTCTGAGAACCGCAACAGCAGGAGAGATCGGTTTTGGTCTCCCCTGGGGTTCACTGCCAGAAACAACGACTTGTCTGTAGTACGGTATGCATACAATGAATTACAATCAAGAGGCTGTCCTTTTTAAGGGCAGCCTTTGTATTGTAGGGACGTGTTTCTGCTTTGCTTTGCGACTAAGTGGGTCCCTACCAATCCCGTTATGTGAATTTGTGGACTGTTGGTTATACTGTACGAATTGAAGATTACAAAAGAATTAATTGAAGGTGAAAATGGAATATAAGGGTATCGTAATAGTAGGGCTGGGACCGGCAGGAGCCAATAATCTGACCAGGGAAGCATGGGATTGGTTATCGCAAGTTAACGAAATCTGGGCTCGCACCCGCTATCATCCAGTCATTTCCGAACTACACGAAAATCTGATTGTTCACAGTTTTGATTCCGAAGAGATGAATTCTTCCGGAGATTTTAGCGCCGATATTGCCAAAAACCTAATCAGCCTGTCCCAGGAACAGGGTGGGGTCACTTATGCTGTACCTGGAAGCCCTTTTATTGCCGAAGAAACTGTGCGACAGATCATGAAAGGTGTTGAAGGAACTCATATCCCGGTACGCGTGATCGATGGCATGAGTTTTTTAGAACCGGTTTGTTCTGCGTTGGGACTGGACCCTCATCCAAAACTGGTATTGACGGATTCGCTCTACCTTGCGTCCCTTGAGATCCCCTTTTTCCCGGCTTCTGTACCTGCGATGATCTCCAACCTTAGACCTGGTTTGGAAGCAAGCGATCTCAAGCTTACTTTGATGAATAATTATCCGGATGAATATACGGTAAAACTGATCCATAATGCCGGGCTGCCGGATGAATTGATTGAAGAGATCCCACTTTACATGCTCGATCAAAGCCTGCATACTGGTTTGATGACCACGCTTTATTTGCCAGCGCGCGAGAATGGGCGTAGTTTTGAGGATTTTCAACAAATCATCGCTCGTCTGCGCGCACCGGATGGCTGCCCATGGGATCGTGAGCAAACACATCTCAGCTTGCGCCCTTATTTGCTGCAAGAGAGTTATGAGGTGCTCGAAGCGCTGGACGAGGAAAATTCCCAACACTTGGTTGAAGAACTTGGCGATTTGTTGCTTCAGATCGTACTGCATGCCCAGATTGCAACTGAAGAGCAGGATTTTAACATGACCGATGTTGTGGCGACGATAAGCGAAAAGATTATTCGCCGTCACCCCCATGTTTTCAGTGAGTTGAGGGTGGATTCTGTCGACGGTGTTTTACATAACTGGGAGCAAATTAAAGCCGAAGAGCGAAAAGCCAAAGGCGAGGAACGCAAAAGCATGCTTGATGGGATTCCGACAGCATTGCCAGCCCTGACCCAGGCAGATCAAATCCAGCAGCGTGCCCAACGCGTGGGGTTTGACTGGAAGACGATCGAACCGGTATTTGCGAAGATCAACGAAGAATTGCAGGAACTTAAAGAGGCAGAAACGCCGGAAGAAAAGCAATCGGAAGCTGGAGATGTCTTGTTTGCGGTTGTAAACCTGCTTCGTTGGCTTGAGATTGACCCTGAGATGGCTTTGCGGGGGACGAACTCCCGCTTTCGCCAACGCTTTCGATATATTGAGGCTATGGCTGCAAAACATGGGAAGCATGTTGAAGACTTTAGCTTTGAAGAACTTGACGCCTTTTGGGAAGAAGCCAAACACGAGACGACTGGTAAAATTGACTGATTGTTCGCTAAGGAACCTCTGATAATATTCTTGAAGAAGAGATAAAGTAGAAAATGACGGAACAAATACCAACCCCTCCTGAAACGGAAACCAAATCTGCAGGGCAGCAAATCGCACGGGCTGCCGGGATCGCGATGATCGCTTACATTCTCAGCACTTTGATTGGGATTGTAAGGGGCATGGTTGTTTCGCGTGTGTTTGGAACCAGTGTTGCATTGGATTCTTTCAATGCTGCTAATCGGGTGACCGAACTGCTCTTCAACCTGACGGCTGGAGGGGCGTTGGGCTCGGCGTTTATCCCAATGTTTACCGGTTATCTGACCCGAAAAGATCAAAAAGGTGCCTGGCGCCTGGCTTCCGGAGTAGTCAACTCGGTTTTGATAGTTTTGGTTTTAGTCTCTGTGTTGATGTGGATTTTCGCCCCATTCCTGGTGGAACGCGGATTGTTCGCATTGGTGTCGGATTCAAACGTTGTGCAGGTTGCTGAAACTGTTCGCTTGCTGCGCATCATGCTGCCGACTGTGATCGTTTTTGGGCTGAGCGGGTTGGTGATGGGCATGCTCAACGCGCATCAAATCTTCTTGTGGCCTGCAGTAGCACCAGCTGCTTATTCCTTGGGAATCATCCTGGGGGTCTTGCTGCTGCCTGCATCCTGGGGTATCAACCGACTGGCAATTGGCACGGTTATTGGGGCATTGGGACATATGCTGGTGCAATTGCCGGCGTTCTTTCGTTTGCCAAACCGCGCTTATGAATTGGCAGCAGGTTTCAAAGATCTCCCTGTACGTAAAGTTTTGCGTTTGATGCTTCCGCGGATATTTGGGGCAGGGATCGTTCAGCTTAACTTTATGGCAAACACCATTATTAGCCTATCGTTGGGTGCCGGGTCTGCAAGCGCGCTCACCTGGGCGTTCACACTGATGCTGATGCCGCAAGCAGCAATCGCTCAGTCTGCTGGAACGGCTTCACTGCCGACTCTTTCTGCGCAAGTGGAGCTTGGCAAGTTTGAAGAATTCAAAAAAACGTTAGCGGGAATCCTGCGTGTGATGCTGCTGCTGGCAATTCCAGCAACGGTTGGGCTGGTTCTTTTGCGTGTGCCCCTCGTGAGGGTTCTCTATGAACGGGGCAGTTTTGATGCCACATCCACACAGATGGTTGCCTGGGCGCTGCTCTGGTATGCCGTCGGGCTTATCGGTCACAGCCTGGTGGAGGTGTTGAGCCGCGCGTTTTATGCGATGCACGACACAAAAACACCCGTGTTGGTAGGGATTGCGGCAATGACAGGAAACATCTTGCTTTCGTTTGCTTTTTCGAACTTGTTTAGCAGGGTTGGCTGGCTGCCACTGGGTGGGTTGGCGCTGGCAAATACCGCCGCGACCGCAGTGGAGAGCCTGGTTTTGCTGGCGCTGATGCGAAGACGATTGGGCGGAATAAATGGAAAACAATTATTGAAGACAACCGGGTTGGCTTTGGCTGCCAGTGTGGTTATGGGAGCGGTTCTATATGCCTGGATGATGCTCTTTGGCAACGGGAACAAATTCCTGCTGCTTGTGGGGGGCGCTCTTTCAGGGGTGTTGGTATACGCGGCGATGATTTGGGTATTGAAAGTGCCTGAGATTCGAATGATAACCCTACGGCTCAAGCGTAAAATGGCTGAAAAGGGTTGAAAATATTGCCAAATCTGACCAGTTGGTCGGTTTACAAGAACAATGAAGGAAGTTCCATTTTCATTTATAAAGGAATTGATTGCGCTCGGTTTTAGCATTGAAACTGAAACGGAGATCATTCGCTATGTCCGGAGAAATTTGAGACGGATGGATGATCTTGCCAGAAGAGCGTATGAGGGTGAGGTGACTGACTTTCCTATCTGCCGGCTGCGCCCTTTGGGACGGCTGGGGGTCCTTATTTGGAAGTTGACAGAAATCCGTCGTCAGTATGAGTCCACTGGCGTTCCCGCAGCAGTTATCGATGACACCTTTAGTGATATTATTCTTCGTCAAAAACTGTTTTGGCAAAAAAACGGCAGGGTTGGGTTGAGCCGCACTGATTGCGTCTGGCTGCGGCACCTGGTGAATGCCAAAATCTTTAAGTTGGGCGTGCTGCAATATCAGATGTTCAAAATGCTTTACCTGGAACAAGGCAAAGGTGGTTCTGAGATGTTTATGATTTCTGAGACCCAAAAAGAGAGGTTGCCCGCGGGCGTGCCTGTATTGAATGTGCACATCCAGGAAGGCGCGGATCTGTCGCCGGAGTTGGTGGCAGGCTCACTGCAGACAGCAAAAGAATTTTTTACGCGATATTTCCCGGTCACCCAGTTCAAAGCTTTGATATGTTATTCGTGGCTGCTCCATTCGGGGTTGAAAGATCTGCTCCCCTCAGATAGCAGGATAATCCAATTTGCGAAGAATTTTGAAGTAATCAGCCAAACAAATGACGACACCCAGGCAATAGAGCGTATTTTTGGAAAACGCTTTCGACGGAAAGCAGATTATCCTCAAGAGACCAGGCTGCAGCGTGGGGCTTTGCGTGATCGATCAAAACTTGGCTACGCCCTTGGCGTGATTTATCTGGATCAGGGTGGTTTAAATGACGTTAAATAAAAGATAGAAGGCTTTATCTTCTTGAATTCGTTTGAAATCTGCGCTTGACATTATTACAGTTGTAATTTAGACTTTATATTATTACACTTGTAATGAGCAGGAGGCAGCAATGAAGAAATTGTCTGATAGTGAACTTGAGATCATGGTAAGGCTTTGGGAAGCTGAAAGACCGCTGAGCTTTGACGAGATTTACCAGGCGTTGGATGAGCACCAGTGGACGGCATCAACCATTCGAACCTTTTTACGACGCATCATTGTCAAGGGATATATAAAAAGTGAACCCAACGGACGAATCAAACTTTATTCCCCCAATGTTAGTCGGGATTACATCAACCGACAATCCCAGAATATCATTAACAGACTTTATGACGACTCGGTGCAGAATTTTATCGCTGGTTTGTACCAAAATAATGCGCTCAGCAAACAGGACCTTCAGGAACTGAAAGCTTACCTGGAAGAACTCCTCCAGGAGGACTGAGATGGAAAACATTCTTCTCTCCAGCCTGGCATTTTCTATCCTTGCACTGGTTGTGCTTGTGTTTCGGCACTTCAGGGGTGAGAAATATTCACGGAAATTATTTCGAGCCTTGTGGGTAATTGTAATTCTGAGGATGATAATCCCATTCAATATCTTCGGTAGTCTTGCGGTGATAAAACTACCGCAGAATGAATTGACCGAACAGATTTATTCCAGTTCAAATGAGGTTCTTTTTCAGCAAAATGATTTAAGTGAGACTTCGACTGATATTGGAAATGAGATAATTGTCGAAAACCCAGCTAATCCAATGTTACCTTCGGAAATCGATATACCCGAAACTGAAACGCTGGTGGCAACCCCAACCACTCGTTCGTGGTCAACTGATGAAATACTGCTTGCTGTTTGGGCTGCAGGAATGGTCGCATCTTTATCCTGGTTGGGGCTTTCTTACATGAAATTCAGAAGAGATCTTAATGAAAAGCTGCGACCTGTATCTGGAGCTATCTCAGCAGCTATTCAAGAGTTTATTGGTAGAAGAATTCAGATCTTTACAATCGATTCAGATGAAAGCCCGATGGTTGTGGGTGTATTTCGACCGATATTAATAATGCCAAAACGCCTACTTGTCTGTTTTGAGAGCGGAGATGGGCTTTCAGCGCAACTGTTAGCTGTATTAAAGCATGAACAAGCTCATATCCGTCGCAGAGATATCCTGCTGAAAACGCTCTACCTGGTGGGGAGAGCTGTGCAATGGTTTAACCCGCTTGCTTACCTGATCAGGCAGCCACTCAATGAAGATATCGAATTGGCAGCAGATGAGGCGGCAACCGCGGGCATGGAAAAAGCTGAACGAGGGGTTTATTGCCAGTCGATTCTGGAAGTGGCAGAAATGCTGCCTGTTCATGCCAACAATCATTCAACACGTTTTACAGGAGATGTGAAATCGATGAAAAAACGTATTCAATCGCTTATGAACACTGATAAAACCAGGCGCGGTTTATCAGTTTTAATTACAATTCTGCTCGCTGCATTGCTCACACTCGGATTGGTATCTTGTGAGATGGAGTCTTCTGATCCGGTTGTAGAAACTCAGCAATCCGGGGATGGACTTACAACGGTTGGAAACCTGCTGACCACAACAGACACCTGCCAGGATTTTTATCTTAGAGTGGGGACTGAATTTGAAATCGAATATGACCAGGAAAATTTCCCTGCTTACGGAGAGAACCCGACCAGCCCACTCGACACTACCGGCGCGATCCATCAGCTTGGTATGACAGCCAATCAGGCTGCTGGCACCTACCGCTATCAATTCAAAGCGGTCAGCCCTGGCACTCTGACAATGGTCTCCCCTGGTATTTATCCTTCTGAACCCTTTAAGGGTGCGCTGTTCTCCTTTATAGTTTTGGACGATAAGGAAGCTGAAGAAGTGGGAGTAGAACAAGGTCAGTTAGTTCGCCCAGTCGCAATCCCCGGGCTGGAAAACGATTATTCGCAGCTTAATCCCGAACAATTAATCAGGGAATATTATCACTTGCTGAATGATGATCGACCAGACCAGGCGTACCAGCTGCGATTTGCCGCATTCCAATGTCAACAAACACCCACGCTTTTTACGAGGACGTTTGAAGAAGCAAAGCTGCAAACGGAAGTGCTCAATGTGCAGACAAAAGCAGATTGGGATGAAGAAAACAATCAGGTGAACAGCGAAGATCACGGAGACCTGCCCGGTGTATGCGAACGGCTGATTGTTGAAAAACGGGTAACCGGAATTAATGGTGAAGAACAATACCCGGAAGAGGTTGTGTTTGTCGTTGAAAATGGCGCGTGGAAAATTGCCAGCATCGCTGACCCGACTTGCTGCAGCTGTAACTCTTATCATGAGCAGGAACAAACCCACCAAACCGAACCGGTTTCTGTTATTCATTTTGGTGAGCTTACTCTCTACGAGTATAGCCTTGACCCAATACCAAACGCTGACGGCGCACTGGCACCATTGACCTGGGAAGGCGACCCTATCAATGTTGCGCTGGCAGGCAAACCACTCAAGTATTTGACTGAGAAAATCGTTATTGGCGAGAACACCTACTTTGCCCACTGCAACCCCGAAAAGTCGGATTGTATAGCCCAGGTGGAAAAGGACGGAGAGGTCATCTTTGAAGTATTATCGCAAAACCCGCAAGCTTCTCCAGTTGTGCTGGGAACTATCCGGAGTTTTTGGAAACTGGATGACTCGTGGGTGCTGGAGGTAGCCCGGGAATGGGATGATGGCTCAGACCCTGAGACAGCATTACCGGTTGGTGAGATTTATCTTGATGGCGATCTAATCAATGAACGATATGACTACGATACTGCCTTTGAATTCCAGGTTTTGAATGGAAAGCCTTTCTTTTTCTTTAAACAGGATGGCATACTGGGCTTTTCATATGACTGGCAAGAATATATACTGCCCTTCAATTCAATACATCACTATCGTTGTTGTTCGGCAGGAGTTAACACACCACGGCATTTTGAAAACCTTGTAAATTTCGTGGCATTTCAGGATGACGAGGTGCAATATTATGAGTTGGTGGCAAAAAAATAAATCAGGATTGACGAATAAGAACTTTAAATCTACAAAACTTAATGATAGAAAATGGCAAAGCCAGCTACACCAAGGTCATCGTAAGGCTTGAAATTATGAGATTGGTACCAGGCATGCAGGTGTGCATTTTCCACCCCCGCATCGGTCATGAGTACAATTTGCCGAATGCCAGAGAAATTACTGAGCATCTGTGACATCAAACGATTGCCAATACCGCTGCGTTGATAAGCAGGTTTCACCAAAATGTCCTGGATGTAGGCAACGGTCTCATCATCGCTGAGCGCACGAATCAGCCCGACCAGCTCCCCTCCGTTCCAGGCACTGATTACCAGGCTGCTGTTGCTGATTGCTTGCAGCAATTTGGGCAAGTCTTTGGTATAAGCGCTCCATTCCACACTGGCGTAGAGGTCATAAACCTGTTGAGAAGAAAATTCTTTTTGGGTGCTGTAAGTTATGGTCATTGGAAGACTTTCTTTGTGTGGTTGAAGTCCAATTGCGGCTGTTGGATTGACTTACCCGGTTATTTCGCACTTGCGCTATCAAACCATCAGCTTCCAGACCACGATGGCAATCGTTATGCCCAACAGCATACCAACGACTGCTTCCGCCGGGGAATGACCGATTATTTCACGAAGTTCGTCCATATTGGCAGCGTCAATTTTGTGTTCTGAGACGATGCTGCGTAAAATATGGTTGATCCGTTCGGCGTGAAAACCTGCCTGCCGTCGAACTCCGGTGGCGTCGTAGATTACAATCCCTGTGGATGAGACCGCAAAAATAAACAAGGGGCTGTCCCAACCCAGAGTGAGTCCGATGGCAGTGGAAACCGCACTCATTAACGCTGAATGCGAAGAGGGCATTCCGCCGGCATTGAACAACAAAGACCAATCCCATTTTTTTGTGCGCAGATAGCCTGTGGGTAATTTGATAACTTGTGCCATTATCCAGCCAAGCATGGCTGAAATAGCGATAGGGCTTTTAAAGAAATCGAAAGGGTTACCCATTAATCCTCTTCCTGAATGCCATCAGAAGGCTGACCAAGCATATTGACGTGCAACTGGGCTTTTTCGAGCAATTGGGCGCATTGGTCAGAAAACTTTTTACCTTCTTCATATAGCTTTATTGCTTCTTCGAGCGGTAACTCACTGTTTTCCAACCGGGTGATAATTTCCTGAAGGGCGGCAAAGGCAGCTTCATAATTTGTAGGTTCGGTTTCAGTCATATTTACTCCTCAGATAATGGGTTCAATCTCGCTGGTACATCGCCGTCGATAAAACGCACGTTTACAGCCTGGTTTGAAAGCGTTTGAATGGATTGGCTGACCAAATGTCCATTTGTTGAATCGCTGATGATAGCGAAGCCGCGTTTCAAAACAGCCATCGGGTTGAGAGTTTCAAGGCGTGTGGTCAAATTGTCCAGGTGGATGATTGTTTTTTGCAGGTGTATCTGCATGGTGCGATCGAGTCGATCGCGCAGCAAATCCATGGTTTGGATGGCATTGTTTACCCGCTGGATGGGGGAAAGGCGGCGTAAATCAGAAGAAAGCAGCCCAAGTTGGTTGCTGCGCATAGTTATCGCTTCGTCTATTGCGTCTGCCAGGGTCAGGCGTGCATTTTGAAGCCCTAAAGCCAGATCGTTAATCGTGATCGCAGTGACCAACTCGGCAGCGGCTGTTGGTGTGGGCGCGCGCAGGTCGGCAACGAAATCGGCGATGGTGAAATCGGTCTCATGCCCGACGCCGGTGATAACCGGAACACGGGAGGCATGGATCGCGTAGGCAAGAGCTTCGTCGTTGAATGCCCACAGGTCCTCAATCGATCCACCTCCTCTTGCCAGCAGAATTACATCCAGGTCTGGGATCTCGTTCAGGGTTTGCAGCGATCGCACCAGGCTGGCAGGGGCTTCCGTTCCCTGGACCAGGCTCGGAGAGATGCTGACACGGGCGAGGGGCATGCGCCTTGAAAGGGTGTTGAGCATGTCCTGAAGGGCTGCTCCGGTGGCGGAAGTAACTATGCCAATATGATGAGCAATCCCTGGGATCGTCCGCTTGTGATCGGGGTCAAAAAGCCCTTCACCTTCAAGCTTGTTTTTAAGACGCAGGTATTCCTGGTAAAGCAAACCTTCTCCGATGGGCTGCATGTTGTCTACATAGAGTTGTGCCTGACCAGCATTGGCGTAAAAACTCATACTGCCATGAATCTGGACACCCTGACCATCTCTGGGTGAGAAATTGAGGCGAAAAGCAGCGCTTTTCCACATGACACAGCGGATCTGTGCATCAGCGTCTTTAAGTGTAAAGTAAAGATGACCGGAGCGCGGCTGGGTGAAGTTTGAAATCTCACCACGGACCCAGACATCGCGCAATATTTCGTCCGTTTCAAGCAGCTCACGCAGATAACTGCTGAGGGCGGTTACGGTCAAAACAGGTGGACGATAAAAATCAAATTCTTCCATGCTTAAAGTATACGCCATTCTTATTGATGGGGGAGCAGCACGCATAATAATATTTATGCTGACTATAAAAAAGGAGCTTTCTTACATTTCTTTGGAAACGTATTTATTAACAATATAATTAAGTAGAAAAAGGAGATAACATGAAAAATTTAAAATTCCTTTTATTGACTAGCCTGATTTTTGCTCTCTTGCTTGGAGCCTGCGCTCAAGCTGTCGAAACCCCAGACGTGGAAGCCGAACTGCGGGCAACCTTGATTGAATTGAACGTTGAACAGACTGTCCAGTTACAGCAAATCGAAACGCTGCAAAGCCAGCTGGCTCAACCGACCGCCACCTGTCCGGTTTGTGCAACTGAAGCCCCGACTGCGACGCCTGGTCAGCCAACCGACACGCCTACGCCTGTGCCAACTACGGTGCCAACGGGCAGCATTTCCGGAAAACTGGGATTTCCTTCATCGTTTATCCCACCGCTGCGAATCGTGGCAATCAACACCGTGACAGGTCATTACTGGTGGCAAAACACTGTCGAAAACCAGTCCAGTTACCGGTTCTCTGATTTGCCAGTTGCAAAATATTACGTTTTGGCATACCAGATCCAGGAGCCTTCGCGAACCTTTTATGCGGCTTATTCGAATTATGTTACTTGTGGGCTTTCAGCCAGCTGTACCAACCATAATCTGATCAGTGTGGAAGTTAAAGCCGGTCAGGAAGCTACGAATATAGACCCGGTCGATTGGTATGCAACCGACCCCGAAGCCTTGGGCTGGCCCCTGGACCCGACCATTAATTGGAATTGATTCGAGTGTGAAACGCTTACGACGGTATAATAGGTCTGATCGCGAGGTTAGCTTTAGATGACTTTTGGAAACAAACAAAACCTGAAAAAACTGGTTGTTACCATTATTGTGTTCTCGCTTCTACTCGTTTCCTGTAGCTCGGGCGCGGTTAATCAAAAAGAGCGGATTCTGGAAGTCGAATTAGTTCAGCCTGTTATACCGATCAATCAGGGGCATATTTTTGACCTGCAGTTGAAACTTGGCAATCCGGGGATTTATAACGTTCACGTGACGCAGATTACCCTGCCTGCTGAAGTAATGAACGCCGGGCGTTACGTTGGATCCACGCCGCCTCTCACCCTAAACCAAAACCAGGCAGGTGAGGGTTTGATCGAGATGGATCTTACTATTGCGCCAACCGGTCTTGAAACCCTGGTGTTTCGCTTTGAAGCCAGCCACACCGGCACTCTGAAAGGGCAAGGTAAGGTGAGCACGGATGATGAGGTTTACCCATTCCTGGTTGAAGTCGCTATAGTGGGGGTGAACCCCGAAGGTTGGGAGCCCGGGCTTTCACCGCAGACTACTCCCAGCGAGTTGGGTCCGATTCCCTGGCAGGCTGTCGTTCAAATTGAAGCAATCGTTGATATTGATGGCAGGAGACAAACCGGCTGGTCTGGCTCGGGGACGATTATCAGTACTGATGGCTTAATACTGACTAATGCACATGTTGTTTTGTCAGACCGATTTTACCGTGTGGTTGACCTGGTGGTTTCTCTGACTGTTGCACAGGATTCGCCTCCTGTCCCCAGTTATTATGCCAGTATCGTGCAGGCTGATGCCGAACTCGATATCGCCGTAATTAAGCCTTATCAGGATATTAACGGAAATCAACTAAACTACGGCTTGCTTGAATTGCCTTTTGTCCCCCTGGGAGATTCAAATCAGCTGGACCTGGGGGAACCACTGGTCATCCTTGGTTATCCTGGAATTGGCGGTGAAACGATCACCCTTACCCGCGGGGAGGTGAGCGGTTTCACGGCTGAGAATCCTTATGGAAACCGTGCTTTCATAAAAACGAGCGCGACCATTGCAGGAGGAAACAGCGGTGGTCTGGCGGTAAATGAACAGGGTGAGCTGGTTGGTGTGCCTACTGCGATTGGTTCAGGCGACCTGGATGTTGATGTTGTTGACTGCCGGGCGCTGATTGATACAAATCGTGATGGTTATATCGACCATCAGGACAGTTGTGTCCCGACCGGTGGTTTTATCAACGCTCTGAGACCCATCAACCTGGCAATGGACATCATCGAAGCTTCCCGCAAGGGTGAAGTAGCGATCCAGGCAGGTATTGCCAGCGAAGAAACCTTTGATGCAGCAGGGCAGGTGATCCTCGAAGATGATTTTTCAGACCCTTCAAGCGGCTGGGATCGGGTTGAAGCAGACCATGGATATGCAGATTATGAAAATGGTGAATATTCCCTTAAAGTAACAGACTCTATGTATTTCCTTTTTGCAGACCGGGAATTTGCTTATCACCCTATCATGATTGAAGCAGATGTGCGAGTTGTTCAACCGGCTGGAGATGGCGATTTTGGCTTTGTCTGTGGTTATGATGGAGATAAAATTTTTTACGTCCTTGAAATCAGCGAGGATGGTTATTATTCAATCTGGAAACAAGCTGGTGAAGAAGTAACATTTTTAGTTGAATGGACCTATTCCCAGGAGGTGGCAGCCGGGGGCAGAATGCGCCTTGGTGCACTCTGTGGAGTTGATCAGCTCGTCCTCGCTTTGAATGGAAAGGTGCTCGCGAGCGCTGTCGACCCGGACTACAGACCTGGTAACATTGGTATGATGGCAGGAACTTTTGACCTGCCTGGCATAAAAGTGGCTTTTGATAACCTGAAATTAATACTTCCGTGAGGTGGATATGAAAATGCAAACGTTAACGATACATCACCTGGTGAAAGGTGAAGACCTGAACCATCATCATACGCTCTATGCCGGGAGGGGAGCTGAATGGTTGGTGGAAGCTGGTTTTATCGCAGCGTCAAACCTGGTTCCTCCCCGATATGTATTGTGTCTGAAAATTCATGGAATGACCTTCACCCGCCCGGTTCAGCCAGGAGAAGTGGTCAGATATGATTCCAAAATTGTGTTGACAGGACGCTCCCGCCTGATCGCTTATATCAGAGCGACCACCAGGGGCGAACAAACTGTTGATGGCTTTATCACTTTTATTTACGTTGATGACGAGGGTAAATCAAGAGCACATGGAATCACGATCGAGGCGGAAACCGCTGAAGAGATTGAACTGCAGGAACGCGCAAGGCAGCTTTAATTTTTTATATTCGGAACAAAGAATCCTTGCTCTCAGCTGAGAAGCGTTCGACCTGGCGTTGAAACCCTCTCCAACTTATCCATGTTAGCAGCAAGGCTGTCAGCGTGCCGAGAACGAGGTTGAATATCTCAACCTCTATCAACAGGGCAACCAGGGGCAAGACCAGGCATAAAATGCCCATCAGTAAACCGCGCAGCCCAAATCCCTGCACGCTCCCGGCTGCAACTAATTCAACCTGATTTTTTCTGAGCAGGTCCTGACCCAGCTGTAATTGAGCGCTTGTGAGCCCCAGCAGCAACACCGGGATGAACTGCCACGAACCGGATTTGAAGAGCAGCATTCCAGCACACAACCCCAACAATACCGCCGTCATATGCGGAAGAGCTGGAAAAAGCAAGTCGATCGCGCCCCATTTTTTCATGGGGACCGGGACCTGGCGGGTAATCTGCCAAAGCGAGAGATCCTGTTTGAAGAGATCAGTTGAGGTGCGGCTGAGTAACCAGATCCAGCTTGCCAGACCCAACCAGGCAAGTGGTGTGTTTCCGGCAAAACTAAAAGAAAGCATCAACAGAAAAGAAACCAGGTAGTTCCAGAAATCATCAAATCCGAAATTACGCCGGGTCATCAGAGACGCTTTCCAGATGAAAGCTTTTTCGTTTTGCCAGCTGGGAGAAAAGAGACTCCTCCCTGCAAGACCGAGACGATTTTTCTTCTTCAGGGCTTTTATGGCGTCGAGTTGTCCATATTTACTATAGGCAGCGATTAATGCTGCTGCTTCAGTCTCGCTGGCAGCTTTGGATGGGCTGAAATTCCCGGATACCAACCGGAGCAGAGCCACGGCAATGATAACAAAACCAAAGCCGATTGAAAGCGTCATTGCGAAACTAAAACTGCCAGTCCCGAAAAATGATAAAAGGATGTTACTCAATATTGATTCAACAAACCGCAAAACGGGCAGGCTGAACCCGAAAAGAGCCGGAGCAATAAAGGAGACAACTGCCAGAATAAGGATGCTTGCGAAGATGACCGAAGGAAAATAGGCGGAAAGTCTGCCACGTCGGTTCAATGCGTAGATACCAGCAGCCCACGAGGAGATAAAAGCGCTCAAATGGAAGGGTGCGGCGAGGAAAACAACCCGCAAACCATACCAGACGTAAACAAAGAAGTATCGGCTGATTTCCTCGGGTGGAAAAGTTAACTCACCGAACGTGAAGCCAAGCATCAGGCAGATCAGAACAAAAAGCAATAAATTTTGTAACCAGGGGGAAACAATCCAGCGGAAAACAAGGGAACGGGGAGGAACAGGTTGTTGGCAGAGCAAATAGCGCTGTTCGTCAGTGAAAATCAAGGGGGAACGAATGCTTGATGAATACAAAGTGTTTAGTGTGAACAACAAAAATGAGATCAGAAGAAGGGCAGCCAGCAGTGTGTCTGCTGGGATTGGGCCAAACAGGGGTAAAAAATTCAACAAAGAGGTTGCAGCATAAACCAAGACAATGAAAAACCAAAAAGTGAAAAAAATAATCAAATAGACCAGATAGATTTGGTTGGAGAAGGAGCGTTCTTCGGGGTCGTAGTTAACCAGTGAGAGCCAGTAGCGCAGGTCTGTATATTCCTGCCTGCCGCGGAGGAAATTGATCGCCTGTCTGGCTTGCTTACTCATAGCTGCCTGTTTGCATCCGGTTCGAAACGGACGTGACCCTCAGACAAGATGATCTTGCGGTCTGCCAGACGATCTGCAAGGGCAGGGTCATGCGAGCTGAGCAAAATGGCACTGCCCTGGGCTTTGTGCCGCTCCAGTTCCTCGATCAGCAAGCGGGTTCCCTGCTGATCGAGGGCTGAGGTTGGTTCATCGAGCATTAAAACGCTCGAAGGGCGGATCAGACCGAGCAAAAGACCTAATTTCAGGCGCATACCGCGGGAAAAACGGTGAGGAAAGTGATCACGCACATGCCAGAGGTTGAAATCACGGAGCAATTTTTCTGCCCGTTGTTCGAAACCTTCCAGCGATTCGTTGGCTGCAGCGATGAAACGCAGGTGTTCCCATGCAGTCAGCTCAAGGAAAAATCGAGGCACATCGGGAACAAAAGCAAGGTGTTTGCGAGCCTCACGCTCTTGTAACTGCATGTCAAAACCAGCTACTTTGACTTCACCGGTGGTGGGTGGGATGAGATTGCTGATGCAGTTGAGCAGGGTTGTTTTCCCGGAGCCGTTGTGACCCTGCAAAACAACCATTTCACCGGCTTCCTGGCTCAGATCAAATGGAAAGAGAGCCTGGAAATCCTTGAACTTTTTGCTGAGGTTGATAATTTGTAAAGCCGGCATGGTCATACCTTGCCAATCAGGGGGGTGTTAAACAATTTTCGATCCATTCGCCTATTCTAACATAAGGAGTTAACTAGATTATGGATGAATGATGGTTAACGAATTCTTTGTGAGAATTATTGGTTTTTTATAATCAGTAATACCGGATGTTTTAATCTTCATATTGTTGAGGCTCGATTGAAAGACGGTTGCGAACCTCAGGGTTGGCAAGAACTCGCTGCCAAAACTATGGACCGCGACATTTTTTACTAAACCACCAACTTCAAATTTAGCACTCCTCTACCGGAGGAAGCTTAAAGCCCTTCTGTCTTGAAGGGCTTTTTAGTGTAACAATTAGCTGTGAATTAAAAAAGACTTAGCTTAGAATCGAATCAATACTCGATATTGATTAATTAGTGATGACGTTGAATGTCTCTGCGTTTTTATCATATCTCAGCCAATCGCAACTATATAATTCAACTGGGATTGAATATGTGTTTGTCAAACCGGCCAATCGCAGTTTTTCTGAGAGCTTTGATACGGTGTAATGATTTAATCCAGTGCCGATGAACGTAGATTTCACTAAATCTTCAAAGGTTTGAAATGGGGACATTGCCGGAACTAATATGCCACGTTGAATTAATCTATTTCTGCTTTGAGGATAAAGGATTCTATAATCTTTAATAAATTCATTGATTAATGATTCTAAGAAATAGACATTCCACTCAATTTCCGATGATGGAAAACTCTCGAAATCAATCCAGGCATGCATTGCATAGTATCCTGTCTTATTGACAAGATGATCCAGGTTTTTTGAGACCGATTCGAGAAAAATGTTTGAAACATAAAAGGAATGCTTTTGAATATATTCATCTTCTGAGATTCGTATGTAATCTTTTTCAATAGCTAAAAATATTGAAGCGCGAGACCCTTGTGCCCATTGAAATTCATCCGCTAAATTGGTGAACTCTTTATAAGAAAGCTTTTCTTTGCTGTGCAGAAGAGCTTTAACGATATTAGTAGAAGAAACAATTCTAATTGGAAAATCATTGGTTATTATGTGAGGTCGACTAAATCTAAATTCACTAGAAAACAAAAAGGCTGAAATGTTAAAAAGGATATTAGCGTTTTCTATTCCATATTTTATTGCCAAGCTAGGGAATTCCTTTTCTATAGTTGTAAGTAAAAGCCTGTCACTGGTGTAACCAGAATTTTGTGCTGTAAGCTGATTAATCGTATTTAAGATGTTTGCCTGGTCATAAGGTAAAACTGTTAGGTTGTTAATATGCAGAAATTTATTTACATCCCATCTGATTAACTCCGGTTTTCTATCAACTGATTGCTCGATACTGTAGTCTTTGATACCAGAAATCTTTTGTTTAATTTCATCTTTTGATACAGGTCCTCTTGCATTTAACAGAATATCATTAATCATTGTATCAATGTTTTTTAATAAGGCGCCTTTCTTCGCAAATTTGTCTTTGCTTTTAAAGTCGAATTCATCCTGATATAAGTACTTTAACATCCCATGTAGAAAATACTGGTTGTCAATATCTGATTCTGCCAATAAGCGCCCCTTAAATTCATTAAACAATTCGAAGTAATGGAATGAAGAACCCGGGCTATCAATTATATAATAATAAATTTCATTAAACATATTCATGTTATATGCGACTTTCTCAATAAGACAGTACTTACCTCTATCGCATAGGATTAGAGGAGATCCGCTCCTTGTTAGAGCAGCTGTTAAAGCTCGGTTTTTTTCTGGTAACGGAAAGCCAGGATAATGTTCAACAAAAAGACTCCTAAGACGCTTTAAGTCCTCGATATCATCTTCATTACCAAGCTTGATACCAGACTCGAAATATTTTCTAATGATTTCGAAACATAGAAGCGGATATTTTCTTGTGCCTTTGTTTAAATAATTGCCAAACAATCGATAACCTTCAAAATAAAGGTAATCGAGAACATCTTCCAGGGGATCCAAGAAGGAAAGATTTCGAAATTCTAATTCTTTCTCGATTGCTTCAAGATTATCATAATAGTTAATTCCATCACCAATAACCTCAGTTGCAAAGTGTGAAAGCCTATTTTCAACTTCTATACCACTTTCTGCATGTTTAACGAATTTATCCGAATATTTTAAATAGTGTACATAATTGTTTTTTGATTCTTTTAAAACAAGTTTGCATATTGATGCTTCTTTTGGATTAATGAAATCCACTAAATCAGCATATTCGAACATAACACCGTGTATTGAAAACATAATACCTGCTGTAAAATCTGCGAGTACTTTAAGCTTAGTATATTGATCTTGCAGGATTTGGCGAACTCGTTCTCGAGTAAGAGTCGGGGAAAACTCGGAACCAATTTCTTCATATGTTAAACCTTCGGCTCGACGTAATAGTATATTAAGATTGCGGTCATCTATTTGGTTCAATTTGCTTGTAAATTGAGTTGTAACTGGAATCACAAACTGTCTTTCAAGGCGCTCAAGAAAAAAATAGTCCACACCTGAAAACTTTTTACCCACCAAATCTCCCAAAGTCTTGTAACCTTCCTTGGTCAACAAGATGATGGATTGTTTTGAAAAACCTAACCGATCCAACAGTTCTAGTGGAACAGGTTTGTTCTCAACAGCTATATCTTCAAATGTGATAATTGAGTCATCTTTAAAAAGATCAAGTTCCAAAGCATTTAAATTGTTCCTAAGAATACGAATCTCTTTGTCATCAAATTTAATTTCATTGAATAAATCATAATCATCAATTGCAATTAAATCTTTTATGGTGGTCACCCCAACTTTTGCCAGTTTATCGATGATTCTTTTGGGAAGGGGAAGTTCATGGATAGTACTCTTGTTTCTCTTTGACAGGTAAGTAGGAATGATATTATCGAGATTCGATTGATCACCTGGAGAAGTTTGAGCAAAATTTCCATCTATAAAGTCTGCGTTGTTGTCCCCTGTGATCACCAAATTCTCTAAAAAATGATTTATCTCCTCGAAACTTTTTGGTCCTAGATTTTTTACTTTAAATAATTGTTCTGTTGTTTGATGCGTCAAATCTTCAATTGTGTATATTTTTCCTCGCATCAATGCGTTTCTAACTCTGATAGAGAACGGAAGATCGAGGATTGACTCTGATTTCGGAAAACTCCATCTCATATGGTTGGTTTCGTTGCTTTGGCTTTCGTTAATAGTCCCAATATTAATAATCTCACTTGTTTCAGGGGCTTCATTTGGTTTTCCAATTATGAAATATATGTTCTCAAATTCTCTTATTACGGCTTGGTTGATGCCTGGGATGAACATCAAGTTGTCAAAGTCGAAATTATCTAAGTCCCTGAGATAATGAAAACCTTGTTCTTCCAAATAGAATAAGATTTTTTCAAACTTTTCGTCGGTAAAATGTGATTTTATGAAACTATCCATGAGATCCTTAATTATTGTAATCTTTGCATTCGTGCTTTTGTGAGTATTTTGTTATATATGGTTGTTTCAGGGAGGCTGTCCAAAATATAAGTGCCCCCGAGCAAGTTCAAATATTTGGTTAATTCTGCCACTGTTGTGGAATTAATAAGATAACCCTCTTCTCTAGCTGAAATAAGAGCGTTAATGAAAGCTCGGGTGATCGATTTGTTGTTCGCAGTGTTATTTTCCAGTATGTTTCTGGCGAATTCATAGTTTTCACAAACAAAGCTTGTTAACTTATAAGGGTTTGGTGCAGTTGTGTCATAAGTTAAAAACCCAATCCACCAAAGCCTTGCAATTGCATTTCTGGTTAATGAACGACGGGGAGATTCACTGAAGAAAAAGTGGTTTAACACATTTTGGTAAGTACAGTTTTCAGTTATTCTCCAGCGGTATAGTGTATATTCCCAAAAATAATTAAGGTTAAGTCCAACCCATAAGCGTTCATCTGAAGCTATAGTGGGTGTAAGGAAATTTAGTCTATTATAGACACGCTGAACATTCTCGAATTCAGTCAGAAATGGTTTCTCCTGAGACATATCTAAGATAAAATCTTCACATACATATTTTGTTTCAATAAATGGAGTTTTGCCAAAGTATTCTTCAATCCAGTTTGACGTTGGCATTGCAAACTTGGTGTAGAGAGAAGATAAATTACTTTTCAGGGAGAGTAAAGCTTCTTCTTCGATAAAACGGATTTTCATATTTTACCTTCTTCATCCTCGTGCACATTTGTGTAACCGCTAGTTAGAATTTGTAAAGCGTCGGAAAGCGGAGCATCAATCAGTTTTTGGGCTATTTCAAGCATATCTTTTTCAGAAAAAGAATCTAGGTCAATATCACAATCAAAGCGGATTTTTAAAGATTTTTTGATCGCCCTGTACCATGAATATGAGTCAAATTCAAAAAGTTCAGTGGTTTGTCTTTTTGCGACTTCATTAAGCGTAAAATTGAGTGCAGGAATAATAATAATGGAGTTGAGTACAGGTTGAATAAAAGCCTGCCCTCTTAGGCTCCTATAATTGTTGAACTCTTTTTCTGGAAGCAAGATTACAATTTTGTTTTGATTTAAATCTACAATCATTTCTTTCTGGAGTTCATTTCTATTCTTGATGATGGTAAAAACAGAAGGTGTGTATGCGATTTCATTCAAACTTGATTCAAGTTGGATATTAGTTTGACCACCAATCGCTAAGATGCAACCTTCATCAATATCAAACTTAAAGCCACGATAATCTTCGTGAAAGTCTTTATTGAAGTAACCTAATATATCTTTTTGTGCAACAACAAAGGAACAAACCTGTAATTTGCCTGTTACCAACTTTCTATCGATAGAAAATAAAAGTTCACTTTTTTCACTCTTCAATGCAATCCGAAAACCTGTTTGAGGGCATTCTAAATGATAAACAATCTTAGCAAGTCCATCTTCTATCAGCTCTTTTATGCCCTCGTTGTTTATCTCAGCCAGGAAGTTCAATTTTAGGCTAAAACCATCTCTTTCAGGTGTCACAACAGTTTCAAATGAACTATTTGCGTAGTCATCTGAAGATTTGGACAAAACTGGATATGGATAAAGTTTATACCGAATGTCCATATGCTTTCACCTCCATTGAGCAGTAATCATAAAAGTCAATTTTTGTTTTTATTCGCACTGGGTTATGAGCGATAAACTTGATTCCAGATATTTGATTTTTGTACACATTAAGTTGTGGTAGCCTAAACCCTTCCGCTTCTAAAATTGGAGCAGGGTATGACGCAGATTCAGAAACCATGGCAATTTCAATCGTACCATTTGACGCATCCATTGTTGGAGTAAATGATATCGAATACTCACCAGCATTTTTATTGATACAAACCACCCTAATCTTAGATACTTCAACATTAATTACAGAATATTTATGCGGTTTGGGGTTTGGCCCTACACCATTACCTTCCAATTCACCATAACCAGAACCGCCTTTACTCTCTTTTCCATTTGAATTGCCTGCACCTGAATCATAGAATTCAATGGATGTTTCATCTTCAACCGAACTTTTTTTAGCCACTTCAATTTCCTGTTCTGTTGATTCTTGATGCGCCGATTTACGGGGTGGAGGTGTGCTTATTTCAATTGATTTAATCTCTTCTGAAAGTGATTCAACCTGTTGATTATTGTTTTCAAAATCAATCTGGCTCTCGTCTGGTAGAAATTCGCCAACATCTGGATCAATTTCCTCGACATTGTTACTATGTACTAGTTCTTCTAAACAGGTCTTAATGTATTCATTGAGATCCGTAATATACTTTTTAGCATAAGGGATGTTCGATTTCGGTTCAATTCGATCGGGTTCCCACTTGGTATGTTGAGGATTTTCAAGATTGCGCAAGTAATTGTTAACTTGTTCTCCCTCGATGAGCATGACACCTGCAAAAGGAATGTTTCCAGAAATATTCCCACGATCCAATATCTTCATTCCTGTTTTCCGTATCATTGCAACTTTTCTATGCAACATTATGTCATCTTGGTCAGATTGGATTAGTAAGCCAAGTCTAATTAAACCATTGTTTTTATAATTGACCTCGAACCACTTAGTATCTGAGGAAGTTAACACACGAAAGTATTTATCTGCATTCTCGGAAACGGAAGATTGATAATCTTTTATCAAATCTGCTAATGAATCTTTATCAATTGTTATGTCATCAACTATGACAATTAGTTTTTCTGAATAAATTGCATATAAAAACCCATCTAAGACAGAAGCGATAACATTTTCCTTCCAATCTGTTTGAAGAAATCGAAAGCCGGTGATAAAAATATCAGTCCCAAACTCTTTTTCACCTCGTTCGAAATTGGGATCAAGTTGTAATTGTTCGGGAAGAGGCTGATTGTTGTTTGCCCCCCAATAACCGGTGCCAGCGGTTACTTCGTTGTTAGAGTTCTTATAACTAGTGATTCTGGATATGCCTTGTGACGCAGTTACAAATTCATCATCCAATGTGCTATAAAAAACCGTTCGAAACTCTGAACAAGCAAATGGAGCGAATTTACCAATACCGAAAGATCCCCCAGCAGTGCCAGCTTTATCTGATGCACCTGAAGACTTCGTTAAGTTGGACCATGGGGAGTTATATTCAAGCCTGGATCCTTTCAAACCGGTAGTATTAAAGTCGCTGATTCGAAGAAATGGGATGTCACTTGAATTGATCATCATTAAGGCACGGTCAAAAAAGTCTGTAGTTGTTCTTGATTTCTGAATTTTCCAGAAATCTGAGGAAGCCCTAAATGCACTTACCAGACCATCTGCATCTGGAAAAGAAGAACGAGGAATAGAATACCCTTTAAATTCAATCTGAACTGTCTGGTTTTTAATGGCAGCATCGAGAGAATTTTGACAGATTTCCCTTGCTAATGACTTAAGTGGAGTTCCTTGAAAAGTTTCAACTCCGGAGTCACTAATTCCTTTGACTTCACCATGATTGTTTGATGGAAAATTCCACTCCATAAATAAACCCTCCCTTATTTCAATTGACTTGTTTACATCTTGGAAATCTGAAAACATTTAGCTTTTTATCGGCTATTTGAACAGCAGTCCTATTCAAGGTAGGCATAATCATACCACATAGTTGATATTTTGTCAATAACAAATAGAGGAAGTGTTTTACACTGCACATCGTTTCTCAACAAGGCAATTGCATCGTTGAGAAACGGAGAAAGCTGCTTGTCAAAAACTTTTATAAATAACTAACGAAAGAGGGGTATATTTACTGTAACATTTAAGTCTTTTCGAGGTGTAAATTGGTAAACAAAAATCGCACTTTACGAGTAATTGTTTTTTTGATGGTTATCTTTTTGGCAGGGACGGCCTGCCGATTAACAAAAACATCCAATACCACGATCCCAGAAGCAATTGAAGAACCTGCAGTTCAATATGATTCCACTTTACCGGCTCAAAGCAGCCAGACAATCCTGGTGCCTGAATATACTGCCCTCGAAGGCAGTCTGGAGGCGTTGTATCAGGCAGTTAGCCCTGGAGTGGTTTCTCTTCAATATTCAGGCGCTGATGGCGGTGGTCAGGGAACTGGCTTTGTGATCGATAAAGAAGGGCACATTGTCACTAATTATCATGTCGCCAGTGATGCCCAGAACCTTGAAGTCCATTTTCCTTCCGGCTTGAAAGTGTATGGGGACGTAATTGGGACTGACCTGGACTCAGACCTGGCGGTGATCAAAGTTGATGTTGACCCCGATTTGTTGGTTCCGCTGCCTCTGGGTGATTCCAACACTATTCAAGTTGGGCAGACAGTTGTGGCAATCGGCAACCCATATGGCCTTAGTGGCACGATGACGATGGGGATAATCTCGGCAAGAGGTCGCGTTCTTGACTCAATGCGGCAGACGGAGACCGGCACCTATTATTCTTCCGGTGATACTATCCAGACTGATGCGTTGATCAACCCGGGCAACTCGGGCGGACCACTACTTAATCTGAACGGTGAGGTGATTGGCGTAAACCGGGCGATTCAAACCGCTGGGATGAGCATCACAGGAGGCGCAGTCAATACGGGTATAGGCTTTACTATTTCCTCGAATACTGTACGCAAGGTTGTTCCGGCATTGATTGAAACCGGGTCGTATGCATACCCTTATCTGGGGCTGTCAAGCTATTCCAATATGTCTTTGCAAATGATTGAAGCGTTAGATCTGCCGCGATCTACTGGTGCTTATGTCTCTTCTGTGGTTGCAGGCAGTCCGTCCGCGGTTGCAGGCATCAGAGGTGGGAGCCAACAATCATCTATTCAGGGATTAACCAAAGGCGGTGACTTGATCATCGCAGTTAATGGTGTTGATATCAAAGATTTCAGCGAACTGATGAGTTATCTTGTGTTGGAAACTTCGGTCGGTGATGAAATCATGTTGACGGTGATAAGAGATGGTAACACAATGGATATCCCTGTTATTCTGGGGCAGCGCCAATAGAGAGTTGAATGATATTCAGCGAGGTTATGCTCAGCATGACCTCGCTTTAATTACCAAAGGATTCTTGCCTTTCGATCCGGTTGGTCACGGGCGCCTTTCCCTGCGAAAAGGTTATTTACTATAAAAATCTTTGCGGATTTGGGGATCGCGCGCCATTCCTGCCATCAGGATATCCATCAGATTTTGGAGAAGGTCGTGAAGATGTCGGTCGCTGGTTACATCCAGGTTTAGATCCACGGGTTTGCCGCTGTCTTGTTCCATGCGTTGTAATAAATAGGGCGAAAGCCACCTGGAGACGACTCCGAGTACATAAGCAGCCAGGTCTGTGTCTACCCAGGTAGCGATATCGTCGTGAAGGATACCCTGGGAGAGGAAGGCGTGGAACCGACCATCGCCGGAGAGTCTCTGACCGGTCTCAGGGTCAATCGTGCTGGTAACAGGGTTTTCGAAGTTGTGACGACGTTCAACTTTGGAGAGGAGTGGATATTTAAGTTCAAATGCCAGGTCGATTTGCAGCAGACGCTGAAGGTAACGAAAAGTATCCAGGTTGTTTTCAGGCACAGGCAGACTGGAAATCAATTCCAGTTTGCGATCTTTGATCAGGTTAAGAACATGGTTGTAAAGATCTTCCAGGTTTTCGAAATATTGGTAAAAGGAGCCTTTGGCAATGCCGGCATTGTTGACGATCGCATTGACCGAGGCAGATTGCAAGCTGTTAATCGCGAACTCTTCGACTGCTGTGTTTTCTATCAATTCCCGTTTTTCATGGTGGAGATTAAAAAAGGTCTCTTTTGGCATTTTTCCTCTATATGACCGAATAGTCATATTATATGCAAAGAGGCTCTTAAGTCAACTAATCAGGCATTGAGGGGTTGGTCAGAGGAGTTTGTTAAAAGTAAAAACAAAAGAGAACCAAATGAGAAAATTAAGATAGAATCTACACATGGATCATATCTACAGCGATCGTAATGAATATTTTGGTCGGGATAAAAACGGACCTTGTGTTTTTTGTGGAGCGCAGGAAAGAACTGACAGTTTTGACAACCTGATTGTTCATCGGGGCGAGCACAACTTTGTCATTCTCAATCTTTACCCCTATACCAGTGGGCATCTGATGGTTGTGCCATATGAGCATACTAACAGGCTTGAAGATCTCACTTCAGAGCAGCTTTCTGAGATGATGATTCTGATCCAAAAAGCGATCAGAGTTTTGATCAGGCTTTATTGCCCGCAGGGGTTTAACGTGGGTCTTAACCTGGGCGATGCTGGTGGTGCAGGGATTAAAGAACACCTTCACTGGCATATCATTCCGCGCTGGGTTGGTGACGCTAATTTTGTTACGGTAATTGGCAAAACGCGGGTGTTACCCGAATCGCTTGAAGAATCGTACGATAAAATCCGCGAATATTGGTCAGATGAATAAAGAAGCAATGCTTCTGTTTTTTAGAAGCTTTATTTTTTGACACGGGCTTCCCTGCGCTTACTTTTTTTTGTTGCCTGGGTGAAATTGCCTTCGCCACCAGGATGTAGCGCTCTCTTGCTGACGAACGGCTAAAACAGATGTCCGTGTGGCTTTGCGAATACGGTCAACAACCTCGCCAAACAGATGCTCTGCCTGGGGCTCTCCTTCGTAAGATCCGATAATCACCAAATCGTAATCTCTTTGCTCTGTTTCGTCGATTATCGACTTTACAGGGTCATTACCTCGCACGAGATAGAGGTTCATATTGCCGGGAATTGTTCCCAATTGAGTCATCACAATTTCTTGCAGATAAGCCATTTGATCTTCATAAACCTCATCATCAACATTTTGGTCAACAACCTGGACCACATCAATCGTGCCATTATCGGCTTTGGAAAGGAGCTCGGCAATTTGAATGGCAAATTTGGAATGATGACCACCACCAACCGGAACGAGGATATTTTCCAGCTTATCAATTCCCCGGTCAAAAAGTACGCTGATGTTGGTATAGCCGTCTTGCATAACCGGTTGCAGTGTTTCGGCAAAACGAGTTTGTTCATTTTCGTTTACAGGCCATTTGAAAAGGGTCAGCCGGATGTTGTCATCGAATTTCAGGTCATCAATAATGCCCTGAGAAAGCGTTGGTGCAGTTATCGATTTGGCATACATTGGCACATTTTGTTCAACCGCATACTTGATGAACTTTTCGAGTGTATATTGTCGCGAGCTTACCAGTTGGGTTTTAGCTTCGGGGTTTTCGGAAACCTCCGGCTCAATCACTTGCAATAAACAAAGGTTAGCGTCACTTTGTGCGTTTGCAATCCGAGCACCCAAACGAATCACATTTTCCATTCCGCTGTCACTTTGAATCGGAATGACAAGGCGATAACGCCCCGGATTTTGAAAGAGTTTGCGTTCGTTTTGCCAGGAAGTAATTCCCAGTCTGATGAAATAGTAGACCGCAAAAATCGCTAAAAGACCACCCATGAAGAGCAAAGCATTCAATTCGGAAAAAACCAAAACTAATATACAAACCATGGAGGCAATGACCGGGGTCAAAGGGAAGAACGGCACTTTGAAAGGGCGATGGATAAATGGATATTTCTTACGCAGTGTTAGCATGGCAAGATTAGCCATTAACAAAATAAACAGGTAACCACCGGAAGTAATATAGCTAAGGAAGTCCACTGCTCCGATGCTGGTAACCAAAATTGAAACCCCACCAATCATTAGAATTGATAAGTAAGGAATGCGAGACTTGTTGAGGCGCGAAAGGAAAACAGGCCAGGCACCGTCCCGGCTGAGCGAGAAGCTTTCACGTGTAGCTGAAAGCATGGAAGAATTGATGGAAGTCAGCGAACCAATCATTCCGGCAATCCCGATCATTGTTACCCCGGGTTTGCCTAAAAACATATTGATCGAATCCGAAAGTGCTGTTTCCGAACCGGCGATGTCGGCTGAGGTGCCTCTTGCAACGGTGAAAACGAGCGTGTAGACCAAAACAACCAGGAAAAGGCTAACCAAAATTGCAATCGGGATGTTTTTGGTTGGGTTTTTAATTTCTTCGGCATCATCAGCAATTACTTCAAAACCAACATACATAGAGTAAATCAGAGCAATTGTCTTAAGAATAATTCCTAAATTCGCTCCAAAATTGTCTGTGGCAAACCAGCGACCCCCTGGCAACAGCAAGGTTGCTGTGCTGAAACCGTTGGGCATGGTGAAACCGGCAATGACGTAAATTGCAAAAGCGACCAGAAGAATGATGCCCATCACAACCTGCATATTACCAACTTTGGTTACCCCGAAAATGTTCAGCATAACAAAAAGCAATATAGCGCCAATCGCTACCAGACCAATCCCATACGAGCTGCTTGCTATGTCAGGGAAAAAAACCGAAGCAGAATAAGCAAAACTAACCGCGCTGAGTGCCGTATAGAATGTGCTGGAGATACAATCCATCGAACCGACCAAAAAAGAAACCAAGCCTTTTCCCCAGGCTTCGCGAACATAGGTCATTGCACCACCGGTTTCGGGGTAGGTTGTGGCAAGTTCACAGTAATTTAGTGCGATGCTAAAACTGAGAATGCCTGCAATCAGGATCGCCCAAATACCAGCCGGACCGGCTAATGCCGCAGCATGACCTGATAAGACAAAAACACCGGAACCAAGCGTTCCGGCTGTGCCCAGCATAATAGCCTGGGTTAAAGAAAGTTGGCGTTTAAGCGTTCGTTTGCCAGCCATATTTTCCTCTTCTTCTCTAATGCAAAGAGGTTCGGCTTGAAAAGATTTTTCGCGCCGAACCTGATATATTTCTAATTTATTATGTTGCAGTCATTATACTACCACCCCAATTTTTGTCGACACATGGCGCATCACCTCCATTGAAACTTACATCAGCAGAAGTGAATCCAATATAAAAAGGCACAATAAAATGCATCACTATAAATTCTCTAAAGCGCATAGAAAACTAACGGTATAATATAAAAATGCAAACATTTCTGTCACAAGAATGGTCTCTGGATATACCAGAGGGGTATCAACACCGCAAAGAAGGTGATCATGTCATTTATTGGCGTGTTGGAATCACGCTGTTGATCACAATTTTTGCCTATTCCGGAGAGAAACATCGCCAGACTCTTCTGGCTAACCTCCAGGCGAAGGCAGAGGCAGAAAAACTGGAAATGATCGCAGAGGATGAAGGGGATATCAGGCGGTTTGGATATCTCAAACCAGAAGAAGTGATTCCCGGACGAACACGGCTGGCGTTGCATGCCTTTACAACTGCGCCTTATGGCTGTCTGCAGACCTCTTTTTACATTGACAATGCGGATGATTTGCGCGAGTGCCTTGAGGTATGGAAATCGGTCGAGTGGACCGATTTGTCCTGAGTGAGGATCTTCCCTTTCTCTTTCTTGTCTTGCCTATTCCTTCTTGTCTACTTTGTCTTTATCTTTGCTGGCTTTTGCCATTTTTACCTCAAGTTCTTGTAGATCGACTTTTTCAGGGTCAATAAATTGTATGAGTTTACTCACCGTAGAAGAGCTGAAATCACTCCAGTGAGATAATTCTAATTCCAGGATAGCCAGCGCGCCGGTTGAGAGAGGACTGAATTTGCCCTCCAAAAGGCATAACAGGTCTTCCATGCCGGGGTTGTGCCCGACTAGCATCACACTATCGATGTCATCAGACAGACTCCGCAAAGAGTGGATGTAATCGCCTGGTTCAGCCATGTAAAAGGCATCTACATAGTGAACAGGTCCATTGTGATGGGAATGCTTTTTTACTAATTTCGCGGTTTTTTTGGCGCGTTTGGCAGGGGAACTTAGTATGATATCCGGCTGATACCCGCTGTGGGCAATCAGCTTGCCGACCAACTTTGCGGTCTGTTTACCCTTTTTCTTCAAAGGACGGTCAAAGTCTCTTAGACTATTGTCTTTCCAACCCGACTTTGCGTGACGCAATAACATTAAGGTCCTGGTCATTATCAACTCCTGAAATCATCGAATCTAAACATCAGCAATTCTAATTATAAAAACAAACCAATGTTTTTGCTCTGATAAATCTGCAATTTCCAACTATAAACATTGTGGCTCGTGTTAAATATACACGAGGGCTATGGGCGGGTTTTGCTGATTGGTGAATGGTAAAAAGCTCACGTATTGAACCCGTCCTTACCGAGGTTGTTCGATCACCAGATATTAACATCAGGGACGGGTTTATCTCCCTCAGTTAACGATCTTTTTACTTCGGCGGCAAGATTCTTCACTTCGTTCAGAATGACAAAACTTTTTGACCATCACTGCGAGCCCCCGTTACACGAATGGCCGGAACTTTTGAATCGCAATAAGGGGGCATGGCAGTCTGCCTTTAATCCTTAGCCAATGCCAATAAACTGCAGATCGCCCCATCCGCTGCGCTTCTGGGACAGGCCGCGCTTCGCTCGCAGTAATGAACACCCCAAGGGAAGGGGTCATGATGCTGAGAAACGGAACGGGACAAGCCGCGTTCCCTACGACAAGATCGCCTTAAACACCGTACGGGCGGGTCCCAATCACGAGCTCCAATATTCTCTAACCCAGCATGACCCGCCCCAAAACGGCTATTCGTTCAAAACGAAGGATTCATGATTCAACCAGGGAGGGTTTGACAGATAGGTTGAAATTACGATGCTCATTTTCTGAACCCGCCCTTACTGTTGTGTTAACTTCGAAACCATTAATATCCTATCATGTCCGGGTCGGATACAGATTCACAATTATATTAATGATAAAAACATGCGTTGATCAGAATTTCACCTTGTAGCAAAAAAGTTAAGCTCTCATTTTCGGATACAATGCAGATGAGGTACACATGATTTACTTTACCTATGACTATCAATTGCTTTTCAAAATCGTCCTGGCTGTGTGGATTGTTTCGAGGATCATCAGGGCGATTGTTTACAGAAAAATAAATCTCTTCCGTGAAATGCTGCTTTGGGGAATGTTCTTGTATGTAGCCTTCTTGCTATTCAGAACCTTTGAGCCATTTACAATTCTGATTCAGCGAGAACACCAAAGAGCGAATTTTGTGCCCCTGCAGGGAATCCTTTCCATGATTGAAAAAGCGTCCATCTTTGACCAGGATATGACCCGGCGAATCGTTTTTGTAAACATTGTCGGCAACATCCTTATCTTTTCACCGCTTGGAATGACCATTCCGTTGTTGGAAAAGCGCTTGAACAGGGGATGGCTGGTGGTCTTGCTCGGGCTGTTGTTTTCATTAACAATCGAAATTGCCCAGACTTTCCTCGTAGACCGGGTTTTTGATGTTGATGATCTGATTCTGAACTCGTTTGGAACGCTGGTGGGGTTTTTGATCTACGCGATCCTTAACCAAATAAAACCTGTTAGAACGTTTTTTGATCAGGTAAGAGAAGCCGCCAGACCGAACGCCCTGGGCTATGCGCTGATCTTTATACTGATTGTGGCAGCGGCGACTTTGGGGATTTATCATTACGGCTATGACCTGTATCGTGGGATCCCGCAATAGAAGACGGAACTAAAACGCACTAATAATCGTCTTTAAAAGTAGCAAGAATTCAATGTAAAAAAGTGAGGTCTTGATGAATAAGAGAATGATCATATTAACAGCCATGGCATTGGTCATGGTCTTTTTAGCTGGCTGTAATCTGCCGGCAACCACACCCAGCGGAGATTCGCAGACCCAGGTCGCTCTCTTCGCCCAGGCAACACTGACGAAGTTTGCCGTGCAGCAAACAGAAATTGCTGAAGCGACGCAGCATGAAGTCACTGAGCCCCCGACAAACACCGTTCCGGCAACTGACCCGATCGCTACGGAGGTCATGGCGACGGCTAATCCACCGACATCAGTTCCTGCAACCCAGGTCCCGGTTGTCACCGTTATACCTGTCACAGCAACCCCAGTGACGGCGACAAGTCAGCCACAGCCGACCAACAGCAGTTACACCCGCATAAATTTTGCGACCGGGACAACCAATTACACCGTAATTGATACGATTCCAGCCAACACTACCCGGCGTTATGCGCTCAGGCTAACCCAATACCAAATGCTGGAGACATCTTTAACCAGCAGTACGACCGCACATATTGCAATAAGTACTGAAAAAGGCAAACAGCTGGTTGATTTCTCACAGAAATGGACCTGGTATCGGGATTATGCCTCTGAAAATGGTGATTGGTATGTCGACGTTCGCACTGGTGCCTATGCAGCCGACATTAATCTGTATTTTATGGCTCCACAGCGGATTAGCTTCGACGCTGGCAAGGATACCCTGATTGCAAAAGCACGCGCAGGGGGGAACCGAAGCCACAACTTCATTGCCTGGGCGAACAAAGACCAGACCATGAAGGTCAGTCTGAATCCAGGCAGCGGTTTGGTCTTGTCTATCTGGAAGTTAAATGGAGATGTTTTGCTCTCGAGCTCGGAGGGGAGAAGCAGTTTTGAAGGAAAGCTGCTGGCGGCTGGTGATTATATTATTACTGTAAGCAATCCCGGAGGCTCGAATATTGACTTTGAAATGACTTTTGCAGTCAAATAAATAGACGAAAAATAAAATAATGAGCGAGGATTTGAAACCTCGCTCATTGTCGTTAAGGGGTGGAGTTTTTGTTGATGTAGTCTTCCACAGCTGATTTCTGGTAATGAGTGTCAATTGCGTAGGGCACATAATTTCGAACCCAGGCAATTGCCTCTTCACTGTCGAGGGCGAGAATTTCATGTGCCAACATGGCTACAAACATTCCTGTCCTGCCAATTCCGGCGTGGCAATGAATGACGGTGTTTTCACCGTTTTTTATTGCATCGATGGTTTCAGCCAATGTCTGATCCCAGTCACCTTCTTCTGGCGCAGAAAAGTCGGGCACCGGTGCATAAATGACATGAAACCCGGACTGTCGGTATAGTCCTAACAAGTCACGACCACTGTGCCTCAGGTGTTCTTCTTCGAAATTCAAAACGACAACAGTGGAGATTTCTTTTTCTTTGTAAAGACCAAGGACCTGGTCATCAGGGTCAAACATCCGGCTGCCCGGGGTGGGGGAACGATAGACCTTCCCGGGGGTTCCAAAATGAAACTCGGTGAGCAATTCTGGTTCAGGGTGTTTTTGCCCTTCCGGCAATTCCAGCTTTCCATTTTTACCGTGATCGAACTGAAAAGTGCTGATAACAGCATCGAGGTTGAGGGACCCATAAATATGTGGGAAGAGCATTTCCCCACCCTCAAGGTTTTCGTAAACCAGGGGAGATTTGAGCTTGTCGGGATCGATTTCAAGCACGAGCAGGTCGGGAGTGTCTGCAAACAGACGGTTGGCAGTGTCCTCGAGCTGATAATGGTCGGAACAATGGATAAAACCTTCCGATTCCAAACTGTCTGCGCTAAAGCTGGCGTCCTTAGCAGTTTTTTGCCATTCTGATTGGGTTGTGATGTGATAAATCATGCCATCCTCCATTAATATCTGATAACTATACAACATTTGGTAAAAAAGGCAAACAAAACAATATTAAAAAATTGAACAGTTTGAACCCGATTTAAGCTGTCATATTTTTAATAAAATTAGAACGTTAAAAATGTAACAACGTGTTATACTAGTCGCGGTGAGCAGATATCTGCTCGGTTGTGATGGCTGGTTGCCAGCCGGAGGTAGTAAAGTGAAAGTACATGTAGACGAAGATCTGTGTATCGGCTGTGGGATCTGTGAAGGTGTTGCACCCGAGGTGTTCAGTTTGGAAAATGAACCTGTAGCCCAGGTGATCATGGATCCAGTTGAAGTGGAATTTCAAGAAGCTGCTCGCCAGGCTGCCGAAGATTGCCCGGAAGAGGCGATCGATGTAGAAGATGATGCAGATTTACCTCTGATTGATGAGACGACAACTGAAGGTTTTGATGAAACCGAGGTTGATGAATTTAGTACAATAGTATCTGAAAGGAAAGAAAGAATGAGAGCAATTGTTGACGCTGACCTTTGTATTGGTTGTGGAATTTGTGAAGGTATCGTACCTGAGGTTTTTAGCCTTTTGAACGAACCCTACGCCGAAGTTCTGCTGGATCCCATTCCCGAAGAATATCAGGACGCCACCAGAGAAGCAGCTGAAGAATGCCCCGAAGAGGCAATCTCCATCGTTGATTAGAACGACATAAGCAATAAGCACCGCTCAATTCAATGAGCGGTGCTTTGCATTTAAACCAGTTAGGGTTGGACGAGTTTGGGAAGATATGAGTCTGTCGAGATAAAATCTAATGACAACAGGATGATATTATGGAAAATAAGAAACGCTTTTTAATTCTGACCAGTGACGCTGGTATGGGTCACCGCAGCGCGGCGATCTCGATCTCGAAGGCATTAGTTGAGCTCTATGGAGACAAACAGTTTAACCTGGTGGTAAACCCGATTCTCGACAGCCCTTCAGTTTCATTGATGAAGCCAATTGAAAAAGGATATGACATAGGGGTTCGCTACGCACCAAGCTTATACCGGTTGGGTTATGAAGTAAGCGATTCGAGAGAGGTTAGCGAAGTTATGGAAGGCGCCCTGACCCTCTTTTTGCAACGAAACATCTGGGAATTTATCCAAGCTTTATCTCCCCATGGCATCCTGCTTACTAATCCGATGTTTAATGCACCGGCAGGTAAAGTAAAACAAGAACTTAATCTGAAAGCCCCACTTTATGCCGTGGTCACTGACCTGGCAGATGTTCATTCGCTCTGGTTTGCACCGGGACCAGACCTCTTTTTCCTCGCATCCGACTGGGTGATGGTGAAAGCCAGGGACAACCGCGTGCCCTTGCGTAAACTTCAGATCAGCGGTATCCCGGTTAGCCCCAGGTTCGCTTTGAACAAGGCAGATAAAGCCCAACTGCGTCAACAATTGAACCTGCAGCCAGAACTGCACACGCTCTTATTTGTTGGTGGTGTAAGAGTCGACCACATTCTTGAAAACCTCCACGCCCTGGATGATACATCTCATCCAATCCAGGTGGTGGTGGTCGCAGGCGGGAATGACGATTTATACCACGCCCTTCAAGAAGATAAGTTTGGCTTCCCGATAACTATTTTGAATTTTGTTGATAATATGCCAGAATGGATGTTGGCTGCTGACCTGGTGGTCACCAAGGCAGGTGGTCTGATCATGTCCGAAGCCATGGCAGCAGGGTTGCCTGTTTTGTTGATTGATTTCCTGCCGGGGCAGGAAGAGGGTAACGTCCGTTACATAACCAGCCACCAGGCTGGTGCCCTTGTGCAGAACGTGGGAGAGTTTGCCACAATGATCGATTTTTGGCTCAAAGATGATGCCGTTCAGCTGGAAAGGGTTGCGGCTTCAGCCCGTTTAATCGGACACCCCGAGGCAGCTTTCACGGTAGCAAAAACTCTTTGGGAAGCTTCAGCTAAGGTTGAAGCCTGACTCAATCGAAAATGCTGTCCAAATCTGGCTTGATGTAGTTTAAGGCGGTTGCTTTGGCGATTAGCTCCTCCCGGGTATGGGCGTTAAACTTAATTTGAATTCGATAAAGGCGGTTTTGGACCGTTTTGACCGTGACTTGATGTCGGTAAGCAATCTGAATAAGGCTTAATCCAAACCCCAACCCTTGTAATATCTGCAAATCTTTTGGATGCAGATTAATTACAGGAGAGTCTTCGGGAGATGGCGGGGGATATACAATCACAATTTTTCCCACCCGCAGCGCTTGCCAGGAGCTTTCACGCGCCTGATCATAGCCAAGATAGGTTTGCCAATCACCGGCATTGATCTGGCGGGTGATTTCTTCCGGGCGGGCTGCAAAATCGAGCATCTGAATTGCCCCCGACTCATTAAAAACAAAAACCTGGGTCACATTACCTTCCTGATATAGAACATATGATCTATTATCGTTATTGGAGGTCCATTTGTCAAGTTTCTATTGATGATATTACTGCTTAAGCCGAACGTAAAATTCCCTGGCAGTATGCCGGGATTGCTCCTTACGGGGTTAGCTAAATTAAACTATTTCTTCGACTGGTTTGGGGAGCCGCTTCAGGCTCATGAAGGCTAAAACTGACAAAACTCCAACGACAGCGCCAGCTAACCAGGGGGCTTGAATGCTGATATTGTCTGACAGGAAACCAGCCCCCATCGGACCGATCGCCAGGGCGATAAACCAATTCAAGCCAAAGAAACCCAGATAGCGTCCGCGCTGATCGGGTGGAGCGAGGTTTGCGACATAAGCTGTCGCAGTTGGCGCGGTGATTAGTTCACCAAAGGTCATCACCACCATTGCAATTAGAAACCCCCAATAATTGCTGCTGTATGCAACGATCAACATTGCGAGCGGATAAAATGCAGCACCGATCGGCATGACTTTAGTCGCCTCGTGTTGGTTGGTGCGGTGAGTGATCGCCACCTGCAAAAAGATCACCATCAGGGCGTTGGTGGTCGGGATCCAGGAATAAAGGGTTTCGTCAATGCCAAAGTTTTGTTTGAGGTAAACTGCGAGGATTACCCACATCAGGGTTGCGCATATTTCCATCAGCGTAAAGGAACTGAGCATTCGCACGAAAGCTTTGTTTTTCAAAGCCTGACCGAGAACCTTAAACTGATCGAGCAGGTTCTCGCGTTGGTCGTCTCTTTTGATTTCAAGTGTTTCCTTAAGAAAGAAGACTATGAGCAAACCGAAAAATATCAAGGCAACTGCTGCCGAAACAAAACCGATACTATACGAGCGAGAAAGAACCAGCCCGCCGAGGATGGGACCAAGCGCTACGCCGATATTTCGACCCATTCGCACCAGCCCATATGCCTGGGCGCGTTCATCCGGAGGGAGCATGTCGGCGACAATTGCGTCAGTCCCGATGCGATAGAGCGGACTGAACATCCCTGAGAGAAACATCAAGACACCAAACTGCCAGAATTCGTTGGCAAAGATATAGCCAAGGTAGACGATCGCCATACCAAAAATGCCAAAAACCATGATCCCTTTGCGACCAAAATAGTCGACCAATGAACCGGCAACGATCGAGGCGATCAAGCCTGAAATTGAGTTGAAGGTCATCAGGCTGGTAACGGCAGCCATCGGTAAAAGGAGCTTTTCAGAGGCGTAAATGGTCAGAAAAGGCCAGACCATGGTTGTGCCGGTGCTGGAGACAATCAACCCCAAAAGCATAAGCCAAAACTGGAAAGGATAACGGTGAAAAATTGATTTCATACGCTGCATGGAGGCTCAATTTCCCGGATCGTTGAGAGGGAAAACAGCCTCACAGGTGAAGCCAACCGGAGAATAGAGAGGCGCCTCAAAACGATAAATCGTGAAATATAAGATTATCGGGTTATGAGACTCATCCCACCAGGTTTGGTATGGATCGACAATTTCGCCATCTTTATTGAACATGGGGTTTTGTCGCTCGAAGAATATCTCTTCAGCGTTTGGTCCCCGCAGTGTGAGCAAATAAAGCTCTTCGCGGTCTTTCCCATCGTACAAATTGGTGCTGCCGACCGGGATCGGAAAATCTGGATTTAGCCCATAACTGTCATTTGGGGCTGCGAGACAGGTTGGCAACTCGTTGTGTTCCAGGTAGCGCAGGCTTTGGGCAAGGCGGTCAAATACTGCCTGACCAGATGTTTCCCACAAGTGCTGCTGATCGCGGTATTGATTGTTGGCTGCCCCAAACAAGCTGAGACAGCCGCGGTCGGTGTGAACCGCGAACAGACTGCCTCGTGCTGCGAAGCCCGTTAAAGCGCCTTCGAAATCAACTTTCAACCCTTCCCCGACCGGCAATGTGGCTGGCACAGGGCTAAAGGGATAAAAAGTTAAACCCTCGCTCTCATGGTGGTCAAGGTTGGACTGCAGGCAGCCCTGAACATCCTGGATGTCGGGGTTTCTGTCATTTGAGATCTGGTAAGCCAGCCCGGCATCATCGCTGAGCGAGGTTTGCTCGCTTTTGATCGTTACCACCAGCGGCTGACTGCCTTGCTCCCAAATGGTCACTGGCGTAAATGCATAACCACTTTCGCCTACCACCTCTTCGGGACCTACTTCGATGAACGAGGCATAATCCGGGGTGAGGGTCGGTTCAGGGTTTCCAGCGCTTGAAATTGGTGCGATATAAATAGGCACTTCAGTGCGATTAGGGCTGGTCACAACGTAATCGCAACCTGCCAGGAGCACACAAACTGACGAAAGCAGGACCGTTTTTAGAGTAAAGACTTTTCCGGGAGCTTTGATCATGGCTGCCCCTCTGGAGACTCAGCTGAAGAGAGATGAAATTGATTCAGCATCTCTCTGAAAGTCGGTAAAAAAGCCTCCCATTCAGTTTCGATGCCGGTTCCAACAAACACCAGCACATAAAATGGCATTGCGACGATAACAACACGACCGAGCATATAAGTTTCGCCATAAGGTTTGGCAAAATCAAGCAGCATGGCAGGGTATTTATCGACCTTCGTCTCACCTTCATTGACAACCTTGTAATCTTCATCAATAACAGATGCGAGGAAAGGTTCGATCTGCTCTTTTGCCAGGTCGAGATGGGTGGCAGTGTCGATGGTTCCGGTCGGTGAGGAATAAACATAGACGATCAGCTCTTCTTCGCTTCCTGAATAGTCAGGTGGTGTGGTGGTGAAGAGGGCTTGGTCCTGGTCGGTTTGCCAGCCAGTGGGAATGGAAAACTCAAAACGACCATCCGGGCTTTGATATTCATCGAGCGGAAGGCTTGAGCCAGATGTCAGAGAGCAAGCGCTGAGAAAGGTGAGCAGCGCTAACACAAGGCAGAAAAACCTGAGGCTTTTTTGATTCCACATTTCAAGAAATTGTACTTCAGAAAAAGGAGAAAATGAGAAACATTGATATAAGGCAGCTATAATCATAAGATGCAAGATTTGATCGATGAAATTATTTATAGCGACCGTAAGACAATGTCCATCGAGGTTAAGCCAGGAGGAAGGGTAATTATGCGGGTTCCGAAGGGGACCTGGAAGAGCACGATCAATCGATTTGCCCTCGTAAAATCGGATTGGATAAGGCAGGCAAAAGCAAAGATGGCTAAAGCCTTTTCTGACAATACAAAACAAGCCTATCACGATGGGGCGTCAATCGTTTATTTGGGACGGCGTTGGAGATTGAATCATGCCAGCAAGGTAAAGAACGGATTGGTTTTCAATGCAGAGAGAGGTTTTTATCTGCAGCAGAACCGGCTTGACCAGGCAGAAGAATTGTTAATAAAATTTTACCGGAATGAAACACGCAGGCTGGTAAACGAAGATATCGACAGATATGCAGAAATATGGGGCTTAAAAGTGAGCTCAGTGCGGATAACCAGCGCGAAAGCCCGCTGGGGTTCGTGCAATGCCAGAAACGGGCTCAATTTCTCGTACCGACTGGCACTGCTGCCCACAGAGATGGTGGAATACATTGTCGTTCACGAACTGGCTCACACCCGCCATCACAATCACGGACGCGGTTTTTGGGAATTAGTGGGATTGATGCTGCCGGACTACCAGACCCGCAGATTGTGGCTCAAACAAAACGCCCGAACACTGCCCTATATCTAAAAGATGAAAGCCGGTTATTCCATACGCTGAAATTTAAGCTCTTCACGATCGGCTCCAAACTTTTTACGTTTGGCAGTCAGAGAATCAATTTCAATCCTGTAAACAGCGACCATATCGAGATTATCACCGGTTGCAGCTTCAAAAAACTTCATTTTACCGGGGACAAATCGCTCACAGAGCAAGCGCAGCGCCTCTTTTTTGTTGGTGTAATTGAGCTCTTTGAAAACTTTGCCACGAACAATTGCGGAAGCAAATTCGGTTGTGAAAACCTTTAACCCAAGGACAGAAACGAGATCACCGCTCTCTGACAACTGGTTAAGCTCTTCTTCAGGATATAAATCTGGTACGTGTACATCTTTGACGAAGACAACGCTCACCTGCTTGCCATCCGGCATCTGTTCCACTTTTTCACCACTGGTGGAACTATGAAAAAATAAATGTCGCTCTTTTCTGACAATTGAGAGAGGCACTGAGATGGGTTCACCGTTTGACCCGACAAGACTCACGACACCAAAATCGGCCTGGTCGATAACATCAAACCCAAAGCTTTCATCCATTTCACGGTCTTTCCTGCGCATTTAACCTCCAGTAATGATCAATATTGATAATGTTACCACAACAA
>Ga0123334_1000626_pt1 | contig 48196 bp, 48 predicted proteins | sample BiotimSIPDNA_FD_89706 | JGI IMG/M metagenome (GOLD analysis project Ga0123334, IMG submission 89706) | Anaerobic biogas reactor microbial communites from Washington, USA - Biogas_R1 time_0 SIP DNA | ecosystem: Engineered > Bioreactor > Anaerobic > Unclassified | place: Washington, USA...
AATATTCCTAGGGATATTGTAAACATTCCACTTGGTATCTCCTGGATTAATTCTCTCTGGACACATAGCTACATTAAAATCCTTCCCTGCAACCAACTTACTTCCTTTCTCTAATATTGGAACTAGTATCTCCTCACAAGTACCCGGATTAACAGTAGATTCTAGAACAACTGTCGCGCCTTTTTTTAGATATTTAGAAATAGTCTCTGCTGCTTTAATAACTGGAGTGTAATCAGGAGTATAGTCATCAAGAACGGGCGTGGGTACACAAATAATAAAGATATCTGTGTTCTTTAATTCCTCTTTATCTTTTGTTGCATGAAGACTTAGCTCTTTAAGGTCTTTCTCTGCTTGAGTATCTGTTATTGGACACTCTTTTGATAATATCTTACTAACCTGCTTATTATTAATATCAAAACCCACAACATCATATTTACCACTTCTCTCAATTGCTAATGCTAGAGGTAATCCAACATATCCAAGCCCTATTATTGATACTTTTTTCATTTACGATACCCTTAAGTAATTAATTGATTATATTAGAATTATACTAAAGAAGAAAGTTCCTTCCCAAAGTCAGAAAATAGGATATAATAGCATAGTATGACCAAATCACAAACCTACATAACAATCCCAATGTACAACGATGAGAAAATGATTCTCAATGTAATTAAGGATTTAAACAGTGCTGGGTATAATAATATTGTAGTAGTAGATGATGGTAGTAAAGATAACGGATATGATGTTGTAAAAGACAATAGCAATGCAATTGTTACAAAACATATCATCAACAGAGGACAAGGAGCAGCACTACAAACAGGTATGGAAATAGCATTAGACAGAGGTGCTAAATATATAATTCATTTTGATTCTGATGGACAACACGATGTAAAGGATCTAGATCATATGTTAGATACCTTAATTAAAGGGAAATATGACATAGTACTAGGTTCTAGGTTCATACAAGAGAATAAAATACCCCTTAAGAAAAGAATAATACTAAGATTAGGAATATTCTTCACCTTCCTCCTCTCTCAGATATGGTTAACAGATGTACACAATGGTTTAAGAGTAATGACTGCAGAAACAGCAAAAAAATTAGATCTACAACACGACCGCATGGAACACGCATCAGAGATATTAGATAAAGTTAAATCATTAAACCTTAAATACAAAGAAGTACCTGTAACTATCCACTACACAGATTATTCACAAGCTAAAGGACAGAGAATATCTAATAGTATAAATATTGCTATGAAATTAATATCATCAAAGTTAAGAAGCTAATGATAATACAATATATTGTTACAGGAATAATAGCCGTAATTCTAGTACAATTAATAGTTAGGGTTATCAAAGATAGGACACAATTCTTTAAACTTCTCTTCTGGGGTCTTTTTTGGGGTGTATCTCTTATATTTATATGGCTACCAACTAATACCATAGATAAGTTAGGACAACTATTTGGAGTTGGAAGAGGTATAGATGTACTAGTTTACCTTTCCGTTGTATTCCTCTTTTACTACATATTCAGGCAAAATGAGAAAGTAGGCAAACTAGAGAAGCAAATAACTAAATTAGTTAGAGAGTTAGCAAAACAAAATGCAAAATCCTAAAGTCACAGTCTTAATGCCAGCATATAATGCAGAGAAGTATATAGAGACCGCTATAGAAAGCATCCTAAATCAAACCTACAAGGATTTTGAGTTCATAATAGTAAATGATTGCTCTACAGATTCGACTTTAGATATTATCAAAAAATATGCTAAGAAAGATAAAAGAATTAAAATAATCTCTAATAAGGAGAATCAAAAAATAGCTCAAACATTAAATAATGGATTGAAAGAGGCAAAAGGTAAATATATTGCAAGATTAGATGCTGATGATTGGAGTCATCCTGAAAGATTAGAGAAACAAGTAAACTTCATGGAAGAGAACCCTAGGATTGTATTATCAAGTGGTAATATGGAAATTTGTGATGGGGAGTTAAACAAAAAGAACATATCTAACTATCCACTTTCCGATAAAGATATTAGAAAAGTTTTTCTACAATACAACCCTACAGTATCCCCTGCAATGATATGGAGAAGGGAAGTATCTGAGGAGATAGGTGGTTTTAGCCTGAATACAATGTCTGAAGACTACATGTTCTTCATGGATATGTCATCTAAAGGAGAGGTTGCAAACCTAAAAGACATTTTAATTAAATATAGAGTCTTAGATACCTCCGTTTCATCTACGCAGATGAGAAGGGCCCATCTTTCAACTGTACAAATTGCTCTAACCGGTTTTCTCAAATACGGATATACCATTACATTCAAAACACGTTTGGTTATGATGACACGGTTTGTAACTGCTTTTCTAATCCCTCCTTCGATTTGGAGATTCTTTTCATCTAGAATAAAAAGATAATATGAAAGATATTCTTGTTTTCTCTGCCTTCTACAAACCTCACCTAGGAGGTGTAGAAAAATATGTTGAAAATTTCTATAAAAGATTATCTAATCATAAGGTTACTGTCGTTACATCCAAATATGATAAGAGTTTAAAAAAGAAGGAGAAAGATGAGAATCTCAATATTGTGCGAGTAGATTCTATCCAAATACTTAAGGATAAATATTACATACCAACTCTAAAAGGATTTAAAGAGGTAAAGAAATTGATTAGAGATAGTAAAGAAAGTAACACAGAAATACACACACATACCAGATTTTATCTAAACAATTTCTTAGCAACATTGCTAGCAAGAAAATATAAAGTTAATCATTATCACTTCGAACATGGTTCTTCTTTTGTCCAAGATGGGTCTAGTATTGTGAGACTATTTGCATGTATCTTTGATCAAACCCTTGGAAAATATATACTAGCAAAGTCAGATTTGGTATTCCCAATAAGTGAGGGGGTTAGAAAATTCTTAAATAAAAACTACAAAAACATCAAATTTGGCCCTACCCTATACAATTCTTATGATTTTAAAGGTAGAGAATATAAGAACTCTGCTAAACCAACAAACCCCAAACTTCTTTTTGTAGGCAGATTAGTTAAATCAAAAGGTGTTTATGAATTAGTCGAGGCAGCAAAAATACTCAAGGAAGATGGCTTCTCCTTTACATTAACATTTATTGGTGATGGTTCTGAAAAAGATAGTTTAACAAAGTACATAGAGGATAATAATTTGAATAAGCATATAATCCTAAAGGGGAAATTGCCATATACAGAAACCCAATCAGAGTTTCCCAAATATGATATTTTCATCAACCCGTCATATACGGAAGGTCTACCAACAACCGTACTTGAGGCCCTGTTTAATAATCTACTCATCATTGCAACAGATGTGGGAGGTACAAATGAAATTATCCCTAAAAAATTATTAATGAATAGAGAAAAATTATCTCCTCACAATTTAGCAGAACATATTAAAGACACATTTAACCGTTGGGAGGAGTTAAAGCTTAAATATAAGGATATATATAAAGAAGATAAGAAGAAATTTAGTTGGGAAGAGAATATAAAGAAATACTTGGATTCCTAGTAGTCGACATTTACGATTCACATCTAATCCAACCCTCCGGAACAATATTTCTGCTATGCATTTTACTACCTGCCAACCACCTGGTTGGTGCTACAACTATTTTTTCTTGATTAGGATTCAACCGTGCTACTCACCACGAGAAGCTACTATTCGCAAGGTATTAGTTCGTATACCTCGGAATCCCCACCATCAAAAAGCAATTTAAACCTATTACTATCTATTAATTCTTGTTGCTCTGCTAATCTTCTATCAAAAACAGGTCTAGACCCTTGATAGTAATACTTATACCCTCTGTCAATAAAGGTTTTAATGTAAGTACAATTCCCCAAGTCATCTTTCAAATCGTAATACAAATCAACATTGTCATCTGTTTTCTTTGAACCGTAATCATAAAAAGGCATCGATATTTCATTGTCTGTAAAGACTTCTAACCATCCACCACCATCCGTAGAGAAAACCAAACCATCATTACCATTAGCATTAATTAAGAATTTCTCCTCATCTGGGATATTCTGATTAATCCAATCGAAAGTTTTAATATCTGATTCTTCGATTACATTATGCATGGAATTTCTTTCATGGAATGTTTTATGCATTTTCTTTGAAAGGAAAAACCCAATAACTATTACAAATATAACAAAACAAACATTCAGAACTTTTTTATTAATCACTTTTGACACAATTTTATATAAAAACTCAGGAAACACACCTGCAAAAAGATAAGAATATATAAATAAGCTAATAAAATATGTCTCCAGTACGATTAAAACAGGAGTTATTGAGAATACAGAAAGCACTAATGCTAACAGGAATGAGAATAGCAACCATAGAAACAGAATTAGAAATTTCTGTTTTTTAAAAGCTTTTATAAAAATAAAAATGAATCCTAGGATAGAGGAAAGAGTTGTTAGCTTAGAAATGATGGTGTTTTTATATATCTGTCCATTCCATATATCCTTAATAAAACTAAAAATGTCATTGAGAATATCCTTGGGTATCGAATACAAAGATTTGTTAGAAACAACTGCTGACTCGGCAACAGCAATAAGGTTATATTGATATGTCTTTGCCATCCATGCAAAGCCTAATAAAATACCAATACCTAGAAATATTGTCCTGAATTTTTCTTTTTTGTAATCTACAAAAAATATTGCTAATAAATATGTAGAGGCAAAAACACCAAGAGGGTAATGTGTTAGAAATATTGACATAATAGCAAGATTTACCAAGACAAGAATTAGCACACTCTTCCTTCTCCTATATTCCGCGATTAGGAAGAAGAAAAAAAATAGAAATACGATAGCAAGAATAAGAGAGTTTTTTCCTGCATTAACAAAGAACATTGCTGGATAATATCCAAGAGAAAATAACACTGCAGATGATATTGCCCATATATCTTTTTTGAATGAATGCTTAATAAAGAGATAAACCACCACTCCTATATACGCATTAAAGAAATTGGTAATATAAAGGATTTGTTTTGCAACATCGTAACCATTAAACATTTTTCCAAAAGCACTAATTATGTGTAATCCGGGAGAATAGAAATAGTTAATAAGTCCAGTATCAGTTATCTGTTTAGTAAAATATGCATGTGTTATTGGATCGTGAAGCCCTGGGACTTCAAAGGAAGCAACAGAATAAACTTTTGCAAAAACAGAACAGAAAAGGAGAAAGAGAATAAAGTAATCCCATTTTTCTACCTTTGTTTTGATATTTTCCTTATTAAATGTCTTTGTCAGCATTAACACTAATATTGAGATAAGAAAAAATACAAGGCCTACAATAAGAGTTAATTTAATATCAAGGAAAGCAAAAAACATACAAAAACATATAAATAAAACAGTAAGCATCACAAAAGATAAAAGAAAATGCTCTAAGATATTTAATCTGTTTTTAAAAAAGAAAATACTCCAACCTAATCCTACCAAACAAAAGAGTAGATATATTGCGAAATCAACTTTTAGAAATACAAGAATTGAAAAAATTATTAGTAAAGAAAAATATAGGTAGTAATAAATATTATTTTTTATTAAAGTTCTCATATATTATTCCCTCCTAATCCTAAAATCCTCATGTGCATAGGACAAATTATCATTGTAAAAAGGATCTCTACCACCCATATATTCAATATACTGTGGCCACCTCTTTCTTAATTTCTCAGCATTAACTATATCCTTCTCTAATTTCTCCTTGTTCTTACTATCTAACCTACTAACAGATTCATAATGTATTAACTCTGTATAAGGAGTATACACATTGTACAGTCCCCTCTCAAATAATCTAATACCAAAATCTACATCCTGATATGCAGGATCAAAAGATTCATCAAAGCCATTCATATCTAAAAATGTTTTTCTCTTTACCATTACACACGCGCCAGTAACAGCTAAATAGTTCCTAACATTAACAACACAACCCTCATAACCAAATACATCCCCATCCTCTAACCTATGAGAATGAGCAGCAGCACCACCAGCACCTACAATAACCCCTGCATGCTGTATCTTACCATCAGGATAGTAAAGCTTAGCACCAACACTACCAACCTCTGGTAATTGACACCACTCTAACATACTCTCCAACCACCCATCATTCAAAACCTTCACATCATTATTTAGTATTAACATATACTCCCCATCTATCTGTTTACTAGCCCAGTTATACAACTTCCCAAAATGAAAAGGCATATCATATTCTAAAACCTTAACCCCTCTCCTCTTAATTTCCTCAAAATATCTCTTAGTATCTTCCTCCTCACTCCTGTTATCTACAACCACAATCTCATAATTACTGTACTTAGTATGTTCCTCAATACTTTCAATTGCTCTTTTTAAATACTCCACCTTATCCTTGGTTGGAATAACAATACTAACCTTAGGATTACCAATGATGCCCAACTTAACCCTCCATGCCCCTGCGAAAGGACCTTCCAATACTTCCCCTTTCAACTTCCTTCTCTCCAAATATCTCTCTAATACACCCCTCTGATTCTCATATGCCCAATCCTTTGCACCACTACCCGCTAAAGCAGTAGAACCAGGATACACTCTCCAATGGTAAAGTATCTTTGGAATATGCAATACATTCCAATTACCTCTAGTAACATACCTAAGTACCAAATCCCAATCCTGAGCCCCCTGTGTACCCTTAACAAGTCCACCCAACTCTTTAACTACATCTCTCTTGTAACAGGTAACATGTGTCGTATACATCTGTGCTGTTAATGTATGTGGAGACCAATCAGGCCAAAAAGAAGGATCAAACCTCTTTCCATATTCATCTATTTTGTCAAAATCACTATACAAAAACTCAACCTTAGGATTACTGTTAATACTCTTCGATAATTCAAGTAAACAGTTTTTAGATATCTCATCATCACAATCCATAAAGACAACGTACTCTCCAGTTGCCATACTCAAACAGTTGTTAGTATTCTCTATAATATTGATACCCTCAATATCTATAGTAGAAAATTTTACTTTTTCTGGATTTCTCCTTTGGAAATTTGAAAGAAAATCCCTAATCTCTTTCACATTCTTACTAGAACCATCTGAAATACATATCTCCCAGTTTGTATATACCTGAGACATAATCGAATTCAATGCTGATTTCAACATCTCTTCTGACTTATTCCACACAGGAAATATTATTGAAAACTTAGGAGTTACCTTTAAGTTTTTCAAATCCTCTTGCATTGATTCATCATTCAGATATTTCTCTTCAATATTACTCATCCACTCACCGTAGGATATCCTCATCAACTTCGAACCATCTCCTCCTGTAATTACAAATCGAAAAATCTTTTTAAAAATCCTTTTAATGGTAACTAACAAACCATTCTTCCTTATTGAAGAAGAAAGTTGTTTAGAATATATTGGAATTCTCTGTACTACCCTTTGAAAAATCTCTTTTAATTTCATATCTAAAAAGTCTGACTATATTTCTCTACCATCTCCGAAGGATCTCCAATCTCATATGTCTTATCCTCTTTCAACCATAGTACCCTATCCGAATACTTCTTCACACTTGCCAAGCCATGTGACACAAACAGAATTGTCTTTTTGCCAACAATTTCATCAAAGTATGCAAAACACTTCTTCTGGAACTCACCATCTCCTACAGCCAAAACCTCATCTAAAATAAGAATGTCCGACTTAACTTGAATAGCAATGGAGAAAGCCAGTCTAACTTGCATACCAGAAGAAAATTTCTTTATAGACAAGTCTTGAAAATCCTTAAGTTCTGCAAAATCAAAAATATGATCAACATGCTCATCAACTTCTTTCTTTGTTAGTCCTAAAATGATTCCGTTAAGGTATACATTCTCTCTCGCACTAAGATCTGGATTAAATCCAACCCCAAGCTCTAAGAAAGGTACGAGTTTTCCATCAACCAAAATATTACCCTGTGTAGGAACATATATTCCCGAGATTAGTTTAAGAAGAGTGGATTTCCCTGCTCCATTAGGACCAATTACACTAAAGAATTCTCCCTTCTTTACTTCAAATGAAAGATTATTTACCGCTGTAAAATCAATCATTTTTTTCTTAGAGAAGGGATTTACAAATCTCTCCTGTATGGTATTAGGAGAACCATGCTCTGGTATCCTAAATTTCTTTGTCAAATTTTCTACTTTAATTGCTATATTCTTCTCCATTTTTTTAGAAATGCTCTGCTATTTTTTTAATATGTTTATTAAAATATCCGCTACCAATTACAACTAGGATTATAGATGTTACGAGCGCTACAAGGACAAACTTTATATCCGTTATCCTTCCATATATCAATGCTTCTCTGACAGCTTTAATGAATCTTGCTACTGGATTGTAGTATACAATGAACCTAAATTTCTCCGGAATCATCTCAACAGGAAAAAATACTGCACTAGCATAGAAGAGAAGTTGTAATACTAGTTCCATAATGTGCTGAAGATCCCTTACATGAACTAACCAGATACTGGTAAAAAAAGAAATACCGTAGAGTGCAAGGAACATTGTGAAGCATATTAGAAGGATATATACCAAGCCTAGAAATGTTATATGAATATTTAGGATTAATGCCACAGAAATTACAATCCCAAGATTGATGCTAAAGTTAATTAATGCCATTGTAAGAGAGCTTGCGACAACAACCGCTCTTTTGAAATTAATCTTTACAATCAATCCTGCTCTCTCCATAATGGAACCCATACCCCAAATCATCCCTTCATTGAAGAATGTATATACAATCAAACCAGAGAGAAGATATACAGCGTACTGTTGTGATGTGAGACCTGTTGCGGAACCTGACACTCTAGAGAAAATCATAAAAAGGATTAGGAACATAAAGAATGGCTTAAGAAGAACCCAAAAGAAACCAAGGATAGAGCCTTTATACCTCATCTTGAATGTTGTTTTTACAAATTGTTTGTACAAATCAAAATCATTGTTGTTCATTACCTATCTTGTAAAAATTCTTTTAAAGTAAATTTCTTTGAGTATATCATCTTCCATAAAGTCCAATTAAAAAGATACCAAATTGTCTCCCTAATTGCCACCCAAAATCCTTTTCTACTTTTTATACTTCTAAATCTATTTTGCATATTCATAATATTTCTTTTTCGCATACCTAATTTCTTTGAAGATGCCATATGATCATGATATACCTCAGCATTTCCGTTGTAATATATCTTGTAACCTAAATCTCTAATTCTTAATGACAGGTCAATATCTTCATAGTAAAGAAACATTTTTGGATTAAAGCCACCTGTTTTTTCAAAAACATCTCTTCTAATTAAAAATGCTCCACCCATAATGGCATCAACCTCCTCAACAATGGTGCATTTTGTATTGTCATTTTCTTTGTCATATCTATCATATGGCATGAAATGTTTGTCTACATATATTCCAGCAGAGTTAATAATCCTTCTGTCATTTCCTAATTTTTCTTTGGAATACAATATCTTAGGACCTACGGCTCCAGCATCATTTTTTTCTTGAAGTGTTACAACAAGTTTTCCAAGCCAATCCTTCGGAACAGAAACATCGTTATTCAAAAAAAGGTATGCATCAAAATTAGGATATTCTTTTACTCCAAGATTATTTCCTCGTCCAAATCCTAAATTGTCTTTACTCTCAACTATTTTTACTGTTGGAAAATTCTTTCTTAAATACTCAATACTCCCATCTACCGAAGCATTATCTACTACAATTATCTCGGAATTTTCATAATCCGTATCTACAACAGATTGCAAGTTCTTTTCTAAAAGGTGTTTACCGTTATAATTTACAATTATTATTCCAATTTTCATCTCCTGATTATACAGTAATTAATTTAAGAAATGAAAAAGAAACTGTTCACTAAGCATCAATATTCTGTTAGAATAAAAGATAAGTAGTATTTAATTTACTAATAAATTCAATGAAAAAATTAACATATATAGTCCTAGCTTCTCTCTTTGCATTACTCTTCACAAGTGTAGTGTTTTTAAAAGAGTCTAAAGCTGCAGAAGTCTCCTTTCAGGATAATTACATCCTAAATGAGGGAACTACTGTAAATGACAATCTCTACATATACGGTGACTCCTCTGAAATAGAGGGTACTGTAAATGGAGATCTAATATTAATGGGAAAAAGTCTAACTATCAATGGTACAATCTCTGGAGATGTGTACCTCTTTGGCCAAGACATAATCGTAGGTCAAAAAGCACAGATAAATGGGAACCTTTTCATCCTAGGATACAAAACCCAGGTATCTGGATTGGTATCAAGCAACTCAACCGTAGTTGCATACTCACTAATTAATACAGGTATTACAAGAAATGATTTAACAGTAATATCAATTGACAATGTAATCTCAGGAGATATATTTGATGACCTTAGAGTAATATCCTCTACCTCTTCAGTAACTGGAAACGTTAAAGGAGAAGCAATTATGCTTGCTGGTACTTTTGATATTGATGAGACAAAGGTTGGAAAGAAAGTATACGATGAGGAGACATTAAGACAAATTGCAAAGAGACAGAACTATGATTTCAACAAAAAAGAAGACAACCTTGTTCCAAAAGAAGTAACTTGGGGAGTAAGATTAAACAGCATAATAATTGGGTTCACCAGTATATTAATTGCAGGTACAGTCCTAATCTTCATGGCTCCTGTTAAGACTGGATCTGTGATAAAGAAAATATCTGGTTCTTCCACAGAACTACTCAAAAGTTTAGGAGTTGGATGCCTTGTACTCTTCTTCTCATGGGCCCCTATTCTTTTCCTCTTAATCTCAATAGTTGGGATCCCACTAGCAGGAATTCTCATAGCTGCATTGGTATTTACTGCGGTATTCGGTGGTGTATGGGTTGAACTTTCTATTGGTAAAGAGATTCTTGAACTGTTCAAAATAAAAGAGTATAGACCCTTCAAATCATTCTTAATTGGAAGAGTAGTTACTACAATTATTCAATTAATCCCAATAATTGGTGGGATTTACAACTTCTTACTTATGACCGTAGCACTTGGTGCTTTTGTAAGATTAAAGAAGGAGCAATTTGAGAAATCAAATGTTGTTCTGAAAAAGAACTAATCCTGTTCTTATGATACAAAAAAGGGAGGCTTAAGCCTCCCTTTGTACTATCCAATACCTAATATACTACTTAGATAACTCTTTAATTGCAGATTCAAATGTAGTAAATGGATATGCACCTTTTACAACTGGTCCAGTGATATTTCCATCCTTATCTATCTTTCCAACAACAAAACCTGGTGTACCTTCGATACCTGCCTTGCCACCTTCAGCTTTTTCTGCAGCGACCAAAGATTTAATAGCTGAATCCGCGATACAAGAATCGTACTTACCAGCATCCACACCAACTGCAATTGCACCATTCTTTATCTCTTCATCTGTAGTGAAGTTAAATGCATTTGAATGGAATTCTGCGGCTTTATTCCCATCAACATACTTTGCTACACAGTGCATTGCAATTGCAGCATTGTATGAGATACCAGAATCTGAAAGAGGAAAACTCTTAAACACATATATGATCTCACCTGTATCAACAAATTTACTCTTTAATTCAGGATACACCTCTGTTGCATGCCTCTTACAATATCCACAACCGAAATCACTATATTCAACAATTGCAATCTTTGTTTTATCCTTATTTCCTAAATATGGAGCATCCCCTAAGGAAACTGTAGCATCTCCTGCAGAAAGTCCTGAATCATCTGATTCGGCAACTGTAGGATTTGCGGAATCCGTATTAGTATCCTTATTTTTATTGCTTGTGATAAAGATTGCTGCTGCGATGACCACACCTGCAATAATTATTGAAATTGGAATAATAAGGGAATCGAGGTTGATTTCAACAACATCTGACTTTGTTTTCCCTTTCACTTCCTTTATATTCTTAGCTTTCGCCATAACAATTAAATAAAAAATTAAATATTTTATGAGCAATCTGCTATTATATCCTATATCTAGAATTTTAGTAAAATGGAATATACACTAAAACAAACAACAAACAGAAAATCCCCTAAGAGCAAGCTCTTCCTGGTATTTCTATTCATTCCTCTTGCATTCATTCTGTTACAATATCTATATCCAAAAATATTTCAAGAAAATACAGAATCTACAGAGGAACAGATAGATACTTCTACGGAAGAAATAATCCCAGAACCACCAAAAGAGGAGCCTATTGAAGTAAAAGAAATCTTCCAAGATATTGATGGACAATTGTCATATATCGCCATCGATACAAGATATGAGACAAAGACCAATTTGCCAATTGTCATATACAGTCACGGATCAACTTACTCAGTAACCTCAAATCCTGACAATCAACTCCTTAAGGACTTAAAACTGTATGGAAATGCTTTTGTAAAAAAAGGATATATATTTGCAGCTTCCAATCAACATGGCGATAACTGGGGCAACAGCTATGCGATAGAAGATACTAGAAAATTAATTGAATATATTCAAAGTAACTTCACATCATCAAAAGAGATTTATTTGGTAGGTTTTAGCATGGGAGGGTTACCAACATTGAATTTCGCAGCTAAATATCCTCAAAATATTGTCAAAATTGCTCTTCTTGCTCCAACTTCATATGCTACTTCATGGAATTCAGAACGTGTTAGTGCAATAAGAAATATTCCCATAAAGATTTGGCATGGGAACAAAGATGTAAATGTGCCTTACTCTATGACAACTTCCCTTATTGCTAGACTCAAAGCATATGATAAAGAGGTTGTTTTGGAAACAATCGACGGAGTTGGACACTGGGATGTAGATACTGAGAGAATTGATGATGTCCTTACATATTTTCAAACTACAGAATAAAAGATTACCCCTCTGTAACTATTGCAGTCGCAGGACATGCTAATTGGGCTTGTTTTATCTTCTCTACTAAAATAGGGTCTTGGATATCAACACCCTTGTACTGATCCTTAACATCAACAGAACCATCATCCTTCATTTCAAATACTTCAGGACAAATTGCTACACATGAACCACACATTATGCATTTTGTTTTATCAATTGAGACTTTCATTAATTCTGTTTCTTAATTTATATACAGAAAGAATACATCGTAACAATTATTTTTTCAAACCAAACTTCTCAAACAAATTCTTTTCATCAACAGAGGGAATCCTCACACCCTGCCCCTTGTATACGGGCAATGTGAAAGAGAATGTCGTACCTTTTCCGACTTGGCTATGCACCCAAATCTTTCCCCCCATCATCTCTATCAAAGCATACACAACATACAATCCCAAGCCAGTACCTCCTGGTCTTACAATATTGAAATTACTCTCCCCAGTAATATAGTTTTCTATCCTGTGAAATTTTGTTCCTAACCTTGGAATCTCTTTTTCTGGAATACCCTTACCACTATCAATTATACTTACTTTAACATAGTCATCAGTATCTTCAGCCTTCATAATAATAGAACCTTCATCTGTATATTTAATAGCATTACTAAGAAGATTATCAATTATTTCTACCACTCTCACCTTATCAGCATACACATCCTTCATATCATCTTCTAAATCAACCATAACTCTTAAACCTTTCTGCTTAATCTGGTACTCATATCCGTGCAAAACAGTTTCTATCTGCTCTGGAAGAGATAGCCTCTCTCTATTCAATTCGATTTTCTTTCCTTCAAGTTTTGCACTTGAGAGGAGAGTATCAATTAATCTAATTTCATTCTCAATACTATTCTTTATTCTATCAAGATACTTCTGGTAGCTTTTAGGATTGTTGTCGACAAATTTCCCCAGCAAATCAGTATTCAACTTTACAATTGTTGCAGGTGTCCTAAGTTCATGACCCATAATATCTAACATATCTCTTTCCTTTCTTCTTGCATCTTCCAATTCTTCTACGTTTCTTTGAAGCTCTTTTGTTTTTTCACTTACATCCTTCTGCAAGTTAATGTTGAAATTCTGCACCTGTTGATAAAGAGTCGCTCTTGCTAAAGATGCCCCTGTGATAGAGGCAAGAGATTGAAGGAATGCGATTTCCTGCTCAATATACATAGTACTATTCAAATCCCTTTTGCCAAGTATTAAAATAGCGATTAGCTCTTTTTCATAATGGACAGGAACAAGAAGATGTAAATCGCTTCTTTCAAGAAGAGTAATTAATTCTCCGTATGCAACTTTGTAAGATTCATCATCTACATTAAATGCGCCAATTAACTCTCCCAAGGAAATACTCTTTTTTTTTGCAAAGAGTGGAGAGTTTACTATTTCAAAAATTCGTTTATTATCAAACACTTTATTCCCTGTATACTGCTTATTTATTACAGCTGAATCTCGCTTAACAATAATGGAGAAATATATTGGATCAATTGTTTCTTTAACAATCCCATGCAACTCCTTGAGTACACTATCCTCTGTCACAATATTTCCCAGAGAGTAAGTAAATCTATCAAGAAATTTGCTTGCATCATACCCTAAATTAATAATTCTTGTGGAAATTTTCTCCTGAAAAAATTCTCTGTACTTATCATAAAGCAAAGCAAACAAAATTGAGATAACTATACCAAAAATTAATGCCTCCCACCCAAGTCTCTCTCCGAATATTTCTAAATGAATATTCAAAAAAATCCTAAAGGTTATATACAGTAGTGAAGCACTAGTTATGACATAAAGGACTTTCCCAGCAAGCAATCTGATGTTAAAAAGTTGATACTTTACAATTGCAATAAATATTAGTCCTAGAAAAATAATTGAGAATTGAGGGCCTATCCAAATTAATTTGTAATTTCCTAGAATAGGAAGGATTAGATTAAAAGTCCCTCCTAAAAATCCTGTTAGTAAAAAACCTGTAAAAATAAGAGTTAATTGATTTTTCAAAATCCCGTTTGACTTGATTAAGGCCTTGAGATTAATCATTAATGCAATTAAGTAATATACTGCGAAGACAACACCATATGTAATATGTCCAACTCTGTTTAGTAGAGCTACATTCCCTGACTTTTCTAAAAGAACATCCTTGATAATGAGGGAATCCGAGAAAACCACAGCAAGGGAGACAAGAAATACTGGGATTTGAAGAAGCATAACTGTTTGGAAGTCGATTTTCTTTTTCTGTGTTAGAGACATTTCAAACAGAAGAATGAAATATGCAATATATATTGAGGCTACATAGTGAAATCTAGACCAGTAAAGGGCTGTCTGAACATCATTGCTACTTAAAAAACCTGCTAATCCAACACCCCATAAACCCAAAAAAATTATGCTCAAGGCTAAGAAACGAACAGCTTGGGATTTTCTTGAAGGTATAAGAACATAGAAACCAAAAATGATATTTACTAAACCTATTACAATTAAAGCGTATGCATAGTTATTCATTTCTTTTTCTATTATCTATTTTCTTAATACAAAAGTCGCATAGGTACTGTTTGGAGTACGAACAACCAGTTCAATTTTATCAAAAAACAGTTTTACAAAAGGAATCATTTCCTCCAAACTTGTAGAAGTAAGCTTTTTAAATTTCATGGCATCAAAAATGTCCTGTTGGGGGTTATCAATCAGGACAGTCAGAATAAAGACATCTTTGGGTCCTAGCCCTTCAGATACGTTTTTCAAAAGTACTTCTCTTTGGGAATTATCAAGATATTCCCAAAACCCTGTACACTCTACTATTTCAATATCCTTATTATCAGTAAAAACGTCTATTCCATTTGCCAGCACATCTCTCTGAACAGATTTTAATGACAAACCAATATTTATTCTATTATTAATATTTCTAAGTGTCTTTTCAGCTTTGTCGTTTGCTTTCTCAGATCTATCTACATTGGTAATTATCATTCCCTCTTTCCCTGACTGATAAATACCTTCAATGGGAAGAAGGCAGCTTCCTCCAGCTATGGAAAAAATACTATTTGTGTCCGTTTCTAAAATCTTTTTCGCAATTAAGTCAGAGACTATAACCCTCCTTTGCAGTGAACCAACAGCAATATCAAGATTATCCAATACTGTATCAACTCTCTCGCCAACACCCACTCGATAAATGACATCCATAGTTCCATGGGACAAACCAGTCGCTATACCATTCATTATCAAATCCAAAAGAGCCCTATCTGTCCCAGCTAAAAGAAGAAGTTTCCCAAGGCGAATCGCTTTCGGATCCTCTTTTTTTATTTTTCTCAATCCATACAGATACTTGGGATTGGGATTCAATGGAAATTCAACTGCATATGATGTAAATATTTTCTCCCCGGATGTTTCATCAACTTGAATATACTTCAAATTCCTAGGACTAAGCTGAGGCTCGTGTAATTCTCGAGAATCATTTACTGACACTTCAGTCTCTGAGGAAGAATCAAATGGGTCCTGAGAAATGTATTCATTCTCACCCATATGGATATTCTCTGTTTCCATATTATTATATACAAATTTAATTATTTATCTTTGCGGTAACCTGTTTTAGGTAAATTGCAATTCTTTGAATAAAGTGACTGATAGCAACAAACCCCATCACCAAAGACAACTCCACATGCCAATAAAGGAATTCAAAATTAATACTGTATAGACTTGGTTTCTGTATCCGAATTAGCATAAATACTCCAAATCCGAATGAGGGGATTAACAGAGTTAAAATAAGAACTGTGTTCCAAAAAGCATTAAACTTCATAAGCAAAAGCCCTTTGTTTTTCTGCTTCTTGATAACAAAGTAGGTACACCAATAAAGAGAGCAAGAAATGATAAACGGAATTATCATATTGTATTCCTTTGATTCTTTAACAATATCTTCTGCTCCTTCACTTTCGCTACTCACTTCTTCAGTAATTTGAGGTTCTACGGATATTTTTTCTTGCTCAAAATCCCCTATTTTATACTGCTCAAGCAAAGAATACGAAGAGGGCCTATGATCTCTCCCAGAGCCATCTTTGGTTACAAAATCCTCTGTCATATCTTTACCACACCACTCCCTGATGTCCAAAAATCTATCATGATTTGGGAGATATTTGGTTAAATCATAAACACTCTGCTCAAATACAACCCAACAATCATTAGAAGTATTGTGAACTTTAACATCATCGAGTGTATAAGCATAAACTTTGTTTAAAAAAAGAAATAATGAGAGAAAAAATAAGAGAATGGGCAGAATTTTTTTCATATCAACAAAAAAAGTAATAATAATATAGAATATAATCTCATATTTTCAATGAGGTTTGCAAGAAAGATTTGGGAAATTAACCTTTAATAAATAAAATCACTAAAGGAATTAAAAATAGCAATGAGTAGGCAATGAGGTACTTATTACTTTTGTTATTACTATCCATTAAGTTGATTATAGTATTAGGTAAGCGGATTCATTTTTATACATTTTACTTCCTTTGTCAAATATTTTCTCTCCAATTAATTACTACTTCCCTACATAGACATTCCCAATATGTTCTGGCACTTGTAAAAAATTGTTTGCAGAGAATACTCCTGATTCCAAAGAATAGTCTGTATAACCCATATTCAAGACATCTTTTCCTAGTAATTTCTCAATGGAATACGAGACTCGGTTCCACCAAATTCCATCATCGCTCCATTGGCCAAAGGAAGATATATCAGTTCCACTTTTAAAGATTTTTAAACAGTCGGCCAAATCATAACTTGGTACATATCTCATTAGTGCCCAAACTCCAATTTCTATACTTTTCTTGTCATCATTCAACAAATCCTCACTAGTATAGTTTTTACTGTTTAACAAATTAAAATCATTTAAATGCCAATACGGAATAACCTGAAACCATCCCTTAGCACTCATATTGGGATCTCCTCCGACATTTGAATCAAGAAATATACCACCATTACTTTCAGTCATAGATACTGATGTGAAGACAGCAAGAAGTAATTCTTTTGAGTATTGAGGATACATACTCGAATACTTTTCAGCTTCCTCGATTAAGTACTGTTTCCCATCTTCTAATCTTGTATGTGGCCAGTATTTTGTTGCCCTCTCAAATATTTCTTCTAAGGATGACTCTTTCTGTTCCGTTTGAGATAAACTTTTTGTATCCATTCTATTTACCTCTTCAACATTAGGGTCATTTCTTGAAAATGGATCCTCTAAATTTGCACCTATCTTGGTACAAGCAGAAGTAAAAAACATAGAAGTTGCTACTGCGATAAGGGCCAATCTTTTTCTTTTAAGTATCAACCTGTCTGGAATTTCTAATTTTTCTTTAATTTGTTCCACAATACTCTTTGGCTTCTCTGTTTCATCAGCAATATTCTTTGTAACAGAAGTTGGGAAATCATTTAGCTCAATTTCTCCCTCAGTTTCAAACTCCTTTTCTGGAACTATTGTCTCTTGATTTTGTTTTTTTTCATCCACCTGATTTTCAATTGTTTCCTCCATGAAAACAGTTTACATAGTAATCTACAAAAATGGAAGAATACACTCTTGACATTAAGCACTCCCCATGCTAGACTGCTAATAGATAGATGATTAAGGAATTGAGGTTTCTTAACATTTACCTCTAATTCCCCAATATTTATCATATTTAAATTTATCTATTTAAACATATGAAAATTACAAAAAGGGAAGAAAACAATCCACAGATTTCAACTTCACTTTACACACCAGTAAGAAGCATTTTTGATGACTTCTTTAGAATGCCATCATTAGTTGACGATGTGTTCAATCGAACAGCAATGCCTTCATACTCAAATCTTTCTGCTGATATTTGGGAAGAGGATCAGAACTATTTCGTAAAAATGGCTTTACCTGGGGTATCGAAAGATGAAATTAACATTGAGATAGATCAGGATGTAATTAGGATCTCAGGTTCAAAAAAGTTAGAGGAGAAAGATGAGGGAAAGCGAAAATATTACTTTAGAAGTTTAGATACTAGATTTGAGCAATCTTTCAATCTTCCAACAGTCGTTAATGCAGAAAAAGCAGAGGCAAGTTTTAAAGATGGTGTACTAGAAGTAAAGCTACCAAAAGCAGAACAGTACAAACCTAAAAAAATCGAGATCTCAAGTTAAATTCAGAAGCGGGTATAACCCGCTTCTTTTTTAAATCCTAACCTTCTCCCACTTCTCTACTGGTCCTTGAACCATTTCAAAAACCGAATTCAACTTAATTTCCTTCTCACTCTTTATTTGCTCATATTTATCCCGTTCTCTTTCCTTTAATTTGTTAAGCAGATGCAACCATTCATACTCGACTTGCCCTGAAGTAACATTGATTGGTATAGCTACTAAATTTAAGTCTATTGTAAACTTTGATTTGTCAAAGACATACCCTCTAACAAGAGATTCATTGTAAATATTTGATAGGTAAAGGTTAATGTAATTGATTGGCTCTTCACTATTTCTAAATCTAGTTAGTTGAGGATGATTTACATACCCCTTTGTTTTTCCTAACAGAACATTTTTAGCAAGTAGTGCTTCCCTCCAAACAGCTACCAACCCTTTTGAGTCTAAATATTTAGGATGTAAAGACCAAAGTCTCATTTAGATTTTTGTGATTTTATTAATTTGTATTCTATCATAAGGACGCAGATTGATTGGAAGAAAAAGATATTGTATTATTCAGTATGGTATTTCCTTCTACACAATTTGCACTTTTTTTTGTGTTGATTTTCATACCTGCGATTAGATTAAAATATCAGCCAAAAGCATATGTCTGGTACATTCTCCTAATCAACATTATTTTCTACTCCCTATTTGGGCTAAAATTCCTATTAATACTGATCATTGATATTTTAGTAAATTACTTTATCATTCTCCTTCAGTCAAAATATCAAAAAAACAAAGCGGTATTAATAGTTGGTCTGATTCTTAACATAGTATTACTTGGTTTCTTTAAATATTTTGTTTTTACTACAAATATCCTACTTCAAGCAGAGATTTTAAAAGCAACTACTTTTATTCCAACAATCCTTATACCGGTAGGAATCTCTTTCTATACATTTAAAGTGATTGCTCATCTGATGGATACATATAGAGGGGAATTACTTAAACCAAAATTCTCCGCATATGCATCCTATATTTCATTCTTTCCACAGATTACTTCTGGACCAATAGCCCGTGCAAAGGAATTCTATGAAGATTTGGAAGCACCCAGAAACAACTATTTTAACCTTGGAGAGACTACAACTTTAGTACTTGGAGGACTATTCAAAAAATTAGTCTTAGCTAGCTTCATTTTTAACTTTATCGGAGGACCCTTTGCCAACCCACTTAATTACTCCTCTTTGGATTTAATCATTGCGGCTTTTGCTTACTCAACTATGCTATATGCAGACTTTTCAGGTTACAGCGACATGTCTAATGGAATATCCAATTTATTAGGATTTAGAGCTCCTCTAAACTTTAACTCTCCTTACAAAGCTATGGGATTTAAAGATTTCTGGAATAGATGGCATATTAGCCTATCCTCATGGTTTAGGGATTATCTTTACATCCCCCTTGGAGGAAACAGAAAGGGGAAATTAAGAAAATATATCAATATCTTTATTACCATGTTTGTAAGTGGTTTGTGGCATGGTGCCGGACTAAACTACATTGTATGGGGAACAATCCATGCTGTAGGTTCAGTTCTTTCTCATATATTTGGAGAAACAGAGTATTTAAAGAATTTCAGAGACAAGGGAATATTCAACAAGTTCTTAAAGTTTGCTGCACAGATTCTTACATTTTTTATAATTACAATTGCATGGATTTATTTCAATTCAAGAAACCTTTCAACTGCAAATCAGTTTGTTTTGGGGATGTTTAGTTCAGATATAACTCAAAATACTCTGATAAATTGGAGATTGATTGGGACGGTAATATTTATCTTTGGTTTAAACTACTTCGGTGAATATATTAAATATTTTGTCACAAAAATTATTAACCACCTAAATCTAGTATTTGCGGTATTAATAATCTCTGCACTTGCTTACATCATTATCAGGCTCGGCCCAGATTTGATGCCACCTTTTGTATATTTTAATTTCTAACTATTACAAATATGGAACATGATAATAAAATACTACTTGTTATCATATCCGCTCTTGTGATTGTTTTCGTTGCAAATTTTCCTGCTAGTATTAAAGAGATTAGAGAATTAGCAAGTAAGGCAGAGGAAAGGATTTCTTTAACTCAGGAGAATCTAGAGGACAATTCTTTTTCCTCATTTATTATGAAGCTTAAAAATCTCGAAGATAGGATTTGGAATAAGATTAAGGGAGTAGAACCTATAATCTCTGAGAAGAAAATTGCTAAGGAGACAAGTAATGAGAAAGAAGTTAAAGAAGAGAAAGTTGAGGAGGAAAAAGAAGTGAAAGGAGAAAAAATTTTTTCTCTACCAATAAAGATTGTAATGCTTGGAGATTCAATGATAATGGTTGGATTTGGACCTAATTTAGAGGAACAGTTAATTGAGAAAGAACAAGTTTCAGTTTTTAGAGAGGGGAAATTCTCTACTGGATTAAACAGAATTGACTACTTTGATTGGTATGCAAGAACAGAGGCGTTAATTCAGGAGCATACCCCAGATATTCTAATTGTAATGTTTGGTGCGAATGATGGTCAGGGAATTTTGGATGAGAATGGAACAGCCTTTAAACTCTCCGACCCTAAATGGGATGAGGTCTATCAGAGAAGAGTTTTAAACTACATGACAACATTCTCAAGTAAGGTAAAGAAAATATATTGGGTAGGTCATCCAATATCCCTTTCCCCTGATTTCGGACCCAAATTTGCTAGAATGAATAAGATTTATCAGTCTGAAAGTTTGAAATTTCAAAATATTGAATATATAGATATGTGGAAGAGAATGTCGGTTGATGGGAAATATGCGTCAGCCTTACCAAGTAAAGATGGCACCATTGGATTAGTAAAACAATCAGATGATGTTCATGTCACCGAACATGGAGGAAAGATTATGGCTGAAGATATTATGGAGATACTAAGTGAAGATATTGATTGGAAATAAGTCGGGGTGACTCGACTTGAACGAGCGACCTCTTGTACCCCATACAAGCGTTCTAGCCATCTGAACTACACCCCGATTTAACAATTATACCCTAAATTAAGAGTTTTTCTAACTCTCTTTTTAAGCTTTTAATATCAACAAATTGAATACCCTTTATTCCTAACGTTTTTCCTATTTCTACATTCTCAAAGCTATCATCTATGTAGATCATTTCCTCAAATTTTTCTCCAGTAAATGCCTCCAAACATTCATATGCCCTTACATCTGGCTTTACATACAAGTCCCCATTAGTAGCTTTTGTGAAATACTTTAGGAAGTCTAACCTCTTATCATATAAGATCAACTTCTCAGAAAGTACATTCGTAAAGAGGAATAACGGGACACCGCTTTCTTTTAACTCTTTAACATAAGCAAGGACATCTTCATTAAGTTCTTTTCGAATTGGATCGTAAAGAACATTCACAAAATCAAACAAAATGACTTTCATTTATTTAATCTCAAGAACAACTTGATTTGGGCTTAAGCTTGCACTTAGTTTGTATTCAACCTCTTCATTCATTCCAGAGAATACATAAGTCGTACTTTCTCCACTTCTAGAAGTAGTTAATGTTATACCCAAAGGTAAACTCAATGTTTTGGAAGTCCCTCCTACCCTATCTAGTTTCAGACTTTGGAATACGACAACTAACTCATTTGATTCGTTGTAGCTTGCTTTTACAGAAGGAATTGGATGCTCCCCATCAGCCGATACTCCCCAAACAAATTTTAATACACCCCCTGAAGCGCTATATTGGTAAGAAAGCGCTGAGGCATTCTTCTCAACTCCGACTCCGACAATTTCTTGATCACTAGATGAGAATTCTGTACTTCCAAAATTTCCAGATATCTCTTTTTCTCCCGGATACTTCACCCGAAGGAAAACTCCCCATTCATTATCACTCTGTCCTGCAGATACATCCAATTTAAAAACCGTACTTTGAGAAAGGCCAATATCATAGAAGCTCTTCTCTTGTGTCCCAGAAACATTGTGGTAAAGCCTAGTTATTCCATTCTTGTTTATAATCCTCTCTCCTTGAAATGGAATCCCAGATAGATCTTTCTCAATATTTGATATCTCAACCTTTATCACTCCACTCCCTGGATTGTAGTAAGCAACTGCATGAGGAAGAATGGAACCCGTTAAGAGAAAGGAAAACTCATGATAACCATCTTCGGAAGTATCTGTTATCTCTTCTAATGTAAACATCTTGCCCTCTTCTACTTCCCCAGCTTCCTGCCTATTTGCAGAGTACTCTTCAAAGCCAACAGTATTTTCCACAACTTCCTTCTCTTCTTCTTCAACCTTTCCCTCTTCTTTTTCTTCTTCCTCCCCATCCACTATCTCTACAACATTCCCATTCTCAGAAGCTTCCTCATCTTTGTCTCTAGTCATTATGTAGGTAACCAAACCACCGATAACGACCAAAAGAATTAAGAAATATACAAAGGATTTTTTCATTTCTTTGCATGTAACATATTAATAGTAAATGCTAACATAGTATTAATCATATTGAAATAGACAGATTTTGTGATACCATATACCAATGGCAAAGATAGTAGAAATCTCTCAAAATACAAATAACATCAAAGCAGAGGATTTTGTAGAAAAACCTCCAAAAGAAGAAGCTCAGTTGGAGTCTCCCAATACAAATACAAAGAAAAAAATTCAATTTAAAAGTTTTATATTTCCAATTGTAGCGATATTAACTGTTGCTGGAATAGCTTCTTTCTATTACTTTGCAATCTACAAATTAAGACCCACACACCCATCAGAAGTTGTACTTTTCAAAGAGAACTTTGTATCACCAAAAAGTTCCCCTTCATTGTTTAAATTCAATCTTCCCCTACTTGCAGAGCCAAAAGAGCCAAAGACTGAAGTAAGTCCATTAAATGGTTTGCTTTTTTCTAAGAAAGAAATGGACCAATTAAAAAAGAGAAGGCCTGTCGCTGTTATGATAAATAATCATTCCGAAGCAAGACCCCAATCAGGTTTAAACAGTGCAGACATAGTATATGAGACAAATGCAGAAGGAGGTATTACCAGATATCTAGCTATTTTTTGGAGTAATGCTCCCGCGAAAGTTGGTCCAGTAAGAAGTCTTAGACAATACTATCTTGAATGGCTAAGTGAATATGACCCACTCCTAATTAGGGATGGATGTGCAGAAAGTACCGATCCCAGAGCCAATGCCTGTGGTAATGTCTATGCTTATGGGATAAAAGATATTGGTACAATAAATTCTTGGAGATGGAACGATGGAGTAAGATTTGCGCCACATAATGAATACAACTCCATTACCAAAGCCTGGGAGTATGCACAAAAAAGAAATTGGGACTCATTCCCTACCTCAATTCAATCCTATGATTTCAAGAACGATGCCATTGTAGCTGATAGAGGAAGCAAAACAGTTGTTAAAACTGTTTTTCATATGAGGCTAAATAACGGTGGCGCATATGATGCTATATGGACATATGACAAAGATACGAATTCATACTTCAGGAAGGTAGGAGGAATACTAGATGTTGATCAAGAGACTGGTACTCAAGTAAGTGCGAAAAATGTTGTAATTCAGAAAGTTAATATGTCGGCATCAACAGATGGAACGGCGCATATCGTTGTTCAAACGATTGGAGAGGGCCCTGCTGTCATATTACAAGATGGAAAAATCATTAATGGTACATGGAAAAAGAGTTCAAGATTAGACAGAACAAAGTACTTTGATAGTAGTGGGAAATTAATCAAATTTAACAGAGGAAGAATTTGGATTGCTGCCATAGCGAATTCTAGTGGGAAATTTGATATAATTGAACAATAATATTATGCAGGTTGGGCAGCATGCTAAAAAAAATCTTTATATCAAAGGTTAGGATAAGCATATTAGATGTTTTTCTTTCGAATCTTGACTCCTCTCATCATGTTCGCGAACTTGTAAGAATTCTTGATGAGGAAATTAATGCTGTAAGAAGAGAGTTAATGAACCTTGAAAGCGCAGGACTCCTCAAATGTCGCAAGGAGGGCAACAAAAGCGTTTACAGAATTAACAGAGAGTCTCCGTACATATGGGAACTTAGATCAATTTTTTTCAAAGAATCTCCTACGGGTCAAGCGATTCTAGATGTTACAAAAAAGATTGAGGGAATAGATTTAATAATTCTCACTGATAGCTTTATAAAAAAGAAATATCAAAATCCTACAGATGTAGACTTTCTCTTCATTGGAACAATGAGAATAAAGGACCTCTCTACAATAATATCCCAGCTTGAAAAAGAACTTGGGAAGGAGATAAGATTCAGTGCAATTACAAAAGAAGATTTTGAATTTGCCCGAAAAAAGAAAGAACCCTTCTTGATGAATATTTTAGAAAACGATAAAATCATTCTGTTCGGCCAACTATCAGACCTACTTTAACCATGAAAATTAGATTCAAGTTTAGTAAAAAACCAAAACAGAATATCAAGAAAATCCTAAAATCAATACTCTTAGTTCTAGTTGGAGCAATTTTTATCTCTACTGTACTAATATCCTTACCCCTTACCGAGAGAATCTCTGACAAGGTTTCTTTTAACCTTTCCACCAAAAACAAAGATTACTGGTCCAAAGAGTATGTAGTTTCGGTAAATACCACCGACAAGAAAGAACTCAGAAAAATCAAACAGATTATTTATAAAAGATTGAGAAATTACGGTGTTGAGAAAGTTTCAATTTTCTCGGATGTTGTTTCAGACACTGATAGTGAGTTTAGAATAGTTGTTAATACAACAAAAGATAAAGAGCTAGTATACAAACTAGTATCAAATCAACACTCTTTTGAGATTGTGACAAGAAAAAAGGATGTAAATTTTGACGACACAGAGAATCCATACGCAATTACAATGAGAGATAACTATGAAGACACAGAATGGGACTATAATGATTTTAGGACAGTATATATTCCAAAAAGCAAGTTAAGAACAAGTGACGGAGGAAGACAATTTTTTGCAATCTTCAAACCCTGGACAAACAAACAGAGTGCTCTTACGAGTTTCCTAAAAAATCACAAGGGAGAGTTGCTTGGTCTTGATATTGATTCATTCGTTTATCCATTCCAAGTACAAGACATTGATAAGGACAGTATAAATCAAGAAACCATAACAATTGCTGTTTATGTAGAAACAGAGGAAGAAGCAAGAGTCACTAGTTTGCTTTACAACTCTGGCCATATAGAAGTTCCTTACACTCTTAAGGAAGAAATAAATAGAGAAACAGAAATAATCTCTCTTGACTATGTAAAGCTTAGCATCGGTCTAGCTATTTCACTTCTAGCCTCTTACCTTTACATGCTCATATTTAAATACTCTTCAAAAGAAAATTTGCTACTCTCTCTTTTCACAACTGTTATAACTCTAAGTATTTACTTAGCCTATCTGAAATTAACACATATCGCAGTTGATACATTCTTGCTTGCAATTCAATTCATACTAATGATGATCTTCATAAAAGCGGTATCAGACAATCAGGATTCTGATTTATTTGTATCATTAATACTAATACTTGCCTTCATCTTAATATCTTTGCTAGGGACAGGAATAATGATGACATTTGCCCAGGGGATGATTGCACTGATTGCTTTGGCTAAAGTAAGTTCAATTCTAACTAGATGGTATATAGATAATGTAAAGAAAATATAAATATGGAAATGATAAAACACATGTTAAACAATTGGAGTGTATACCAGCAAATTACACTATCTTTGCTCATTATATTTATTATTGCACTTCTCTCTTTGGGTGTTTGGTTATTTTCAAAAAATAAAAAATTCCTTCTTTTTGCATTAACATCTATGGGGCTTTGTATCCTTACAACCTTCTTGGGATTTCAATTGGCCAATATGATATTTGATATCTCAATCAACTATATATTCTTCTTGACGCCAATAATAATTTTAGCAATTAATATTATTTACATCGGAATGTCAATTGGATATTACAATTCAAAGAAGATGCAAAAATATCCAAACTACAAAGATTTACGAAAAGAATTTGGAAAAGATTCAATTCAAATTTCAATATTTACTATTTTGCTGTTCACTTCTTTCCTAATATTTATTGATGGCCTTGCATTCTCCTTTTTGCTTTTAACAGCAATTCTTTTAGTTTTAACAACTTGGATTAACTTTTTCCTCGTGAGAATTTTCTTTAAAGATGAGTAGCTCCCCAATAATTGTAATTTCAGGATGTACAGCTTCGGGGAAATCAGATGTTGCTCTTAAATTAGCAAAGAGAATAAACGGAGTAATATTAAATGCCGATTCAAGACAGATATATAAAGAAGTCTCTATTGGCACAGCGAAACCGAACCTAATACTAAATGAAAGCAATCAGTGGGAGAAAGAGGGGATAATACACTATCTATACTCACAAACCTCGATTAACAAGAAATACAATTTATTCAAATATCAAACAGATACTTTTAAGATCCTTAACCAACTTCCTCCCCAAATAACCCCTATCCTCACAGGAGGAACAGGCCTATATATTGATTCAGTAATATTCAATTACAAATTAAAAACACTATCTCAACCCCAGACAGAAGTAGCTGACAACTTGTCAGATTTTACAGCTAAGGAACTTCAGAGATTAGTACCATCGGAGATCTTAAATAAACTAAACGAAAGTGATCGTCAAAATAAGAATAGATTAATTAGAGTTATCCAGAAAGGTCTTCCAAGTATAAAAAAAGGCACACCACTTGAGCATATTTACTTTTTCCTAGATATTGAGAAGACTGCTCTTGAAAAAAGAATAGAACAAAGAGTAAATCAAATGTTCAAGGATGGTTTATTAGAAGAAAATATTAAAATTCGAAACGCATTTCCCAAGAGTACTTTTTTTAAAACAACCATAGGATATAAAGAATTTGAAGATTACTTCCAAAAAAATATTTCATTAGACGAAGTTAAAGAGGATATCATTATTCATACAAAACAGTATGCTAAAAGACAGAGAACTTGGTTTAGAAGAAATAAAGGAGTTATATATGTTAAAAACCTAGAAGAAATTGAGAAATGGATAAGAGAACTCTATCCTAATCGCTATTAACATCTAAAAGGAAGGAATATTTCCCATCCTCAGATTCAACCAATTTTATTTCTGATACTTCAAATGCAATTTCATTTACATTCATCTTTTTCGATACATTGGTTAAGTCTTTAATAATATTTGCACTTTCTTGAGCTGACAAATCTTTATTCACTCTCCCAAGTGTCAAATGTGGGATGAAATTGATATCTCCCTTATCTCCAATTATTTTCTTTAGTTCTAAATAAAGCCCTCTCATCTCTTCACCACCTTCTAGAAAATCTAAAAAAATTAATTCTCTATACTGTCTACTTATTCCTAATTTAACAGAATTAAATTTAACTTTAAATTTTTTAAACTGAAATTTCTTCAATTTATTTTTTATTATGAACACTTTTAAAGGGAAGGCAGACTTACCAAGGAAAAGCAAAGTACTATGGTATGTGCAAGGATTACTCCATCTAACTTTAATACCCAAATCATCAAAAATTTCTTTTACATTCTCAGCAACTGAAGCGATATCATTATTTGATTTATTATCAGGGAAAAATCCAAGAAAAATACTCATTTTACTATTTAGATATTTTATCTATACCCCCCATGTAAGGTCTTAAAATTTCCGGAATTGTTATACTCCCATCTTTGTTTTGAAAAGTTTCAATTAATGCAACCATTAACCTACTTGTGGCAAGTCCAGAACCATTTAGTGTATTTAAATACTCCAACTTCCCGTCTGCTCTCTTATATCTCATATTGCCTCTCCTCGCTTGATACTCTCTAGCATTAGAAACCGAACTCACTTCATAGTACTTATCCATGGATGGAATATATACTTCAATATCGTATGTCCTCGCCATCCCAGCTGAACAATCACCCGCTGCTAATTTTACAACTCTGTAGTGCATACCCAAACCCTCAACCAACCTCTCTGCTCTCTTAACTAATTCTTCGAAGGCCTCATCTGCTCCTTCCTTTGTAGTATATTGAAACATCTCAACTTTATTAAATTGATGCATCCTTATTAAACCTTTCTCATTGGCTCTGTAACTTCCTGCTTCTCTCCTATAGCAAGGAGTATATGCAAAGAATTTCCTTGGAAGTTCCTTCTCCTCTAAAATCTCGTTTCGGTATATATTTGTCAGAACTGTCTCTGCTGTTGGAATTAAACAAAGACCATCCTGAACCCAATATACATCCTCTTCAAACTTGGGTAATTGTCCAGCTGTGTAAGCAGATTCTCTTACAACCAAATTCGGAGGGATTATCATCTTGTACCCTGCTTTGATATGTTCAGAAACAAAGTAGTTTATCAAAGCCCATTCCAATTGAGCTCCCAAATCTTTGTACATGCAGAAATTATTCCCAGCAATCTTTGATGCTCTATCAAAATCAAAAACGTCTAAATCTGTTCCTAATTCAACATGGTCTTTAATTGGGAAATCAAATAAAGGTTTACCCCCAACTTCTCTTATAACTTCATTGTTTTCCTTCCCCCCAGAAACCACGTCAGAATCTGGGATGTTTGGTAATACTTCTATTAGTGATTTCATTTCATCCTCCACAGCTCGCAGATTTTCTTCGTTTTTTTTCACTTCATCAGATTTCTTTTTAAGTTCTAAAAGAAGTTTTTTAAACTCATCACTTTTCTTGTCAACAGAAGCCATCTTTTGGTTAAAACTATTTTGCTGTGCTCTACCAGTATCAAATTCCAATTGATATTTCTTTCTTAATTCATACAAAGAAACAATTTTATCCAAGTTGAAATCTCCTTTATCTAATCTCTTTAACAAACCGTTTTCTACCTCTTCCCTTTTTTCAACAATTCTTTTAATATCTATCATTTGATTAATCTTTAATTTAAAGGTTCCCTGTATTATATTCTGCCCATTTGGTATTATCAAGAATATGAAAAAGAATTACAACCAATTTAAGGAGTTTATTAAGCAGTCGAAAAAAATTCTCATCCTTACACATAAAGGACCAGATGTTGATGCTTTTTGTAGCTCTCTACTTCTGAAGCAAATTCTTCTTGAGCTTTATCCAAAAAAGAAAGTTGTTTTTAGAGCGAAACAAAATCCCTCTCTTAAGCTTCCTGGTATGAAAGAAATTGAGATTGTTAAGGAATTAAAGAGTGAAGGTTTTGACTTAATTATTCTTACAGATGCTGGAGACCTAAGTCTTTGTATAGAGGATACTGATAACGTAGAGGATTCAATTCCTCAAATAATTATTGATCATCATGATACTTTTTTTGAAAAGAAAAAAAACACAGTATTGGTAAATGAGAATATGAGCTCAGCCACTGAACAGGTATATATGCTGTTTAGGATTCTTTACAAAAATGAATTTAAACTAAATGAAGATTCCTCTACTTTAGTGCAATATGGGATTGTAGCTGATACCGGGAGATTTCTTTACGACATCACAACCCCAAATACACACAGAGTATTTGCCGATGCTAAAAGCATTGTTGATGTTGATCTTGAAGATTTTGCATACAGAAATTCCAAATTCCCAAGAGAAGCAACACATGCAATTATTAAATACCTTGAGTCATTGAAGATAGAGAAAGATATGGCCTATATGTTTGTTGACCGAAAGGATTTAGAAGAAGATTTAGAATTAAAACAGGGTGCGAGTGAAGCTCAGGCATTTTTAAGAGATAGGTATCTCAGATTTATTCAGGGAGTACATTGGGGTTTTATTATTAAACCAGATATGAATACTAAGGATAGCTGGTTTGTGTCATTTAGAAGTACAAAGGGATACCAGGATGTTAGAGTAATTGCAGAAGAATTGGGTGGAGGTGGTCATACGTATGCTTCGGGAGTTTTGATAAAGGCTGATTCTATCGAAGCCCTTTTAACAAAAATATTGAATATCATTGAAAAACACTTGAAAGCATAATGAAAGACAAAAAGGATAAAAAAGAGGGACTTACTCCAAAAGAATTCTTTAAAACAATAGCATGGATCTTTAAGATTTATTTTAGAATCTCACCTTCAAATACTATCCTGGTTATTTTAACCCGCATTTTAAGAGACATTCGAGGACTTATTTACAGTTTTTTTTATGCAAAGATTATCGATCAACTCATTAAGATTGCTGGAAGTGAAACGAAGGACTTTGAATCCTTAATCCCCTACCTAATTGGTCTTCTCGTTTACTTTATCTTTTCTGGATTAATAAATAATATTAATCAATACGCATTTAGGAGCTTAAGACAATTATCAAGAGTCCAACTTGAAGAGATATTTGCCCAACACCTAAACTATTTGGGTATCCAAAATCTTGAAGACCCTGATGTTCAAAATCGTATTACCAGAGCTTCTCAGTGGCTACAAGATACCTTCCAAACATTAGTGGATACTGTGAATGTAATTTCAAATATGGTTCAGGTAATTGTATCTGGTGCAATTATTCTTTCATTCTTCCCACTTATGATTCCAATACTTTTAGTGTCTACGGTAATCAAATTCTTCCCTGATCAACATTTCATGAAGAAAGATTTTCATTGGCAAGTTGATAATTCCGAAAAAAGAAGAATCGCTTGGTCTAGTATTAATGTTGTACAGAGTTCAAGCGATCTACAAGAAATTAGCATTGTCGGAGGGTATAAATATTTCCAAGACAAGTTTCATTCTTTTTTTGACTGGTTTAACAGTGGTCTTTTAAAAATATATAAACAGAGAGAGATAGCTAATTTTTTTCTAGTTACTTTTGATTCTATTCTCTCCGTATTCGGATATGCGGTAATATTTTACAAACATATAATGGGACAATTCACATTGGGTACCGCATCATTTCAAATGCGTTCTCTAGACTCATTCTCGGGGGCATTGGACAGTATGTTGTCATCAATTACCCTAATGAATGAATTCTCCGTAAAGATGAAGGATCTAATTACTCTTTTTGAGATGAAACCTGTAATTAAAGATGGCGACATTAAGTTACCATATCTTGATACTCCACCGACTATTGAATTTAAAAATGTTTGGTTTAAATATCCAAAGGCGAACAAATATGTGTTTAAGAATTTAAGTTTTAAAATAGAGAGTGGAGAAGAAGTTGCACTGGTGGGTCACAATGGAGCAGGAAAAACAACCATTGTTAAACTCCTTGCAAGAATTTACCCTGTAACCAAAGGTCAGATATTGATAAACGGAATTGATATAAACAAATTGGCTATAGATGATTGGTATAAAAACCTGGGAGTTCTTTTTCAGGACTTCAACTTTTATTCACATCTCTCAGTTAAAGAAAATATCCATCTTGGGAAACCAACAAAAACAGCTGATGACAAAGAAATCATTGAGGCTGCGAGAAAGGCAGATGCTCACAATTTCATTATGGAATATAAGGACAAATATGACCAAATAATGTCTGAAAAGATAGAAGGAGGTATAAGGCCTAGTTCTGGACAAGCTCAAAAAATTGCAATAGCTAGATTCTTCTACAGAAATGCTCCACTTGCTATCTTTGATGAGCCCACAGCAGCCATTGATGCTATATCCGAATACAAAATATTCAATACTATTTATAATTTCTTTGAAAATAAAACTGTTGTAATAATATCCCACAGGTTTAGCACAGTAAGGAATGCAGACAGAATAATTGTCCTAGATAAAGGAAAAATTGTTGAGGAAGGAACTCACAAGCAATTACTAACTAAAAGAAATGGAATTTATCGAAAGTCATACAGATTACAGGCAGAGGGATATAAATAATTAATTAACTACTTGCACTTGAATATTTCTTTACATTCCATCTCCAAACAAGTTTTGCGAGCAGTAAAATGAATAGACCTATACCCAAACTAATGACAAGATATCCATACCCTATTTCACCTCTGATAATATTTGCAGGGATAGTAGTAAGGAAAGCTATTGGTAGAACTGTATAGAAAATCGCTTTTAAGTTGTCTCCAAAAACATCAATTGGATATTTCGTCAGACCTAATAATTCTTTAGCAATTGAGAGAACTCCATTCCTAGGATTAGAGATAGTAAAACTTGCGAAGAACAGATAGATTGAGTACCAAATTAATAATGAGATAAAAATAGCAACTAATCCAACCAGAATATTAATTAAAGAAATATTTCCAAATTCAGCAATAATGTAGTAAAAGATTAGTGTTAACCCTGATAAAGCAGTAATAAAATTGTTAATAAAGAAATCGGAGAAAGATGCATACCATGATGAGGATAGAGGTTTAAGTAAAATATAATCAAATTTACCATCTAAAACCTTTGATTCTAGATATAACAAATTCGTTGAGAATAGTGACCAACCCAAATAATTAAGAAGATTCCATATACCAACAACTAAATATGCTTCCGATTTACTCCACCCCACATAAAGCTCCTTATCACCAAATAGTATACTTAGAAAAAATATTTGTATTCCTAACACTAATATTGTTCTTAAGACCCTAACGAGAACATCGGTTTTGTATAGATAACTTCGTTTAAGGCCACCTCTTACAACCTGTCTCCAAACTTTAAAATAGTATATTATATTTCTCCTAGATTCCTTCGGCTTCATACTTTTTAATGGCTTTCTTGTAAATAATCTTATACAACACAAATAGGATTAATAACCATATAAAACCCAAAATAAATCCCTGCTCTTTTTCATAATCATTTACTCTCCCAATAATTAATTCTACTGGAAATGACAAAGTATACCTGAATGGTAATACTTCAAAGAGGAATTTTCCTATTTCTGGAAGAAAAATTGAGGGTACAAATTCTCCTGACAAAAGTGATGCAATATTGTAATAAAGAATTCTTATCCCATCCATTTCTTTGATTTTAAAAGAAAACAAACAAACTATGTTTCCTAACAAAAAAGAAATTCCAAATCCAAGAATAATAGCTATCAGTGAGAGGAAGATCAGATAGGGGTTGAAATCTACTATCCAAAGATTATTTATTCTCGCGAAGTATATTGCTCCAATAAAAGAGGGAAGAAAAAGTACTATCCTCAAAATATTACCTCCTATATTAGTCCCTAGATACTCAAGAAGATAGCTATATGGTTTAACCAAAAAATTCGAAAATCTCCCATCAAGTATATTTCTAATTCCGTGTTCAAGAGTAAAGTCAGAAGTAAATTTACTAACAAACATAATTAAAATGTAGTAGGAAACAATATATTCTTGATTACCTATTCCCTTTGTATTTGATGCTGCAAGCCAAATAAAACAAAGACCTACTATCTTAATTGCGTCAGCAATTATCCATGCCAGCATCTGCCCTTTGTATTGAGATTCTCTTTTAAAATACATCTGTATTTCTCTACTTAGTATCTTTTTGTTTTGTTTCCTGTCTTTCATTTTCTAGCTGTTTTACTTTCCACATAAATAATTTGAACTTATTCTGAGCATTAGGGTAATCAGAAACAAATCTCAAAGCAGTTTCAAGTATTGCTCTGGGTTTAGTTTTTGCCCATTTAATATACATTGTTATCCTTTTCTTATCGTCTAATTTCCCAGCTATTCTTAATCCAAACCTTTGATATTCTGTTGTTACATACTTCCCCTTGTCTCCAAATATTTTCTTAGGATTTGTTTGTAATAGGTTTACATCAAAAAGCTCTTGTTGAGAATCTTTCTTTTTTTCTTGGGGAATATTTGTTTTTAACTGAGAGAGAATATCCTTTACTGAGTCCATACCATGAGTATATCACCTAAGGTATACGATTCTCTATCACTTCTTCTTTTTTTCAAACTTCACTCTCCCCTTGTATATCTCCTTTGTGGAATTCTCTGTCTCATGTCTCATCTGTGGGAAGAAAGTCCCCTCTCTTGCTGTAACATTTTCCATAAACCAAAATACTCTTTCGCTATGTCCATATCCACTTACAGGAGGCATCCCATACTCCAACATTTCTACAAAATCAATATCTAACATATGTGCCTCATCATCTCCTCCCTCTCTAAGTTTCTGCTGGTCTAAAAATCTTTCCAATTGATCCTGTGGGTCATTAATCTCAGAGTATCCATTACCCAATTCACTTCCTGCAATAATTACCTGAAATCTCTGTGTCAATTCCTTATTATCTTCATGGGATTTTGCTAAGGGAGAAATGAATTTTGGTTGATTAACTAAAAAGGCCGGTCCAGATATTGTCGCCCTTATACTTTTCCAAAGAGTATCTATCATCCTATTTCTGTTCACCTCACCACCCATTTCAATATTCTTTTCCTTAATTACTTTTAATATCTTCTCATCACTATCATTAAAGATATCAATATCAAAATGCTCCTTCATCAAATTAGAGTAATCTAGCTCTTCCCATTCATCTGCCAAATCATACTTATGTCCTCTTGTTTCAAAATCAGTTTTTCCATAGACTTTTCTTGCAATCTCTAAAAACAAATTTTTAACTAATTTCATATTGTCTTTGTAATCCGCATATGCCCAATACCACTCAATATCGTAGAATTCTTGAAGATGCTCGTCGTCCATACCCTCATTTCGGAAATGTGGTCCGAAGGTATATATCTTCTCAAATCCTCCACCAATTAATCTCTTCTGGTATAGTTCAGTAGAAATTCTAAGATAGAAATCTTGATCCAAAGCATTATGATGTGTGATAAAAGGCTTTGCATCTGCCCCACCAGTTACTGCTTCCATGATAGGTACTTCCACTTCCATAAAGCCTTCCTTTTTTAAAAATTCCCTTTGTACTTGCCAAAATTTCGATTTTCTTTCAAACATCCTTACAGATTCGGGATGAATAACCAAGTCTAAATACCTTCTTCTGTACCTTTGCTCCTTATTTTCCAACTCTCTTGGTATTGGGCGGATTGCCTTAGTAAGCAACCTCACATTCTTTACCATCAATGAAACCTGCCCAGTCTTCGTTTTACCAACTACTCCGTATGCTTCTATAAAATCTCCAATGTCTAACAATTGAAGATTATCCCAACCTAAATATCCATTTTTCAAATCCTTAACTAAATCATCTTTTCTAATCATCAATTGGATACTTCCAGTTTGTTCAAGGATATTTGCAAAAATTAGCTTTCCATGCTCTCTCCAAGCAATTAATCTTCCGGCCAATACTGTTTCATCCCCATCAAACTTCTCAAAATCCTCTAAAACATCTCCAATACTGTCTTTTCGAAAGGATTTTGATGGATATGGATTAATTCCAAGTTTAACAAGCTGTTGTAATTTTTGAATTCTTAAATCTCTTTGACCAACAAGATCGCTAGTTACCTTCTCTTCCATAAGGATAGTAATGATATTAAAGTTACATGATTATATCACAAACAGTTTGAATAACTCTCTACTCATGAATAAGGACTATATCTCCTTTTTCGAAATTCTCATAAAGGTACTTCGCATCTGCAACTACCATTCTAATACATCCTGTACTTTTCCTTTGTCCAATATTTGTTTCTGGCTCTATCCATCTTCCTCCATCTTCAGTTTTCATCCAAATCAAACCGTGTAGTCCATACCAGGAATTTTGCTTTTTACTGTAGTAAAAAGCCATCCAGTACGGCATATATTTTCCTCCAGGAGCAATTGGTTCCATTCCTTTATCAACGATTGGGAACACTCCATATACTTGCCAACCATACTTAGGACCAGAAAGTAATATTTCCTTCTCAATTTTCCCACCCTTCCAGACATACAATCTCTGTTGAGAGTTATCTACTTCAATATATTTTTGTGCATATTTACCATCTGTACCAGCAGTAATTTTATAATCTAAATCAATCCAAATGTTGTTAAAATTACTTATAAACGAGCTGTTTACTTTGTCATAAATATTGGAGTAGTTAATTTCTTCATCAGCTAATTTGGATACAAACTCACCTTTACTGCTTTTTACAACAACTGTTTGTCCATATTTTTCTTGGAAAAATGGTTTAATTTTCTCCTCTAGATACTTTTCAAATCTTTCTTTGTCTAAAGCACCATTTTCAATCATTGGCTGAACCTCTTCATCGTAGATATAGTAACAAAGTTTGTCTTTGCATATATTTATCGTATACACAGGAGAACCAATAGCCAGTTTTGAGACGCCCTTAACTTCTTGCTCTGCACTTTTCTCTTCTTCCAAAACTGTATCAATTTCTGTTTTCTCTTCTACTTTAACCTCTTCTGTTTGAACTCCAAGTATTTCGCTTGTTGATACAGGAGTCTTAGTTTTGCCATAGGTTAGTACTATTACAGGGATAGCAATTATCCATATTCCTAGAACAGCAAATAGCAACCAAGAGGGAATAACAAATTCGTTTTTTTGATTTTGTTCTTGCATATATATAAATATATTAGAATTAATTGAATATGGCAATCTTTTAAATAGATAATTCGCGAGAACCTTGATATAATGGCAGAATAGTTCACATGCCTCAGAAAAGAATCATAGATGGAAGATACCAGTTTAGAATCAAATGAATATCAAGAGATAGAAGAAATCCCAGAGTTTTTTCAACCTGGATATGTTGAAAGAGTTGTTGATGCACTACCATATTACTTCCCTAATTACCTTAAAGAAAGACTGAAGAGAGAACATCCTGATATACCTGTGACAACGAAAGAATCGAATAAGGGGGGAAGGGAATTACTCTACCTGGATAGATTTATTCCCTATTATCGAGGAGCCCACCATCTTAACGAGATACTCGCCGAGAGTCTTACTTTATCTATACTTACAGAAATTAACGATTTTACAAAGACTAATACTCCATATATTGAGAATCTGTTTGAGCCTTTCCTCTCCGATTTTGGGAGAAACAACACAACATTTGAACTTATTCAACATATGCAAGTTGCTATGCTAAGTGGTGATTTTAGACAAACGAATAGATTCTTAAAAGAAAACTACCATATATCCCTTTATCAGGTCCTCTCATATTTAGATGCAAAAATAAAAGACAAGATTTATCTATCCCAACAAAATGAGAAGGACAAATCTGTCGTGGTAGGGAGTTTTTATCCCTATGAGGGGAAAATATACATCAACCCATTATATCAAGAGAATTTATCTTTGTGCTGGAAAATAGTAAACATCTCAAAAGTAAGCCTTAAGCTTGCCAGATTGAATTTCGCCTGGAAGGAAGCAAAAAGAGAAAGGGAAGAAATTCAACAATATGAGGAAGAAAAGAAAAAAGAGTATGCAACCATCGCTGGTATTGGCATACACGAGACAATACATTACCTATCATACGATTCTCGAGAAGGAAGACTCGGATTTGCCTTTAATAATCAATCTGACCTATACAGACTCTCTAAAACCTACTAATACCCAAACTCTAAATATTCATATATAATCAAAACATGGGAAATCAAAAATTACTAGAAAATGTAGTAGCTCTTTCTAAAAGAAGAGGAATAATATATCAAAATTCAGAAATCTATGGTGGAATAGGCGGTTTCTACGATTACGGACCCGTTGGTGTTGAAATGTTAAACAATCTCAAAAGATACTGGTGGAAAGATATTGTGGATAAAAGAGAAAATGTTGTAGGAATTGATGGTTCAATAATTACACATCCCAAAGTTTGGGAGGCATCAGGGCATGTACAGAATTTTGGAGACGAAGTTGTCGAGTGTAAAAAATGTCATCAAAGATTTAGGCCAGAAGATATTGATAAAAAGTGCCCAAACTGTGGTGGTACTGAGTTTACAGAACCAAGATCTTACAATCTTCTTTTTCAAACTGAAATTGGAGTAATAGATGGATCAAAGATGAAAGCATATTTAAGAGGAGAAGCATGCCAAAATATCTATCTTGATTACAAAAACGTATTAGATAGTACAAGACAGCAATTACCCTTTGGTATTGCACAAATAGGGAAAGCTTTTAGAAATGAAGTCACTCCAGGGAAATTCACATTTAGAACTAGGGAATTCGAACAGTGGGACTTACAATTCTTTACAAATCCAAAAGAGATGACCAAATGGTTTGAGTATTGGAAAGAAGAAAGGATGAAATTCTACAAATCTCTTTACAACAAAAAAGAGAATCTTAGATTCTATCAGCATCCAAAGGAGAAGTTGGCCTTCTATGCTAAAGATGCATACGATATTGAATACCTTGCTCCTTGGGGCTGGGCAGAGAATGAAGGAATCCATTGGAGAGGTGATTATGATTTATCCCAACATATGAAGTTCTCTGGCGCTGATTTGACATACAGAGACCCAATTACAAATGAAAGCTTTATACCAAATATCGTTGAAACATCTGGAGGATTAACAAGAACATTTCTCTACCTTCTTTTGGATGCGTATGAGGAAGAAGATTTGGGGAATGGAAATACTCGAGTAGTACTCAAAATTCATAAGGATATTGCCGCTTACAAAGCAGCAATATTCCCACTTGTTGGGAACAAGGAGGAAATAGTGAACAAAGCCAGAGATATATTTGGAATGCTTACAGACTCATACAAAGTAGTTTGGGATGGAAGAGGAAATATTGGAAAAAGATACAGATACCAAGACGAAATTGGAACTCCATACTGCATTACCATTGATTACGAAACCCTAGAAAACAATACTGTTACTGTCAGAGACAGAGACACAATGAAACAACAAAGAGTAAAGATAGAAGATTTAGATGAAGTAATTAGTTAACAAACATCCAGTATCTCGTACTTAATCTTCTTCTCACCGACCTCTATTTCAACTATATCTCCCTTTTTTGCTCTTATAAAAGCCCTCCCAACTGGAGAATTATCAGAAATCTTGTTCTTCAAGGGATCTGCCTCAACATTTGATACAATTGTATATGTTACTACCTTCCCATTTGCTCTAGCCTTCACTTCTGAGCCAATCTGTATTTTACTCTTACAAGAAGTTTTCTTTATTATTTTAGCATTTGAAATCATTTCTTTTGTCTCACTAATCTCTTCATCAATATTTTGTATCTCTGAAGTAACTGCATTGATTGCATCAGTATCTTCACTAACATCGCTTAATCTCGCCTGCTCAAGATTCTTAACGAATTCTTTCTTTGTCTTTTTAAGCTTTAAAAGCTTCTCCTTTAGCTCAAGATACATATCTTGAGAAATAATAATATCATTGTTCTTTTTCATATTAACATCAAAAACAAATAAAATACTATGAGAAAATTACTTATTTGATAACTAAGGATTATACCATTTTTTGACTATTCTTTCGAAATTTTTCAATCTCTTTATGATTCCCTGAAAGAAGTACTTCTGGAACCTTCCAGCCATTAAATTCTTCTGGTTTGGTATATTGCGGGAAGTCATATAAATCATTTGTAAAACTCTCTGTTTCCAGTGATTGCTCATTTCCTAATACTCCTGGAAGAAGTCTAGTAATACTATCCACAAGGATTAGTGCTGGCAACTCCCCTCCTGAAAGAACATACTCTCCAACAGAAAATTCGTAATTGACTAAGTTATCATGAATTCTTTGATCAAACCCCTCATACCTTCCACAAAGAATAATCATATGCAAATCCTTTTTGTTTGAGAAACTCAATACTTTTTTTTGAACTAATTTCTCACCTTTTGGCGTAGTTATTGCAACGATAGTATTTTTCTTTTTCAATTCTTTAATTGCCCTATAGATTGGTTCTACTTTCATTATCATTCCAGGACCACCACCATACGGTGTGTCATCCACTGTTTTATGCCTATCATCAGTCCATCTTCTCAAGTCATGTACATTGATTTCAACAAGATCCTTCTTCTTAGCAATTCTAAGAATTCCAGTATTAATATATTCCTCAACTATATTGGGGAATATTGTTACTATATCAAACTTAATCATATGGATATTATATATTTTCTATCAACAAATTTCACCTACCAAATTACGCTTAATCCACATTTCCCAATGAGGGGAATCTTGTAATGGTACCGCTACGGGGAATCGAACCCCGATTGTAGGATTGAGAATCCTATGTCCTAACCGTTAGACGATAGCGGCATTACTTAACCAAGTAATTCTATCATACTACACAACAAAGATGTTAATTATACTATTTTTCTACTCTTTTTGTCATATGGTCTTGACAACAAAATCCTCAGTGTATATTATCAGTCGCATTTAAGTTAGCATTTACGAAATGGATAGTACTGGAGATTTCTTGATAACAAAAGAAGGTTTAGAAAAACTTGAGACTGAACTCAAAGAGAGAGAGGGCAAGGTAAGAAAACATATTGCAAATACCCTTGATGAAATGAGAAATCAAGGAGATTTGAGAGAAAACGATGCGTATTCAATGGCAATTGAAGAACAACATATTAATGAGGAGAGGATTCTTGAAATAAGGTTGAAGATAAAGAATGCAAAAGTTGTTAAAGATAGAGGAAAAGATACGGTAGGAGTCGGAGATACTGTTGTTTTGGAAGGCGAGAAGAAGCTTGAGTATCAACTGGTAAGTGAAGAAGAAACGAACCCTTTAGAAGGCAAAATTTCCTATCTCTCACCCATTGGGAAATCTGTAATGGGAAAGAAGATTGGAGAGAAGATTCAGATTGAGACCCCAAAGGGGAGCATATCTTACAAAATTGTTTCAATAGGCTAAGGATGAACTAATGTACCATCAGAGAAAAGTTCTGCAATAGATTGTTTCTTAGCGATATTTTCTCCTCCACAGATAAAAAAGGAAATCCCCTTATTCTTACAAAAGTTCGCACAGCCTCTATCAATTGGAATACTGCCATTTGCTTCATGCGAATCATTTTCTGTAATAGAGAATAGGTCAAAATAATCATCCCAGCTCATATCTTTAAATGATTTAGCATTGGGATTTTTGTCTGGGTCTTCATCATAGATATAATCAATGTTAGATATCTTGTATACCCTTTTTTCTTGAAGAATATCTGCAAAAACAACTGAATCCATATCTGTACTCCAACCCGACTTCAAACCACCGCTTACAATCGTCCCTGGGCCCTCTTTAACAAGGTGTTCATATGCATCCCCTAATGTCTTAGGTATCAATATGCTACTGTCTCCTAAATAGCCTGCTAGAAGCTCTGCACTCGTTTGAGTTACAGACATTGCAATATTATGCAAAGCTAACTGATTTTGGATATTACCTTGCATCCTTTCTTGGAGATGCCTAGACATTGCCCCCCCTCCAGTGATAAATACAACCTTCTCAAATTGCCCCCTATTCTCAACATACCAGCTTTTTAGTTTACCCATAATCCCAAAATTAATATCCTGATTCTCTTGATATAGAACTGATCCCCCAATTTTTAATACTACATCTCTTTTATCCATTGCGTTAAATAGTAAAAATAAGAGCCAAAGCAAAAAGTACATAAAGAACAGGTGCAAGGTAATCAGACAATTTAACTTTTCCTGAGAACCTAATATTCCACAAAGAAATAATTAAATAGAAAGACAAAGCTCCTACTGCTGGCAACATAAATATGCTTCTATTCCAAAAAGGCACCAATGATGCTGATACAAAAATAGAACTTGCAAAGGCAAAGAGGATTTCTAAACCTCCAAACCTATCGTGTAATTTCAGAACAAAAAGATACAAGATAAAGGAGGAAGTGAAACTAAGTAGTAAAAACTCTATCATCGAGAAACCTATTCGAAGGAAAGCGTTTAACAAAAGGTATAGAGTTGTAATACACATAAAATCAAATATAGCTTTCGTAGCAATATGTATTGTGTAAAATTTCCTCATGGAGCTTTTTACATTTAGAAAAAGAACTAAGAGAAGAATCATACACATACCTAAAACAAAATGCCCAAGAAGGATATTTCTGTTGTAAAAAAGAAAAACAAGAAGTGAAAGATAGAATATTCCTGGAAGAATAAAATATGAGAAGAACCTCTTTTTAAGTGATATCTTCATAAGAACATTGCTGTATTTTGAAATTTTCTTTTTGGAATATTGGTCAAAAGTTACAGCGAACCAAACTTCTAAAAGAAGAAAACCTACCAAACCAATTATTATAGAGGTTGAAAGTTTAGCAGAAAAAACAGAATCAAAAAAAATCTCAGTAATTAACACAAGTAGAAAAAGGTACAGTAATTCATTTTTTATTTCTATTTTTTCATTTTTCATAGGCAGTATTCTATCTTATGTTACTACACCAGAGAAACCGTTGAAAATTGCAACTGCAATAACAAGCCACCAAACTCCAACAGTAAATAATTCTCCAACCGAATCCTTAATTCTTCCCCTTTTTGTATACCAAACAACTTGAGCACAAAGGAGTAAAAAGACAAATAATACAATTCCAATATTTATTCCATCCTTCACACTTAGTCCCATCGTTGGAATAATTTTAATATCTTCCTGTTCCTTCTCTTTGAAATATTCAGATACATCCAAGGTTGATGAGTTTCCAACAGAATCCGAGACAACTATCTCTACCTTGCTTGTATCCATTGTTTTAGGAATCTCTACATTAGCAGAGGTAATAACTTCAGATTTTGGAACTGGCAAAATTTCCGAGCTGATTACAACATCCGCTTGATTCCACTCACCTATTATTTCAAAAGAAAGGGTAAACTTATCGGAAGAATTTATTACCTTTACACTCTCTTTTGATACAATTGGTGGCTTTGAATCTATTGTAAATGCCGTTTCGGCAGATTTAATATCAGTTCCTTGAATATTTGCGATTATTCTATGTTCACCTTCACTCCAATCACTTTCTTTACTAAATTCCCATGTATTACCCTCTGAATCTGCAGTTCCAATTAATTGACTACTTTCTACTATTGCCACGGAATATTCACCCTGTGTATTTGTGGTCTCTCCTTTTATTTTAACGGCTGGATCTGTTACCATAGCCCCAATTTCGGGAGAAGTTATTCTAATACTTCTGATTTCTCCTTGCTCGGTAGGCGTAATTACCTTCTGACTGCCAGTTACTACTTTGGGCGTTGAAGAGGGAGTTGAAGTTACACCTTGAACAGATGCTGTTAAATTACCAAACATCTGTACAACCAAAATCGTCTGTTTCCCCAGTAATGTACCCTCTACCACTGCAATCCCTATATCTTTGTAGTGAGGACTTAAAATATTGTCTCTATGCGTAGGACTAACCATCCACGCCTCAACTAACCCCTCAGAGGTTCTAAAACCTTTTCCTAAATTTTCTCCAGCATATACATAGTTATAACCAGCAGCTCTTATAAATTGCCATGGGGTTTCGCCGTTGGGACCAAAATGATCCCAATACTGCTTTGCAAACATGTCATTTGCCTTTGCTAAGGCTGCCGTAGAAAGCTTTGCATTATTTATTAGCTCGGGAAGTCCCGAAGAACGCCTTTCTTGATTAGTAAGCGAAATAATATTTGCTGGAGTAATTGAGCTTGCATAAGCCTGATCAATTTCAAATATTCCTCCGAAGTAGTTAACCACAAGAAGCATAATTGTATATGTGACAATTGCAATCTTCCTTAACAAATAAGGCTTATTCTTGTTTCTACTTGTTGGAACTAAAAAGTCGTTTAACATGAGTTAGTATAGTTTAATGTATTTTCTTGTTTTAGTAAACAGAAAAGGACCCATACGGATCCTTTTCCTCATTTCTTTATCTACAAAGAAATACCGGCAGTCTTACTTAACAACAGCTCTCAAAGCTTTTCCTGCCTTGAATGCTGGAACCTTTGTTGCTGGGAGCTTGATCTTAGCAAGAGTCTTAGGATTGATTCCTGTTCTTGCTGCTCTTGTTCTAACTTCGAATTTACCGAAGCCTGTCAAGAGTACTGGCTCTCCCTTCTTAAGAGAATCAGAGATTGCATCCAATACTGCCTCTAATGCTGCACCAGCCTGTTTCTTTGTAAGGCCTGTTGCTGCAATTTTGTCGATTAAATCTTTTTTTAACATTGTAGTAACCTCCTTTCTTTTTTTGATATATACACAAATGGCTCTCGTAAAAGATATTTGTGTATATCCATCTCTAAAATATGAAAAAGAAAGCAATTGGTCAAGGAAGAAAACACTATAAGTTATTAGGTGGGATTAATAAAAATCCTTTAATACTATACTCTTTTAGAATCCAAGACTTATTAAGATTAAAATAAACAATAAATTTACCCAAGAGGGAAGCTCTTAAAGCATTGCCACAACAACACATTTCACACTTTCAACTAATTTTACTTCTAAATGGCAATTAAATGCCTAATATCAACAAAATAATGAGAATGAGAAATAATACCAACCATCCCTATAGAATTTCCTACTAGAAGATAACGCTATTACAGCACTATTTTGCTATATCTGTTGCCCTTGTTTCTCGAATCACTGTAACTTCTACATTACCAGGATAGCTTTGCTTGGACTCTATCTCCTTTGCAATATCTCTGGCCATCACAATTGCCTCATCATCAGAAACTATTTTTGGATTTACAATTATTCTAATCTCTCTACCAGCCTTAATAGCAAATACATCTTGAATTCTTTCTCCTCCAACTTCTTTTGCTGCTGCTTCTATTCCCTCAATTCTTTGAATATACTGTTCATAGCTGTCTTTTCTTGCCCCTGGTCTTGATCCTGAAATTGCATCAGCGAGATAAATAACTACTGCCTCGGGAGTTTGCGGATCAATATCCAAATGATGAGCCTCAATGGCATTAATAAGCTTTTCATCTAGCATATATTTTCGAGCAATTTGCCCAGAAATATGATGATGAGGGCTATCAACTTTATGTGTTAGAACCTTTCCTACATCATGCAACAAAGCTGCCTTCTTAACTAATGACACATCTGCTCCAATTTCATTTGCCAAAACTTCTGCAAGTCTAATTACTTCTATCGTATGGGACATAAGTGATTGGCCATAACTACTTCTATACTTCATTTTCCCTACTAATTTCATCAATCCCAAGTCCATATCTGGCCATCCCGCTTCGTCTGCAAGAATTTGTCCGTTTTTCTTTATCTCCGCTGAAATGTCATTTTTTGCTTTTCTAACCGACTCCTCGATCGAACCTGGATGAATTCTTCCATCAGCAATTAACTTTGTCATCGCTACATAAGCAATTTCTCTCCTCAAAGGATCAAATGATGATAGAGCGATAGCATTTGGGGACTCATCTACAATTACATCAACACCTGTTAACTGTTCAAAAGACCTAATATTTCTACCTTCTTTTCCAATTACCCTACCTTTTACCTTTTCATCTTCCACCTTAATACTCTTTGTTGTTGTCTCTCCAACATAATCGGTAGCAACTTTTTGCATTGCTTCAACAAGAATCTTTTGTGCTTTCTCGTCAGCAATCACTTCAATATTTTTTTCGGCCTGTCTAATCTTCTTTGCCTCATACTCCTTCATATCCTGATCGATCTCCTCAACCAATTTCTCTCGGGCCTCTTCTTTTGAAAGACCTGAAATCCTCTCCAACTCCTTTTTTAACTCATTTCTGTCTTCCTCTAGCCTCTCAATACTATCCTTTAACTTAACCTCTCTAGAATTTAAGTCCTCACTCTTTTCATCTAACAATCTTGATCTTTTGTTAAGTTTCTTTTCTCTCTCAATTAAAATTTCTTCATGCTCCGTACTTTCTCTTCTCATCTCTTTTATTCTCTTTTCTTCTCTTTCCTTCATCTCGTCAATTTCCTGCTCGGCCCTTTTCATCCTATCTCCCATAATTCGCTTCGCTGCATTCTCTATTTCGCTAGCTGGGATATCTTTTACATTCACCCACTTAAAAACGAATTTCAATATTAGAACCGTTGCAAGTGCAACAACAAACGCCACCCCTAACGAGAGTAGCACCATTACAGATATATTATCCATATCAACCAATTTTAAAATTTATCATACTCCTTTAGAGTAGATCCTAGGAAAATCAGGCCGTAATCGACCCTAAACTATAAAAAACAAGTTTTCTAAAATTTCAAATTTCATATACTAACAATAATATTTCTACTTTTATCAAAAATCTGTTTTCCCCTAGAACCTTTTGCTATAAGGAATAAGTAATCATACCATTTTTTCAAAATCACCTCAATAACTCTGTTGGTTTAAACTCTCAATTATCCTTTGATAGTATCGAAGATTATGTATCGTGGTTAAAGTCAAACCAGTAACTTCATCTACTTTAATAAGATGATGGATGTATGCTCTAGAGTGCTTCTGACAGGTATAACAATCACAATTTGAATCAATTGGCCTTTCATCCAAAGAATATTCGGCATTTTTTATCCTTAGAACACCATTTTCACAATCATTAGAGTAAAGAGTTCCATGTCTTGCATTTCTAGTTACTAATACAGTATCAAAAACCTTATATCCTAAACCCGCCACAATCTTTATATCCTCTGGTTTGCCAACTCCCATCGCATATTTAAATTTCTCCTTTGGAGTATTTTCTATAACAGCTCTCATTTCATCCAAGACCAGTTCACCATTGTCTGCGATAACAAAACCTCCAAAATTATATCCATCAAAACCAATTGCACTAAGCTCCTGAGCACATTTTTTTCTTAAATCTAAGAAATTTGCTCCCTGGACTACACAACTTAAAAGTTTTCCCGTCTCCTTCGTTCCTCCATATTTTTCTTCAAAGTGCTTCTTGCATCTACTAGCCCAATCGATAGTTCTTGATACCGATTCTTCCGCCTCAATTCTTTCGATATTTGTACTTCTACAATCATCTAATGTAACAAGAACATCTGACCCTATCGCCATTTGCATATCTATTGAACTCTCAGGGGTCAATTCGTACATGTCCCCAGTTCTAGGAGATTTGAATGTTGCGCCATTATCATGTACAACTCCTTTCCATTTCTTTGAATGAATTAGCGAAAACACCTGAAAGCCTCCTGAGTCGGTAAGGACTGTACCTTTCCAATTCATAAAGTTCTTTATTCCACCCAATTTTTTCATTTTTTCCAAGCCTGGAGTCATAAGTAAATGAAGAGTATTTGTTACTATTGCTTCAGTTCCTGTATCTTCTAATTGCTTTGATGTTAATGCCCTTACAGCTCCTCTTGTAGCATCAGGCATAAAAACAAATTTTTTACCAAAGTCAGAAATTTCCATTTTATAATTAAAGTTTAATAAAAATCATTTATACTATCAACATACTATCTCCATAACTTAAAAACATATATCCATTTTTTAAAGCTTCTTGATAGGCATTTTTTATCAATCTTTTACCAGCAAAAGAAGAAACTAGCAATATCAACGATGAATCTGGCATATGGAAGTTTGTTACTAGATGATCTACT
>Ga0123334_1000633_pt1 | contig 47663 bp, 36 predicted proteins | sample BiotimSIPDNA_FD_89706 | JGI IMG/M metagenome (GOLD analysis project Ga0123334, IMG submission 89706) | Anaerobic biogas reactor microbial communites from Washington, USA - Biogas_R1 time_0 SIP DNA | ecosystem: Engineered > Bioreactor > Anaerobic > Unclassified | place: Washington, USA...
TATTCGTATATTGTAGTGAGTGGATAAATTATTCGTATATTGTAGTGAGTTTATAAATTATTCGTATATTGTAGTGTGGAGGAAATATGGAATTAGCTTTACTAATTATTTCTATTATATTGTGCGTAGCATCTTTGATCGTTTCTATACTTATTTATCTTAAGATTAGAACTATTAAGGGTGATAATTCCGCAAAGGAAGGATTCAAGGCGGTGGAATTACAACTTGAAGGATTAAAGGGTTACTTCGAATCCTTCTCAAAAACAATAAAGGCCTGGACCGATCAAACTACTTCGGGTCTTTCTCAAAGGCTACTTGAACTTCAATCCCAGAATACGATTAGTATGGAGGCTTTACAAAAACAGGTCAAGGAAGAACTAAAAGAACTTAGAGAGGGAAATGAAAAACAACTTGACCAGATGCGAAATACAGTCGATGAAAAAATGACCAAGACACTGAATGAAAGGATAGAGATTTCTTTTAAATCAGTTACAGACAGGTTGCAAGGTTTGCATGAAAAAATGGGAGAAATGAACAAACTTTCCACGGGAATCACCGATTTAAGCAAATTACTATCAAATTCAAAAACCCGTGGCAACTGGGGAGAAGCAAACCTCGAGATGATAATGGAGGATATTTTAACAGCCGAGCTTTACGAGAAGCAATTTAGTTGTGGCTCCAACAAAAAAGATGCTGTTGACTTTGCTATTAAACTTCCAGGAGAAGATGGAATTAATGAAGTGTATTTGCCGATTGACTCAAAGTTTCCCACTGAATCTTATGTTCAGCTTGTGGAGAGCAGAAGCGAAGGAGATAAAGAAAAGACAGACAAGTATCTAAAAGAGCTTAGGGCTGCTCTAATCAGACAAGCAAAAAGCATTTCTTCAAAGTATATCAATGTTCCCAAAACGACCGACTTTGCCATTATGTTTCTGCCCTCTGAAGGATTATATGCGGAGACGATGAGTATATCCGGACTCGGCCAAGAGATCCAGAAAGACTATAAAGTCGTGATATCCGGGCCGACGACTATATCTGCTCTCCTTCAATCTTTACGAATTGGGTTTAAGACTTTACAAATACAAAAGAATAGTGCGGATATTGTAGCAATACTAAAGGGGTTCTCTAAGGATTTTGATAAATTTGTTGATAGTCTTTCCAAAACAAAGAATCAACTTGATACGGTGAGTAAATCTATTAATGATACTTACAGCAGAAGCGGAAAAATTAAAAGCCAACTTGAGAATATCGGAAGAATAGGAGGAGGGGAAGAAGAAATTTCTGAACCTGAAGTTGAAGAAGAATGAAGTGAAGTCTGATGAATAGAATTATTAATGCCCCGGCCATATCGACCGGGGCATTTTTTTGATGCAACTTATGGATTTCAAGTCGTCTATAAGTAACTTTTCCGAATTGTACCCCAAATAGTATTTTATTCCTTAGGAGTTTCTGTTTCGGAAGCAGAGTTCTTCGTATCCTTCATTACGGTAGGAGTCTTCTTGCCTTGTTTCTGTGGAACCTTATGGAAGGGTTTCAACCTTTTCTTAAAGCGAATTAAAAGGATTACAATTCCACCAACTGGAACAATGACTAGTAACCATGGGAATATTGCAATGACTGCAAGTCCCAAGAATTGGAAGAATTTTCCGAGAGCTTCCCAAGCCCCGCTTAAAGTACCTCCTGCCCTTTCTCCATAGCTCGGATCGGGAGAAGGAGTATAGGTTTTATTTAATCTTATTGTAACCCTGCTATAATCAACCAAGCTGTCAAAACTATTTAGTTCTCCATTAAGGCGGGCTATTTCAGTATTGATTTCGGCAATGCGCCTTATAGCATCTAGCGGGACAATGCTCTCATCCTCCAGATAAGTGGTTAAAAGGGTTTTCTCTTCGTTTAGAGCGGTAATTTGGTCCTCTTTGCTTTGGTAAGTCAAAGAAATGTCCGTTGCAGTTTTTTCTAAGCTCATAGCATCAGAAGAGATTCCTTCAGTAATAACTGCGAGAAAAGTATCTAGACGCTCAGTCTTTACACGAACAACAAAGAAAGCATAAGAAGAGGATACACTCTCAGTATCAAACCATTCATCTGAATTTATAGATGCTTTTATCTTTGCGATTTGTTCATCAAACTCTATGACATTTAGAGATACATCAGCAGAATAGATTATTTTTCTCTCAGGTGTGGATTCTGAGCCAGTATCGATTTGATTGTCTTCTGCAGGGGCACCCATTTCTGGGGAAACATTGTTGTCTAAAGTATCATCCTGACTTCCGCTACAAGCATTAAGAATAAACAGAGAAAAAACAAGTATCAAAACTACAAGAATAATTAGTGCTTTTCTTTTCATAAGTCCTCCCATTTGAATCCCTGAACCATACCTAATTATATGCGCGATAATCAAAAATAGTCAAGATAGAAGAATGATGCGCAAAATCTTGGAGCTGTAATCACATTAATATATAAAATATTGTAAATAGTCTAGGAAAATGTAGATTCTGATACTCAATAATATGAAAACATACTGTAAATAGCCTAGGAAACTGTAGATTCCGAAACTCAATAATGAGAACCCGTTATAGTTTTATTTTAATATTCTGACAAAATAGACGGTTTTTAGAAATTACCACTTATTATGTACTTTTTCGGCAAAACCTAGGGTCTCCTTAAGCTCAATTACCGTACCATCATCCAGGATTGCTTTTCCGGAGAACTTACCAAATACCTGGTGGGGTATCATTGCCATAAACTTCAGATCCACTGGAGCATAGCGATCGAGTATAGGAGTAAAATCCATTTCAAATCTTCCGTCTGAGGATGTGAATTTCCAAGGGGACATGTAGTCCTCTTTTCCAGCATCTTCTCCAGGGATAAGGAACTTTACATCCTCTAATTTGTGAGAAAGACCCTTATAAAAAAGCATATTTTCAGAGGCGGCAGAGGTGTTTCCAAAACCATATCCAATATTGAAACCAAAAGTTGAGCCATCCCTAAGTCTGGTTTGTAGACTTCCCCAATACCAGGTATTGTTATATGTCCATACGCCCCTTCCCCAGTCAAGTGTTGCAAGGTTATTTTCAAAAACGTACTTTCTGTTTCCAAGAGAAAATGTCCCGCTTGCTCTCATGCAGTTAATTTTTGCATTGTAATAGAAGTATCCTGGTTTATCAAAAGGTGTCGCAATAAACATGCATTCCTTGGGGAACTCATCAATTGTAATGTCAAATGCAAGGGTATCTTTGTCATTTCCAAACTTCGGGTAGCTTCCATAAAGCTTGCGAATCTTCCCATCATTTTCAAATGTCATTTGTACTTTTCCGATTTTAGCCGAAGCATCCCCAGTTTTAGTGGAAGGGGGCATTTTATATTTTCCCATCGGGAATAGATCCACCGCACTCTTAGTAATCTGCCAGTTTTCCTTAAAGTCAATGACTGTAGCACTGATAGCCCCGATATATCCCATGTCGGAGATTGTCAAACAGAGGGCGAAATCATCGTTTCCGATATAGTAGTAATCCCACTCTTTGATTCTCCACTTAGGGGCCTTTATATCTTTTCTATCATACTCAAGAATATTATTCGTGGCATAACCCTTTTGCAATAAATTGCCGTCAGGGCCTAAAAGCTTTCCTTTTTCCAAAATATGATTTTGCATATTTTCCTCCATTTTATACTTTTCATTGAATATTTTAATATTTAATCAATATGACTGCAAGTGAGAACTAATTATATTCAAATTTCTGATATAATGACGTGTATTATTTTAATATCAATTTATTTTCTAAAGGATTATAACTCCGTCTCGGGAACTATTTTTACTCTTTAGCATTTCCTTCTTCATCGTAAGAAACATATTCAGCTCCAGGAATATCTATCTTGGTATCATTTTTTTCTCCAGTATATATGTCATCTAAGTATGAATTTTCAGCATCTGCTACGGCAGCGCTAGTTTCGTAAAGAGAAATTTTTGCCTGCTGCAATTCGTCCATTTTTTTCTTGTTCAAAGGATACCAGAAAAGCAGTATAATCCCAGAGATTATAAACATTATGGACGGGATTAATGTTCCCCAAAGATATAATTGAGACTTAGTAGCATCCGTTTGAATGAGATTTAATGCGTTGTAACCTACCCAGGCAATTGCCTGTGTTGAAAGAACCCCTGCTAGGGTTTGCCCCAGTTTTCTGGTGAAGGAAAAAACAGCATAGGTATTTGTTTCATCCCTCTTTTTTGTCTTTACCAATTGATAATCAATAGCATCGGTTACAAACGCCCAGACTTCTAATAAGAAAAAGCTGAAGCCGGCACCCGCTACAAAGGACAGGGCTATAAAAACCCAAATATTTGTAGTTTTAATAATCATTAGAATAAGAAAAATAGCACCCGAAAAAAGCATTCCAAAGCCGCAAACCTCCCTTTTCCCAAACTTCATAACCAGTTTGTTTGTGAACAGCATAACAGCGACCATAGGAACGTAGGTTGAAAGGGTAAGGGCTATGTTCATTTCGGGCTTATTGAAATAATCGTCCATAATGTAGAGTCCAAGGGATTGCATGAACATTTGCCCCGCAATTAATAACATAGAAGCGGTACACAAGGATAAGAATGGCCTGCTTTTTATTAAACTCTTAAGAGAATTAGCAAATTCTCCTTTTTGTTGTTTATTATATGGTTCGGGAGCGATTCTTTCTTTAGTAAATTTATAACTCAATAAAAAACAAATAATTGAGAAGAATGCTAGGACCGAAACCCCAATTATTAGTTTGTTCCAATCCATTACTTTTATAGGGTCATTGTTTGCATCATACAAAATCGCCCCTGAAGGATCTTTCGCGACACTGAAGCAAAGGCCGGATAGAACCATGGCTCCAATTCCGCCTACACCCGATCCAACCGAACGAAGAATTGAAAGGGTAGATCTTTCCTTTACATCAGAGGTTATGACTGACGCAAGAGAGCCATATGGAATATTGATTGTGGTGTATATCATACCAAAAAGTATGTAAGTGACATATGCATATGCAAGTTTCCCTCCCATTGTCATCCCAGGAAACTTCATGAAAAGTAAAACTGTGGAGATAGCCATTGGAATTGCCATCCTTACAAGCCATGGCTTATATTTACCTGCACTAGTAGGTTTAGAGATATCAACTATTCTGCCCATCAGTGGATCGTTTATTGCGTCCCAAACCCTTGCTAGAAGAAATAAAAGAGTAATTTTACCTGCATCAATAAATAGTATGTCGGTATAAAACTTTTGAAGAAGAGATCCAACTAAGCCGAAAACCAAAAGACAGCCCGCGTCTCCTAGGGCGTAGCCCAGCTTATCGGAGATAGTAATCCCACTGGTTTTTAATCCCGGTATAATTTCTTTCGCTACTGTTGTCATCATAACCTCCAAACAATAATATATAATATAGCTTGATATGTAGAAGAATCCTTACTGATATAATTACTAATGGTATTATTTTTTTGTTAGAAAATGAACTGCGTTCTACGAGGAAAGATAATCACTGGGTTCTTCGTCATTTTCTTCATTTTTCGAGGAAAGATAATCACTAGGTTCTTCGTCATCCTCTTCATTTATAGAGGAAAGTTAATCACTAGGTTCTTCGTCATCATCTTCATTTTTTGAGACAAAACTATCGTCTTCAGCGTCAGGTTTAATTAGCCCAAATAAGCAGAATTTGAGGGCAACTATTCCGCTGGAAAGAAACTTTAATTTGTCTGAGTTGGTCGGTCTAATAACGGGCTTAAGATAGCCCGCATCTTTAATAAGAGCACACAATTTCTCGAATATATCATCGTGTAAAAACATACCTCCAGAGAGAATAATCTTGGCAGGATCAATTATAAAACCAATATTTGCTACTGTATCAGAAATCTGTTTTAAACAGTCAGATATTACGCTATAGGCCACTTTATCAGTGGAGAATAATTTATAAATTTCTTCCGCTTCAAGATCTTTGGATGTTTCCATTTCATATCTTTTGCGGATCCTCTTTTCGCTTACATAGTCACCTAAAGTAATCTTTTCTTGAATATTTCTAACTTGCGTCTGCCCGATTTCACCTGCTTCATTCCCACTTCCTCTTACTATTCTTCCGTTTGAGACAATTGCTCCCCCAAGCTTAGGCCCATGCTTTACGTAGAGAAAATCATTTAGCTCAGAGGTGATTATGGAATATGCCTGAGCACGCACATTGTTCGTAATAATTATTGGATAGGGGTACTGCATAGACAAAACTTTTCTTAGGGGAAAATTTGGAGGGAAAAGCCCCCGGCTATCAATTAGGATTCCCTTCTCAGTATCCACCTTGCCAATAACCCCAATTCCAATACAGCGAATTTTATACTGGGTACTCCAATGGTTCCCGAGAATGTCATCTTCAGCAGGATTAAGAGGATCTGCTTGTTGAATAACCGAGGAATCAAAAGTCTTTTCTATAAGGGTTTCATATCTATTGCATATGGAGAAATATATTTTGTCACTTTCAATGGTTATATTGGCTACCCGTAATTCTTTATAGTTTATGTCAAGCAATACTTCTCGTCTTCCAGACTTATTTCTTTGAACGGAGCCACTTTCTATTATTGCGCCACAAGACATAAGATCTTTTACTAGGACAGTAATGGAAGCAGTTGTCAGTCCTGTCTCTTTTGCTAGTTCTAGCCGGGACATTGCACCATTATCATATAAAAGTCTTAGAATAGAAGATTTATTATTCTTCTTAAGACTCTTTAGACTATTAACTTCATTCCCCATACTATAGTTCACTGAACTCAATTCCTCACCCATTAAATTATTAAAAAATGATTTATATAATAATCTTTAATTAATTATCCTTTATTTACCAAGAGATTTAAACAACTCTTGCATATCGGTTACTGAAGGTTGAACGGGGTTAAATTTCATCAAAGGATGTTCAACGCAGAGTTTTGAAAGGTGATATGTATCTGATATACCCAGATCCTCAATGGTAGTTTTTAGCCCAGCAATTCTTTGCAGGGATACTACATAATTCTCCATTTCATTAGTGTCTGAAAAACCCACTTCCCTCGCCAACTCTTCAAGTCTCTCATCGTTATTAAGCCTGATAAATCCAGCCAGGGTAAAAGCACAAGCTTCACCGTGAGCGAGGTGGAAAATCATAGAAAGAGGATAACTTGCCGCATGACAACCCGCGGTTCTAGTTTGAGAAAATGCAAGCCCAGCGAGGAGTGCACCGTAGCTCATTCCAATTCGAGAATTTAATTCCCTTCCTTCGTTATATGCGTTTGATAAGTTAGAAAATATATGTTTGGCCGCTTCCTTCGCCAAAAGATCGGTAATAGGCTGATGATTTATGTTCCAAAAACTCTCAAGTGCATGAGACAAGGCATCAAGACCAGTAATCATAGTAACTCTTGGTGGAACTGTAAGCGTAAGGGTGGGATCGATAACACATATATCTGGAAGAAAAACGGGAGAGTTAATTGTGTTTTTTATGTCTCCGTGGCTGACTACTGATACGGAAGTTACTTCCGCTCCGGTACCCGCAGTACTGGGAACGGCAATAATTTTTATTGGGGAAGTAACATTAAAGGGGACTTCCTGCCGAAAGAATTTAAGCAATTCGGGGATATCCATTGGTTTATAGCTATAAACTCCTTTTACGAACTTGGCGGTATCCATGACACTTCCACCACCGATCGCAATAATTGTGTCGCACTTATGGAGAGAGGCCAAAATCAATAGTTTCATCACGCCAGTTAGTTGAGGGTTGGGTTCGATTTCAGAGAATATATCTTTAATTTGAGGGCATTCTTCCTTCAATTTTAAGGAAAAGGGTTTTAAGAAAGGGTCGCAGGCAATAATGGCTGAAGCAGAGGTTTTAAATAGAATATCTCCCATTTTTTTTGTAGAATCAACACCAAAATGGATACAACTGTTTTGTTTGTAAAGAAAACTATCGATATTCACATACCCCTCCATAGCCCATTATAAACAAATAACTATTATCATAATTTTTGCATAAAACTATAATGTTATGCAAATCATTTGGAGCCGGTGCAAAGGATAAATAACTTGATTTATAAACTAAAAAAGTTTATTAATATACCGTATGTATCTCGCGCGCTCGTTATTTAAAATTATTAATTAATTAAATATTAACACAGTGGAGTATAACTTGTAAATACGAAAAACAGGGAATAACCGGGGCATGATAATATGCATTTATGCAAAAAAATAGATTATATTATTAAAAATATGCAGTATTTTAGCATAATATTACTTGTTTTATGCACGTATAACATGTATAATTTCAACATCATTTATAAACGGAGGCAATATAATGGATAAGAAAGACATTAAGAAAGTAGTTCTTGCATATTCGGGAGGTCTTGACACTTCAATCATTATCCCCTGGTTGAAAGAAAACTATAACAATTGTGAGGTAATTGCTGTATCTGGAAATGTGGGGCAAGCGGATGAACTTGAGGGACTTGAAGAAAAAGCGATCAAGACAGGGGCCTCCAAGATATACATAGAAGATTTAACCGAAGAATTTGTAGAAGACTTCATTATCCCTACAGTTAAAGCGGGAGCAAAATACGAGGGATACCTTTTGGGAACCTCATTTGCAAGACCCGTTATTGCAAAAAGATTGGTCGAAATCGCCCTTAAGGAAGGAGCCGATGCTATCTGCCATGGTTGTACCGGGAAGGGAAATGATCAGGTTCGTTTTGAACTTACAATAAAGGCTTTTGCTCCCGATATGCATATAATTGCTCCCTGGAGAGAATGGTCAATAAAATCGAGAGAAGAGGAAATAGATTATGCGGAAGCTCATAAGATTCCGTTAAAGATTAACAGAGAAACCAATTATTCAAAGGATAAGAATATGTGGCATCTTTCCCATGAGGGACTGGATCTTGAGGATGCAGGCAATGAGCCCAAGTATGGAAAAAAAGGATTTCTTGAGATGTGTGTTGGACCCGAACAGGCTAAGGACCAACCATCATACGTGGAAATTGAATTCGAGAAGGGAAAACCAGTTTCATTTAATGGAGAAAAGATGAGCGCAAAGGATATCATTTTAAACCTGAATAAAGTCGGAGGGGAAAATGGTATAGGTCTATTGGACATAGTTGAGAATAGACTTGTTGGAATGAAGTGTAGAGGAGTTTATGAAACCCCAGGAGGAACCATTCTGTATTTTGCGCATGAATATCTTGAATCGATATGCCTTGATAAAATGACCGCCCATAAGAAACAAGAACTTGGGATTACTTATGGAGAACTGGTATATAACGGACAATGGTTTACACCTTTAAAAGAAGCCCTAGATGCATTTGTTGATAAGACCCAAGAGACTGTTACAGGTAAAGTAAAGCTTAAATTGTACAAGGGAAATATCATTAAAGCCGGGGTTTGGAGTGAATACTCTTTGTACTCAGAAGCGATAGCCACATTCGGAGAAGACAATAAATATAATCAGGCTGATGCAGCCGGGTTTATTAATCTATTTGGACTTCCCATAAAAGTTAGCGCACAACTTAAAGCCCAGAGAGAGAAAAATAAGAAATAAGTGAATGCCCCCGTAAATCGGGGGCTAAATCGCTTTATAAAGGACATGAATTTATTTCTGCTGCTCTTGGGTTAGCAGAAGGAAGGGAGGAAAAAATGAGTAAGCTTTGGAAGGGAAGAATGGATGAGAATGATCCTGTCGCTGACAGTTTTAATTCTTCGATTTCCATAGATGGAGTGTTATATAAGCAGGATATAATAGGCTCAATAGCCCATGCAGTTATGTTGGGAAATACCGGGATCATCAAAAAAGAAGACTCAGAGCTTATTGTCAGCTCTCTAGAAGAAATTCTTGAAGATATAGAGGCAGGAAAACTTATAATTTCAAAAACAGAGGAAGATATTCACTCTTTTGTAGAGAATGAGCTTACAAAAAGAATCGGGGACAAAGGCAAAATGTTGCACACCGCAAGAAGCAGAAATGACCAGGTGGCTCTTGATATAAGATTGTATTTAAAAGGAAAAACCGAGGAAATAATCAATCTGCTCTCCTTATTTTTGGATGCGATAGCTGAAAAGGCTAATGAAAATTTAAATACTATTATGCCGGGATACACGCATCTTCAAAAAGCTCAACCGGTAACATATGCACACTATTTAATGTCATATGGAATGATGTTTTTAAGAGATCTCGAGAGAATGAAAGACAGTCTGAAGAGATGTACGGTTTCTCCCATCGGAAGTTGCGCTTTAGCGGGCACTACCTACCCTATTGACAGAGTAATGGAAGGAGAACTGCTAGGGCTAAAGGAAATCTCCAAAAACAGCATGGATTCAGTTTCCGACCGGGATTTTTGTCTGGAGTTCATGAGCAACGCTGCTATTTTAATGATGCATTTGTCCAGACTATCTGAGGAGGTAATTCTTTTTTCAAGTGGGGAATTTAACTATATCGAAATCTCGGATGCCTATTCCACTGGTTCAAGTATTATGCCCCAAAAGAAAAACCCCGATATTGCTGAACTCGTCAGAGGAAAGACCGGCAGGGTATACGGAAATTTATTTGCTTTATTGACAGTTATGAAAGGTTTGCCACTTGCATACAACAAGGATATGCAGGAAGATAAGGAAGCTCTTTTCGATTCAGTTGATACAGTAATTAATTGCTTAAAGGTATATATCCCGATGCTGAAGGCTATTTCAGTAAAAAAGGAAGCTATGGAAAAAGCGGCGGCATATGGTTATATGAATGCTACCGATCTGGCAGATTATCTTACAAAAAAAGGGATGCCTTTCAGAGACGCATACAAACTAACCGGGAAAATCGTGGCCGATGCTATTAAGATGAAAAAGTCATTAGAAGAAATCAAAATTGAAGAATATAAGGCCTACTCCCCTGTTTTTTCGGAAGATTTATACGGAGTAATAGATATTAAAGAGTGTGTCAAGAGAAGAAATTCAGAGGGCGGGCCTGCTCCTGAAAGTGTAAAATCTCAGATAGATTACATAAAAGAAGAAATAAAGAAAATATAAAAAATTTGACAAATAGTTCTTTAAGAGACAGATTAAGAAGGCAAGGAGATAGCAAGTGAAAAAGGTTTTTATAGATGGGCAGTACGGAACGACTGGGCTAAGCATATATGACAGAATAAAAAAGATGGACCACCTTACTTTTCTTTCTGTTCCGGAAAAAGATAAGAAGGACCCTAAGGTAAAAAAAGAAGTGATGAACGAGTCAGACATCGTTTTAATGTGTCTGCCAGATGAAGCAGCTATAGAGAGTGTAGCACTTATTGATAATCCTAATGTAAGAGTAATAGATACTTCTACTGCACACAGAACAGATCCTTCTTGGCTTTACGGTTTTCCTGAACTTTCTCCCTATCTTAAAGCTAAGCTCTCACTTTCCTCAAGAATTAGTGTTCCGGGTTGTCATGCAAGCGGTTTTCTTTCTTTAATTTATCCTTTGACAGAATGTGGTTTTCTTCCCAAAGATGCCTTGTTATCTTGTACATCAATTACAGGGTATAGCGGGGGAGGGAAAAAGATGATAGGGGAATATGTTGAAGAACAAGAAAATCCAATATATCTGGCCCCAAGAGAATATGGACTTACCCAAAAGCATAAGCATTTAAAGGAAATGAAGTACGTAGCCGGTTTAAAAAAGGAGCCTGCTTTTGTCCCGATTGTTTCCAATTTCTATAGTGGTATGGTCGTAAGCATTCCTATTTTTAAAGAGCAACTATCCCCTGGCATCGGATTAAAGGAAATAAAAAAGTTGTTTTCAGAAAAATACACCGGGCCAATAGTTAAGTACACGGAAAATCTTGGAGAGGAAGGGTATTTATCGGCTGCTATGATGTCGGGCAAAGACTCTATGCAGGTATCTGTTCTTGGAAATGAGGATAGAATACTTCTTGTATCTCGATTCGATAACCTGGGTAAAGGAGCTTCCGGGGCGGCAGTACAGTGTATGAATCTGATTCTTGGAGAAAATGAAACGTATGGCTTGAATCTTTAAGATTAATTGGATGAAAAATAAAATATCGGTTATAGAAAATAAAATATATGGCTTGAATCTTTAAGATTAATTGGATGAAAAAATAAATATCTGGTATAGAAAATATAAATATATAGAAGGTAGAAAAATGGCAAAAGGAATAAAATTTACGGAAGGCGGAGTATGTGCGGCAAAAGGATTTACCTCAAACGGTATCCATTGTGGGATTAGAAAAAACAAAAAGAAGAGGGACTTGTCGTTAATATTTAGCGAGAAAATTGCTGCCGCATCTTCTGTTTATACTACAAATCTTGTTAAGGGGGCCCCTCTTTTAGTTACAAAAGAGAACATCTCTGATGGATATGCACAGGCTGTAATCTGCAACAGCGGAAACGCAAATACTTGTAATGCGAACGGAATAGAGATAGCAAAACTGGCTTGTACTTATGTTGCAAAGGAACTGAATATTTCTCCCAAAAACGTTATCGTTGCCTCGACTGGGGTAATTGGTCAACCTATGGATATTTCCCCCATAAAAAATGGTATTCCTGAATTAGTATCTGGACTCGGGAAAAAGAGTGAGATTGCTGCAGAAGGAATAATGACTACTGATACAAAGCTTAAGCAAATCGCAGTGACTTTTGAAATTGACGGTGTTAAATGCGCTATGGGAGGAATTGCCAAAGGATCTGGGATGATTCATCCGAATATGGCAACAATGCTTGTTTTTATCACTACAGATGTTTCTATTACCCCAGAAATGCTAAATGTAGCTTTGAAAAATGATATTCAAGAGACCTTTAACATGGTTAGCATAGATGGAGATACTTCTACCAATGATATGGTTTCAGTCCTGGCAAATGGGATGGCAGGAAATCCCACGATAACCAGTAATGGAAAGGCATTCAATATCTTCAAAAAAGCCCTTAACCTGGTTAACTCAAAGCTATGCGAAATGATAGCAAAAGATGGAGAGGGTGCTACAAAACTTTTAAGGGCTATAGTTACCTCGGCGAAAACCAAAAAAGATGCGAAAATAATTGCTAAATCAGTCATTTGTTCCTCACTTGTAAAGGCTGCTATGTTTGGCTCTGATGCAAATTGGGGAAGAGTTTTATGCGCTATTGGGTATAGCGGTGCAAAATGTGACATTCATAAAGTAGATGTCACCTTTCTTTCAAAAGGTGGCTTTGTTGAAGTATGCAAAGAAGGACATGGTATCGATTTTTCCGAAGAGCAAGCTAAGTTGGTTCTTTCTTTAGATGAAATAGACATTCTGATTTCCATGAATGACGGAAAGGGCAAAGCAAAAGCCTGGGGTTGTGATTTGACTTACGATTATGTGAAAATAAATGGAGACTACAGGACTTAATAAAGTAATTTGGAATAGAAAAACAATTAATATTTTCAGGGAAATCCTGAACAATTACCCGGAGGGAAAAAATGGAAGAAACAAAAGTAAGTAATGCAGTCAGAGCAGAAGTATTAGTACATGCATTGCCATATATTCAGAAATATAAGGATAAGATTGTTGTAATAAAATACGGCGGAAGTGCCATGCTTAACAATAAGTTGAAAGAAGCCGTGATAGGCGACGTTATACTGTTATCACTGATTGGGGTAAAAGTTGTGTTAGTTCACGGTGGTGGCCCGGAGATTACAGATGAACTTAATAAGGTAGGGAAAAAGACGGAGTTTGTTAATGGACTAAGGGTTACTGACAAGGAAACAATGGAAGTAGTGCAGATGGTTCTTGCGGGGAAAATCAATAAGGATTTGGTTAACCTTATCCAGAAAAACGGAGCAGAAGCGGTTGGATTATGTGGAATCGATGGGCAAATGATCGAGGCAAAAATGAAAGACAAAGCCCTTGGATACGTGGGAGAGATTTGTGCGATAAACAGGGGGATTATACTGGATATATTGGAGAAGGGATATATTCCTGTCATTTCAACGATCGCTTGTGATAAGAAAGGAAACACTTATAATGTTAATGCTGATGAAGCAGCTGCAAAAATTGCCGGAGCCCTGGATGCAGAGATTATGATTTCTATGACTGATGTCGCAGGTTTACTAAAAGATAAAGATGATATAACAAGTCTTATACCTCAAGTTTCAGTAAGTGAAATTCCTTCGCTTATCAGGGATGGAATAGTGTCAGGAGGTATGATTCCAAAAGTTGAATGCTGTAAAGAAGCAATAAGACGAGGGGTTAAGAGAGTATTTATTTTAGATGGAAGAATATTCCACTCAATACTAATAGAAATGCTTACAGACGAAGGTATTGGAACTATGTTTATTGCATAGCAGCGTGCTCCCTTCCTCTATCCAAATGTCCGTTATCGGGTATTGGAACTATAAAGAAAAATGATTTAACAATATATACAGAAGGAAAATATGGAAAATTTAAAAGAATTAGATAAAACTTATATTGCCAATACTTATGCCCGGTTTCCGGTAGAGATTAAGTATGGAGAGGGATCTATTATCTCGGATGAAGATGGGAAGCAATATATAGATATGGGAGGAGGAATTGCCGTAAATATTTTTGGGATGCAGGATAAAGTCTGGAAGAACGCTGTAGTTTCCCAGCTCAATAAATTTCAACATACCTCCAACCTTTACTACACCGAACCTTGTGTAGCCCTTGCAAAGCTTTTAGTTGAAAAAACCGAGATGAAAAAAGTATTCTTTTCTAATTCAGGCGCCGAGGCAAACGAGTGTGCGATTAAAGTGATGCGTAAATACGCTCAGGATAAGAAAGGGCCGGAATACTATAATATTATTACTTTGAAAAATAGCTTTCATGGGAGAACCTTGGCGACTCTCGCTGCTACTGGACAAGAAGACTATCATAAAGAATTTCTTCCGGTAACTCAAGGGTTTATTTCAGTGACTCCTGGGGATATCGTTGAATTGGAAAACACTTTAAAAAACAATAAGTGTGCAGGTATTCTCATTGAGACTATTCAAGGAGAGGGAGGGGTAATTCCTCTTGACCCTGTATATATCGAACAAGTCTACGCTCTTGCTAAAGAAAATGATTTAGTTTTTGCTGTTGATGAGGTTCAGACCGGAAACGGAAGAACTGGCAAGCTATACAGTTACATGCACTACGACATTAAACCAGATATTTTCACAACAGCCAAAGGTCTAGGAGGAGGGCTTCCTATAGGAGCTACCGTTCTTGGCGAAAAAGTAGAATTTGTTCTCTCTGCTGGAAAACATGGTTCTACATTCGGTGGAAATCCAGTATGTGCTGCCGGAGCTGTTAGTATTATTTCTAGAATAGACGAAAAATTACTAAGCGACGTAATGCAGAAGTCAGAAATAGTATTCGATACTTTATCGGGGGCATCAGGCATTAAGTCTGTTACAGGCAAGGGATTAATGATTGGAATTGAAACAGAAAAGGGCGCAGAGAAAGTTGTAAATGAGTGTATAGAGAAGGGGGTTCTTGTCTTAAAGGCTAAGAACAAAGTAAGATTAGTTCCTCCGCTGAATATTGGGATATCTGAACTGAAAAAAGCACTCAGTATTATTCTTGAGATTTGCGCAGTGGGTTAACTGATCGGATCAAGATTGTAATATAGGGCTGTTACTTAGGTTAGTATCAATATAAAAAAAGAGGAAAGTAAATAGTAATATCGTAAAAATATTCGGAGGAAAAAAATGAAGGATTTATTGAAACTTCGGGACCTTAAGAAACATGAAATTATCGAGCTTCTTAATATTGCTGATCAATACAAATATTCCAGGAAAATGTTCGGAGTAAAAAGAACAGATGACCTTAAGGGAATGACCCTGGGTATGATATTTGAAAAGGCATCTACCCGGACCAGAGTGTCTTTTGAGGTTGGAATGTACGAGCTTGGAGGACAAGCTTTGTTCCTAAGTTCAAAGGATTTGCAAATTGGGAGAGGAGAACCAATAGAGGATACTGCCAGGGTTTTGTCGAGGTATTTAGATGGAATAATGATCAGGACGTTCTCCCAGGAAATGGTCGAGAAATTGGCTGAACATGCCTCAATACCAATTATTAACGGACTAACCGATTATGCTCATCCTTGCCAGGTTCTAGCTGATTTAATGACAATAAGAGAGTATAAGGGAAAGCTAGAAGGATTAAAGTTTGCTTATATAGGAGATGGTAATAATATGGCCAATTCCCTAATCGTTGGTTGCACTAAAGTTGGAATGAAAGTGTCGATAGCATGTCCTAAAGACTATTATCCGGATGCCGATATCGTGAAATGGGCCGAGAAGAAGGGAAACTTTACGATAACTCAGAACCCCGAAGAAGCAGCGAAAGATGCGGATGTTTTATATACGGATGTATGGGCTTCTATGGGACAAGAAGGCGAAGCAGAAAAGCGTAAGATGGCTTTCAAAGGATATCAAATCAACAAAAAACTTATGGGCTTTGCAAAGGCCGATGCTATAGTTCTCCACTGTTTACCAGCTCACAGAGAGGAAGAGATTACTGGAGAGGTATTTGAGGAACATGCTGATCAAATTTTTGAACAAGCGGAAAACAGACTGCATGCACAAAAAGCAGTTCTTAAGGTATGTTTAGGTAGCTCACCCAAGGATGATCATGGTTATCCCTATGAAGTGGATGAAGAACTTGAGGAGTTTGACTTACTTAACGGCGAAACCGAGGAGATTAAGGATTTCTAGGAATATCTCGTATAGTAGAATTTTTATCTAGATAAAATTGTAAATTAGCTATGGCAACAAGCTTAACAGAAACAAAAAAAGGCAGAAACATCTGCCCTTTTTTATTTATCACAGTGATGTTAGAAAAGATGAAAAACAAACTTTGCTAGTACTGCCCCAACACCCAGTAGTACATAAAGTATAGGGTATATTAACAAGCCGGCCTTGGCATATGTTTTAACGTTAGGGTTAGTCCCATAATTACTCTTTTTACTCCAGGCCATAAAGGCAATTAAATTAATAATAGGTATAAATGAAATTAGAATAATACCGACCCATTTTTTGGGCTTAATTTCATCTGCCAGTACCTTAATCGGCTTGGGGATTGTTGGCTGTTTCATACCTGCCTTCGGGTTAGAAGGCATGTAAGGATTATATTTATACTCTCCCACAACGGGCGTTTTTGAGTGCTTATTCTTTTTCATGCTTTCTCCTTTGAGGAAGATATACTATATAATAACATTTGGACATTATTGATGCAATTACTCGAGTCGTTTATCCTTTCCGATTAATTATCCCCTTTTATTTCAAAACATAAACCATAGCTTCATAGGGTCTTAGTACCAGCGATTGAAGCAACGGACGATCGTAGCCATAGTTGTGAAGTGCCAGCTCGCATGATAAATAGGCAGCATCTAGAGGGGCGCGGAAATTGACTTCAGTATTTTTAAAGTTGCAAACCACAAACAACCTTTCTCCATGATACCATCTCTCATAACACAGTATCTCCTTGTTGCCAGGATCATTTTCCTTAAATGAGCCTTTAATAATGGTCTCATTCCCTTTGCGAAAAGCAATAAGCTTCTTGTAGAAGTTAAGTATTGAACTTGGATTTTCTTTGTCTTTTTCAACATTAATCTCTGTAAAATTAGGGTTTACCTTTATCCATGGTTCTGAGGAAGAAAATCCTGCATTTTCAGAAGCGTTCCATTGCATGGGGGTCCTTGCATTATCTCTGCTAACCCTGCTAAGAAGTTTCATTGCAGTTTTTTCAAAAATCTTATCAAGAGGGTTCAGCATTTTTCGGATATTTTGGACTACAACATCCTTGCATTCATCATAACTTCTAAAGGGATAATTAGTCATTCCGATTTCCTCTCCCTGATACATGAAAGGAGTTCCTTGTTGCATAAATATTGCTATTGCAAGCATCTTCGCTGCTTCTTCGCGGTGACCCTCAAAGCCAGGAGTATAGGAGTTTAGCGACCTTGGTTGGTCATGGTTTTCTAGATATAGAGCATTCCAGCCCTTTTGCATTAATCCGAACTGCCAACGTGAAAAGACTTTCTGGATTCTTCTAAGGTCAAACTTCTTGGGTAAAATGTGCATCCAGAAATTAGATTCGTAATGTTCAAACTGAAAAGCACAGTCCATTTCCTCTCTGTCTTCGGCAGTGTAAAGTAGGGCTTGATCGATAGTGACTCCGGCTGCTTCTCCAACAATCATAGTATCGTATTTGGACCAGGATTCTCTATTTACTTGCTTAAGATATTCATGGATATTGGGGCCATGGGTAAAGTGTTCATCCCCTCTTACCACAAGATTGAATTTACCATCTGGGAGTCCAGCCGCTTTACTAATATATGTTATGACATCGCACCTAAAACCATCTACCCCAAGATTAAACCAATAGTTGCATATATCTATTACTTCCTGACGGACTTTGAGGTTATCCCAGTTTAAATCAGGCTGTTTTTTTGTAAATAGGTGCAGATACCATTCTTCAGTGGTAGCATCATATTCCCAAGCTGAACCACCAAACCGTGAAGTCCAGTTATTAGGGGGCTTCTTTCCATTCTTCCCTTTGCCCTTTCTCCAAATATAGTAATCACGGTAAGGGTTATCTTTACTTTGTCTGCTTTCCTTAAACCATTGATGTTCGTCAGAAGTATGGTTGACAACCAGATCCATAATCAGTTTAATTCCGCGATCATGCATTCCTTTAATCATATTTTTCCAATCATCCAAAGTTCCGAACTCATCCATGATATCTCTATAATCGGAAATATCATAACCATTATCATCATTCGGAGACTTGTAGCAGGGAGAAAGCCATACTGCATCTACTCCCAAGTCTTTTAAGTGATCAAGTTTGGAAATTATACCCGGTATATCTCCTATTCCATCTCCGTTGCTGTCAGAAAAACTTCTTGGATATATTTGGTAGACAAATGCATCTTTGTACCACCTAGTTTTTTTCTGTTCAGACATAAAAATACCTCCATAAACTAATGAGTTCATAAAAAAGATTACACTAAAAGAGAGGGGTTTTCAATATGAAAAAAGTAAAATGAACCGGTAACAAGAGATATATCGCTAAAAGAAAAAACAATTCAGAAGCTTTTTCTATACTGTTTTATTAATAAAAAAGCACATAAATACAACTCTCGCTATATTTACATGCGAACAATAATATAAATCATAATGTAATAAAAGAAAGAATAAATGCCCGATTATTCGGGCAAAGATTAGATTATAGATCTAATTTATTGAGAATGTCTCTAAGTTCTTTTCCCTCTTCCTTGCTTAAAGTGATTCCCTTTCCCATCCTTGAGTGATCGGGGGACCATTCGCGCAGATCCAATCTTTCTTCTCTTCCGTTCCAGCAAATTAGATTCAGTTCTTTTGTCCAGCCTCTCTTTGATTTACTGAGAACACCACAAGAATTAGTAATATCATACTTAAGTTCAGTTTCAGTTGGCATATCGAATCCCTCCACAGAATAATTATGCGCTTTCAACACATATATATATATTAGTATAAACGCGCGCGCGGGTCAATAGGTAATATTTCGCAGAGGAGAAAATAATGGGACTTCCGACAAATTGTTGAGTAGCTTTCTATATAAAATTGCAGAATAATAGTTCTTGAGGGAAGGGAAAAATGATGTTTGATCCTTGAAAAAACTATGTCCGGGCAAGTGAGAGATTCTCAGAAGACAAAATTAGAGAGAGTTTTCTTGTTATCCGAATGTATTAGAAGATCCTTCCCAGGCAAGAGAGCGATTCTCGGAAAAAATTTAGAGAGAATTACCTTGTTATCCGAATGAATGAGAAGATCATTTCTGGACAACGGAGCGTGCCTCAAAAAATTAGAGACTTTACTTTTTATCCGAATTTATGAGAAGATCCTTTTCGGGCAACGGAACGTGCCTCAAAAAAAATGAGAGACTTTACTTTTTATCCGAATGTATGCGAAGATCCTTTCCGTTAAGTTCTATTACCTTGGCGCAAGAAATGTTTGACATCCGGCTATGGACCCTTACTCCATATCTATCGTGAATAGAGTCCATCATAAGATTGGTAGTAATTAGGGTGTATTTGTTTTCACGATTGCAAAGAAGCTGATAAAGATAGCCTGGCAGAAAATCTCCTCTGATCTCTTCTGTGCCTAAATCATCAATTATCAGAAGGTCTACATCATTAATTTCATCAAGAATGTAGGGTTTTTCCGACTCATAAGCAAAATGATATTTAGAAAAAATATCTGCAAGTTTAAAAGAGGGTAGAAGAAGAGAAGTAAATCCCTTATCCATAATAGCATTTGCTACGACCGATGCAGCAAAGGTTTTACCGCAACCAACCGTTCCGAGGAGGGTAATAATATGGGACTTATGCGCCTCTGGGAAAGCAGTAACGAATTTATTCAAGAGACTATAAGCAGCAGTAAGACTACGCTTATTTTCATCTGGGAGGGAGTCTACGGACACATCAGAAAAAGAACATTTATCGGTAGTAAAAAAGTTTCCACTTTCTTTTAATAATCTATATTTCTCCTTCTTTAAACAGATGCATTCTTGGCCATTAATATATCCAGTATCTTTACAAGTCATGCAAAAGTACCTGGGATTCAATTCTTCACTTGTGTGGCCAAGCTCAATTATCCTATTAGACATTTGCTCGTTTATTTGAATCAATTCTCTATTTAAGGAATCCTTTTCGGGCGATTCGGAATACATTTTTGCTAGTTTTATCCAAAGTTCAATTTGTCTGGACTCAAGCTGGAAAAAGATGGGGTCAGTTCTAAGCTCATCAAGAAGGGAGCTCGCGATATATTCTGCACGTCTCTTCCGTTCTGCGATATTTAGTTTTGCCTGACGGTCAAAGTTCATTTTTCCCTCATTGTTTTCATCTTTTTTTTGTAATTTTATATAAATAAAGAAGCCTTTGTATGGATGATTATTCTGGTAAATTCGAGCTAATTAGGTAGGTTACATTTCCTCATTATCTATGTCGATATCCTCAATGTTACGGATTATTGCATTGGCTTCGGGCTTTGAAAGTGCTCCGATTACATCCGAATTGACCTTATTGTGCTTAGCATTCGGAAGAGAAAGTCCTTCCAAGTAGGATTTTATTTGTTCGATAGAAAAGGCTTGCCGGTTTTTAAGAGTAGAGAGGTGTTTGCTGAGAAAGGCCATAGGAAATGTCATACCTTTAGCAAAGCCAGCTGCAAAAAGAATTGATTCATGGTCAAACCCCCAGTCGAGGAAAATCTTGTATGAATTTCTGTCTGACCTTGTTACAAAGTTTATTATATCGTGATTATTTGTAATTGATAAGACTTCCATTACACATTTGTCAATAGCAGTTTCTTTTGAAATGAAAGAGGAAATACTCTCATTTGTGAGGAGCCCTTCTTTATGGAAGCGGGTCATCAGATCATCCATATTGCTTAGCTCTTTTACTCCACGAAGATAGCAGAATCTGGCAATAGTTTCTATTGCATCCATGTCAAATCCTTTTGACATCCAAGGATCGATATAAAAACGAACGACATTTTCGTATTTTGAAAATGTCCCGAGGTGATCGACAACTTTTTTTGCTAAATCCAGTTTATCGTTTTCAGCTGAGATATACTCTTTTACCTCTTCCAGAGTGATTGCTTTTGCCTGATGCATGTCCTCCATCAGCTGTATTAACCGGGATTTTCCGCCTTTTTTCTTGCACTCCTTCGCCGCGAACAGAATTGATTCCATAGAAAAAGAATATTCCCTTGTCCACTTATATTGCAATTCTCTCATCTCAAGGTCTGCTTCTGATCCAACTCTTCCAAGAGAAGAAAGAACATTTGCTGCTTCATCTTTTTTAGAGTCGACCTGGTCAAGATATCTTGAAATAGCATCTTCCGTAAGAAGTCCCTTTGTAAAGAAGTTTTGTGCCATGGATATTATTCCCGAATATTTTAAAGAGCCATTTTCTTGTTCGTAATACTTCATGATTAATATGGTGGCAGCTGGTTCTAAACGCTTACTTTTAATAAACTCAAACAGATTTGACATCTGATCAACCGAGAATGAAGCGTTAGGCCAAATAGAATATATTTGAGTAGTGAAGCTCTGAAGTTCACGGGTTTCATATCGAACAGTTTTTGAAAGTGGAACCTTTACATATTGGTACATAATTTCGTAGGGTTCTTCTGCGTTTTTGATAGAAACCAATCCTTTTTGATCCCAATAAGAATATGCTTCCATAATTCTTTTCTCATCTAGTCTTAAAGCATATGCCATGGATGAGATATTATTGTCATATTCAGCCATATTATTTGCAGCAAAAAGGCCGTAAAGATACACTTTTACGTCAATTGGGTCGGCTTCTGGAAGGTAGTTTATAAAAAACGCATTATCTACCTGAGTGTACCCCTCTTTCAAATATTCTTTTGAAACTGTGCAAAAACCCATTTAATACTCCTCGCGCACATACTATAAATATATAATGTTGCAAACATACGTCTCAAGTTGTATAATTAAAAATAATGTTCATTGGGGTTTGAGGCGTGGTTTTCCCCTTTTGTTAGGGGGTGCATATTTCAATATAGCACAAATTTTCCTTCAATGCCACTATTAGAAATCACGCAATGAATTGAATAAAAAATCACGTATATAAACTGCAAAATAATGCAAAAAAAGATAAAGATACTATGAGTTCGGAGGGAATATGAGACTCATCAATTTGAAATTCAGGGGAATATCTGAGGCAGAAGAGAACTTTGATTTTAGCAACAAAGCCCAAGGTCTTATCGCCATTGACGGAGGAGATGAGGGGAAAATCAAAACGGCCTTATCATTTGCCTTTTATGGAGATGAGGACGCAACAAAATTCATCCTCCCTTTCATAGTCGAAATGCGCTTTGTTTTGGGATACGATGAGTACTATATTTATCGAAAATTAACAAGGACCGTAGAGGGAAATCCATTGGAAGAGGTTAAACTGACTAACTTCAAGGGTGAGCCTGTATGCGATCAAACAAAAGAAGGGGTCAACACTTATCTTGCTGAAAAAATTGGGTTGTCTAAGAATGCCTTTGACACCTTGATTCTTATTGACAGAAATATTTCTTTAAAATTAGCAAAGGACACTTTGACAAGGGAGACTTTTGTCGCAGATGGGTTAGGTGCCTTGGCTACCTCAACTAAAGTACTTGAGATGCTTGAGAGCCTGACTTCAGAGGAAAAGATTTTGTCTAAATCTCTTGATAAACTGGATGCTGTCTCGAAAAATGAAATAGATTCTCTTGAGGCCGTAGTAGACCATGATAAGTCTAATCTAGAAGAGATTCGTACAAGAATGGCAAAGTTAAACGATGAGCTTCAGCTTGCATCTAAATACAAGGGTGAAATGGATCTTTTGTATGATGCTTCTGCAAAACTAGAGACACTAAATGAGAAAAAACCAGAGATGGAGGCCCTTGCCAATAGACTAGCAAAGAGCAAAGAGGCAAAGGATATCTCAAATGTATTCAGCGCATATGGAGAAATTCTTGGAAGACTGGACGAGGAAGGAATTAATCTTGACGCTTTAAAAGAAAAAATAGCAGTTTTAGATGAAAAAATAGCTAAAGGAGAGAAGAGCTTACTTAGCCTTGGAGATAAATTTGCGGATCTTGTTTTAACTGGAGAGGAATTACAGAAGGCGCTTCTAGGATTGATTACCGAAGGGAAAAATAGTCCGGACAAGCTAAAAGTTGATGAGATGCTTTTGAGCTACTACAAAGAAATTGACGAAAAAGCTAAAGCGTTAATAACAGAAAGCAATAAATTATCGGATGAAGCAGTCTCATTAACAACTTTGAATGATCATCTTGTACAAAAGAAACGAGAAATCAGAGACCCTTCCGATTACAAGCAAGCGGTTCAAGAGGGAGCAATAATAGAAGGAAGAATAAAGATTGTCGAGGAAAGCATTCAAGCCGCACAAGACAGAAAAGAAGCCTTGATTGTTGATCGGGCTGGGATGGTTGAACAGGTCCAAAAAATTGACAAGTTTACGGCAGGAAGTGAGGAAGAACTATCCACACTAGATAAAGAAATAAAGGGAAAATATAAATCTCTACAAGAAGCGGTTAATGCCGATGTCTTTTACAAACAAAGAATATATAGCAAACATCTCCTGGTTTCAAGAAACGAGGTTGAACTCGATGCTGTAAATCAAAAGATAGAATCAGTCAAAGGTGCAAACGAAGGATACAAACAGAAATTATCAGTTCTTAATGACAGAAAAGCAGCAATTGTTAAACACAGGGCAAGACTCCAAGAGAAGTTGATTCTTTTAAATGAGAAAATGCTGGAGTACATGAGTGAGAACAGACTACGCGATGTCAGTGAAAAGGTGGAATATGGTAGCCACTGCCCGATATGCGATGGATTTGTTTCTGTGAAGAAGCCATTACCCCTGAAGGATACAAAAGCCTTGGATAATCAAATAGTTGCAGTTGGAAAAGATATTGATAAGGATGAGCAAGCCCTTATGGAGGCAGAGGCAGCTATTGGTCAGTATGATGCGGCCGTTACTATGGGAGCCCAATATATGCTCGCTCTTATTGAAACTAGGGACAGCAAACAAGAATTCATAGACAATATTTTGAAGGAATACAATGTTTCTTCTATAGAAGAGCTTTTTGAAAAGACAAACCAAGCGATTGAGAAGAGCAAGCTTTTACAGCAAAGGGTGGATAGATATAAGGAACTCGAAAAAGAGTACCAAAAGCAAACTGAAGCCCGCAAGATACTGGAGGCAAGTCTGAAAGTTATCGACACAGAAAAAATTCCTGTGGAAGATAATATTATCAAATCTCTAAGTCAAGAAGTCGCTGATATGAAAACAAAGTACGTAAAATTTAAGAAGTTTTATGGAAATGAATCTGCTACTGATTTGCTGAGGAAAGTGGAAGTATTAGATAAAGAATATGAAGCTTTAGAAAAGGAATTTGAAACAAGATACGAGAGGTTGTCAGCAATTGCAAAAGACAAAGATAATCTTTTTGTGGAAGCGAATAAGTATGCAAACAGAAGCGTACCGTTAAAAATTGAGGATAAAGAATATTCAAGGGAAGAAGTAACCATTAAGGCTTTCTCGGAATATATGACCGCGATTATCGCTGAAATTGACAATAACAAACAGAAAAAGGAAAAGTTGAAGGTTCAAATCTCTGCAGTCAAGAAAGTCGCAGAGATGGCCAAAGAGGAAAGAGCTGCTCTAAAGGAGAAAGCCCTTACTTTAGAGGCTACAATTAATGCAACTAGGGATACTTCGAAAACTATTTATGCAGATTATGAAGAAAGATTTGCCTCCCTAGGAGTCAAAGGAAAGATGGATTTAGATCGTCTGATTATGGGTGACTTAGAGGCGGAAAAAGCCGCGGATAAACTTGTAAAATTCGACGAAGAACTTGCTGCTGCAAAAGAAGCGGTCAGGGTCTATCAAGAAGGCTCGAAAAACAACGCTGTCTATTTTGAGACCTCAAATATGAATACAATGGAACTCGCTGAGCTGAAGGAAAGGGAAGAGAAAGCGATTATCAGCCTCGGAGATAGTATGAGCAAGAAGAAGAATCTATCTGATAGATATGATGAAATCAGCAGATTGAATAAAATGCTTGCAACAGTTCAGAGCCGTATAAAAGGGATTAAAGATTTAGAGCCGGCTATAAAAGAGGGCGCAATTATTGCCAAGGATTTTGCTGAACTAATTTATGAAAAGACTAACTCAATAGTGAGAACAATTTCTAGCGGAAGATATAAGGTTGAGAAAGGAGCGGAAGGTTCAGTTCTATTAGCTCTATTTGAAAAAGGTAAGGTCAGAACAGAGAACCTTACCAGAGAAGAAAAGATGTTACTTCCTTTAAGTCTTTCTGCAGCCTACAACGAAGCGATGATATCCCTTTTAGGTGGAGAGATAGTGCCAATACTGAAGGTTGCTACAGCAGAGTGCGATAAGGCATCGTTAGCTCCTCTTTATGAGTACAGCAAGTCTAGAGACTTGATAGTTGTGACGGAAGATGAAAACGCATATTTCAGAGCAATAAGTAAATTATAGGAATCTAGAAAACAAGAAGGCCTCTTTGAGGCCTTTTTTCATTTAAAAAACAAGAAAGGATTTGAATACTTAATACAAACTAGTATTTGGGGGTATAATCAAGAGGGATTAAGCTGCAAAGCAGCCAGAATAAAAGGCATAAGGGGAAAAGGGGTATCGTGAGGGGATGACTGAAGTCCTAAGAGTAGAAAATCTATACAAGACCTATGGATATAAAAGAGGATATCTTATAAAGGCCGTTGACAACGTTTCTTTCTCGGTAAATTCGGGAGAAGTTGTCGGTTTTTTGGGGCCTAATGGAGCAGGAAAAAGTACAACTATAAAAATGATTGTTGGACTGGCTTCTCCTGAATCGGGAGATATTTTTATCATGGGCCAAGACATAAAAAAAGACCGAGAGGCCGCGATGAAGCATGTCGGCGGGGTAATCGAAAATCCCGATTTGTATAAGGAATGGTCTGCGTATGACAACCTTATGTATTTAAAATCTTTAAGTGTCTCTAAAGAAGATATGAAACTATCTTATAAACAGAGAATGGAAAAAAGAAAAGCAGAAGTAATTGATATTCTTAAGGTCGTGGGTCTTGATACAAGAATGAAAGATAAATTGGGACACTATTCTTTAGGAATGAAGCAAAGAGTGGGAATAGCCCAGGCGATAATGGATAAGCCTTCTCTTCTGATTTTGGATGAACCTGCCAATGGACTAGACCCAGCCGGGATTAAAGAGATTCGTGATATGCTAAGGCGTTGTGCAGCAGATCTTAATATGGGTATTTTAGTCAGTTCTCATCAGCTTGCTGAGATGGAATTGATGTGCGACAGGTTTCTTATTATTGATAAGGGAAAGATAATATCTGAAAGAAACACTTCCGATTTACACAATGGGATTCAAACAGAAGGACAAAAGAGGAGTATATCAGTAAGGGTAGATAGAATTAAGGAAGCCAAAGCCTTTTTAGAAGAACTACTTGGAATAGAGATAGAAGAATATGGAGATACTTTAAAATTAGTTACTGAAAAGGATATACCATTTATTAATAAACAACTAGTTCTAGCTGATTATAGCGTTTTTGGAATCGAGGCAGATAGGTCTAGTTTGGAAGATGAGTACCTGAAAGCAACCTCTTCTTCGAAAAAGAAGGGATGAAATTAAGAAAAATACTGTTAGATATTTAGGAGATATCTGTGTTCAATAATTTGTTTCTTGGAGAAATGAAAAAATCATTCGGAAAGGTCTTTCACTTGGTGTTTGGCTTGATTTTCATTTTGATTTTTGCCTTGATGACATTTTCTATTCATGAGATAAATGTACAAATCGATCTTTGGGATGATCCATCAGATCCTCCCCCAACAGAGGAAGGAGATACCTACACTGAGGAAGATGTAGATCTTATGATATTGATAACTGAAGCTCAGATAGAAACTCTTGAAAAGCAAAAAAACCTAACGGGTTTTAGTTGGTATCAAAGTAATTATGACCAAATATATCTAGCAAAAGCATCCTTAAGATACTATAACTACATTAAAGATAACGAATTGTACGGAATCCCTTTAGATTATCATGAGGGGATGGACTTTTCCGGGATCTTTATGTCTGGGGGGAAAGTAACGGCTGACGGATATATAGTTCAGATGCTTGCTATAATTTCTTCGATATTAATGATTTATGGGATAGTCATAGCCTCCGGATCTTTTTCAAAGGAATATAGAGAAGGCACAATCAAAATACTTTTTTTGAGACCAATTACTCGAACTAAACTACTTATTTCAAAGGCTTTGTCTGTTTTGACTTTATCTAGTATCGCATATGTAATAGGTTTTATTCTGACTGTTATTTTTGGATATTCTTTGTTCCCAACCGAATACAAGGATCTAATTTTTTCTTTTGGAGGGGGAGCGTTTAGCTTGCTTAGGAGTGATTTCCAGATTTTCATAGCATTCTTCGTTTACTATTTGGAAATGATGTCCATGGTTTTCATAGGGTTCTTTATGGGAACTATTCTAAGAAATAGGATATGGGGGATTGTTATCCCCATGCTTCTTTCGGGGATAGGTCAATTTTTAACTTTCACTGGTTTAGGAAGATTTTTTATTACCGATGCTCTTAACTTTTCTCAATACGTAGGGCTTCATCCAGTAGTCACTGCAGGGTCAAATATCTTTTTGAGTTTGGGAGTGTATCTGTTTTATATGGTTGGAATGGCGGTACTAACTTATCTGTCCGTAAATAAAAGAGATTTGGCGTAAAGAAGCAGTATATTTTTTTAAGTTATTAGAAAGATTGAATTTGGTTTTTGTCTTGATTAGTATCAATTGGTTTTAATTTGACCTGTTATTCTAGATTATTGTATATTTGATAAAATCATTGATAGAGGTTGACTCCTATGAAAAGAGGAACAAAATTTGTAGCCCAAACGGGGATTATTGCTGCACTGTATTTTATCCTTACGTTTGCAGTGGCTCCAATTGCATACGGGCCCCTTCAATTCAGAATAGGGGAAGCCTTAACTCTTCTCCCCCTCCTTTTTCCAGAGGCTATTTTAGGGCTGACCATAGGATGTCTGGGCGCAAATATACTCTCACCATTTTCTTGGGCTGATGTGGTATTTGGAACCCTAGCAACACTAGTTGCAGGTTGTATGACTTATTTTATAGGTTGGTTCTTTAGAAAAAAAGGGAAAACCATGGACGTTTCTGGAGATCAATTCATACGAAAAGAGAGAGATAAAAGGATGTTTTTTCAATGTCTTTTAGGATCTATTCCTCCGATATTTGTTAATGCTATAGCACTTCCATTAATGTGGCTAATTTTGGGCTCAGATAGTGCTTATTGGGTTAATTTTGGAATGCTCCTTGGAACTCAGACAGCTACAGTCTTGGTTCTTGGTACTCCTTTGACACTCGCTTTAGCCAGGGCAAAAATTTAGTATCGGTTTTTCTGTTTTTTTGCCTGTTTTTCATCAAAAATAGTGTTGAAAAATAGTCGTTAAGATTAATGCAATAGGTTTATCCAAATTTTTACTATTGACTTAAAAGTACTTATGTAATATAATCATCTAATTGTATGGGTCTGCTTGTAAAAAAGCTGGTCATATGCCTTAAACGGAGGATCATAATGGAAAAGAATATCCCGCTTACTCAGGAGTTTTTTGATAGACTTACAGAAAAACTTCAAAAAATGATGAATGAAGGGCGCACAAAAATTGAAAAAGAAATAAAGATTGCCAAGGAATATGGGGATCTTTCTGAGAATGCCGAGTATAGTGCCGCAAAGGATGCCCAACAACAACTTGAAATAGAAATTGCCACAATCTCTGATATTTTGCTGCAGGCTTATCCAATAGACTTCAGTTTGGTTTCGACAAAAAAGGTTTCAGTTGGAAACCTAGTAACCATCTACGATTATGAATTTGATGAAGAAGTAACTTACAGAATAGTAAGCAGTGTTGAAGCAAGTACCGCTGAAAACAAAATTAGTGTAGACAGTCCATTAGGCAAAGCTCTTTTAGAACATAAGAAAGGAGAGGATGTACTCTTTAAAACACCCGGCGGCGATGTGAAAGTCAAAATAATTAGTATTTCGAAATAGATCAGATTGGAAAAGATAGATACCGACGCCGAAAGCGTCGGTTTTTTTATTCTTATTTGTATGTATTCGCACTAGATATTTTGCTGGGCCAGGCCAAAAGATAAGGAAGAAAAAATCCCTAGATCACTGATATGAATTGTTTTTTGCATGAGTGGCTTTGAAAATCGAATAAGAAAAATATAATGCACAAAAGATATATTTCATATATAATATATTAAATTTATTGTTAGGTTCCCTAGGGACAATGCAAAAATCGGAGGAAAAAATGGACATAATTGAGAATAATGCATCGGAAGAGGTATTAGACATTAATGAGCAGATTGCCGTAAGGATGCAAAAACTCGCTGAGTTAAAGGCATCAGGGCAAGACCCCTTTGCGGAAATACGTTTCGACAGGGATGCCGAAGCAAAAGAGATACTCGCAGATTTTCCTAAATTCGAAGGAAAAATGGTTAGTATTGCTGGAAGGGTCATGTCTAAGAGAATCATGGGAAAAGCCAGCTTTTGCCATATCTACGATGGAAGCGCATCAATTCAGCTATATTTTAGAATAGATGCTCTTGGAGAAGAGAATTACGGAGAGTTTAAAAAACTGGATATAGGAGACATTATTGGACTTTCAGGGGAAGTATTTTTAACCCACAAGGGAGAGATATCTGTAAAAGTATCCTCATACATACTTCTCGCAAAAGCTCTTAGACCCCTTCCAGAAAAATTCCATGGACTAACAAATCCCGATTTAAGATATAGACAAAGATACGTTGATTTGATAGTAAACCCCGAAGTAAAGGATGCATTTATTAAGAGGTCACAAATTCTTCTTTCGATAAGGGAGTACCTCAATGAGAAGGGATATATAGAGGTTGAAACGCCGATATTAAATACTATTTTGGGTGGGGCTAATGCAAGGCCTTTCATTACTCATCATAACACTCTGGATATAGACATGTATCTGAGAATAGCTCCCGAGCTTTATCTAAAGAGACTTATCGTGGGAGGATTTTCCAAGGTTTATGAAATAGGCAGATTATTTAGGAATGAGGGAATGGATACCAAGCATAATCCGGAGTTTACCACAATTGAACTGTACGAAGCATATACTGATTACAATGATATGATGGATATAACTGAAGGTATGTTTAAATATTGTGCTAGAAAGATACAGGGAACAGAAAAAATTACATATCAGGGAGTAGAAATCGATCTTTCCTCTCCTTGGGAAAGAATTACTATGGTTGACTGCGTAAAAAAACACACAGGGCTGGATTTTAATTCAGAGAATTTGGAGGACATTATCTCGAAAGCAAGAAAAATGGGTGTGGACTTACCAAAGGATGCCTCCTGGGGAAAAGCGCTATATGAAACTTTTGACCAACTTGTTGAAGAAAAACTTGTTCAACCAACTTTTGTTCTTGATTATCCAGTGGAGATAAGCCCTCTTGCTAAAAAGAGAAAGGATGATCCAAGACTCGTTGAGAGATTTGAAGTATTCATAACGGCGAGAGAGATGGGAAATGCTTTTTCAGAGTTAAACGATCCTGTCGATCAAAGAGAAAGGTTTATGGACCAGGTTAAGGAGAGAGAGAAGGGAGATGAAGAGGCGCAAATGATGGATGAAGATTACGTAACAGCTCTCGAATATGGACTTCCTCCAACAGGAGGTCTAGGAATAGGAATAGATAGAATGGTAATGTTGCTTACAGATTCTCCTTCCATAAGGGACGTTTTGCTATTCCCAACCATGAAACCGATAAGCAAATAGCTATTAAAACAATTAAAGATAATTCGCGTTAATTTGAAAAGCTAAGAAGATCTTCAAAAATACGGTATCTTACTGCCGAAAAAAGAGAGTAAGACGGGTAAGCTTAAAAACCCCGATACAAAGAGGAACAATGAATACTCCTATAAACGATGCAGTAAAGGAACATTTGTCTCATATTTCCTACCATACCCCGTCAAATGATGGGTCTGGAATGGGACTGTTGACTGACAACTATGATGTAACCGAACTATCATACACAGATAATATCATCTATCGCAGGGGCATTATTGCCGAGAGCGAGGCTGAGGTTGCAAAGGTCTTTGGAAGCGACAATGTTTTGTTTTCCACTGCAGGATCTACCACACTTATTAACATTGCGATGCATGCATTGTCAGATGATGAACCTTTCCTGGTTTACGAAAACGCACATGGCTCAGTTTTCAATTCCATGAGGATGATGGGAGTTAAGGCATACGTATCAAGAGGCATGGATATTATTGAAGCGATAAAAGAGACTGGGGCAAAAAGAGTCGTTGTTACTAGCCCAAACTACTTTGGAAAGATGGTTCCAGCAGATACTTTTGATAGAATAAAGAATGAAACTGATGCAAAAGTTATGTGGGATTGCGCCCATGGTTCCCACTTCAGATTTAGTAATCTTTTCCCTAAATGGGATCCAAGTTGTGCAGATATAGTTATCCATTCATTGCATAAAACGGCGCCCACAATGACGAGCGGAGCTATAATGCATGTTTCTAACAGGTATATTGAAAGGGCTAAGACCTGGTTCTCTATGATACATACAACTTCCCCATCATACCCCATCTTAATGAGCATTGAAACAGGGGTAAAATTTCTTCTTGAGAATGGACAGAAAGTATATGAGAAAGCTGTCGCGGACGTAAAAGCTTTCGAAGACTCCATGAAAAATACAGCATTTCATGTCTATACTAATGACGATCCTACTAGAGTATCTATTGAGAGCGCATTTGAAGGAAGCTTGGTTTCCTCTTATCTGGAACAAAAAGGTATTTATCCTGAAATGACATACGGAAACAGAGTAGTTCTGATTGTAAATGCGTTTAACTCTGATAAACTAAGCTTGGTTGCGAAATATCTTTCAGAGCTGGAATTTGACATGTTATCAGAGGATTATCAGAATGAAGTTAAGAAGAAGAAAATCAGACGTTCAGGATTAAAGGCCGGGAAGGATTTTGTGGGAATTAAGGAACTCACATTCTATCGTAATTTTGACAAAGTTGAACTCGATGATGCTGTAGGCCGAATTGCGTACAAAGAGGTTGGTTTATATCCCCCAGGAGTACCGGACATTTACTCGGGAGACTTGATTTCTGCTGAGGATCTTTCATATCTGAAAGAGCATATGGATTCGATTTTCGGATTGCTTGATGGAAAGATGCTTGTAGCAGCAGAATAGAAAGAAAGAGGGCTCGAAAGCCCTTTTTTTATACCAAAAACCAGGGTATTTTCCTCCCTTACTTGTAAACAACGGGGCTGTATGATAAAATTATACGGTTGCGATTAGATGAAACTGTGAGGTTACTATGAGAGGAAAATTCATTACTCTTGAGGGATGCGAAGGCGTAGGAAAATCTACCCAATTAAATATGCTAAAAGATTATCTGGAAATGACTGGGCAACCGGCTATTTTTACCAGAGAACCCGGAGGAACTCCTGAGGCAGAGGCTATCAGAAAAATTATTCTGGATATTGATCTCTGTGTTTCTCCTAGAGTTGAGGCCCTTTTATTTGCTGCCGCAAGAGTAAGTCATATCGATAATTTACTGTTACCCTCAATAAATGAAGGAAAACTTGTAATTTCGGATAGGTATTTGGATAGTTCATTTGCTTATCAAGGAGTAGCAAGGGAGTTAGGCATCGACTACGTTAAGGAAATAAACAAGTATGCAATTGAGAACTGTTTACCCGATTGCACTGTTTTTATAGATATGGACCCCGAGTTTTCCTGGAGAAGACAGAAAGGTTCGGTTATATCTGGGGACAGAATGGAAAATGAAAGCATCTTATTTCACAAAAAAGTATATTCAGGATATGATGCAGTTGCAAGATTATATCCTGAAAGAATTGTGAGAGTAATACCCGATATCGACAAAACCGTTACACACCAGAGAATTCTCGAAGCACTAAAATCCAGGGGAATGATCAACTGAGAATTACATACACATCAGGGAATTATTGAAGCACCTAAGTCCAGATGAATGATCATCTGATAAACAAACACCAACTGATACTTTATTGCTGTTTCAAAGGAAAAATATGATTTCTGAATTAATCAAAGAGAGTCAATTATTTAAATCTATCGTAAAAGACAGGTTAAGCAAAAGACTTTCTCATGCTTATTTAATCCTAGGAGAGGATACCGAAACGAGAAAGGCCTTTGTAAATGAGATTTCGCTCTACTTGATGTGCGAAAACGGTGGGTGTATGGAGTGCAAAACTTGCGCAAAGGTTATGGCTAGAACCCACTTTGACTTGATTTTTTTAAATGAAGATGGGAAATTAAAAACGGATGATCTTAACCAGCTTATTGACTATGTATATATTAAACCAGCGGAGGCTGAGTATAAGCTAGTTTTTATCGATAACGCGGATGGTCTAAGTGACAACATTCAAAATAAACTTCTAAAATTGTACGAAGAGCCCCCGGAAAGTGTAATAATCTTCATGCTTGCACGAGGGGAGGCCGGAATCCTCAGAACCATTAAGAGCAGAGCGAAGACTCAATATCTTCCTATTTTCTCTTCTAAGGAAATTTATCAAGAACTCTTGGAAGAAGGAGTGGAAGAAAACACTGCAAAGGCAGCTGCTATAATATCTGGAGGGCAGTTTGACAGGGCTTATCTGTTTTCAAATCAAGAGGGATATCTTGAGATGTACAATAGTTGTGTCGATTTATTGATGAACTTAAAAAAATCTCAGGATGTGACAGAATATATAGGAAGTAAGCTTTTTGAAAAGGATAAGATTGAGGTAACCTTAGACTATTTTCAGATAATTTTTAAGGATGTTTTAGTATATATTTCAAAAAGCAACTGTGAATATGCGACTATAGGAAGAGAATGTGATATAAAAGAAATAGCAGATGGATTTAACGAGGGCGGAGTCGCCCTTGCTATTCTATCAATAGTGAAGGCAAAAATGATGTTAAAAGCAAACGTCTCTAATCAGTCAGTAGCAGAGAGTTTGATGTTACAAATATTAGAGGATAAATATAAATCGAAAATATAACAGAGAGCGATTGCTCAAATTCATATATATTGAAATATAATCAATATAAAAGAAGAAGCGATTAATGGAGGACAAATGTCAGAGGTAATATCAGTAAAATTTAGGACTGCGCCAAAAGCATATTATTTTGATCCCAAAAATGAGGTTTTTCATATAGGAGATAACGTAATAGTGGAGACAATCAGGGGAATCGAGTTTGGAGAAGTAACAATGGGGAACAGGGAAGTTCCCGATTCAGAAATAGTCCAACCTTTAAAGCCTATTCAAAGAAAGGCAAACGAGAAGGATGTTCAACGAAATATTGAAAACATAGAATCAAGGAAGTGGCTGATACAGAAGGCTGAAGAAAAAGTAGCCGAGTGTAATCTTCAGATGAAGATTTCGGATGCAGAGTATACTTTCGACCGGAAGAAAACCATTGTATATTATACAGCCGATGGAAGAGTAGATTTCAGGGAGTTAGTAAGGAGACTTGCCGGAGCCATTGGCGGACGCATTGAAATGAGGCAGATTTATGAGAGAGAAGATATAAAAATGAAGGGGGCACTAGGGACTTGTGGTATTCCTTGTTGTTGCACTACCTTCCTGAGCGACTATGCCAAATCGTCAATAAAAATGGCGAAAAATCAAGGACTAGCTTTAAACCCCAGTTCTGTTAACGGATACTGTGGTAAACCGATGTGTTGTTTAAGATATGAGGATGATTTTTATCAAGAAGCTAACAGAAGGATGCCCAAATTTAAATCAAGGGTTATGACCCCCGATGGAGAGGGAGTGGTTTCAGGGTGTGATGTTATTAAAGAAAAGATTACAGTAAGATTCTTTAATGACGGTGTTTTCACCCATAAATCTTACCCGCTTGAAGAGATTTCCTTCCAAGGAAAAATCCAGGATCGTGATCCGCAAGAATCAAACACCCGGGGTTGTCCTTGTAAATGCGATGAAAGCAAAGAAGAAAATCTGGAAGATTTCTCAAAGGAAGAACTAACTGATTCTGAGGGAATGGAATTATCCGACAATTCTGTAATGGAAGATGATGCTCCGGAAACCGGGAGTGAAGAGTAGTTTATTCTTAAGAGGAGAGTTGTGCAGATAATGGTGTAAAAAGATGGATTAATGTGCTTGGATAGACAAAACCCACATTTAAGACACCGTAATCACATCTTTTATTAATTGAGTATATTGACACACTAGTGTCCAAGTGATAAAATAACCACTAGATGTAGTAAACATTAAATATTTGTGAAGGAGAGAATACTATGGCATATGTAATAGATCAAGATTCTTGTATACAGTGCGGAGAGTGCATGAACTCATGCCCAGTCGGAGCAATTTCTGAAGAAGATGGAAAATTTTCCATTAACCCCGATGAGTGCTTGAGTTGTGGAGTTTGTGCAGGAAGCTGCCCACAAGAAGCTATTTCTGAAGAGTAATTTATTTAAGAATAAGCAGAAATTAAGGCATCCCCAATTTTGGGGAATGCCTTTTTTTCGTTATTAAGCATCATTTTATTAATTAATTTGTGTACCACAGAAAGGGTCCAATATTGACATAGTTAATCATTAGTTATAAAATTATTCTAATGTGTGTCTTGATAAAGGAGGAAAAATGAACGATTCAAAAGTTTTAAAAGAACTGGCCATTTCCATTCGTAAAAACATAGTCGAGTGTATAGCCAGTATCGGAGTTGGGCATATTGGCGGGTGCCTATCTATAGCCGATGTCCTTGCGGTATTATATGGCAAATATATGAATGTCGACCCCAAAAATCCAAAAATGGAAGGGAGAGATAGATTGGTTTGTAGCAAAGGACATGCGGGTCCTGCGGTTTACTCTGTCCTTGCTGAAAAAGGATTTTTCCCGAAATCAGAGCTTCTTACCTTAAACCAAGGTGGAACAAGTCTTCCAAGTCACTGTGACATGAATAAGACTCCGGGAATAGATATGACAGCCGGTTCTTTAGGACAGGGATTTTCCTGTGCTGTTGGGATTGCTCTCGGATCTAGAATTAAAAAAGATGGGGCCACAATATATGCGATAATTGGGGATGGGGAGAGTCAGGAAGGACAAATCTGGGAGGCAGCAATGTTTGCTGGAAACCAGAAACTAGAAAATTTGATTGCTTTTACTGATTATAACAAACTCCAATTGGATGGTACTATCGAAGAGATAAATGATGTTGCGCCGCTTGCGGATAAATGGAAAGCATTTAAATGGGAAGTAATGAGCATTGATGGCCATGATGTAGATGCAATAGACAAGGCAATAGAGAAGGCTAAAACAATTAAAGGAAAACCCAAGATGATTATTCTTAATACTGTTAAAGGAAAGGGAGTAAGCTTTGTTGAAGCTGCACTGGTTGGATGTCATTCGATGTCCATTTCTGCGGAACAGAAAGAAACTGCTTTGCGTGAAATAGGAGGGGCAAAATGAAACAAGATATAATGATGCGCGACATTTTGGTCGATTTCCTTCAAGAAAAAATCAAAACCGATGATAGAGTCGTGGTAGTTGATGCAGATTTAGCAAAATGTTCTACCACCTTAAGGTTGGAAAAAGAGTTTCCGGACAGGGCATATAACGTAGGTATTGCAGAAGCAAATATGACCTCGGTTGCAGCAGGACTTGCTTCATATGGGTTTATTCCTTTTATACATAGTTTTGCTCCGTTTGCGACAAGAAGATCTGCCGATCAAGTAATGATATCCGTATGCTATGCCAAACAAAATGTAAAGATTATTGGGACAGATCCTGGTATCACTGCTGAACTTAATGGTGGGACACACATGCCTTTTGAGGATATCGGAATGCTTAGATCAATTCCGAATTTGGTAATATATGAACCTACGGATGTTGTTGAGTTCGAGCAGGCTCTACCTCAAATACTTGAGCACGTTGGCCCCGTATATGTCAGGATGCACCGGAAGAATCCTCCTATTGTAATGGAGGAAGGTAGAAAATTCGATTTATTTAAGGCATATAAAGTATGTGAAGGGAAAGATGTTACCATTGTTGCCAGCGGAATAATGGTTTCCACTGCAAAAGAAGCAGCATCCTTACTAATAGCGGAGGGAATATCTGCAGAAATAATATGTTGCCCGACAGTAAAGCCCATTGATCAGAAGACAATTATTGAATCTGCGAAGAAGACAGGCGCAGTGGTTACTGCTGAGAATCATAATGTAATGGGAGCTCTTAGAAGTGCCGTCTGTGAGGTACTTAGCGAGAACTACCCAGTACCAGTCAGGTCGGTAGGTATTAAGGAGAAATTTGGAGAGGTAGGAAAGCTTTCTTATCTAAGAAAAGTATTTAATATGGAAAGTACAGACATTGTTAAAGCGGTTAAAGAGGTATTATCCGCAAAGTAGATTTGATTAGTTTTTGAATATTTCATTACAACCGCATCTAATTGATGCGGTTGTTTTTTAAAGTACTATTTAGTTATTAGAACATTAACCCTTATTTCTAGAAGACGAAAAAACAGAGATAATAAGTACTATCGGTTAGGATAACAAATCGGCGATTCCCCCAAGGGTGCCAAAATAAACCACATTTCCCTCTATAGATATATTAGGATAATCTATCGGATCTTTAGGCATCTCAAAGAATTCCTTAGCTGTTTTCGAGGATGTGAATTGTATAACGTGGACTGTTTCCACGTGCTCTTTGTCGGCTACATAATAGCTCGCGACATTATCTATTTGAGGAGACATTTCGATTATATAATACCCCAATTCCTCCATTTGTGATTTGCTTCCTTCAAAATCAAATGTATTTCCACAGCTGATTGAAGAGAGAAGTATGATGGAAACCATGGCTATCAATAGAGTAATATTTAAAAACTTGCTTCTCATAGATAATATTTCCCTTTAAACTTTTTCCTTGATATTAAACTTATGCCGCAAGCAGAGCTCGCGGCATAAAAAATACTAATAAGTATTATTAAGTTGCTCTAACCTTCAAAGGTGGCTAAAGCAGCATCTGTTCCCCCATATACAACACTATTGTGTTGGCAAGGATTGTAACCCTGCCATCCATTTGTGGGGTCGAATTCACTAGACATGTCCCAGATAGTTTCGTATGCTTCATCGGCATCACTGCCGTTTACGTACTTAACAACTATTATTTCTTCAGTTACTAGTAGGACAGTTTTCGTTGCTTTAAAAGCCCATGCTACCTTTCTGTCAGCAGAATCTTTGTCGGTCAAAATATCTGTAACGGTATATCCGGCATTGGTCATTTTTGCTTTTGCACTCTTTTCCGAGGAAGGAATGCAAGCAAGCAGTGTAGCACTTGCTAAACATACTAACAGAATTACTGCAGTTACAACTATAATCTTTTTCATAATAAATCCCCCGAAATATTATTTCTCTTTTACGGATTCAACCAATGAGCTTGCTACACTTGCCATATTTTGAAGATCGGATGGAATAATAATCTTCGTAGCAGTTCCGTTTGCGACTTTTACTAATGCTTGGTAACTTGCAAGTGCTAAGTATTCCTTACTTGGCTTAGCAGCAGTAATGAGTTCTACCTCTTTGGCTTTACCTTCTGCTTCAGCAACTAAAGACTCCCTTTCACCTTCGGCTATAAGAATTCTTGACTCTTTTTCTGCTTCTGCGCGAAGAATCTTTGCTCTTTTTTCGCCTTCAGCGACAAGAATGTTTGCGGTTTTTTCTCCTTCCGCACGAAGGATTTGCTCTCTTCTTTCACGTTCGGCTCTCATCTGCTTTTCCATTGCTTCCTGAATGTCTTTTGGTGGAAGAATGTTTTTAAGCTCCACGCGGTTTACCTTGATTCCCCAAGGATCGGTAGCTTCATCTAAGATGACACGCATTTTTGTGTTGACGGTATCTCTTGAAGTTAATGTTTCATCAAGTTCAAGTTCACCAACAATATTACGCAATGTAGTAGCGGTAAGGTTTTCGATTGCGCTCATTGGATGCTCAATACCATATACAAATAATTTTGTGTCCGTAACTTGGAAATACACAACTGTATCAATTTGCATTGTTACGTTATCTTTTGTAATAACCGATTGAGGTTTGAAATCTGCAACCATTTCTTTCAAAGATATGGGCTTAGAGGCTCTGTCGATAAAGGGAATAATTATATGAACCCCGGTTTCAAGAGTTTTATGATATTTCCCCAATCTTTCTACAACAATTGATGTTGATTGACGGACTATCTTCAATCCTGATAAAAAGGCAATGATTGCAAGACCGCCAAGGACTCCAAATACAATTCCGACTGTAGCGCCGCCATTTGCTAATAAAAACATACACTTTCCTCCTTGTTATAATAATAACTATTTAATCACTTGTTTTTGTATCTATAATTTTTTCTACTATCAATTTGTTTCCTTGAACAGAAAGTACCTTTACAAGATCCCCAACAACTAACTCTTCCCCTTTTTCAGTTTTAGCGCCCCAATTTAATCCATTAACCTTAACCGTAGCCAGGGAATCATAGTTTCCAGGTTGAGTTACATGAACTTCCTTTCCTACTAAAAGCTCAAGATTAGTATTTCCTTCCGAATTCTTGTTGAGATATTTTTTTGTTATTTTTCTTAGACTCAACAATAAAGCAAGGGATAATCCCAAGAAAACGATGAGGGATGCCCACCATGGAACTTTCGGGGAAATGCTCATAAGCATAGCTACAATTCCACCACCTGCAAACCAGATGGAACTAAGATCTTGAGTTCCCAGCTCGACAATTACCGCGACGATAGTAATTCCCAGCCAAATCCAAAACATTATAGGCATATTTTCCTCCTTCTCGGCCAAAACCGAAATTATATATCATTATTGTTAATATAACACAATTCTGTTTTCCATACAAATATACTTAAGGTAAATTAGGAATAATCTCGGTAGAAAAGGAATAGAACCCCTTATATAATCGAGTATTGGTAATAGATTTTGGAAAAAAGAATTTCTATGAAAATATAGGTTGGAATAAGATAAAGACAGTAGGGCTATCTATTATTCTATTACTCCTCCACCAAGGCATATTCTATCTCTATAAACAACTGCATATTGTCCGGGTGTGACGGCGCGAAGGGGCTCTTCAAAAGAAAGTTTGATTGAGCTGTCTGAAATATAATTAAGTTTTGCAGGAACCAAAGGTTGTCTATGTCTTATTCGGACCAGTAAAGTTTCTCCTTCTTCGGCTCTGTCGGTAATAAAATTGAAATCATTTGCAATCAGCTCTTTTGAAAATAGTTCCGGACATTCTCCTTGATTAACGTATAAAATGTTATTAATTACATCCTTCTTTACTACATAATATGGTTCCCCGGTTCCAGCTCCTCCAAGCCCCATACCTTTTCTTTGTCCGATAGTGTAGAAGAAAACTCCTTCGTGTTCGCCAACTACTCTTCCGTCAAGGGACATTATCTTGCCTGGCTTCATAGGGACATATTCAGAAAGGAACTTCTTGAAGTTTCGTTCTCCAATAAAACATACGCCGGTGGAATCTTTTTTTGTTGCCGTAGGAATATTGTATTTTTCGGCAAGCTTTCTAACTTCCGGTTTAGTAATCTCGGATAACGGGAAGATTACATCTGCTATTTGACTTTCTTTAAGTTGGTTTAAAAAATACGTTTGGTCCTTGTTTTCATCTCTGGCTCTGGTAAGATAGGTTTTTCCGTTAATACAAGTCGTTCCGGCATAGTGTCCAGTTGCCACATAGTCTGCTTCTATATCCTTTGCAATTTTTTTGAAGTGACCAAACTTAATTTCCTTGTTGCATAAAACATCTGGATTAGGAGTTCTTCCCTTTTTATACTCATCTAAAAAGAGCTGGAAAACCTCGTCCATATATTGTTTGGAGAGATCAACTGAGTAATATGGAATACCCAAAAAGTCTGCAACCCTTCGGACATCTGTATAGTCCTGTTCAGCGGTGCAATGACCTTCATCATCAGTTTCATGCCAATTTCGCATAAAAACTCCGATGACCTCATAGCCTTGTTCCTTTAAAAGAAGGGCGGAAACAGAACTGTCAACCCCTCCGCTCATTCCGAGGACCACTTTTTTATTATTCATAAGTTGAATTCCTTAGTTAGGTGATTTCTTTATAATAGATATTATATATAATATTTTAAACAATAAAATACATTTGGTATTTCCGAGGGATTTAAACCCCAGAAAAACTATTTTAAATTGATTATACCCTTACTCGCAAATATCGGCAAGTCAACAAGAAAAACAGAGGATTATCATTGTAGGCAAGGAAAGCAAATGGTTTCTGTTTGATGGCCTCTCTGACGGGAAACAATATAGTGAGGATAAAAGGAAACAAAGCAGATTGCGCCATGTTGTGTAGCACTTATTATATAAATACTATATATTGAACAATAAAATCAAGAACATAATAATTAGTGTAAAATTAGTGTATTTGGCTGTTGACAAACGAATAAATATTGTTTATGATAGTATTCCTGCGTCTAATCGGGCGAGTCGAAAGATGAACCGTAGGTTAACGCGCAGCTTTTCGAAAAAAGAGTTTAAAATACATATTAATATTCTTCGAAAAGAATTGTAACAACACATTCTAAGTTATGTTGCCGCTGATTAGGTGGTGTACCCGAAAGGAATCGAACCTTCGGCCTTGAGAGTCGGAGTCTCACGCTCTATCCAACTGAGCTACGGGTACAAAGTAATCCTAATTATAATTCAAAGAATTGAAAAGTGCAACATATGAGCCTGATAATAGCTCTTCCGAAATTGTTTTAAAACGCGAAAAAAACGGTTGACAGACAAAAACGGTTGAGATATTATATACGAGTTGCCGCCGAAATTAGCGGCACTTTGTACCTTGAAAATTGAACAGAATTAGGTTTTTGAAGCGAATTAAAACAACGTGCAAATAGCACAATTTTTTTGAGAATTAAAGCTTCAATTTTTACACCAGATTACGGATAGTAAAGTAATGAAGAATTAGTCATGATTAAACTCAAGAGTTTGATCCTGGCTCAGGACGAAAGCTGGCGGCATGCCTAACACATGCAAGTCGAACGAAAAGTAGCAATATTTTTAGTGGCGAACGGGTGAGTAACACTTGAGCAACCTACCTTATACATCGGGATAACGCCTAGAAATGGGTGCTAATACCGAATAAGACCACAGTATGACATCATACAGGGGTCAAAGTTCAGGCGGTATAAGATGGGCTCGAGTCCAATTAGCTAGATGGTGAGATAACAGCCCACCATGGCAACGATTGGTAGCCGGCCTGAGAGGGTGATCGGCCACACTGGAACTGAGACACGGTCCAGACTCCTACGGGAGGCAGCAGTGGGGAATATTGGGCAATGGGCGAAAGCCTTACCCAGCAATGCCGCGTGTGTGAAGAAGGTCTTCGGATTGTAAAGCACTATATTGGGGAAGAACACAATGACGGTACCCAAGAGAAAAAGCCCCGGCTAACTATGTGCCAGCAGCCGCGGTAATACATAGGGGGCTAGCTTTGTCCGGAATTACTGGGCGTAAAGGGTGCGTAGGTGGTAGTGTGTGTTGGAAGTGTAATCCCTCGGGCTTAACTCAGGGGCTGCTTCCAAAACTACATTACTTGAGTATCGGAGAGGAAAACGGAATTCCTAGTGTAGCGGTGAAATGCATAGATATTAGGAGGAACACCAGAGGCGAAGGCGGTTTTCTGGACGATAACTGACACTGAGGCACGAAAGCGTGGGGAGCGACTGGGATTAGATACCCCATTAGTCCACGCTGTAAATGATGGGTACTTGACGTTGGGAGTATCAACTCTCCCAGTGTCGTAGCTAACGCATTAAGTACCCCGCCTGGGGAGTACGATCGCAAGGTTGAAACTCAAAGGAATTGACGGGGACCCGCACAAGCAGCGGAGCATGTGGTTTAATTCGAAGCAACGCGAAAAACCTTACCAAGACTTGACATCGTATGATCATCATAGAAATATGGTTTCTCTTCGGAGCATATAGACAGATGGTGCATGGTTGTCGTCAGCTCGTGTCGTGAGATGTTGGGTTAAGTCCCAAAACGAGCGCAACCCTTATCGGTAGTTGCCAATATTTAGTTAGGAACTCTGCCGAGACCGCCGCTGTAAGGTGGAGGAAGGAAGGGATGACGTCAAATCATCATGCCTCTTACGTCTTGGGCTACACACGTGCTACAATGGCCATTACAAAGAGCAGCAACATGGTAACATCGAGCAAATCTCACAAAAATGGCCTCAGTTCAGATTGTGGGCTGCAACCCGCCCACATGAAGTAGGAGTTGCTAGTAATCCCGAATCAGCATGTCGGGGTGAATGCGTTCCCGGGTCTTGTACACACCGCCCGTCACGCCATGGGAATTGGTAGTACCCAAAGTCGGTGAGCTAACCGCAAGGAGGCAGCCGCCTAAGGTAAGACCAGTGACTGGGGTGAAGTCGTAACAAGGTAGCAGTACCGGAAGGTGCGGCTAGATCACCTCCTTTTTAAGGAGTAGGTAATACCTACTACTAAGTTGAGGTCAGTTACAACAACTGATTACACTAACGGGTTATGCCGAGTGTCTAAACTTTATTTGGTTTAATTTCTTCTTAATTCTTTTTCTGTTCATTTTCATAGGGGTACACCCTAGCACCTTGACAACTGCATAATATATAGATAGAGAGACATTAAAGTAAAAAAAACAAATATCATAATTAATGAAAGTACGCGAATAATAATGCGACAAATTCACGAATAAGATATTTTGCTAGAGTAGATAACAAGTTTATATTAGATCATTTGATTAAGCTACAAAGAGCATACGGTGGATGCCTAGGCACTAGGCGCCGAAGAAGGACGTGACAAGCTGCGAAAAGCTACGGGGAAGTGCAAATAACTTTTGATCCGTAGATATCCGAATGAGGAAACTCAGCACAAGTAATGTTGTGCTACTCTCACCTGAATAAATAGGGTGAAGAGAGGGAACCCAGGGAACTGAAACATCTTAGTACCTGGAGGAAAAGAAAGAAATGTCGATTCCCCGAGTAGTGGTGAGCGAAAAGGGAAGAGCCCAAACCTTCCATAGTGATATGGAAGGGGTAGAGGACACCCATAATCAAGAAGTACTATAGTAGAACACGACTGGAAAGTCGGGCCAAAGAGAGTAATAGCCTCGTAGACGAAATGGTGCGGAAGTGGGGTGTATCCAGAGTACCGCAGGACACGAGAAATCCGGTGGGAATACAGGAGGACCATCTCCTAAGGCTAAATACGACCTAGTGACCGATAGCGAATGAGTACCGCGAGGGAACGGTGAAAAGAACCCCGGGAGGGGAGTGAAATAGAACCTGAAACCATATGCTTACAAACAGACACAGCACTACTGAATAGTGTGGTGTCGTACTTTTTGTAGAACGGGCCAGCGAGTTACGTTGCGTAGCAAGGTTAAGGCATTAAGTGCCGGAGCCGAAGCGAAAGCGAGTCTGAATAGGGCGTTTTAGTTGCGTTGCGTAGACCCGAAACCGGTTGACCTATCCATGTCCAGGTTGAAACTGTGGTAAGACGCAGCGGAGGACCGAACCCACGTTCGTTGAAAAGACCGGGGATGAGGTGTGGATAGGGGAGAAATTCCAAACGAAACCGGAGATAGCTGGTTCTCCTCGAAATAGCTTTAGGGCTAGCCTCTTGAAAGAGTACCGAAGGTAGAGCACTGAATAGCCTAGGGAGTTTCACAACTTACCGAAGCTTATCAAACTTCGAATGAAGGATACTTGATTCAGGGGAGTCAGACAGTGGGAGATAAGTTTCATTGTCAAAAGGGAAAAAGCCCAGATCTACAACTAAGGTCCCAAAGTTACAGTTAAGTGGCAAAGGATGTTTCACCGCTAAAACAGCCAGGATGTTGGCTTAGAAGCAGCCATTCATTCAAAGAGTGCGTAATAGCTCACTGGTCGAGTAGTGGAGCGCCGAAGATAACCGGGGCTAAAACTGTACACCGAAGTTTAGGGATGTGATTATTCACATCGGTAGAGGAGCAATGTATACGGGCTGAAGCATCAGCGGAAGCGGGTGTGGACTGTATACAAGAGAGAATGCTGGCATAAGTAGCGAGAACGGAGTGAGAATCTCCGTCGTCAAAAGTCTAAGGTTTCCTGGTCAAGGCTCGTCCTACCAGGGTTAGTCGGGACCTAAGGAGAGGCCGAAAGGCGTATCTGATGGACAACAGGTATATATTCCTGTACCGCCTGAACACGTTTAAACCATGCAATGACACAGAAGGATAGTCTAGGCGCAGTGATGGATAGCTGCGCGCAAATCATGAGGCCGGAAGGTAGTTAAGTACGCTTTCCATTAAGGCTGGGTGATGATGCGGAGTGAAAAATAGTAGCGAAGTAGATGAATTCACGCTGGCGAGAAAAGTTGCTAAGTATGTGTGATGGTGCCCGTACCGCAAACCGACACAGGTAGACGGCAAGAAAATTGCAAGACGATCGGGATAATTGTTGTTAAGGAACTCTGCAAAATGGCCCCGTAACTTAGGGAGAAGGGGCGCCAACTTCGGTTGGCCGCAGTGAAAAGGCCCAAGCGACTGTTTATCAAAAACACAGGTTTCTGCTAAAACGTAAGTTGAAGTATAGGAGCTGACACCTGCCCAGTGCTGGAAGGTTAACGGGACGTGTTAGAGCAATCGAAGCACAGAACTTAAGCCCCAGTGAACGGCGGCCGTAACTATAACGGTCCTAAGGTAGCGAAATTCCTTGTCAGGTAAGTTCTGACCTGCACGAATGGTGTAACGATTTGGGCGCTGTCTCAACAGCAAACCCGGCGAAATTGTAGTATACGTGAAGATGCGTATTACCCGCGACTGGACGGAAAGACCCCGTAGAGCTTTACTGTAACTTGATATTGAAATCCGGTAACTTATGTACAGGATAGGTGGGAGACTTTGAAGCAAAGGCGTCAGCTTTTGTGGAGTCGTCCTTGGGATACCACCCTTGAGTTATTGGATCTCTAACGCTTCGCCGTGAATCCGGGAAGCGGACAGTGTCTGGTGGGCAGTTTGACTGGGGCGGTCGCCTCCTAAAGAGTAACGGAGGCGTCCAAAGGTTCCCTCAGGATGGTTGGAAACCATTCATAGAGCGTAAAAGTATAAGGGAGCTTGACTGCGAGACCTACAAGTCGAGCAGGTACGAAAGTAGGGTTTAGTGATCCGGCGGTAGAGTATGGAATTGCCGTCGCTTAACGAATAAAAGTTACCTCGGGGATAACAGGCTTATCTCCCCCAAGAGTTCACATCGACGGGGAGGTTTGGCACCTCGATGTCGGCTCGTCACATCCTGGGGCTGAAGTCGGTCCCAAGGGTTCGGCTGTTCGCCGATTAAAGTGGCACGCGAGCTGGGTTCAAAACGTCGTGAGACAGTTTGGTCCCTATCCATCGTGGGCGTAGGATATTTGAGAGGAGCTGTCCTTAGTACGAAAGGACCGGGATGGACATACCTATGGTGCACCAGTTGTCGTGCCAACGGCATAGCTGGGTAGCGAAGTATGGCATTGATAAGCGCTGAAAGCATCTAAGCGCGAAGCAACCCTCAAGATTAGATATCCCATATCGTAAGGTAGTAAGACCCCTTGTAGACAACAAGGTTGATAGGTCGGAGGTGTAAGTACAGTAATGTATTGAGCTGACCGATACTAATAGGTCGAGGGCTTATTCAAAACAACGAAAACATTGTTTTGTTGTGAGCAGTCTAATACGAACTTAAAATCTACTTAGTCTCTTTGTGGACAATTATGCAGTTGTGAATGTGTTAGGTTAATATAGCTTGAAGCATTCAACTATTTCCGGTGATTTTAGCAAAAGGGTCCCACCTGTTCTCATCCCGAACACAGAAGTTAAGCCTTTTAGCGCCGATGGTACTTGGCTGGTAACGGCCCGGGAGAGTAGGACGTCGCCGGATTTTTGTTCCTCCATAGCTCAGCCGGTAGAGCATGCGGCTGTTAACCGCAGTGTCGTTGGTTCGAGTCCAACTGGGGGAGCCA
>Ga0123334_1000635_pt1 | contig 47632 bp, 33 predicted proteins | sample BiotimSIPDNA_FD_89706 | JGI IMG/M metagenome (GOLD analysis project Ga0123334, IMG submission 89706) | Anaerobic biogas reactor microbial communites from Washington, USA - Biogas_R1 time_0 SIP DNA | ecosystem: Engineered > Bioreactor > Anaerobic > Unclassified | place: Washington, USA...
AGCAGGTTCATTCGAAGGCTTCTGCAGCGGGGGCGGGATTGCCCGGTTGGCGGCGGGGCGGATTCCAGGAATGGCGAATCCGAGTGCGAAGGATGTCGCCGAAGCGGCAAGTCGTGGCGTTCCGGAGGCGCTGGAGGTGATGCGTGAGAGCGGGCGCTACTTGGGGAAGGCTTTGGCGATGATCGTCGATTGCCTCAATCCCCAGGTCATCGTGCTGGGTAGCATCTACACTCGTTCCGGTCATTTGCTGGAAGCGCCCATGCGCGAGGAATTGGAGCGCGAGGCGTTGCCCAGTGCCTTGGCGGCGTGCCGAATCGTGCCCGCAGGTCTTGGCGAACAACTTGGAATCATGTCCGCAATCGCAGTCGCCACCTATCATTGCAAATAAAATCTCAAGCCGAAGGCAGAAATAAAAAAGCGGCGTGACAATGTTGTGAATTGCCACGCCGCTTGAGTTAAGCAGGGGAGGTTTTAGATTTCAACTTCCTTGTTCAGGTCAGATGACTTGTAGATTGCATCGAGTACGCGCATCATAATGACTCCCTGTTCGCCGGTGGCCGGGACTTCATTTTCGCCATTGATTGCTCCGACGAATTTTTCGAGTTCGGAAGCAAATCCATCCCGGCGCGCATCGTAGTCGAGCTTAATATCTGCAGGTCTATTGTCGAATTCGGTAAGGAGCACGATATTTGAGCCTTCGAGTTTGACTCCGCCCTTGTCTCCGAGGATTTCGATGGCGTTTTCGGGTTGTGCGTTACATGCCCATGCGACTTCGAAAGAGAGCGTTGCCTTGTCTCCGAAACGGATGAGACCTGCTGCGTAGTCGTCAACGTCGAAGATGCCGTCCATTTTTGGCGGTCCTGCCCACATGCTGACATAGTTGTAGTCTTTGATTGGCCAGCCGAACTTCGAGTAGGTTTTTGCCGAGACTGCCGTTGGGTTCCAGAGTCCGGTGACATACATCGAGAGGTCTAGTGCGTGCACAGAGATGTCGATGATGCCGCCGCCGCCCGAGCGTGCCTTGGTTGTAAACCAGCCGCCGAGTCCTGGAATTCCGCGGCGCCTGATCAGCTTGACCCTGATTTGATAGACTTCGCCGAGCCTTCCGTCTTCGATGAGCTTCTTGATGATGTCAGCTTCGTTGGACTGGCGTCTGACCATGCCCATTTGGAGGATTTTGCCCGACTTGTCACGGGCTTTGACGATCTTTCTTGCCTGGTCGGCATTGAGGCACATCGGCTTTTCTAGCATGACGTTTTTGCCTGCCTTGAACGCATCGATGGCGATAGGTGCGTGCAAGTCATTCGGCACGCAGATTGAGACTGCTTCAATATCTGGGTTTGCGAGCAGGTCCTTGTAGTTTTCGTACTTCAGCGGGATGTTGTGGCGTTTTGCCTTTTCGGCGAGTATGTTAGGAAGGATGTCGCAGAGTGCGACGACTTCGGCATTGGCGACTTTTGCGTAAGCATCCGCGTGAACGGAACCGATTGTACCTGCTCCGATGATACCAATTTTGATTTTTCTGCTCATTGTTTGACCTTGTTGTTTTGGGGTTTCGTTTTGCCTCGCTATTTCGGCACATTTTGTTTATTGTAGTTGATTTGGTTGCTTTGTCAATTGATCGAGTTTGATTTTGGCTTAGAATTTAACGATAACGATATCCAGCGGTGCGATATTTTTTCGGATGGTGATTTGGTCGCCGTCTTGTGTTGAATCCACGTTGGTCCAAGCTCCATTCAGGTCGAGGATTTGTGGCGATGCGTTCTTCGTCCATGGTCCTTTGAGTTCGATTTGTTCGAGCGTATCGAGTCCGATATTGAGTATGACGGCGATTTTCTCATTGTTTTGCAGGATTGCTGCTTTGAAAAGGATTTCGGCGTCGCCTGGGTAGTAGATTGGGAGCGCTTGGAAATCATTGAGGATATTGACCAGTTGCCGCTTTCGTGTTTCATTGAAGATTGAGAAGGAGTTGAGTCCGTCTGGCTTGCCGTGGAAGTTTGCGATCGTTACGATTTTCGCTCCGTTTTCGTGTGTTATTTTGATGGCGCCTGGTGCGAGTACTGTTTTGTTGTGGTCGTACCTGTATGCTTGATGATAGAGGTTTGAGATCACCTTGGCGTTGCCTTTTGGCGTCAGCCTTGCGATGTCTGGGCTTGTTGACGGAATGATCTGGTCGTTATCTGGTTGTTCGAAAGTGACGTGTTCCAGGTTCCATTTTTGTGCTTCGCAGCCAATGAGCCTGGTCAGTTTACGATTTGCAAGCTCGATTGCCGCAGATCCGTCAACGAGTACATTGCCCTTGAAGATTTCCTCAAGTTCCTCTTCCGAGAAGAAGTTGAGTTGCGGTTGTGCGAAGGCCGTATTCTTTTGGTTCTTTTTTGAGAAGAAGAAAGGGAGTCCCATTCTGCCGAGTGTTTCATGCCAACCGCCTGAGGGCGGGGTGTATGGGTAGTTGAACACGGGTTTGTGCGGGAGTGGGATTGAGATGCCTTGCCAGGTCGGCTTCATGGCGAGGACTGCGTCAAGGAACTTGGCGTTTTTCGCCAGGATGTCCCTGTACGCCTTGCCCGAGTATGGCTCGAAGGACGCCATTCGGGTAATCCAGAATTTCCCTCCCTTGCATCCTTCTAGTGCTGACATGATCAGGTGCATGTTGAGGGTGCCCGCCGCTGTGGAGTATCTGTTTTGGGGGAAGGTATCGGGTTCGCAAATCAGGGTGACGTCATCGTCAAAAGCCGCGACCTGGGTTGCCGTATAGCATAGCCAGCCTGGTATGTTTCGCAGTGAATCCTGGAGATATCGTGCATTGTTGATTCTGATGACGGCTTCGCCCTTTGGTCCAGCCAGGATTTTCGCCACTGCGGGCGCGTGCCTGACGTCTTGGGCGCATAGGCAGAAGCTGCATGGAATATCTGGATTTATGCTGTCGATCGCATCTCTGATCAGATGTGCGTATTTGATCATCGACTCCTGCAGGAGCATGTCTTGGATTATTGCGTCATCTTTGTTGTTTTTTACGGCTTCGATCAGTTGGTCCGAGGTTAGGTTTCGTCCTGTTTTTTTGTTGAAGATATCCGTATGCAGCGGGCAGAAGCATGCTGAGCGTCCGGTGATGAACCTGGTATCGTCATCGAGCATGAAGAAATCGGGTTCTGCCTTTGCGCAGGCTTGGATTGCGTTGGTGACGTAGTTCCTGAAGGGGTCGCCTTCGGGGCACATGGTGTACTGGTAATTCCCGTTGAAGTTTCTGATCTTCTGGAAGTCTGTAGGCGTATCCGGAGTCCAGCCGTGTCCCCATGTTGCCTGGATGAGAATACCCGTCGGCACTCCCTTTCCTTTCAGGAGTTTCTGGAAGATTTTGAATCTTCTGACGCACTCTGCGGCCTTATCGATTGCCGGGATGCCTTCTGGTACGAGTGTGAAGGAGAATGCCGCCGAGTCGATGACTCCGCTTCGATGGAGGTTGATCAGGTCTTCGACGATTTCCTCGGCGTATTCGACAGTTAGCGGGGTGATGTTGATTTTGTGCATGTTAGTAGCTTGGGTTATAGGTGAAAGGAACAAGATGAGTAGGATAACAATAATAAAGTAACGAAAAAACATCATGGTTGCCAGTGAGTTGAATTGGTCAAAGGGGTTCCATCCATTACATTAGTGTGAAGTTCTGAAATGCAAGTATTCATCTTGGAGAAATGTTGATGTCGTTTGGACGTTTTGATCGGTTTAAGTTGCGTTTGCACGATTTGCGCGAGCGCGAGAACAAGGTCTTTATTGAGCGCGACGCTTTGCATCGCGGTCAATCTAGGCAGTTCGGGGATGCGTTGGACGCCGGCTTGATGGACGAGCTGGTGGGACGGATACGCAAGGCACGTGAAAATGGACGCCCCGTGATCATGGCTTTCGGGGCGCATTCCATCAAGAATGGATTGGGTCCCGTGCTGGGCGAATTGATCGAACATGGTTGGATAACGCATTTGGCGACTAATGGGGCGGGCATTATCCACGATTGGGAATTTTCGTACTTGGGCGAATCCAGCGAAGATGTTCGTGCCAATGTCCGTGAGGGCAAGTTCGGGATTTGGCGCGAGACGGGATTTTTCCTGAATCTGGCATTGTGCGTAGGTGCCTACGAGGGTTTGGGCTACGGCGAATCCGTCGGCTCGATGATTGAAAACGAGGGTTTGATGATACCCGATCGTGACGAATTGCATGACTTGATCCGTGAACGCTTGACCGTGGATCCTGACTGGTGCGCCGGTGCTTGCGATCTTCTGAAGAAGATGGATGAGTTCAAGTTGCGCCCGGGCTGGATGCCTATTCCTCACAAGTACAAGCAGTATAGCGCCCAGGCGTGCGCGTACCGGACAAAGGTTCCGTTTACAGCGCATCCGATGTTCGGGCACGACATCATCTACACGCATCCGATGAATTGCGGACCTGCGATAGGTCGCTCTGCGGAACGGGATTTCCTGGCGTATGCGGCGCAAGTTCATCGCTTGGAAGGCGGGGTGTACTTGTCCGTCGGTTCCGCCGTGATGTCCCCGATGATTTTCGAGAAATCGTTGTCGATGTCCCAGAATATCGAGCTTCAGCATGGTCGTCGCATTGAGAACCACTACATGGTCGTCGTTGATTTGGCGAAGAGCGAGTGGGACTGGAGTCGTGACGGCGAGCCGCCGATGGACAATCCAGCGTACTACTTGCGCTACTGCAAGACCTTCAATCGGATGGGCGGGACGATGCGCTACTTGTGCGCTGACAATCGCCGGTTCCTGCTGACTTTGGCTGAGACGTTGATTTGAAAATGGGAGCTGAGCAAATGGAATACGTATTATTGGGTCGAACTGAAATCTCGGTCTGCAAATGTGGTTTTGGTGCGCTTCCGATCCAGCGGATTTCCGATGCCGAGGCTGTCAAGCTGATTCATAAGGCGTACGACCATGGAATCAATCTGTTCGATACGGCGAATTTCTACACCGACAGCGAGCATAAGATCGGTCTTGCGCTTGCCTCGATGGATCGAGACAAGGTCGTTTTGACCACGAAAACCGGCGCTTCAACCCCGGAGGTCTTCTGGAAACAACTTGAACAGTCGCTGAGGATGATGCGCACGGACGTGATTGACGTGTATCAATTCCATAATCTCAAAGTATGCCCGACGCCCGGCGACGGAACTGGGTTGTACGAGGCGATGCTGGAGGCAAAGCAACAGGGGAAAATCCGGTTTATCGGCCTGACGAACCATCGTCTCGATACGGCATGGACATGCATCCATAGCGGATTGTACGATTGCCTCCAGTTCCCGTTCAGCTACTTGTCTGGCGAGCAGGAATTGGAGTTGGTTGCGGGTTGCCGCGATGCGAATATGGGCTTTATCGCGATGAAGGCGCTTGCTGGAGGCTTGATCACCAATGCACGTGCCGCGTATGCGTTCCAGCGGCAACACAAAAACGTGGTTCCGATCTGGGGAGTCCAGAGGGAAGACGAGCTGGATCAATTCCTGGATTGCCTGGCAAATCCACCGGAACTTGACAATGAACTCCTACAGGTGATTGAGCATGACAGGCAAGAACTGGACGGGGAATTTTGCCGTGGTTGCGGGTATTGCATGCCGTGTCCCGCTGGGATTGAGATCAACAATTGCGCTCGTATGTCGCTGTTGCTGCGTCGATCTCCGTCAGCAAGTCACTTGACTGAAGCCGCCCAGGCGAAAATGCGTCAGATCCGCAAGTGTCGCGAATGCGGGTTGTGCCGGCAACGATGTCCGTACAATCTTGATACGCCTGAACTCCTGAAGCGCAACCTGGAAGATTACGAACAGTTTCTTGCTTCCTGGCAAAAATAGTGGATTGCTTCAGGGGAATGTTTTCAGGATTGTGGTCTTGATTGCGACAGGGCCGATGAGGCCTGATGGGAGCGGGGTGTCGTCCTTGTTCCAGCCGCCTCGCCAGGTGACGAAGGTGATGTGTCCTGCCGGGGAGGTAGGCTTGTCGTCGATGACCCAGTTTGACCAGGAGGCTGTGGTGGGAACCGGCGTTGTGTTCATGGCGTCGCCAATCAGCCTGTTTGGCCAGAGGTTGGTGATCTGGATGGTCAGCGTGTTTTCGCCTGTCTTGAGTGAATCGGTGATGTCAAGTGTGAATGGGGGATGCCAAAGGAGAATCGGGGCGGCATCGTTGAGCTTGATCTTTGCCAGGTTTTTGACGTTTCCCAAGTCGAGGATATATCTGGCGTTGGGTGAGATGGGTTGGGCAAAGGCGAATTTCTTGGTATAGGTTGCCGTGCCGCTGAAGTATTTGACTCCTGGGTTGTCATGGGTTGCGAGGTCGATCAGCTTGTCGAGAGTGATGCTGCTTGGGGCTCCGAGGTTTGGCGGGAAGTTGACTGTCCAGGCATCGTCTAGGTTGATTGGAGCAGGAACGTCGTTGACCGTGACGGTTTTTGTTGACTTGTCGCTCATCCTGCAGGTTGCGGAGCCTGGTTGTTCGAATTCGATGGCGGGGGCGTTGTTGTGCCAGGTGGGTCTGATTGTTTTTTGCCGGGTTCTGGCGCTGAGATTGAAATGGAAGTCATGGTGCTCGGGGGCGATTTTCTCGAATGTTTTTCCGTTGGAATTGAAATGTATGACAAGTTCCTTGTATCGGTTTGGTGAGATGTCGCCACCCAAGGTAGCGTTTGAGACAGGGAAGTTGAGTTCATTGTCAGCGACGAGCTTTTTGACGATATCCGTTACGTCTTTTTGTATTGCATGGTCTTCCCTATCCCTGTAGATTGCCTTTGAGATGGTGATTCCTTCGTCAGGTTCCTGGTTTGCCGCAGCGGTTGTGACATTTTCGAATGGGATATTGTTTGGTTGTTGATTTTTGAATACGATGAATAGGGATTGCAACGGTTTGAATTCCAAGGGTATGATCAGTTTTCCGTCTTCATGTATCGCTGTAGTCGGCGGCATGATTGATGCTTTTTCAGGATTCCAGATTTGTGGGCTGGATGTATCTGGGAGATTGAAGGCGAGTTTTTTTGTGATGTAGGCATCTTGAGTGTTTGCAAGCCAAACGATCAGGGTTTCGTCTTCAAGCCTTCGCTTGATTGATTTGATGCCGAAAACAGGATCGATGATCGGCTTGATTTGGAGTGCCTGGACGGGATTGTTGGTGTTGATGAGACGTCCTTTCCCGATTGTCCTTGATTCGTTCGGCTTGGTGTCATGCCAAAGTTTTTCGATTAGTGACTTGAAGTTTTGGTCGTTGTGGTCGAGGGAAGGCGAATCGATTGGTTTTGTACCTATGATCGTAGCCCCGTCCTGTGCAAGCTGGAGGATTTTTTCGAGTGTTTTTGTTGTGATGACGCTGTTGTTGCCGAGGAAGAGGGCGTAGTAAGTCGCCCCTGAAGGCGTTTTGAGTTTTCCGTCTTGGGTCGTGGCAATGGAATCGTAAAGGTCTTCGACGCAGCAGTAGTCGTAGCCGAGTCCTGCGTTGTCGAGTTGCTGGATATTCGGTAGTGAGTTTGGATTTGCCTCTGGTGCGAGGACGAGGAATTCGGCTGTGGTTTTGCCTTGTTGCAGGAGGAATTGTGAACGTTTGATGTAATCGAGCCAGGGCTTGGCGTCATCCCACCAGGTCGTATGCCTGTTGAGCATTGAGCCATGCCTTCCCAATGAGAGTCCTGGCTTGACGTTGAGCCAAGGTTGGTGGACGTATGAATGGAGGATCAGCTGGTTGATTCCAGATGCCCATGCGTTGTCGCCGTATTCCTTGAGTTGCGCTGGATCCTGTTGCCAGCGTCCAGGTTTTGCATCGGTGGTAAACGCTTCGGCGCCGACCTTTTTGTTGCCTTGGACATTGGCGACGTAGGATGGGAGCTTTCCTGGAGGTCCTCCACCAATCCAGAATTCTGTGCAAGCGATGTCAACGGTTCGCGAGCATCTGATGCTGGCGAAGGGACCTCCGTAGGCTTCGGTGATGGCGGTAATGCCGTCGCGATGGCAGAGTTCGGTGAAGTAGTCGAAATAGTTTTCGGCGAAGAGTTCTGCGATTGTCCGTTGGAAATCAAAGAGGAATTTTGCTGAGGTTTGGGGGGTATCGACCACATATCCCAGGACTGCTGGGAGGAAGTTGACGATGTCGTACCCCCTGCGCTTTCGGAATTCGTCCTGGAGTCCCGGCGTCCAGTTTTGTCCTCCGACTTCGTATGAATCGATGGTCGAGAATTTCAGGACATCGAGTCCCTTGAGGGTATTGCTGAATTGAGTCATGGAGTGCGGCCAGTGTGCATCGAGTCCCCGTCTTGCGAGTTTGTCGCATTCGAGTCCTGAAAGGTATGCCGGCGCGTTACGTTTTCCTGTTGTCGTGTGTCCGATTCTGAGGATTGTCCATTGGCCTTCCGGGAGTTTTGCGGAGATTGTTCCGTCGTTTTGAAGTTTATCAGTCAGCCTGATGATGTCCTTTACCTGGATGCCTTTTTCGGTATATGAATCTGGGAAGGGCTTGTATGAGAAGTTTGTTCCCGCCGAGTTTCTGGCGTTGATGTTCGGGATCATCGGCGAGGCGAGCAGCCTTGCGTCGATCAGGTAGGTGTCTGGTTTTCCTCCCCATGGCGGGCGTGGTCGATTTTGGAATGTGACTTTGCAGGCTCGGAATGGCGATTTGACGTTGAGCTGTATGTGTTTTGGCGCTTGCTGGTCGTTGTAGAGTTCGAAGTTGAACGAGGCGGCTTTTTGGAAGTTCGTTCCATCGTTTGAGGTTTCGACGAATCCCTTGATGTAGAGGCTGGAGTTGGCGAACTTGAGTTCGAGGAAGCTTGCCGTGATCGATTCCGGGAACTCGAATAGGACAATGGATTCGTCTCCTGGGTTTTGCGTACGCAAAAGGATGTTGGTGTCTGGATTGTTGTCAGCCACGAATTCCGGTTTTTCATTTGTTTCGAAGAGTAGCTTTACTTTTGGGACGAGTTGCGTGTTGGGATTTGGGAAGGCGAGCACTTCGATATCCCTGTAGTGGTTGTGTTGCGTGAAAGGCTGCCTGAGTTTTGTCGTTATGGTCTGACCGCCCGTGACATTGGTTTCGGATGCGACTACGTACTGCATCGAGTATTCAGGCGTAATCCATGGACCGCCTGAGCTTGACCAACCCGGGCAATTGTGGACTCCGAGCTTGATGCCCAATCGACGTGCTTCTTCGCCTGCATGCCTGAAGATTTCCTTCCACTCGTCAGTGAGCATTTGCGGATGTTGTCCAGGTGGAGTCGGGGTTGCGGAGGCGCAAAAGATGTGAGCGACTTCGATTCCGACTTTTGCCATCGCCTCCAGATCCGCAGTGATTCCCTTTTTAGTGACGAATCTGCTTGTCCAATGCCACCAGGTTTGGGCTCCGTATCCAGGCGGTGGGTTTTGGAAGTCTTTTTCCAATTGGCTTGCAAAGCATGTCAAGGACAAGATGAGGATGGCATAGATGGATTTCATAAGGATTGTGTGGGACGTTGGGGCAATTGGGCTGAAATAGCAACCGGTGGTACTGGGATAGCAGGGAATGAGCTATTCCAGTATCACCGGCTAACCTGTCTTGGCAGAAACGATTATAGTGACTTGAGTTGGCGTGAACTCGACTGTTTCATCAATCGAGTTTGAGGACCGGCCAGTCTTCTGGCGGGTCGCCCAGATCCGGGACGTCCATCAGGACACCGCCTTGCATGGCGGATTGATGCGCGACAAGGCCGGGGATATTGAAACGGGCCGATTGCCAGATGTTGGTTGGGGAGAGGAGACCTGTCGCCATTGCCTGGCAGAAGTCATCGACCATGAAGTGATGGCATCCGTTGTGTCCGTTTTTCTCGTGTCTGTATTCGATGGGAATTCGTTCAGTGTGTTGCCTTGGCGCACTTTCCCAGAATCCCATTTGGTCGCTGATTTTCTGTGGCGTTCCAGGTTCGTTTAGGATGGCTGTGACGCTTTTTGGAAGGAGTTCATGTGAGACTTCGTCCATCAGGAGTTTTTGCGGGTCGTTCTTGTCCCAATGGGTGAAGTAGTGGCGTGAGACGGCGAATTCGTAGCAACCTTCCGAGCCATAGAATTGGGAGATGTACGAGTTTGGCCCTGCGAAAGCGAGTCGTCTATTTTCACTGATTCTTGCGATTCCCCCGTTAGAGAGTTGGCACAGCATGGCGGTATTGGAGAATGGATTTCCCCAATAGTTTTGGTCTTCCCGTCCGAATATGTCCGTCAGGTACTTTTCCTCGTATCCGAAGGCGCTGAGTTTTTTCACATAGACTCCAGGCAGGCATCCGAGGATCATGGATGTAGAGTGTGTAGGATAGAGCATCGGCGGGATTCCAGCGATTTTCTTCCATTCTTTTCCATGGTGTTCTTCGCTGTAGTGGAAGTGCCTTTGGTCGTGGTTGTATTGTGCTTCCCCATAGACGAAATCCCCCATTTCGCCGGAGGCCATTTTTTCGCGACAGAAGACTGCGCATGCCCTGTAGTATCCTGTTTCCCCCATGGAATAGGTAAGTCCAGTTTTCCTGACCAATCGTTCGATTTCGACGATTTCCTCGATGGTGCTGGCGACTGGAACCGCACTGTAGACGTTTTTCCCTGCCTTGAGCGCCTCAATGACCAAAGGTCCGTGGAGATGGCGCTGGACGAAGATGGCGACGGCGTTGAAATTGGGATCCGAAATCGCGTCTTCAAAGGTCGGAACGATCGGCACGTCGAACATCTCATGGTATTTTTGCGCCCGTTCTGGGATCAGGTCGCAGACGGCGGTGTATTCCACGTCTGGATGTGCCTTGAACAAGGGGACGAAACTCCTGCAAAATGCGCCGCAACCGATAAAGCAAATCCTGGTTTTTCTTCTCATTGAAACAACTCCTTGTAAAAGCGCATCCACGAAAGGCTTGTTTTGTCCCCTCGTGGATGCTTGTGTTCTGTCATGTTGACTAGTACGAGGTTATTTTGCCGCAGGCGCGGGCGCTGCGGGTGCCGCAGGCGCAGGTGCGGCAGACGCGGCAGGCGCTTCGGCGGGTTTTGCTGGAGCGACTGGAGGCGTTGGAGCTTGTTGGACTTCTTGCACGGCGGCCTTTTCGGCTTTGGCGGCCTTGTAGCGTGAGTAGATTCGTTTCCCTGTGTAGCCGATGATGGCGATGAGCAGGATGATTATCAAGTACCTGAGCACTTTGCGCTTTGGTGTGCCGATGGCATCCTTGGGATATTTGCCGAAGTTGGTGAATTGTCCCCTAAGCTTGGCGGTCAGTCTCATTCTGAGGTTGATAGCCCAGCCAGAGCCTTCTAGGACAGTCGAAAGATCCTGCTTGTTGAGCTTGATGATGGCGAGGATGCTGATGGGGAGCATCAGGGCCAGGACGGCGCAGATCAGGGTGATGATGATTTGCAAGCCGGTCATGCCCGCGAGAGTTTTGGATATGAAGGCGAAAGCAGAACCCAAGGCGGCGATTGCCACGGAAACGCCGAGGAACATGCCGCTCTTGTCGCCAGGCTTGCCGCCGCCGGCGTCTGGAGCAGGGGCAGGCGCCGCCGGAGGGGCGGGCGCAGCGCCGGGAGCAGGAGGCGTGATCGCTTTCGTGAAGTCAGCCTGAAGCTTCTTTTCCGCCGAGCCTGACCAGGTCTCGATCTTGCCTTCGACGATGTTCCAGAGCTTGGAGAAGGGGGCGAAAAGGGCTTCGCTGACGCAGATGGGATTGGTGATGATCTGGACGATCTTGGCGTCGTATTCCTTGCCGTCCAAGTCGAAGAAGACACCTCGCTTCCCAACTGCCAAGTTGCCCTGCGTACCGAAGGTGACCGGGACGACGACATTGAATATCCCCGCCGCGCCTTTGTTGATTTCTGCGTAGAGGAGGCAAAGGAGCGAGCTTTTTGCTATTGCCATGTGCGCGGGGACGGCATCGACTGCGAATGAGACATTGAACCATCGTCCGTCAATGACCAGCGCTCCGCATTCGAAGAGCGCGGTTGTATTCTCGTCATAGAGTTCTGGGAACGAGACGAAGTTGTTGACGATTCTAAGGAGCGAAGCCCTGAGCAGCAGGAGTTTTTCGACTTCCTTTGCGGCTTTCACGGTTTCTGCGACCGCCTTGTCTGCATTGAGCAGTTCCTGTGTTTCTGCGATCAGGTTGGCGTTGTCGAGGTATGCCTGGAGTTTGTCCGCCGGGATTTTTTCTACGCTAGCACCTTTTTTAGCTGCTAGATAGGCTTCGTAGGGTGCGAACGTGGCTCTGATCTTCGCCCAGTCCTGCCTTGAGATTTCGGTGAGACCATCGCCAAGGATTGGCTTGACGAGTTTGTCGATGACCTGTTGCCACCATCCCTTGTAGAGGGGGTTGATCTTGTTGGCGTCGAGAGTGAGTTTTGCGCCTTGTACGGGTTCCGAGAAAGGCAGCCCATTGATGTAGGCGACGACCTCTTCCTGTTTGGCCGGGTCGAAGGCCGCGGCCTTGTTGTCCGGTCCGAGCGCCTGCTGGACAAGCCTTTGGTCGAAAGCCAGCAAATCGCAGAGCTTGAAGAAATTGTCAACTTGAGGCGCATGTTGCTGTGAGAGTGCGGATAGTGCTGGTGTATCCAGTCCGAAAGGCATCAGGTCGGTCTTGTCTTGCCCTTCCGGGATTTCCCCCTGTTTTTTCCATGCGAGGTATTCCCTTGCCGCTGCTAGGAAGTCATTGATGTTCTTTTCGGAAGCGCCCTGTGTTCCGTCCAGGTCGGGGGTTCCTCCTGTAGCGGCGATTGTATCGGTAATCAGGTTTTTGATGTTGTCGTTGGCCTCTGGCTTGACGATGTTGGGGCCTGCCGCGGCAAGGCTCAGGACGCCATCTCCGTTGAGGGGGCGTTTCGCGACTGTGTCGAGGAAAGTCCTGATTTGCTGGAGCGTGATGGTGTCTTTGTGTTCGGCATTCAGTTCTGCGATGATATAGTTTGCTGAGTTGACGAGTGCCTTTCCTACTGGGGTTGAGGCATCGATGTTCTTGAGTGCCAGGCTGCCGCTGAACTCTTTGGTGATCTCGTCATGTTTTGGCAGTTGTGCGAGAAGCCATCTGATGGCGTCCTTGAGCGCGTTGGATGTAATTCTCCCTGTCGCCGCAGGATCAAGGACTTTGATGAGTTCTGGATCAGCCTTGAAGGCGTTTGCTGGTGCTGAGGTTGCTCCCCAGAGAGCTTCGTCAAGAACGAGTACATCTTCCAGGTCTTTGCCTGTATTGATGACCATTTGGTAGGTTTTGCCGACCCTTGTGAATTCCATAGTTTTTGCCTGTTTTTTTGTGTTATGATTTTATTATGGTTAAAAAAGAAAAAATCGTATCAATCGAGTTCCGCCACGTGCTTGAATTCTGGCACTGATGTTGGGCATCCGAATGTATTTATCACTTGTTCTGCAAAGGCATTGGCTGCGTTGATTTCACCATGGGTGACGAAGACGTGCCTTGGCTTGGTGTTGTTTGTTGCGAGCCATGTGGTCAGTTCGTCCTTGTCGGCATGTGCCGAGAATCCTGTTATTCGTTCGATTCGTGCCCTGACATTGAAGTATTGGCCCAGGATACGGACCTTTCGATTCCCGTCGAGGATTTGCCGTCCCAAGGTGCCTTCCGCCTGGTAGCCGACGAAGAGGATCGTGTTGTCCCGATCCTCGATATTGTGAACTAGATGGTGCTTGATTCGACCACCTGTGCACATTCCTGATCCTGCTATGATAATTGCGGAACCCTTGATGTGGTTGATGGTCTTGGATTCGGCTTGGGTACGCACCATTGTCAAGCCCGGCAGGCGCATTTTCCTGACGAGTGCAGTGGTTTCCTTGTCAAAGAGATATTGGTGTCGTTTGAAGACGTCCGTGACTCTTATCGCCATCGGGCTATCAACGAAAGTCCTCAGGTGGGGGATTTCGTCTTCTTTGAGGAGTTGTGCGAGGAAGTAGATGAGTTCCTGTGTTCGCTCGATGGCGAAGGATGGGATGATGATGTTGCCTTTTCGCCTTGCTGTCTCGTTGATGATCGTAGCGAGTTGAGTCGGGATGTCTTCTTGTGGTCCGTGCGTCCTGTCGCCGTATGTCGATTCGCAGACGACATAGTCGGCTTGTCCGATGGGGCTTGGGTCTTTGAGAATGGGCATGTCATGACGTCCCATGTCTCCCGAGAAGATGATGGTTCTGGTTTCATTTCCGATTGTGACGGTGAATTTAAGGAATGCCGCTCCCAATATGTGAGCGGCGCCGACGAATTCGACGGTTAGCCCGGAAGCAAGTTGGAAGGGTTGATGGAATTCGCAGGGACTCAGGAGTGGCTTGACCGCCATCGCCTCGTCAACGGTGTAGAGCGGAACGACTGGGTGTGGTCCGACTCGTCCCTCCTTCTCGTGTCTTTTGCGTTTGAATTCTGCGTCTTCTTCGTTGATCTTGGCGCTGTCGAGCAGGACGATCTGCACGATGTCCACTGTTGCCTTGGTGGCGTAGATGGGACCGTTGAATCCTTGCTTGACGAGTCTTGGGAGGAGTCCGCAGTGGTCAAGGTGTGCATGGGTGAGCACGACGGCATCAATTTCCCCGGGATTGACTTGGAAAGGTTCCCAGTTTCTGTTCTTCAGGCCGCGTTCTTGGTAGAGTCCGCAGTCGATGAGGATTTTCTTTCCGCAGGCTTCGAGGAGGTACTGAGATCCCGTGACGTTTTGTGCGGCGCCATAGAATCCTAGTTTTGCGAAGGTGGTCATCGGTTCTTTCCTTGATTGGTTATTGTTTTCATGTTTTCAATCAATTTTCGCTCCCAGGAATCCCTGGTGGTAGAAGGCGGGTTCGTACCCATTGTCGGTTAGGAACTTGATTGCCGTATCGAGTCTTTGTTCGTGGTCTGGAATGAAGTTTCTGTAGAATGGCCAGAAGTATTGTTCATGGGTCAGTAGGTCGATGACTTCGGCATTCTCTGGCGAGCCAATCTCGCGTTTTAATTTCGGTACGATGTCCTCGATCTTCGTGGTGTTGACGACGCAAGCAATTCTTGAGAATACGACATTTGATGGATAGTGGACGAGCAGCCTGTTGTGTTCGAGGAAGGAACATCTTGGTTCATCGAGCCCGAAGCTGACATCATATCGTTCGGAAGATTTAGAGAAGTATCCGGAGAGGACTCTGATTCCTCGTTTGTAGAGTTTCGGGAGTGTGCTTGGCAGGATTTCGCCCCAGTGTATGATCGTCGGCATTGCCCATGTGTCTTCTCCTGCGAAGCGGTGGATTTCTCCCTGCACAAGATCCAGGTCGGCGATGATTTTTTCCGCCGTGGCGTACTGGTATGGCCTGTCCGGGAATTCGTTGTAGGCGTGCCAGGTCAGCTTGAGCCAATCGGCATTGTCGAGGAATTGCTGTTTCCAGTCCTCCGGCATTTGCGTTAGGTTGAAGTCTCCTTCCGGTGTTTCGAAGAAGCAGTTGACCGAGAATTTTGTATTGTACTTCTCGTTCATCCTTTTCAGGATTGCGAGGTAGAGGTTGTCGAAGATCGACTTCGGCTTGTTTTGTACCAGGTCTCTGAGGAAGAACGAGTTGTCGTCGATTGCGAAACGATATCTTTTAAAGGAGTACTTGTCCCACCTTGCAGTGATGTTGTGTTGTATCGTGCCGAATTGGTTGTCTTGTATTGCGACGATCGGGTTGTCGAAAGCGTTGAGCGTGACGTCGGCATGGAATTGGTTTCCGTATCTGTCAGCCTTGACTCCATTGACGACGACGTCTCCAGGGAGGTCTGCGATGCCTTTGACGGTGATCGTTATTCCGTCTTGGTTTTGTGTCCCGATTCTGTGGTTGAGTACGGCGCCATTAAAAGGATACGTTATTTGGAGCATAGCAAGTACAATCCCTGATTTTTTTAACGAAAAAAGGTGCGAAAAAGTGTTGATGGCTTACTTTATGTACTTTGGATTAAAAATCAAATGGTTGATTTGTAATAAGGTGCGAATTGTTGAATTGGTTTTTATAATTCAGGAGTAGGCAATGGACAAGGTAAGAATCGGAGTCGTCGGCGTAAGCGGTCGCGGTCGTGGTTTGATGGGCTTGCTTTTGGGGATGCCTGATGTTGAGGTTGTCGGCGTGTCGGACTTGTATGCTGACCGTCTTGCCCAGGCTCGGAATGACGTGATTGAGAAGAGGGGCAATACTCCTATGGCTTGCAGCGATTTCCGCGAGTTGCTCGACATCAAGGACTTGGACGCGATCTTGACTGCCTCGTCCTGGACGGCTCATGCTGAGATATGCATTGCCTCCATGGAGGCCGGGAAGTACGTTGCCACTGAAGTTGGCGGCGCCACGTCAGTCGAGCAATGCTGGGAGTTGGTTCGTGTCAGCGAGCGCACGAAGATTCCATGCATGCTTCTGGAGAACTGCTGCTATGGTCGCGAGGAGTTGACGATCTTCAACATGGTCAAGCAAGGGATGTTCGGCGAATTGGTCCATGCGGAAGGTGGCTACGAACATGACTTGCGCGATGAGATCTGCAATGGACGTGAAAATCGGCACTATCGGTTGGCGAACTACTCAAATCGAAACGGTGAAGTTTATCCTACCCACGAACTGGGTCCCATCGCCAAATGCCTGGGCATCAACAGGGGAAACCGCATGATCAGCCTCACCGCCACAGCCTCCAAGGCACGTGGCCTGCACGCTTGGCTCGAAAAGAACAGGGGACCGCAATACGATCTCTACAACAGGCAGTTCACGATGGGTGACGTAGTGACGACCGTCATCAAATGCGCTCATGGCGAAACCATCGTCCTCACGCACGATACCACCCTTCCAAGGCCCTATAGCCGCGGAAATCGCATCCAGGGAACCAAGGGAATCTGGATGGAAGACAAGTACGGAGTCTACTTCGATGGCGTCAGCCCAACCCCTCATGCCTGGGAAAGCCTGAACAACTACTATGAAAAGTACGAGCATCCGCTTTGGAAGTGGTATCGCAGCGAAGGCGTCAAGGGTGGACACGGCGGCATGGACTACCTTGTCCTGAGGGCGTTCGTCGAAGCCGTCAAGGCAGGAACGCAAACGCCTATCGACGTCTATGACACGGCGGCCTGGATGGCAGTCACCTGCCTGAGCGAAGATTCGATCGCAATGGGATCCGCGCCAGTGGCAGTCCCGGACTTCACAAACGGCAAGTGGTTCCAGCGAGAGCCACCCGTCCTCGGCAAGTACTGCCTGGAAGAAGTTTGCCCGGCAGAATGACAAAACTGGAAAATTGCTGACAAAAGCGTTATATTAAGCATCGGATTTGATTGAGATATTTTTTATTTAGTTGAATAGAGTTAGTGCATCAATTGATGGAGAAGACGATGAACAAGAAGACTGTTAAGGACATTTGCGTCAAGGGCAAGAAAGTCGTTATGCGTGTTGACTTCAACGTTCCGCTGAACGATCAGCTGCAGATTACTGACGATACTCGAGTTCTTGCGGCGTTGCCTACGATTAAGTATGTTTTGGAGCAGGGCGCTGCCTTGGTTTTGATGAGCCATCTTGGACGTCCATCGGGCAAGGGTTACGAGAAGGATTTCAGCTTGAAGCCCGTAGCGGACTACTTGGCGACGAAGTTGGGCAAGCCGGTTGCGTTTGCAGCCGACTGCCAGAAGGCCGATGCCGAAGTTGCCGCCTTGAAGCCTGGTCAAGTCTTGATGCTGGAGAATACCCGCTTCTATGCCGCCGAAGAAGGCAAGGCGAAACAGAAAGAAGGCATGAGTGATGAAGAGTACGCGGTAAAGAAGGCCGAGATGAAGAAAGCGAAGGCTGCGATGGCAGAGAAGTTGGCCAGCTACGGCGATGTCTATGTGAACGACGCATTCGGCACGGCTCATCGCGACCACGCCTCCACGGCTTCGATCTGCAAGTACATGAAGGCCAAGGGCGGTTCTTGTGTTGCCGGTTTCCTGATGCAGAAGGAATTGGATTATCTCGGCAATGCCGTTGAGAGTCCCAAGCGTCCGTTTGTTGCGATTATCGGCGGCGCGAAGGTTTCCGGCAAGCTGGAAGTCCTCGGCAGCCTGATGAAGAAGGTCAACACGATCCTGATCGGCGGTGGAATGGCGTACACGTTCCTGAAGGCCATGGGTCATGACATCGGCAAGTCCCTCTGCGAAGACGATTTGCTCGACACTGCAGAAGAGACGCTTGCCGCGGCAAAGGCCGCAGGCGTCAAATTCATGCTGCCGCTGGACAATATCGCCGCCGATGCCTTTGACAATGATGCCAAGACGCAGATTGTCGGCAATGACATACCCGCTGGCTGGATGGCACTTGATATCGGTCCGAAGACGGTTGCGGCCTATGCGGCCGAGATTGCCGGTGCGAAGACCATCGTCTGGAATGGTCCGATGGGTTGCTTCGAGATGCCCAAGTTTGCCGGCGGCACGATGGGTGTCTGCAAAGCCGTGGCGGATAGCTCCGCTGTTAGCATCATCGGTGGTGGCGATTCTGTCAGCGCCGTGAACCAAAGCGGCCTGGCCGACAAGATGTCGCACATTTCGACTGGTGGCGGCGCCAGCCTTGAGTTCCTGGAAGGCAAGGTTCTTCCTGGATGCGATGCATTGGACGACAAGTAATTTGAGTTGTTTGGCGAAAGTCGGATGGCGTTCGAAGTCGTTCGCCATCCGCAAGCCTTGAATCGAACTAGAATTTGGAGACTGAGATGTCAAGAAGATACATGATTGCTGGCAATTGGAAGATGAACAACACAGCTGCCGAAGGCGTTGCGTTGATCAAGGATTTGAAGGCGCAATGCAGTGGTTGCTGCTGCCAAAATGCGAAAGCGCCCGAAGTCGTTGTCTGCCCCACGTTCACGACGTTGAGCGCCGTGGTTGCTGAAGCATCCGGAACCGCGTTGAAGGTCGGCGCACAAAACATCCACTGGGCTGAAAACGGCGCCTTCACAGGTGAAATCAGCGGTGCGATGCTGAAAGAAATTGGTGTGACCCATGTGATTATTGGTCACAGTGAGCGTCGTCAGTACTTTGGCGAGACGGATGCGACCGTGAATCAGCGCACGAAGGCTGCCTTGAAGCATGGCCTTGTGGCGATTGTCTGCATCGGCGAGACGCTGGAAGAGCGCGAAAGCGACAAGACTGAAGCCGTTGTCGAGCGTCAGGTTCGCGGCGCCTTGGCGGATTTGACCGCCGATGACATGAAGAATGTCGTTTTGGCCTACGAGCCCGTGTGGGCGATTGGCACCGGCAAGGTCGCCACTGACGAGCAGGCTCAAGCTGTCCACGCCTTTATCCGCAACCTTCTGAAGTCGATGTTCAAGTGCCCCTGCGTGGCAGAGAACACCCGAATCCTGTATGGCGGCAGCATGAAGCCGGGCAATGCGGCTGGCTTGCTTGCCCAGCCCGACATCGACGGTGGCCTGATCGGCGGCGCTTCATTGAAGGCGGCCGATTTCTTGGGAATCGTCAAGTGTGCGCAGTAATCATTTGGATTCATGACGCGGAAAGCGTCGGAACGACTCCTTAGGGCAGGGCGGAAAAGCATTGCTTTTTCGTTCTGTCTTCTTTTGTGAATCATTTGAAGTTTTTTCTCAATTTGATGGAACATGGATTGGTTTGACCTGTCCAACTTGTAGTATGAACGACGATCGTGAACTAGTTGAGCGTTTCCAGCGTGGCGACGAAAGTGCCTTTGACACCTTGGTGCGGCGGCATTCCGGTCGTGCCTACGCCATTGCGTATGGTCTTCTTGGCAATCGCGAAGACGCCGAGGAAGTCGCTCAAGACGTGTTCATCAGGATTTACCGTGCTCTGCATAAGTTTCGCGGTGATTCCGAGTTCAGTACATGGATGTATCGAATCGCCACAAATCTGGCTAAAAACAAGTATCGTTGGAACAAGAGCCGCGGAAGCAAGGTGACCGACAGCCTTCAGGCGCCCATAGATGGGACCGATGACAGCGACGCCCTCTACCGGGAAGTGTCAGATGGCCGAATGGCTCCCGACGAGGCGATCCAGGTGGCGGAGTTGGAAAGACGGACGCGCGAAGAAATGGCGAAGTTGCCCGAAGTGTACCGCGAGGCTCTGATGTTGCGTAATGTCAAGGAATTGAGTTACGAGGAAATTGCAGAGTTGCTCGGATGCAAGATCGGAACAGTCAAGTCGCGGATCAATCGGGCACGTGAAGAATTGCGAATCAAATTGGGAGTTTAACGATGGCTGAAAACAAGATGAATTGTCCAGGGAAATCGACATTGAGCGAATTTGTGGACATGGAGCGATCAGGCGTCGAGCTGGCAGGCGAATGGCTAGTTGTATCTGAACACATACGCGAGTGTCCGGAATGCGGGAAGATTGTTGCGGGGTATCGTCGGATAACGATTTGTCTTGATGGGATGAGCGTTCCGCCACCGGACTTGTCTGACAGGATTTTGTCTGCATGCCGTCGTCCTGGTGTTGGCGAGCGCATACGCCCGTTTCCGATATGGCGTCGCGCCGAGGTATGGCGTCGCATAGCCTATGGTTGCGCTGCTTGTCTTGCTTTGTTTTTAGGCGTGTCGGTTTTTTTCCACAATGGGGCTGATGATATTTCCGTAGAGGATAGCCAGCCTTCGGCAATGGTAGCGCAAGCTGATAGTGCCCCTTCGGCTGCCGTGGCAGAGTTCGCTCCACAAGCTGCATTGGCAGAGAGCGCACCTCCGGCTGTCGCGGCAAAGCCCGCTCCAATGGCGGCTCCTTTGGTTGCAATGGCAAAGTCCGCTCCTGTGGCTGAAGTGGCGGATGCCGAACCTGAGGCGTCTCAGGGGATGACGATTGGGTTGTCTGATTCTGTTTTAGCTTTTTCTACTGACATGTCTCGTCTTCATGGCAGCGTAGGCGCTGGGAATGTTGTTGAAGTCAGTCGAATGAAATCGTCTCAAGCGTCATCTGCTCGTCAAAACGGCGGGTTTCAATTGCGTGACAACATCAAGCACGTATGGAGTTTTGATGACATGGAACAGGCGTTGACGGAGCTGGGGCGACTTGAAGCGTCCGGGAAATGCCGTTTGGAACGGGAGGACGATCGTGTTTTGGCGGTTTTCGAAGGAATTGTCGATCGTGACCTTCAGGCAATGGTCGATCGGTTTGGGACGATGAAATGGGCTTTGGTCAGTCCGTTCCTTCCGCAACCTCAGGAGGGCCAGCAGGTGGAGTTCACGGGCAAGCGCGTAAATTACTTGCTGGTTGGGGTCAAGAAGGAAAAGTAAGCCGAGGTACAATCGGATAGTTTCAGGGTTTCTTCCAAATTGGAGGAAACCCTTTTTTTACCTGCAAGATCAATGAAAAAAGATGCAGGGAGCATTGCTTCATGTGCTCGGATTTCTTTCAACTGACGCAATTTGGATTATGTTATTGCGTTTGCCAATAGGAAATCCAACATCAAAAGGAGATTAAAATGGGTTTGGTCACATTGAGCGAATTGCGGAAGATTGATGGTAGCCAGTACAAGATCGAGCCCCGTAGCGGCAAAGTCTGCGGTGAAGGCGAATTCACCATTGCGGCGACGGCGATGGAACATGGGCATATCGACGGGATGGTGGCATCGCTTGTCCAGGCAGGCGCCACGCTGAAGTGGGTATATGACCGCGATATGGCCAAGTGCGAACGGATGGCGGCTCGGTATCCAGGAGCGAAGATTGCCCGTTGCCTTGAGGAGTTGCTTGAGGATGACGACGTGAAGATGGTTGCTGCTGCGGACGTCCCTTGCAATCGGGCGGAATTGGGATTCCGGAGCATGGAGGCAGGGAAGCACTATTTCACAGACAAATGCCCGTTTACGGATTTGGATCAGCTGGCTCGTGCGCGGGAAATGGTGTCGAAGACCGGATTGAAGTATATGGTTTACTACAGCGAACGCTTGTCATCGGAATGCTCGATGCTGGCTGATGAATTGATTCGCCAAGGTGCGATTGGGAAGGTCATTCAGGTAATCGGGTTGGGACCACATCGCATGGGCAAGCCCTCGTCGCGTCCGGATTGGTTTTTCAAGAAAGCTCAATATGGCGGAATTTTGTGTGACATTGGCTCGCATCAATGCGAGCAGTTTTTGCAATATGCTGGCGCCCGTGACGCATCTGTTGATTTTGCGCGCGTAAGTAATGTCGGTCATCCCGAGTTTCCTGAATTGGAGGATTTCGGCGAAGCGATGATGACAGGCGACAACGGAGCTTCGTTCTATTTCCGCGTTGATTGGTTCACTCCTGATGGTTTGCGATCCTGGGGGGATGGCAGGACGATGATTATGGGAACCGAAGGAACAATCGAATTGCGGAAGAACATTGACATTGCGCAGGATTTCGGTGGGAACCAGCTGTACTTGTTTGACAAGCAGCAGGAGGTGCGACTTGATGCTCGTGGAACAATCGGCCATCCTTTCTTTGGTCAACTGATTCGCGACTGCCTGTCAGGAACCTCTGAAGCGATGACGCAGGAGCATGCCTTCAAGGCGGCTGAATTGTGCCTGAAAGCGCAATTGAAGGCGGATCAACTCAACAAGTAGAATCTGAAGTATGGAAGTTGTACTTACTGCAACGCAATTGCATGTTCATATTGCGGATACTGTTCTTGTCGACAATCAGGACTTCCTGTTGCATGCGGGCGAACGCGTTGGGTTGATTGGTCGAAACGGATGTGGAAAATCCACGCTTTTGAAGATATTGGCTGGTCAGGAGCATTTCTACACGGGCGAGGTGGCGTTGACCAAGGGAATCCGTGCGGCGTATTTGCCCCAGGAAGTTGATTTGACTCCAGGCAAGACGGTTCGGGAAAACGTGCTGGAAGGCGCCAGCGACATCCTCAGCTTGCTGGATCTGTATGAGCACCCTACTGGGAACGTGGATGTCCATGAACTGGAACTGAAAATCACGGCGCGTGACGGCTGGAACCTGGAAACCCGGCTGGCAACGCTTTTGAGCTCATTGTCGGCGCCCGATGCGGATCGGCTGGTCGATGACTTGTCAGGCGGGGAGAAGCGTCGCGTCGGGCTTTGTCGTGCCTTGATCGACTATCCAGAGCTTTTGTTGTTAGACGAGCCGACGAACCATCTTGACGCCGAGACGATTGCATGGCTGGAGAATGGGATCTTGAAGTCAAATGGCACGATATTGTACGTGACCCATGACAGGGCGTTTTTGGACAGGACTTCGACAAAAATCCTTGAGCTGCACCACGGGCAGCTGTATCATTACGAAGGGAACTATTCTGATTTTCTGTTGAAGAAGGCCGAGCGTGAATCTGAGGCGGAGTTGCTTGAGGAGAAGCGTTTGGCGTTTATTCGGCGCGAGATTGACTGGATACGCCGAGCCCCTTGTGCTCGTGGCACGAAGCAGCAAGCGAGGGTTCAGCGTTTTGAGGCGGCGTACAATCAGGAGGCGTTGCGTCGCAGCCAGGATGTATCGATGATCATTCCGCCTCCTGCTCCGACAGGGAATGTGATTTTGGAGTTGAACGGCGTATCGTTGTCCTTAGGCGGGAAGTTGTTGTTTTCGGATTTGAGCTTGGCTTTTGAGCCGGGGATGAAGTTGGGGATCGTAGGTCGCAACGGCTTGGGCAAGACGTCGTTGCTGAAGGTGATGCAGGGGCTATTGGCGCCCGATTCAGGGAGTGTTCGGATAGGCGAGAGAACCCAGTTCAACTATGCCGACCAGCATCGGATGACGTTGAACAACGAGAAGACGGTGTACGAGGAGATCGGGGAAGGGAACGACTTCGTTTTGTTCGATGGACGCAAGCTGAATATCTGGTCGTACCTGAAGGGATATTTGTTCCAGGATGACGAGATCAACACGAAGGTTGGCCAATTGTCCGGCGGCGAACGGAATCGGTTGGTGCTGGCGAAGAACCTGAAGGTCGGCGGGAATTTCCTGATTTTGGACGAGCCTACTAACGATTTGGATTTGCCGACATTGCGGATTTTGGAGGAAGCGCTCATCGGGTTTGGCGGTTGCGTCGTGATCGTATCCCATGACAGGTACTTTTTGGATCGCGTATGCAGTCACATCTTGGCTTTTGAGGGTGACGGGGAGACGTTTTTTCAGCCTGGTGGCTGGACATACTACGCCCAGAAGCGAGCGGAGCGTGACGCGGCTCGTCGCAATGCGGAGGTTGCCACTCAGCGTGAAGCCCAGGCGAATCGTGGCGAGTCATCGAAGCCTGCGGCGTCTCGGAGGTTGAAGTTCAATGAGCAGCGTGAGTTGGAGGCTATCGAGGAAACGATCATGGCGGCCGAGTCTGCTGTCAGCGAGTTGGAGAACATGTTTATGTCTCCGGATTTCCATTCGAAGTATGGTCAACAGACACGGGAATTGAACGAACAACTGGAATCGGCGCGCCAAGAGGTTGAGCGATTGTATGCACGCTGGGAGGAATTGGAGGCGATCAAATCCGGGAACGGATGAGTCATAGCAATTAGCTTTGCTCTTCTTGCTTGCACTTGCATTGGTCGCAGATTCCGTAGAAGTTAAGTTGCGTTGATTCTGCGATCAGTTGCGTTTCCATGGGGCATTGCAGTTCCGGTATGTCAAATAGATCGATGATCTTCAGGCATTCGCGGCATTTGAAGTGCGCGTGGAAGTCGGTGTTGACATCAAACCTAAGTTCTCCATCCTCGATGGCAACGACTTGTATCAAACACTTTGCGACAAGAAGTTTCAGCGTGTTATAGACCGTAGTCTTGGACAACGTAGGGTAGTCCGGACTCAATCTTTGGTAAATGGTGTCTGCCGTGGGATGGATGTGGTTCTGGTGCAAGAACGAAAACACGGCGATACGTTGTTCCGAGGGAGACACCCCAGCTCCTTTGAGCTGTTCGACAACCTTTTGCTTGGTGATGTCTGCCATGGGTAATCTCCTCGGAACAATGTTTACTTAGTCAAAGAATTGATTTACTTGCCAAAGTAGCGCTTGAGCAATCCTGCGAAGCCGCAACCATGCCTGGCCTCGTCCCTGGCCATTTCGTGGACAGTGTCGTGAATCGCGTCATAGCCCAATTCCTTGGCGCGTTTTGCGATATCGGTCTTGCCTGCGCAAGCGCCATTTTCGGCGTCCACCCTGAGCTGGAGGTTTTTCTCAGTGCTGTTCGTCAGGACTTCACCCAGGAGTTCGGCGAATCTAGCGGCGTGGTCGGCTTCCTCGAAAGCGTAGCGCTTGAATGCGTCCGCGATTTCAGGATAGCCCTCGCGCTCGGCCTGCCTGCTCATGGCAAGGTACATTCCGACTTCGGTGCACTCGCCTTCGAAATTGGCCCTGAGACCTTTCAGAATCTCGGGATCGGCGCCAGCGGCAACACCGAGAACATGCTCGGAAGCCCAAGCCAACTTGCCTGCTTCCTGAAGCTTGAACTTTTCAGCTGGGACTTTGCACTGGGGGCAGAACTTTGGGGGTTCGTTGCCTTCATGAACGTAACCACATACGGTGCAGATAAACTTCTTCATGTTTTTTCTCCTAACTTTGCTTGCTTGTTTGTTTGGCCTTGCGGCCGAAAATTGTAATGATAACAAATCTTTAATGAAAACAATTTTAATATATGTCCATTTTTAGGAAATGCAAATTGATTTTGTGATTTTTTTTATTTTTTACAAAACAGCTTGGAGTCAGAGCAAAAAACATCCTCTTTCGCACGTTGTGCTACGGCGGACGGGGTAGGACAAAGCATTTTTTCTATTCTCCATTTATATTATCATCATTCTGGTGCAAGGCACACTAGCAACAGTATAATAGAGATAGCGCCATGGCTCGAACCCAAAAAAACTTTCAATCACTCAGTCCCATCGACCAAGCCACCATAGCTAGCCTGGTGAAGGCGGTACCGGTTTCCGTCATCGAGGAGGCGGAGGCATCCAGGTGGGGTTTGGACGACTTTAGTTCCGACGGAAAAGTTGAAATCATCCGTCGCCACGCAGGAACGGCGGATTTTTCCACTGATGGAAAGGAGCGGTAGCAACGTGAAGCGGGTGCCTTTTGTGGATTATCTGGCATTTGGGGAAGCAATCACCCTTGAAACGATAGCCAGCAAGCTTGATATTGCCGTACAGAATGGCATCAGGCAAATCACGTTGGAGTCAACTTTGCTTAGCTATTTGCTGGATCACATGGAGTTGTACCCGAAGGTACTTCCATTGTTCAGTTCGCGCGGAATCATATGCCGCTGTGCCCATGGGGCATGGAGGGAAGGCGAGGAAATATCGCTGCCCTTTGAGGGAGACAGAAAAAGAATGTTGGAACGCGTGGCGATGACTCTGAAAATAGCCTCGGAAATGGGCGCCGATACCTGTTCCTTGCATGCCGAAAGCTGGTTCAATCCCACATACGACCCGCAACCATTGGAAAACTGGCGAGCCTATATTCTGGCGTCTTTGGAGGAATTGCTTCCGCTGGCAGAAGAATTGTCGATAGTCATCGCCCTTGAAAACATCTGGGGACCGCCGGCAATGCCGGATGAACTATGCCGTATTGTGGAGCACTTCAAGTCCCCTTGGCTGGGCTTGTGCTTTGACGCAGGGCATGCCAATGTCATCTCCGCATCGGGATTGCGTTCCTGCGGATGGATGTTCGGTATCTGGAAGCATTACGGCGAGGTGCCCTGGCGCGATGACACATTGGATGTTATGCTTCCGCACATAGTCACCGCCCATCTTCACGACAATGATTCAAGTACTGATACCCACGACTTGCCAGGAAGGGGAACTATAGACTGGCAGGTTGTTGTGCCAAAGTTGATGGGCGCACCAAGGCTTCGCTCAATCCAAAGTGAAGTCACCGGCGAACTTGGATACACGCGAAGCCAGGTATGGGAGGCATTCCGAAATGTTTTGCCTGAGGAATGCTTTGCGTTCAAGCAGTAAGTCGAACTCATCGCTGCTCTGCAAATGACATGGGGTCTAAGGACCGAAAGCAGGTCCATGAAATGCGTGCGTGTTGTGGTTTTTTCTGCAAGTTGTGGTATTTTAGGTAGGATTTTCGATGATTGTTTCGTTCATAAGCACTAGGTAATAAAATAAGGAGTATTCTATGCGTTATCTCAGTTTTTTGGGCAGTGTTTTTTTGGTCTGCAGTGCAGGGATGTCCTATGGCGTCGAGATGTCTGTGCCGGTGGCTGTGCGTCACCGGAGTTCGATGGCGATTCGCGATCCGTTCATTGTCCCATGGCAGGCGAACAAGACCTACTACCTTTATGCGAGTTGTTCGTACAAGAGCGAGGAGGGCAAGAACAAGCGGTGCTTCGGATACTACAAGAGCAAGGACCTGAACATGTGGGAAGGACCGTTCCCCGCCTTTGTCCCAGGGAAGGACTTCTGGGCGACCAAGGATTTCTGGGCGCCTGAGGTCCATGAGTACAAAGGAAAATTCTACTTGTTTGCGACGATGAACTCGGAGACCCGAAAGCGCGGAACGCAGATCATGAGGGCGGATACGCCGGAAGGCCCCTTCGAGCCAATCAGCGAATTTCCCCAGACACCGGCGGAATGGCTGTGCCTCGACGGGACGCTGTGGGTTGAGGATGGAAAGCCCTGGATGGTCTATTGCCACGAATGGCTTGATGTCCAGGACGGGACGATCGAGGCAATCCCGCTGTCCGACGACTTGAGCGAGGCAATCGGTCCTTCGACGACGCTGTTCAAGGGTTCGAACGCACCTTGGGGACATGGTCCTGGGCAGAAGACGTATGTGACTGACGGTCCGTTCCTGTTCAGGCGCGATGGCGAGTTGCTGATGCTCTGGAGCAGCTTCGGCCCCAGCGGGTACACGACTGGTTTGGCGAAATCCACGACGGGGAAGGTATTGGGACCGTGGACTCAGCTGAAGGATCCGATTTTCTGCGTCGATGGCGGGCACGCCAGTCGGTTCAAGACGTTTGATGGTCGCCAGATGACGGTATTGCACGCTCCAAATGGAGGTGCGACCAGGATGGTGTTTTTAGAGGGCGAGGACTGGATTTATCGTCCCGTGATCGATGGTCTTGCGAAATAAGTATTTGGGGTACAAGTCATGAAAAAGACTTTATTTTTATCTGTAATTGGTATTTTTGTTTTATCAGGAGCATGTATGAGCCAGGGAATCGAGTTGACTTCGGGCGCCGAGTTGCGTGTCATGGCGTCGAACATTTGGGGCGAGTATTTTGGGAATCCTGCCGTTGAGCGCGAGGATGCCTTTTTGGCTATATTCAAGCGTTATTCGCCGGATGTCTTGGCGTTGCAGGAGGTATGCCGCAAGTGGTGGGCTTCCAAGTTGATTCCTGGCTTGAGCGAGGAGTACGGGGTAGTCGACGGCAATCCGAAGGGCAATGATTTCAACTATACCCCTTTGCTGTACAAGAAGTCGCGGCTTGAGTTGGTGGACAGCGGTTGGGTCAGGTATCACGCGAAGCTTGACCGGAGCAAATGCGTGACGTGGGGCGTGTTCAAGGACAAGGTCACGGGGAAGGTGTTCTGCAGTTATTCGACGCATTATTGGTACAAGGGCGGCCCCGAGCACGATTACATCAGGACGGTGAATGCCGAGGTGATGTCAAAGTGCCTGCTGGAGGTGTCGAAGAAATACAACTGCCCGGTTGTTGGCGGCGGCGATTTCAACTGCAACATTTCTTCCGATGCGTTTGCCGTATTGCGCTCCTTTGGTTTCGAGTCGGCCCAGGAAATTGCGGACGTCGCCTCCCCCGAGTGTTCCCACCATGGGGATCCGATTCGAGGCGAGGACGGCAAGTACCGCGGTTTCCTTCGCAAGAAGGACAATGTGAAGGCGTATTCGATTGACCATATCGTTGTATTGAAGTCCCGGGTCAAGGTTTTGCGCGAGCATGTGATCTTGGATCAGGATGCGTTAGATGCGTCTGATCATTCGCCGATATTTGCGGATATTGTCTTGAAGTGAGGTGAGTCCAGTGAGAAGTCCGATTTGGTTCGTATTGGTTGTGGCATTGTCGAATTGCGTGTTTTTGCATGGCAGGTCCATACCCCTTGAACTTGAATCGTGGCGGTTGGGGATAGAAGATGGTCGTGCTCGGATGGAGTCTAGTCGCGTGATGATTGGCGGTGTCGAGCATCCGGCGATACGGGTCGAGACTCCTGTTGGCGGCAACATCAGCCATTATTTCCCTGAGGAGTTTGATGGGTCTGAGTACGGGACTCTTGAGTTTGACTTCATGTTGGAGAGCCAGCCTTTGTTTATGTGCTATGGCTATCTCCATTCGTCCCGTCGTCCCGGGGCTGCGGATTTGAGGTGCGAATTCCCGTTCAAGCGTGCGATTGGCTTGGTTGACACACCAATCCAGAAAGGCGTGTGGTATCATGCCAGGGTTTCGCTGGAGGGACATGATGCGTTCAATCCGCGCTGTTTCCGAGGCATTTCGATTGGCTTGGCGAATTGGCGTCACGAGGAAGTTGACGATGGCAGCAAGTTGACGTACTTGGTTGCGAACGTCAAGCTGAGCAAGGCTCGTGTTGCCGGGGGCAGGCTTGATGCGGAGTGCGCTCGGAAGATGGCGGATTGGCGTCGCTTCGTCGATGCTTTCGCCGTGGACTACAGTGATGGAAGTGCCCTTCTGGGTGCTCCCTCGGGTCATCGTTTCGAGGAACCGATCGTGCTGGTCCGCGATGGCAAGGCGTTGGCTGAGCTGCGTGTCAACGAGTCCTACTCGGAGGCTTGCGTGATGACTGCGGCGCTGGATTTCCAGCGGTACGTCAAGGAGATGACCGGAGTCGAATTGCCGATCAATCCTTCGACCGAGACCGAGGGAGTGACGAAGCTTGTGCTGGGTCGTGCCTGTTCACAGGTCTTGAATGTCGGTCTGGAGCATCGTGATGACATTCGCCGCTTGGCGGGCACGGACGGGTATGCGATACGGCGCGTCGGCAACGATTTGCGGATATTCGGGGCGTGCGACAAGGGAGTGCTGAACGGATTGTATGCCTTGTTGGAGAACAACACGGGCATCATTTGGGCGCGTCCGAATCCTGATTTCGGGACTGTGTTTTCCAAATGCGACGAATTGGTGTTGGTATGGGGTCAAGATGTCCTTGAAGTACCGTCGTCGAAGTACCGCGGCTTTGGTTGCTTTGGCGAGACGAACCAGGCTTGGATGACGAGGAATCGTGGAAACTACATGACGGCTGGCGGCGGGAACAACTACTGGGCCTTTGCCAGCGCCAAGAAGTACGGTTCGCCGATGTTCTGGTTCCATGGCGGGCATAATGTGGGGACGTTCGTGAAGTCAAGCCATCCGTTTTCCGAATACCCGGAACTGTATTCGTTGATTCGCGGGAAGCGTCGCGACAGCGCATGCAACCTCTGCTTCACAAATCCTCAAATGGGCAAGGTTTTCGCGGACAATCTCCTGGATATGGCGAGGCGAATGCCCCGTGACGTGACTGGAATTCAGATTTCGTTGGACGACACATGGCTTTGGTGCGAATGCGATGAATGCCAGAAGGACTTGGTGCTGGATGACGGGACACGGGTTTCCCGTACGGATCCGTCTTTTGCGTCAACCCAGTTCTTCAAGGTTGTCAATGTCGCCGCCAGGGCATTGCGCGAAGAGTTTCCGAACTACACGTTGCATGTTCTGGCGTATTTCCAGACTGCCGAGCCGCCCAAGTGCGCCATTGAATCCAACGTGGTTGCCAATTTCGCTCCCTATCCTCGGGCGAATGACAAGAATCCGATCTTCGCCGAAGAGAACCATGTCTGGCTGGAACGCCTGAAACGCTGGCGTGACAAGACTCCGAATCTGACTGCTTACGGCTACAATTGCCTGGGAATGCACTTCCCAAGGCCACGTGCACATACGCTCAAGTTGGATTTTGCAGAGTTCTACAAGCATGTCCAGGGAGTGCTTTCGGAAGGCACAAATCTGGAATGGGGTGATGATTTGGATAGTAATTTCCAACAATACCTAGTTTGGGACTATGCCGCGATCGAGCTTTGGGTTCAGCAACGCCTGACCTGGGATGTGAGCCAGGATGTGGAAACCTTGTACAAGACGTTCTGCTATCGCGCCTTTAGGGACGCCGGTCCCGAAATGCACCGATTCTACGGCGCCATACGAGAGGAATGGTTCAAGGATCCGGGAGCCTCGACGATTGGCTCAAGCCCCGTGGCGATGACGCGCAAGCTGATCATCGACACGGGGCGCGAGGAGGAGCTTCGAGGATACCTGCAACAGGCACTTGCCAAAACCACGCACCCCAACTCGAAAATCCTCATCGAACGGATTCAGAGTCGATTCGAATTCTTTCTTGATGAGACGAAGAAGTAGGCTGTCCTAGCCACGATTGGCGAGGAATATCCGTGTTGCTTCAATCATGATCTTGTGGTCAAGTGCTCCAGCGGTTTCCCTGGCGGAATGCATCGCCCAAAGCGGCGCCCCGATGTCAAGTCCCTGGCAGCCGAGGTTTGCGGCTGTTATCGGCCCGATAGTCGAGCCGCAAGGCATGTCCGAGCGATTGATGAAATCTTGGACTGGGAATCCATTTTGCGCGCAGAGATTTCTGAAGTTGGCTGCCGTTACGGCGTTTGTTGCGTACTTGGCGTCAGCATTTGCCTTGATGACGATCCCCTTGTTGATTTGTGGCGCGTACGCAGGATCGTGCTTGTCGGCGTAGTTTGGATGGACTGCGTGGGCTGCGTCGATTGAGAGTAGGGTCGAGTTTGCCCTTGCTATGAATGTATTTTCGAGATTGTCGCTGAATGCGAGCGTAATTCTGTCGAGGATCGTATTGATGAATGTGGATTGTGCGCCTTGCGGGGTTCTTGAACCGATTTCCTCATTGTCTGTGAATATGGCGACTTGAGTATGCTTTGTTGGTTTTGCTTTTGAGATTGCCAGGGTTAGGGCATGGCATGCGGCGAGGTTGTCGAGTCTTGGTGCTGAGACGAGGGAATCGTCGACTCCGAGTCTTGTTGCCTGTTGGCAATCGTAGAGGAAGAGTTCTGCGTCCAGGATTTGGCTTGGCTCAAGTCCGGCTTCCTTTGCGATGGTTTCGTTGACTTGTTCGAACTTCTGTCCTGCGAGGCAAGCTGCCATATGCTGTTGGACATTGATTTCGTTGCTCGCATTGGCGTTGCGATTGAGGTGGATAGCCAGTGAGGGGATGATTGCGATTGGTTTTTGGATATTGACCAGCTTGGATTGGATTGTGTCGTCTTCCGCCTTGTATGCGATGCGTCCTGCGATGCCGAGCGGTCGGTCAAACCATGTGGAATGCAGGTCGCCTCCGTAGGTTTCGACTGGGATTCTGATTGTGTTTGCCGTGAAGGAGGCCCCTTTGAGCTTGAGTTTGGGCGCTGGGCTGTCGGTATGCGCCGTTGCGATATTGAAGCCAGCTTCTGGGCTTGGTTTTTTTGCGGTTACGAAAGCGATGATGGCTGAATCGTTTCTGGTCACGTAGTATTTCTTGGCGGGTTTCAGGTTCCAATGGGATGTTTCATCGAGCTTTGCGAATCCTGATTCAACGAGCAAGTCTTCGATTGATCTTGTGGCGTGGAATTGCGAAGGGGACTGGTCGATGAATTGGCAGAGGGCGGTGACGTAATCTTGTTTCGAGTTCATTGCTAGGCATCCCATGGGCTTGTGTAGGTGAAGAAATATTTAAGAAAAAGCGCATACGCGACTGACAGGACGGGGGAAAGGCGGCCAAAAGAAACCGGAAATGGCAACTTGATTTTTTAACGGCTCCTTAGTTGCAAAAGTGAAAAGAAGAATTACTGTAATGAAGTTACGCAAATGCGGGTGTAGCATAGTGGTAATGCTCCAGCTTCCCAAGCTGGCCAGGAGGGTTCGATTCCCTTCACCCGCTCCAATATCTTCACGCGTCGCAGATTGCGGCGCGTGTTTTTTTGTGCCTAGAGGATCGTGAGGACCAGTCCTGCCAGGATAAGTACGATTCCGGCGAGCTTGGTCGCCGTGCATTTTTCCTTTAGGATGATGATTCCGAGTGCCATTCCAATTGGCAGTCCCAGCTGCCTGAAGACCTGTACGTAAGAGACGTTGGTGACGAAATTCATGGCGAAAAGCACCAGGATATAGGTGGCGGACGCGAAGAGTCCGGCAAGCACTGGGGACCAATCCCGGTTTCGAATGTAGTTTGTCAGGATCGTTCTGTTTTTCGGTGTTGCTGCGATGATTACGAGCAGCGTCGAAGTAAGCGTGATGGTCCTGGTCGAATAATAGGTCATGGTTCTGATTGCGGCGGAGATTTGCGGTAGGGTTTCCTCGAGGACTTTTAGCGCTTGTTTGTCGCACAGCGTATATCCTGTTGTTCCGCACGCTGCCAGAAGCACGAAACCCATTTTTTTGTTGAGGTAGTTTTTGACCGAGAAGTCTTCGATTCGATTAAGTGGCATGAGAAGGCATCCTGCGAAGACGACGACCATGCCGAAGAGTGCGCGCTGAGTGAGTTTGTCTCCAAGTCCGAGGCAGACGGTCAGAAGAACAGTCAATAGGATTGGAAGGGATCTCATCACGGGATATGCGGTTGACATTTCCAGATATTTGTACGTGCCCAGAAGCCCAAGGCAGTAGACCAGGTCGGAAGCAATGCTGGCGGCTAGGAGGAGCCAAAAAGAGATCGGAAGTGACATGACTCGGATCGGAGTCCAAAACTGGACGTGAAGCCAGCAAATGCAGGCGGAGGCACAGATGACCGTATAAAACGGAATCGTCATCGTGTTCTTCTTGGCAAGCAAATTCCAAGAGGCGTGAAGAACCGTCGAGGCGAAAATTAATATGAAGGCGAGAAATGACATCGGATGGAGGGAAGTTCGACTAGTCTCCCGCCGCCAGGATCATGCAGATCTGGAACTGATGTCCCTTGCTTTGAGGATGCTTGTCAGGGAGGATCTCGACCTCGATCTTGTGTACGCCAGGCTTGTTGTTGAGGATGGGGTCGGCTGGCGTAAACCACCAGGTCTGGTCGAAGAATCCTTCGGCGGTATTGACGACTTCTCCGTCAACGGTAATCCTGGCCCTTCCTGCCGGCGCGTTGGAACGCCTGTAGACCAGGGCGATTGAAGTCGCTTCGACTTCAAAAACGATTCTGTCCCCTGGGTTTTGTGCCTGGAGTCCCATTTTCCAGACTCGATCATGAACTTCCGTGAAACCTTTGTTTTCAAGGATTTTTGCGTTTGCCGGATTGATGACCCAAGCCTTGTCGTAAAGTGTTCCGTAGAGAGGTTTCGGGATCTCGCCGATAGGTTTCGGGACGCTGCCTACTCTCGTAAACTCGTCAAAAGATAGTTTGAGGAAGAGGTTGACGAGTGCCGCCGCGTAGGTGTGTCCGATATGGTTTGGATGGATCGAATCAGGCGAGATATCGCTCCAGGCGATATTTTTCGCTTTGATTTCCGGGAAGAGCGCGTCTCTGTAGCTGATCATGGGTATGTTGTAGTGTTTTGCCACTGGCGCGTGCCTGTGCTGGACATTGCCTCCGCTTTGGCTCATCATGTTTAGGAGGACGATGGCGGGTTGTTGCGGTTGGCTTAGGATTTGCCTGACGATTCCTTCGTACGTCTCGGAGGTGAGCTGGGAATCGCCGTCGTTGACCGAGAATTCGATTGCGACGAGGTCGGGTTTGTGCTTGAGCACATGGTCGCTCAGCCGATGGACGCCGATCAGCGAACCAGTTGCGCCGATCCCGGCATTGTGGTATGAGACCGTTGATTTTGGGAAGGTTGTTTTCCACCAGTTATGCATCTGGGAACCCCATTGGTACTCGACTTTCTGGGCATGGGCACCCTGGGTGATTGAACCGCCGATGACAACGACGGTAATCGGCTTGCCCTGGGCGGCTTTCTGGAAGACGTGCTGCAACCTGGCAGGATCGCCTTGGTTTGCGACGGCTCGTTGGAAGATCGCAAGAATGTCGGGCATGTTATTCCCTGACGGGAACGTGCCTGCGAGTGAGATTGCCAGTGCGAGAGAGAGTCCGATGTTGCTCATGGTTTTGCCACCTGTGGTTCAATCCGCTTTGATTGGTCGCGGAGTTGGTTTCTTTTTTGGAGGAGTTTATGGAAAGCTGTCTTGGGGTCGTCGATGTCTCGTACGGTTTCTTCCATTGGGCACGGTCCCGTGTTGGTTCGGTTGACAATGTAGTCGGCAAGAGTATCGTACGTGCAAGGGATGTTGTTGTCCTTGAGGTAGTCGAGTGCGGTTTTTCCGAGTACGACTGCGTGCGCCGAGGCGACTTTTGCCAGTACGAAGAGCATGGCGGCGGCCTTGCCAACGATCTTGTCCGCGACGGCGTATCCAGCAACGTCAATGCCTTGGTCGATGATGTCAAGCATCGGCGAAATGCCTGGCTTTGATGACGCGATCGTGCTGTCGCCCTTGCAGAGTACGCATGTATGGGCGTTGTTGCTTTTGAGGATTTCCCTTGCCTTGTGCAAGTCGTTCATGATTGTGATAAGTATCCGCAGAAGGCTTCTCGAACCTTCTGCGGATTTAAGGATTAGTAGTTTTCCGCTTCGATTTCGAAGAAGGCCTGCGGGTGGTTGCATGCCGGGCAGATCTTGGGCGCTTTGGCGCCGTAGTGGATATGCCCGCAGTTCCTGCATTCCCACTTAAGCTTTTCCGTCCTTGCCCAGACTTCGCCCGTCTTGATGTTTTCGATGAGTTTTCTGTATCTTTCCTCGTGTCGTTTTTCGATTGCGGCGATTCTTTCGAAGCTTTTGGCGAGTGCGTCATAGCCTTCCGCCTTGGCTTCTTCTGCGAATTGCTTGTACATCACAGTCCATTCCTCATGTTCGCCTGCCGCTGCGTCTGCGAGGTTTTCGAGGGTTGTCCCGATTCCGTGCAGTTCTTCGAACCAGAGTTTGGCGTGTTCTTTTTCGTTGTTTGCAGTTGCTTCGAAGATGGCGGCTATTTGTTCAAAGCCTTCCTTTCTCGCCTTGGATGCATAGTAGTTGTACTTGGTTCGTGCCTGTGCTTCGCCTGCGAAGGCATAAGCCAGGTTTTTCGCGGTTTTTGATTTTGGATCGACTGCCATGGTAATCTCCAATGTTATGGTTTGCATTCTCCGGATGTTTTTCCGGAACTTATCGCCTGAACTCAATGTGATGTGATTCCAGTACCTGATTTGTGCTTGAGACGAAGGAAATCGTGGCATCCTTCTCGCTGATCGTCAGTGCCGTGCCGATGAAGTCCTCGGGCTTAGGACCTGGTTTCGCGCCGGCGACGACAGGGCAGGGCTGTCCCAGGTGGTCTCGTTCATCGGCAGGATAGGTGATGTACAACTGGTGAACATGCCCAGCCAGGAACAGGTCTGGCTTGACATGGTCCTTGAGGAGTTTGCACCAATTCCTGTACGTATCCTGCTCGATGTCAAATGGTGCGCGGAAGACTTGCGAGAACGGGATGTGGCAGATGACCAGTCGTGCCTGTACCTGGGGTGCGGCGTATTCGCTATTGGCGTTTTTGATGACCTGCTTGATGAATTCCGTTTCCCGCATCCTGAATGCGTGGCAGGCGATCGTGTTCCCGTATTCGATGGAATGATCGTCCTTGTCTTCGCCACAGTCAAGGACCATTCCCCAGAATGGACCGAGCTTGAATGTGAAGAAGGTGTTTCCATTATCTGTCGGCGTATGTTCGGTAAGTTTTTCCGCGTAGATTCCCCTCATGTCGTGGTTGCCTCTTGAGAATACGACTGGAATACTGCCTTTGGTGATCTTGCCTGCGATTTGGTGTATCGTTGCGAAGTTTTCGATTCTTCCGCCATCTTCCGGGATATCGCCGTTAAGCACGAGCAGGTCGAGTTCGTTATGCGGGAAGAATTTCGCTGCGTTCACGGGTGCGTCGATCCTGTTGTGTGCATCGACGACCATGTAGATATTTGCGGGGAGCTTGGTGAGCGGCCTGAAATCGATTTCAAGAGCTTTGACATCAGAAGTTTCAGAGTAGTATGGTTTTCTGTTGATGACTTCCCTGTAGCAAATCGTGTATTTCCTTGCCTTGTCCAGTTCATCTGCGGGGATGGTCATGATGTGCGTTGGCGAGTTCGATCTTAGGATTCCGCAGGAGTCGTCGAAGTAGTCGGTTCCATTGACGTTGCACCACATGAGCGTTTCCGCTTTTACGGGTACGATAATCTGGTATTTGTCAGCGACCGCGTAGGCGACTGGATAGGTTGTGAAGATGGATTCAGGTAGCATGATCTAACCTAGGTGTAAAGAGGAAGTTTGAAGTAGGCACATGAAAATGAATATATCTTGGAGCGGGGTGATTTCAAGATGTTTTGAGGTTTGCATGCGTTTCCGGTATTGCGATTGCATATACCTCGAGGCCAACGGGCAATTTTTCAATTCTTGCTGATTGCCAATCGTTAAAGAGATATCCAATGGAGTGTAAATTGGCATGCTTGATATGGTAATTGCGTGGAAATCAAGTATGTTATTATTTGTTCATGTGATATCAAGCAATATTGATTCTGGAGTGCGATCTGATGTTGTTTAGTGTGAAAACTTATGGTCGTGCCGGATTGCTGGGCAATCCGTCCGACGGTTACCATGGAAAGACAATAGCGTTGTCATTGATCGATTTCCCTGTCACGGTTACGATGTTTGAGACCCCCGAGATTCGAATCGAGCACAATCGCGAGGACGACAGCGAATTTTTAGGGCTGAGCGAATTGGTTCGCGAGATTGAGCGGTTCGGATACTATGGCGGTGTCCGGTTGGTGAAGGCAACCATAAGGCAATTCTACAAGTACTGCGTGAAACACGATATCGAATTGCCCCGGAGGAACTTCACGCTCAGGTATGCCACGAAAGTCCCGCAGCTGGTCGGAATGGGGGGATCCAGCGCAATCTGCACGGCTACCTTCAAGGCATTGGTCAAATTCTATGAAGTCGCGGACAAGATTCCCTTTGAACTATGGCCTACGCTCTGCTGGAAGGCGGAACAAGACCTGGGAATCCAATGCGGCATGCAAGACCGGGTGATCCAAATCTACGATGGCTTGATGTACATGGACTTTTCGGAAGATTACTTTACAAAGCATGGCCACGGAAAGTACGAACGGCTGCCTGTGGATCGACTCCCTTTGCTGTATATCGCCTATGCGCCCGACAGGGCGGAATTCTCAGGAATCTACCACCACAAGCTTCGGATGCTGTATGAGGAAAAGAAACATGACCTGGTGGAAGCAATGAGCGAATTCGCGGAGTATGCGCGCTTGGGACGAGAAGCCATCCTCAATGAAGACCACGAAAAACTGTACGAACTGATCAATGCGAATTTCGACTTGCGGAGCCGGGTGTTGCGCGTTGCCGAGGAAAATGCGCAGATGGTTTATACGGCACGGAAGACGGGTGCGTCAGCTAAATTTGCGGGCAGTGGTGGCGCTATCATCGGGACGTACGAGGACGATAATATGTTCAAGCGCCTGTGTGTAGAGCTTGAGAGGATTGGCTGTGTTGTGTTGAAGACTCGGATAGCGAATCCTGAGAGACTTTGAGAATGACATCGAAATTGGCTTGTGATTTTGGGCAACAAGGAAAGGGTGCGAGATGACTGAATTGGAGAGTCTGGCGCCCGGAACACTATTGAACGGGTACCGGGTCGAACATGAGCTTGGTCGCGGTGCGATGGCTGTGGTGTATTTGGCGACCCAATTGGACTTGATGCGTCCGGTCGCGCTGAAGGTCTTGTCTGCCGAGCAAGCCCAAGACGGCGACTTCGTGTCCAGGTTTCTCAACGAGGCGCGAAGTGCAGCGGCATTGTCTCATCCCAACATCATCCAGGCGATTGATGCGGGGGTGACGCCAGAGGGAATCTACTACTTCTGCATGGAATATGTCGAAGGCGAGACGCTTCTGGACATGATTCACCGTGAAGGGGCGCTTCCGCCGGCAAAACTCCTCCCCTGGGCACAGGAAATCGCAGGTGCTTTGAGGTACGGATACCGATACCAGAAGTTTACCCATGGTGACATCAAGCCCGAAAATATCATGGTTGACAAGCACGGCACGGCAAAGCTTGCCGATTTTGGCTTGTCGCGAGTAGAAGGCCACGACTTTACCGGGAAGGATTTGATGCTGACTCCGTTGTATGCGGCACCGGAACTGATTCGTGGCGAGCGCGTGCCGGGGGATTGTCGCGCAGACATTTATGCTTTTGGCGCGACCTTGTACCATGGTTTGGCAGGCACGCCTCCCTTTCCTGGCGAAGTTGCCCAGGAGGTGCTGAATCGGCATTTGAACGAGGAAATGGAGCCGTTGAATGTTCGCAATCCATCTGTTCCGAAAGCATATTCGGACTTTATCGGTCATCTGTTGAGCAAGGACGTGACAGAGCGGATCCAAGGCTGGGATGCAGTGATAGCAGGCTTGAGCAGGCTTGAGGAGCGTTCCACCAAGGAGGGAAAGGCGCGAGCCAAAGGCGGGGGAATCAAGCTGAAGGGGGGGGCGGCGTCTCGAGCTTCTGCGACGAAGGACTTTTCGCGTTCTGGTCGAGGCGGGTTGTCTCCAATCACGTGGATGGTGATTGTGCTGGTCCTTGTTTGCGCATTGGCCGTTTTCTTGGGTTTTGCGCTTGGGAAGAAAGTCATGCAGTCAGCGGCTTCAGCCACCAACGATGGAACGCAGGGTGTCGTAATAAAGGTTGTTGAGGAGGAAGAACCGAAAAAAACGCCTGCTTCGACGACGGATCCAAAGGCGACATCGGAGAAAACCGCTGAAAAAATTCCCGCCTCGGAAAAGCCGGTGGAGAGGCCCCAGGAGTTGGATGTTGGCGAAGACAAGGTCAAGGGCGAACCTGCGAAGTCTCAGGTGGAGGAGAAAGTCACCGAGGATGTGCCGGCGGAGGAATCCGTGTTGGGTTTTGCGCTGGGCGATGGCGAGCGTGAGGAGATTTTGTGGATTGAAGCCGCTCTTGCGTGGTATGAGCTTTGCAATCGTCAAGACGGCGTCATGTTCGTTTCGAAATGGTTGTCCGAGCACGGCGAATCACAGGGCGGCGGACGCCAGTTCATGGAGTTTGTCCAAAGTGAACTGCTTCCACAATATGCCCAATTGATTCCCGGACTTGTGTCAAGGAAGGCCAAGTTGATCGAATCCGGTGAAATTCAGGGGCGCGATGGAAAGTCATACTTGATTCATGACATGTCCGACAAGGGCGTCGTGCTAGACATGCTTGAGAAGCAGAATCGTATTCGTCGTCCGATGATGGGTTGGAATAATTTGGTTCGTCTTGGGATCTTCGATGCCATGTGCCAGCGTGGGTACGCCAAGGAGGATTTTGCGTCTTCTCGTCCGTACTTGGCTTATGCGGCATTGATTGCATCGCCGGAATTCTACCAGAAGGCTTTAGGCGAGGCGGGTTATTCGTCTGCTTCGGGCGCTTCTAGCGGCTGGGGGAATGTGCATCGCATGAAAACGATGTTGCCATCCCAAGGTGCGTATCGTCGTGAATCCGAAGCATTTCGATCTTACGAGCGCTTGGTCAAGTCATTGGAAGCTGGTTCGGTTCAGGACAGTTATCGTGAATTGGTTCAGTTGCAGGGCGTTCGTGACAGCGGCCTTGTCAAGGTTTTGCAGAATGAGCTTGTACGCTTGAATGGGGAGTTGAATCCAAAGTCGATAGCGGGCTTAGCAAAGTCATTGCTTGATGAAGCCGAAAGCAAGTTGGGCAGCGACAATGCGGCTGCCTTGCGGAAGTTGATGTTGGCTGTCAATCGTTACGGCTTGAGCAAGCGGTATCCCGAACGGGAAAGCGAGAGGTTGCTGAAGGAGTGCCTGGACAATCTTGCCCGCGAGGTTGGCGAACGCAATACTTGGGCGATGACTGTTATCGGACTAGGGCCGAACCTGAACAACTCTGTACAACCATTGCATGAAGGCTATGCAAGGATGCGGCTGTTTTTGCCGAAGAAACGCGACATGTATGGCGGACGGTTGATCTTCGAGGACGCATTGGAAACCGCAAACCGTCTGGCATTTGGAGATTGGGCATACGCCTGGCAGAACAAGGACGAATTGCTGAAGGTCAATTTGCAGTCAGGCCAACACATTAGCATCTTTCCGTACGGCGGATTGCCGCTGTACATATCGCTCAGGTACGCAAGTTGCCTGTTGGAAGTTCGCTTCACGGGGGAATTCGAGGAGAGTGACAAGATGATGCAAGAACTCTGCGCGACGATCCGCGAGAGTTTGTCAAAGATGAACTTCGACAACCCAGGCGAGTGGAAGCGTGCCTACAACGACCGGGTTGTGTTGGCTTATACGTATTGGTTGCTGACGCGCAGGGCGCCCTCGGTGCCGGTTCCGGAATACTGGAAGGCAGGGAAGTCCGAAGTTGTCTTGGGCAATGGTTTCAACCAGCGCAGGCTATTGTACTTGAACAGCGCCTGCCAATTGGAGCGTGGCGATGTTGCTGGTTTGTTGAGGCAGTATGGCGAGCTTGAGCCGTCTGAATTGGAGCGCTTGTATTCGATGAACGTGCGTTTTGCCGAGGAGTTCCAGGGGTTGCTTAAGAGCGCTCAGCCCGGCGAGGAGCCGATGTTCCCGAAGCAGATCGATCAACAGTTGATTGTTGACCAGTTGCGTTTGGCTTTGGCGTGCGTAGGCGAGCGTGACTTGGGGAACGAGTTTGACGGGAGATTCCGTCAATTGGTTGAGCCTCGGGGGCATTGGTTTCCGCAATTGGGTGGCGATGTGATCTATTGCTGGCTATTGCGCCGCGTTGGCAATGAGTTGTCCAAGGGGAATTTAGCGGGGGCGTCCTCGTTGGTTGACTGGGCATTGGATTTGGATTTCGCGTGCATGTTCCCGTATTATGCCAGGCTGAACTACATCAAGTCCGGTTTGTTGATGCTGGACGGGAAGGGCGGAGACGTAGCTGATATTTCGATTTTGGTTTCGGCCTCCAGCTGTAGTTCCGAGGCTGAACGCCAACTGTTGCCCATAGTCCTGGGCGAATCAAAGCAAACCCTTGGAAGCCTGAAACTATCTCAGGCGCACGAATTGCGTTTTTGGCATTCGTGGCTTCGAGCATGCCTGACCGGCAATGGACTTGATCAGGTTTCGAAGAATCATGCCAAGGCGCTTCCGTTTTCCGAGCGCACGTTCCTGAAAGGCAGCGTGGATTTCGAGGCTTCAAAGAAAAGCCGGGAGTAGCCATCAGGCAAGATAGAAAATTAACACATATTGGATGGAGGAATCATGAGGTTCTTATTGACCGGTCTTTCGTTGTTGTCGCTGGCGGTTTTGGGTCGGCAATCCTGGGAAAAGTACAAGGGCGAGGCAGTCAAGGATTCCGCCCTCATTCGATTCTATGCCTTCGAAGGATTGACTGCGGAGACACGGCAAATTCCGTCCTTGGGCACGGAAAAGCATCCGTTGCTGCTAGACGAAGGCGTTATGCCCGAGGTGGTTCCAGGACGTTTTCCCGGCAAAACCGCCATCCGCTTGGACGAGCATAGCCTGAAGGCAAAACGATTCGAATTGGATGACCAGGTCTTCACGGCGCAAATGTGGATTAAGATCAACGGAGTTGGAACGCATCGTGGCAATGGAGGGGCGACGAATGGGACGCTGATGGCAATTGGCGTTGGATATTGGGATGGATTGCGGATTACCACAAGCCTCCCAAGCATCGTGCCGAATTTGGAGTTGGGACGTCCGAGAGGCATCAACTCCTTCGGAGTTTCAGCTCGTGCCGCTTTGATGCAAGGGCATTGGCAGCATGTCGCCGTGTCTTGGGATGGAAAGAAGCTTAGATGCTATATCAATGGCAAGCTGACAGGGCAAGCCGATTACGACACGGCATATACGGATCCGGGGGATGCCAAGTTCGTGATTGGATTTAACGGTCATGGAGTCGGTTCCACGAATTTCGACGTTGACCAGGTTGTGGTTCACAAGCGTTGTCTTTCGGCAGGCGAAATTGCGATTTGGACACTTGGCGAATTGGATTGTTCGCCGGAGCTGGTGAAGTCATTGGATGTCATCCAGGAAGACGGGTTGAGGAAGGAGGCAGAGGCCGCAGAGGCGAAAATCTCTGCCTTGATGGATGATCGCAATGTATCAGCAACGCTAAAAACCTGGCTTGTCTGCCAATTTGCCTCGGCCTCCAAGTTGTTGGAACGACTTGATCCGACGAGCCTCGCCGCAAACGAAACCCCGGATTTCCTGATGAATCTGGCGTTGGGTAACATTCTAGCCAGGTTGCGCTATGACAAGAACTTGCGCTTGTCGCGGGAAATCCTTGAAGCTTTGTTGCGGCAAAACCTGAGTTCTGAAGATCGTTGTCTGGTTCAGGCACGGTTGATGGTCTTTGATTTCCAGGATGGAAACAAGGATCGTGCCCAAGTTCGCCTAGATGAAATACTTGGCACGAAGGAAATTTCCCAGGAAACCCACTATGAACTGGCGAATGTCTTGCGTGGTGAAAAGTTGTACAGAGAGGCTCGATCGATCTACGCTAAGATTTTGAATGATCCTGATTCGCCTCGTCAGTTGCGTGGATTGGCAAGTTTGGCGTCTGCCCAGACCTATTTGCTGAGTGGTGATTATGAGTCTGCCCGGCGTGGATTTGAGTCGGTTGACGGATTGGGTGAAGCGATCCTTCCGCATCATCGTCTTGAGGCTCGTGAATGCGCCGCCGAATCGGTTCGATTGTCCCAGGGGAAGCCGGCTCGTGATCCCGAGGCGAATCGCTGGCGTCCAGCTGTGCCCGTCATTCCGGCGTTGTCGGTGCATGTATCGCCCAAGGGGGACGATGCGACGGGTGTAGGCAGCAAGGAAAAGCCGTTGCGTACGATTCAGGCAGGCTTGGACAAGGTTCGCCAGTTGCGGAAGGATTCTCCGAATCAAGTTTCCGCCTTGGTTCTTGGTGGCGGAACGTACTTTATGGAGAACACCATCGTCTTGGACAAGGAGGATGGAGGCACGGAAAACGCTCCGTTTTCGATTATGGCCGCCCCGGGCGAAAAGCCCGTGCTCTGTGGCGGCTTTGTGCTTAAGGGGTTTGACAAGGTGACTGACGCGAAGGTTCTGGAGCGTGTTTCGCAAGAAGCGGCGTCGAAACTGGTCGTTTGCGATTTGGCTAGTGCCCCTATCGAACTCAAGCCAGAGGAACTTCCTCGTGCCGAACTATTCAGCCAACATGTCCCGTTGGAACCGGCACGTTGGCCCAATTCCGGTTTTGTGATGACCGGGCAGCCGTTCAGGGACGAGGATGGCAAGACCACGTCCTTCATGCATCAGGAGGATCAGCTCGAAAAATGGCAAGCCTCGAGCGATATCTGGCTCAATGGATACTGGACGTTCCTTTGGGCGTCGGATACCGTCAAGGTCAAAGGAGTGGACTTGGAGTCAAAGACGATCTTTTTGGGCTGGCAGCCCATGTACGGAGTGACCCAAGACCGCCCGTATTTTGCGTTCAATTTCCTGGAAGCGATCGACCGGCCCGGGGAGTGGTTCCTGGATCGCATCGAACGAAAACTCTATCTCTATCCTGAAGCTGGGACCGACTTGTCTCGCCTTGAATTGTCCGCCCTCAAGAAGCCATTCTTCGTGCTAAACGATGTCAATTGGGTGACGATCCACGGTTTGGTCTTCGACCTGAGCCAGGCAACCGCCATGGAAATCAACCGGGGAAACCAAGTCAGAATCTCCGGAAATACGTTCTCGCGGCTGGCAAGGCTGGCGCTCAAGGCAGATGACATGACCAATTCCACGTTCTACGGCAACGATTTCCACACCTTGGGAGCAGGGGGAATGAGAATTTTCGGCGGAAACAGGAAGACGCTTGAAGCTGGAAACAACAATATCGAAAACAACTGGGTTCGGGATTTTTCAAGGTTGGACAGAACCTATACCCCCGCAATCCTCCTCGGCGGATGCGGAAACAGGCTCGCACACAACTTGTTCCACGATTCGCCGCACCATGCGATCAGACTCGAAGGAAACGACCATATCGTCGAGTACAACGATGTCCATTCCGTCGTCTATGAAGCTGATGACCAATCGGGAATCGACATGTGGTGGAATCCTTCCTACCAGGGAAACGTGATGAGGTACAACTTCTGGCATCATATCGGGTCGGGGCATACAATCGCCGGACAATCGGGAATCAGGCTTGACGACGCCATCTGCCATGTGCTGATGTACTCCAATATCTTCTTCTGCGCGGCTGACGGACACTTCGGAGCCATCCAAATCCATGGCGGAAAAGACAATGTGGCGGACAATAACCTCTTCGTGGCTTGCCAAGCCGCACTCTCGTTCTCGACTTGGGGAGACGATCGCTGGAACAGCATCTTCACCGATAGGGAAGACCTGAAGCATCGGCTCTACAAGGAAGTCAATATCGATCAACCTCCCTATTCGACAAAGTATCCCTGGCTCAAAGACCTGAAACTGAACAATGGGCGAAACTTCGCCTGGCGAAATCTCCTGATCCGATGCAATGAAGTCGCCTTGAGACGAGGCAAGATGCATGAATTCCTCGACACGATCGATTCCAAGGATGCGAAGGCTTTTCTTGTTGGAGACACCCTTGAATCGATGGATCAAGCTTTCAGCCAGCAGCACTGGAAGCAATTCACTCAAATCTCGGCACTTCGTCCCATTCCCTTCGAGGAAATCGGATTGTATGAGGACCCCAATCGGGCATCAAAACCCACTGTCGCAGAAATGCGTGCCATTACCCCGAACTACAAGGGGACGCGCAAATAATCGCCTCGCCAAAAACAGTGATGGGACTGGGGGACTATGGTACATCGGCATTGGGTTTTGCGGTCTGAAAGTGCGCAAAAAAAGCAGCCTTTCGAGTGGGATTCGGAAGGCTGCCGTGATGTTAGAGTGATCTCAGTTCGTTATGCGGCGGTTGCCTTTGCCGCAGCAAGTTCTTTCTTCTTTTTTACGATCAAGTAGATCGAGCCTGCAGCGACAGCAAGCAAGAGTATGCCGAGCACAGGCCTGTATACGATCCAGGCGATTGCAATGGTCACTAGAGTACATGGGGTGGCAATCAAGAATGCCAAGAGACCGGTACCTATGCCGATGATGTTGCCGATGAATGGGACAATGTCGCCCAGGACTGACAAGGGTCTGAAGACCATCGAGAGTCCGATGAGCATGCAGAGGAAACCAACGACTCTCAAGAACCAGGTCAAGGTTCTGTTGGAAGCTTGGGCAGCTGCAAACATGGCGTCGGCAGTATGGATGCCATCCTTGAGTTCGAGGATTTTGTTTCCGTTTGATGCGACGTAAGCTGCGAATGTGTTGCCCTTTTGGACTGCGATCAGGCTGATGTCATGTGGTTTCACGATGGAGAATTTGTATCGTGTAGCACCGATGACGTCTGCGGGCGTGGGTGCAGGTGCAGTCGCCGCTGGAGTAGCTGCTTCCGCTGTGGCTTGGCTTGGCTCTGCTGGGGGCGCTGTGGGGGCGGGCGTGGCGTTTGCTGCTGCGGGTGTGACGATGACGTAATCGCCATCGATACGTGCGTTGGGTCCGAGTTGTTCGGGGAGTTTGAATCCTTCGGGGAAATTGTAGGTTTTCCTGTCGCCGATTTTGTTGATGATCTCAGTGGTTAGCGTGAATGCGCCGAGGTTCACATTTTCCGCCTGCTTGACTTGATCCTTGAGGAGAGTTCCTGTGTTACGATAGGAATCTCTTGCGGCAGGATCCTTGAATTCACTTGAGTCAACGGGTTCGGAGACCCATTTTTTCGAGTAGGAATAGGTTGTGATGCGTTCGACTCCACCGCCAAGTTTCTTGACTTCCTTGGTTTCGGAATCCTCGGTCCACTGATAGATTTCCCCGTCTCTGGAGAGCCTGATTGCTACTTCGGAGATGCCGAAAGCTGGGTCGCTGAGTATGTCATTCGTTTCAGCCTTGCCTGTGAGGTGAACAAGTTTGCTTTCGTTTTCAGGTAGAACCTGATCTGCTTGGATTGAGATCGTTGCGCCTTGCCCTTCCTTCAAAGCCCTGGAGCGCCTGACAGCGCGACCCTCGTTTAGCCAAAGGACAGGAAAGCCAATGACGAAGATGATGATGCCAATGAAAACGCCCTTGATTGCACCGCCAAGGCGGGAAAACCAAGATTCGCTCGAACGTTCAGTGTACTGTGACATGCTTGATGCTCCTTGATGAATGCCAAAAAATGTGTTGATTACGCTTAAACTTTACAAGTCAAAAACACTCAGGATTTTTTAGGGATTGGGCATTCCCGAACAAATGCTCTGGCTATTCCTTGAAAGGTTGCGTCACGAAGAATCTGTCTCCGCTTCAACGAAACTACAGAAATTTATTTTTTGTCATTTGCAAGCTCTTCCTGCTTATTTTATCCTGAATCCGTGAAGTAATATCCAGAAAAAGGTCAAAAATAATTGACAACCCGTTGATTTGCAGTACATTACGATATCATCCCAAAGTCGTAGTTTCACTCGCCAACGAGGTTGTCAACAATGAAATTTATGCAGGGTTCCGAAGAAATCAACTCGAATGGCGGTTTTTCCCTTGTAAAAAAGCAGCTGGACGGAAACAAACGCATGAAGGACTGGGACGCCAAACTGCCCGCGGCGCCAAATTCCCTCTATCCGACGTCCGCAATTGTCCGCAGCGGCATTGGCCTCATGGCCGCCGGCGACAGCGGCTACGCCGACATTGAAAAGTTCCGTTCCGACTTTCTCTTCCGCAGGCTCG
>Ga0123334_1000643_pt1 | contig 47400 bp, 52 predicted proteins | sample BiotimSIPDNA_FD_89706 | JGI IMG/M metagenome (GOLD analysis project Ga0123334, IMG submission 89706) | Anaerobic biogas reactor microbial communites from Washington, USA - Biogas_R1 time_0 SIP DNA | ecosystem: Engineered > Bioreactor > Anaerobic > Unclassified | place: Washington, USA...
AACTGAATTGAGGGGAGTATCATGGCAAGACTGAATATAGTGGCGGATGCTATGAGCACACTGAAGAATGCCTCCGATACCGGCCGGTCAGTATGTATTGTACAGCCAGCCGGGAGACTTATTGGTGAGCTCCTCCGCATAATGAAAGAAGCCGGTTATATCAGAGAATATACCCGGATTGAGGACGGTCGGGGTGGCCAATACAAAGTGGTCATGTCCGGATTGATCAATAAATGTGGTTGTATATCTCCCCGGTATTCTGTATCTCTTAGTGAGATGGAATATTGGGAACAACTGTATCTTCCGTCCAAAAGTATTGGATTGCTCATGATTTCGACTTCAAAAGGAGTCATGGGTCATCATGATGCCCGCCGTAATGGAGTTGGCGGTGAACTACTCGGATACGTGTACTGAGGAAAACAATGATTGTTGAGAGAACTGTATCCATACCCGCAGGGGTCACTGTTGCACTGGACGGAACTGTCCTGAAAGTGAAAGGACCAAAAGGTGACCTCATGCGGGATATGTGGTATCCGGGAATTGGTATCACCGTTGAGGCTGAGGATGTCCGGTTCACTACTGAGTCACAAAAAAAGGCAGTAACTTCCATGGTTGGAACTCTTGCAAGTCACTGCACTAACATGTGTGCGGGAGTAAGCAGAGGATATGTATATACAATGAAAATTGTCTACAGCCACTTTCCAATCCAGATAAAAGTCCAGGGAGATCGCCTTGAAATTGTGAATTTCCTGGGTGAGAAACATCCTCGATATGCACGAATACTTCCAGGAACAACGGTAAAAGTTGGAAATGATGAAGTTACGGTAACTGGAATAGACAAGGAAATTGTAGGTTCCACTGCAGCAAACATCGAACGTGCCACCCGTATCCGGGATCGTGACCCCCGGGTCTTTCAGGATGGCATATACATCATTTCACGGAGTGAGCAGTAATGGCAGATGAAATCCGCCGGCTTCTTAAAGTCAGAAAATCGAAAGAGGCTCGCTTTAAACGTGAAGGTGTTGACAAGAAGAAAACAATTCGCGATTCATGGAGACGGCCCCGTGGTCTGCACAGCAAACAGCGAAAGCAGCGGAAGGCAAAAGGCCCACATCCAACCCCCGGGTATGGAAGTCCGCTTGCAGTAAGAGGTATGCACCCGTGTGGTCTCAAAGAAGTCCGTGTGTTTAACCTCAATGATCTGGAAGGAGTAGATCCTGCAGTTCAGGCAATCAGAATTGCAGCCACCGTCGGCCGTAAGAAACGCGAACTGGTACAGAATAAAGCTGCTGAAATGAAGATCCGGATTCTGAACTACAAGGATGCAAGTCATCCAAATTCAAAGAAGGTATCTGGTGAGGAAGCAGCACAGGAAATAGAGAGTTCCGGGGAGGAAGAATAAATGAGTCAGATTTCTGGTCAGAGACGCCTCGCTGCCGCTGTTCTTGAGTGTGGAGTGAACCGTGTATGGTTCAATCCTGAGAAACTGAGTGAAATTCAGCAGGCAATCTCACGAGAAGATATCAGAAACCTGATCCAGGAGGGCGTAATTGCAGCCCACCAGAAGCGGGGAAATTCCCGTGGCAGAGCCCGTGCCAAAATGGCTAAACGTAGTTATGGTCATTGTAAGGGGCCTGGTCGCAGGAAGGGAGCCGCTGGATCACGTACAAATAGTAAAGATCGCTGGATTCAGCGTATCCGGGCACAACGTCGTGTGCTCCGTGAACTCCGCGAATCCGGGGAGATTGAAAGGTCAATGTACCGGTCATTTTATCGTCGTGCAGCTGGAGGGCAGTTCAGGACGGTATCCCACATGAAAGCACAGATTGAAATTGGGAGGAACCAATAATGGCAACCGGCCCACGATACTTTGTTTCATTCCGTCGCCGCCGTGAGGGAAAAACAAATTATCATGCCCGAATGCGGCTGGTTGTAGCTACCCGGCCAAGGATGGTAGTCCGAAAGACAAACCGTCATATTATCTGCCAGATTGTTACTGCTCACATGGAAGGGGATAAAACTCATGTTGCAGTTAATTCATCAGAACTTCGTAAATTCGGATATGAGGGTTCACTAAACAACACTCCGGCAGCATACCTGACCGGAATACTTCTTGGAGTCCGGGCAATAAATGCAGGCCAGGAAGGAGCAGTACTTGATATTGGCCTTAACCGTGCCACTCGGGGTGCCCGGGTATTTGCTGCCCTGAAAGGAGCAGTTGAAGCAGGATTTGATATCCCTCACAACGAGGAGATTCTTCCGGCTGATGAACGGTGCAAAGGAGAACACATTGCGGCATATGCTCCGGACCGTGCGGGCAGCCTTCCTGCCAATGTGGCAGCGACGGTTGACGCAATAATGGGGGAGCTGAACTGATATGGCATTTGACAAGTCAGAATGGGTGCCCCTGACCGGCCTTGGACGAATGGTCCAGGCTGGAGAAATAAAGAGTATAGACGAGATACTCGCCAGTGGGAAACCCATCAAGGAACCTGAGATCGTCGATGCATTCCTTCCAGACCTCGTCGATGAGGTGCTCGACATCAATATGGTACAGCGGATGACCGATTCTGGTCGCCGGGTAAAATTCAGAGCAGTTGTAGTTGTTGGAAATCGCGATGGATACATCGGGTTCGGACAGGGAAAAGATGCTCAGGTTGGAGAAGCCATTAAAAAGGCTATCGCAAGTGCAAAAATTAACCTGATCAAGGTCCGTCGTGGCTGTGGTTCATGGGAATGCGGTTGTAGTCATCCTCACTCAATTCCAATGCTCGTGACCGGGAATGCAGGCAGTGTTAAGGTTACACTCCGTCCTGCCCCTCAGGGTATTGGTCTTGTTACCGGAGATATTGGGAAGAAAGTGCTTGAACTTGCAGGAATCCGCGATGTCTGGGCACAGACCCAGGGACAGACCCGGACCACTATCAACTATGCAAAAGCAACATTCAATGCGCTTAAAGCAACGAACATGATTCGTCTTGGAGGAATGGAGTAATGTATGCGGTCGTACAGGTCCGCGGAACGGTGAAAACCCGTCGTGAGATCAAAGACACCCTCAAGATGCTACGCCTGCATCACATTAACCATTGTGTATTGATACCGGATACTCCTGCATATATTGGGATGATTCGGAAAGTCAAGGATTTTATCGCATATGGTGAAGTGAATGCAAAAACTCTTGAAGAGCTGCTTGCCAATCGTGGGCGACTTATCGGAGATGTTCGTCTTACTGATGAGTACGTAAAAGATAACTCACAGTATAATGGGATCTCTGAGTTTGCATTGGCCCTGGCCGGAGGGCAGGCACGTCTTACTGATGTACCTGGGCTAAAGCCGGTACTCCGTCTCCACCCGCCAAGGAAAGGGTATAAGACTACGAAGAGGACTGTCCAACAGGGTGGTTCCCTGGGCTATCACGGGGAGAACATCAATGATCTCCTCTATAAAATGAGGTAATTGCAATGCCAGTGAATAAGCGTTCCAAATACCGGGGTTCCCGAACCTGTGGTGGTGGAACTCACAAAAACCGTCGTGGTGCAGGGAACCGGGGTGGCCGGGGCAGAGGAGGATCCAGAGATCATAAATTTGTGAGAGGGGTCGTCCATGCTAACTGGGTCTATGGTTGCTGTGGTTTTAAACACCACCATCAGTCTGCATTGACTGGAGATGTACTGGATATCGGTCAGATTGATCAGATCATCCCTTCCCTTCTTGAGCAGGGCATGGCTACCCGTGATGGGGAGTCTGTCGTTCTCAATGCAGCAGATATTGGTATTGCCAAGGTTCTTGGTGGTGGTCAGGTCACCTGCAAGATGAACATTACTGCAGAGGCGTTTTCCCAGTCTGCGATCGAGAAGATCGAGGCAAAGGGTGGACACGCCCTGCTCTCCTGATTTATTTCTGGGAGGTTCTGAATGGGTGAGATACTCGACCGGATGGAGCCGATTCTGGCTAAGATGCCGGCAGTGAAAGCGCCAGAAGGCCATGTTCACTTTAAGAACAAATTAGCATGGACTGCTGCAATTTTAATTGTCTATTTTATTCTCACGAACATTCCTCTATTTGGCCTTTCTGCTGAATCACAGGATATGTTTGAGTATTTCCGTGCCCTGCTTGCGGGGTCGAGTGGATCGATTGTCCACCTTGGTATCGGTCCGATTGTTACTGCTTCTATTGTTTTACAGCTCCTCAAGGGTGCTGACCTTATTCATATCGATACCTCAGAAATCCGTGGTCAAATCCAGTACATGGGTCTTCAAAAACTCATGATCTTCATCATGATCGTTGTTGAAGCACTTCCGATGATTGTCGGAGGTTTCTTAAAACCGGATCCAACTATTGCATCTGCACTATTTGGAGGAAATGCTGCTCTCCTCTCGATATTGATCTTCATACAGATCTGTATTGGCGGGGTTCTCATCTTCATGATGGATGAAGTGGTTACCAAGTGGGGGATAGGCTCAGGTGTTGGGCTGTTTATTATTGCAGGTATATCCGAAGCGATAATCAATGGTTTCATTAACTGGGCTCCGGTGAATGATGCATATCCGGTGGGTTTCTTCCCCAGACTTTTTGCAGTCGTGCTTGATGGAGCAAATTTCATTCAGTACTTTGGGACAGAATTAATTGCATTCATCACTACCATCGCAATATTCCTGCTTATCGTGTATGTTGAATCTACCCGCGTGGAGATTCCACTTGCACATACGCAGGTCAGGGGTGCCAGGGCCAGGTTTCCTGTCAAACTGATTTATGCAAGTGTGCTCCCGATGATTCTTGTCCGTGTTCTTCAGGCAAATTTCCAGATGATTGGTTTGTTCCTGAATAATATTGGAATCACAATCTTTGGAACATTTGAGGGTCAGACACCAACAAGTGGCCTGATGTGGTTCCTGGCTCCGATCAACAGTCCTTCTGACTGGATGTGGTGGATGCCAAATTACATCGGAGGTCATCTTCCATGGGAAGTCCTCATCCGCCTGGGACTGGATACCATCTTCATGGTAGTGGGTGGTGCAGTGTTTGCATTATTCTGGGTCAAAACTGCCGGTCTTGATTCAAAGGCCGTTGCAAGACAGATCCAGATGTCCGGAATGTCAATTCCGGGATATCGACGTAATCCGGCAGTACTTGAAAAAGTTCTTGACCGGTACATCCCCCGTGTTACCATTATCGGAGGAGTATTTATTGGGATAATGTCGGTAGTTGCAAACCTCTTTGGTGTGATTGGTTCAGTTTCAGGGACTGGTCTGTTACTTACCGTTTCCATTACGTACCGATTGTATGAACAGATCGCCAGTGAACAGATCATGGAAATGTATCCGTTCATGCGAACATTCTTTGGTAAAGAATAAAAGAGATTTCAATATGACCGGGAAGAAAGTCATCATTACCGGAGTGCCCGGGGTCGGTAAGACCTCGGTCATTACCGAGTCAATCAGACGGCTTGAGGAAGAAGGGGTACCATATCAGAGTATTAATTTTGGTACCTTTATGTTTGAAGTGGCACAAAAAGAAAATATGGTCCAGGATCGCGATGAAATGCGTAAACTGGATAAAAATACTCAAAAACGACTTCAGCAACTGGCTTCCCAGGCGATTGCCCGGATCGATGGAAATGTTATCATCGATACTCATGCATCAGTAAAGACACCATCCGGTTTTCTGGCCGGACTTCCTGAATGGGTTTTGAAGGAATTAAAACCCGATATTATCATCCTTGTTGAAACAGATTCAGATCAGATTTTAAAGAGAAGGTTATCTGATCCAACCCGGGTGCGTGATATCGAGGGATATCGGGATATTCAGGACCATCAGGATTTTAACCGTGCGGTTGCAGCATCTTATGCTATGTTTACCGGCTGTACTGTCAGATATATTAAAAATCCTGACTTCCTGCTTGAAAAAGCAGTTGAAGATATGGTCCAGACCCTCAGGTAATTTTAATGGCATCTTCAAAATCTGCAACAATGAGTATGATGCCCCTGATCCTTGCAATGGGGCTGTTATTTATAGCAAGTATTGAGTCAGTCAGGAATACCATCGGTACGACCCTCAATGTTGTACTGGGTCCTCTTGTGGACACTTTTTTTATTCCATTTTACATTGTTATCATCATTCTTTCTGCAATGACTGGTTTTTACTCATCTATTATCCAGAAATATACGATTGATTATAAAAAGATGAAAGAGACCCAGAACCGGATGAAAGAGTTCCAGAAAGAATACCGGGAAGCGATGCTGTCAAAAGATGAAAAACGGATTAAAAAACTTGAAACCAAGCGTGACCACATGATGAAGGACCAGATGGAGATGAGCCAGGCCCAGTTTAAACCCATGGGTTATATCATGGTGATTACACTCCCCATATTTTTCTGGCTTATATTTCGTCTAAACAATTATGATGCCATGATAAACATGCCGTTCTTTGGTATGGTTCACCTGACAGATCTGATACTAGGACCTGCTCCAGCCTGGATTATCTGGTACATGCTTTGTTCAATCACTCTCTCACAGGTTATCAGGAAGGCCCTTGACATTGGGGGCCTTTGATGCGAATCACAATAAGCGGTCTTCCAGGGAGTGGGACCACCTCACTTACCTATCATCTCGCAGAAATTCATCGTTTTGATGTCATTTCAGCTGGCGAAGTATTCAGACAGATGGCAAAGGAACGGAATATGTCTCTGGCAGAATTCGGAGCGTTTTGTGAGAATGATCCTTTTGTGGATAAGCTGATTGATGAACGGCAACGGGATATTGTCCTTTCAAATCCCCATATCATTGCAGAAGGGAGATTGTCTGGCTGGATGATTCCACAGGCCGATCTGAAGATCTGGCTGAAAGCTTCACTTGAATGCAGGGTAAAACGAATCCTTGATCGTGACCAGTTCGCTGACATGCAGGCAGCTATGTCAGCGACTGAAAACCGGGAGGCGAGTGAAGCCCTTCGTTACCACCAGTATTATGGTATTGATATCGGGTCACTGACTCCCTATCACATGGTGCTTGATACTGAAATGTGGACTGTTGAGCAATTGGGAAGTATTGTTTCTTCTGCAATTACTGCCTTAAACCGTTTGGATTAGGGCTATCTTCTATCAATCAGCCGTTTTGGTCTTCCCCGTACCTGGTGTAGTTCAAGTTCTCCAGGGCCAGTGATATGCACGAGAATTTTAAATATTCCATCATCATAGCTTCCCTGCAGTTCGGATTTTTCTTTCAGGATTGTGCCGGAAATACTATCTGTGATATCATGGACACTGCAGGCATCCTTATCTTCCGCCTCAACTGATATTCGGAGTGTTATTTCATTTTCTTCATCTCCGTATACAAATGCCTCGTACTCTCCGGTAAGGGAAGGAAGGTTTTCCGGCTGGAATACTGCACGTTCAATGTCTATCCGGTTAATCGGCACCTCGAAGATCTGGATGGTCTCTGATTCACGCCAGGGATTCTGGATTCTCATGTGGGTGCGTCCACAAGGACACCGGTTTCTACTGATGACCTTTGTTGTGTCATCTGTATCATAATTAATAAGTAACGATCCACATTTTTCTCCAGGTTTTAACAGGGTTGTCAGGACAATATGCCCCTCTTCACCGTCAGGTAAAAACTTCTGGTGCCTGGGATCATGTATGTCAAGATGAACAATGTCTTCCGGGACGTGAAGTCCTGATACTGCCTTGCATTCTCCGCACATGGTCCCTTCTGTGCTTCCATAGCTGTTGTAGACCTCACAATCATAGAGTTCCTGGACGTATTTTCTGGATTCATCTGCAAAACTCTCTCCCCCAATAATCAGGCGTTCCAGGCTTGATGATCTCGGATCAATCCCTTCTGCTTTCATTCTCCGCGCCAGACGTATGAATTTGAAAACACTCCCCACAATTCCGGTGGGCCTATATGACTGGATCAGTCGTATAGGAAAGGTGCACTTACCAGTTGGAATAACACTCATTCCAACATCACGAGCTGCAAGAGTCATGGTATTAGCTCCCACATTCATCCCGTAACTGGCACAGATGATCATGCGGTCCCCCGGCCCAAATCCTTGTGAAACAAAAATCCGTGCATATTTTTCTGCATATCGTTTCCAGTCATCCCAGGAAAGGAAAAAACTCTTTGGAGTCCCGCTTGTTCCGCTGGTTTCATGTATCGTATAGATTTTCTTCCAGTCCATACTTTTCATCATAAAATCAGGTGATACTGGTGGTTGGTTTTCCCTGATTACCTGGCCGTTTATTACTGGCAATTCAAGCAGGTCTTCATGACTGGTGATATCATCCGGAGAAAAATTATGTTCCCTGAAGAATTTTTTATAAAATGGAGAATTTTCTGCAGCATAATGGACTGTGTATCTAATACGCTCATCAATTAAAGCCTCCAGATCCTGATAATTCATCATTTCAATTTCTGGTCTGAGATATCCTGATGCGTGCATTTTTGAATCATAGGTGCAAGAAATGTTTATACATTTCTTCTGTTCTCAGGTGGTCTGATGAAACATATAGCAGGTGAAAATTCCAATCATTGGAGGATTTTTGTACTGATCCTCATAATTCTGCTATATCTGGTTAGTCCTGCATTAGGGGCGGATAACGTTTATAATTCAGATCCAACTGCAGGTGTTGGCTATTACATGGGGAATTATGTATCTGACACTATTCCGCATGTTTTGGAAGCCGGATCCGTCTATCCAGTGACAATTACGTACCGAAACAATGGCATGGTTTCATGGGAATGGGGTGTTGAAAAATTCGGACTCATGTACCAGGGCCTGCAATCCTCAATTGAAGTTGTTCCTGTCTTTTCTCAGATTCCTTCAGGAATAAAGGTAGAAACACAGAATGAATACCAATTCCCCTTTACTCTCACTCCTCCTGATAAACCAGGTGAATATGAACTGAGTTTTTCCATGTCTACCCGTAAGGGAGAGAACAGGTACACTCCGTTTCCAAATAGTTACACCAAAAAAATTACCATTATTCCCAAAGAGGGTGTTTCTTCAGGTTCAGTTGGTTCAATAATTATCGATTCAGATCCATCAGATGCCACTGTTTTGATGGGAAGTGAAGAAAAGGGTAAAACGCCCCTGATACTACCTGACCTGAATCCTGCAAAATACATTATAACGATTAATCACCCTGGTTTTCCGTCACAATGGACTGAAGTTCAGGTACAGCAGGGGTCTGTCAGCAGGGTGTTCGTTGATCTCTCTCGAGATGAAAAACCATCTGTGACCATTGAACACCTGCAAAAATACACTCTGCTGGGATGGTTCCTGGACAATCTCCTCCTCATTTTAATTACTATTGTCGTTCTTTTCCTCGGATTTCAGGTTCTCATGATGAATACCAATCGTGTTCCTGAGCATCATCCAATCCGAAGGATTGCCCGCCCCTTTATTCTCGTTTCACCATCTCATGATGGAAAAGTGAAATTCCGAAGGACTAGCAAAGAGCAGGGGAAAAGTGGAAAATCTGGCGATATTATCAGTGATTCAGGACAGGGGAAAGCATCTGGAAATAATAAATCAACAGGTGCCTCTGCAGCAGGTTCTGGAAAGGGTAAAACTGCCAGAGACAAAAAATTACCGCATGAAGATGGTTCAGGCACCAAAAAAAAGATTGAAACTTTTGAAAATGAATCCACAATTGATGTGGAGGATCCTGACCAGGAAGGAAAAGAGATGGAAGGGATGTGGGGTTTTCCCCACTCTTTACGGGATCGGTATGAACCTCTGGGTGTTGCTGGGTCGGATTCCTATGCCCGTGTATACAAGGTAAGGAAAAAGGACAGTGGTGCAGTAAGGGCATTAAAGGTAGGTAATCTTAAACAGGAGGAGAGCGAAATTCTGCAAAAAGAGACTGCAGTATGGCGCTCACTTAGGCACCCCAATATCGTTCATTTATTCCGTTCAGAATTTCTTGATGATATATCATACTTGGAAAATGAATATCTCGGTGGGGTATCTTACAAAGGGATGGTCCATACGTCTCTTTCTGGACTGCCAAAACCAGTCCGGGATAAATATGCAGTCTCGTTAGTGCGGGATATCGCTGATGGACTAAAATATGCCCATGATATTGGAGTCCGACATTATCATCTCCAGACCGGGGATATTCTGCTGACTCCACAGCTCAGGGCAAAAATCTCTGGTTTTGCAAGAGGAAGAAACGAGCTTGGTTTTTCCATCAATGATTCTGATGTTCATGATGCAGACGCTGCATATATTACTCCTGAACAGAAAAATAGTGAAAAATATGGAAATCCTGGAAGAAAGACCGATATCTACCAGGTCGGTGTGATCTTTTATGAGCTGCTTACCGGCTATATGCCCTATAGCCCGGAAGCGTTTCGTGCATCCGGAAGGAATGGGACATTTGAAGAATATCCTGATGAGCTAATTCTTCCTTCAGAAATCCGGAAAAATCTGAAAAAATATGATGCTATCATCCAAAAAATGCTATCCAGAAAAAAAACCGGACGGTATTTTATGTTAAGTGAATTATTATCTGATTTGGAAAACCTTCCAGGTGAATAAAAGGATCGTTATCGGTAATAAGGGGAAAAAGACCTTCGTTTCACGGTGATAATTCCAAACCGATAGTATCGGGCATTATAAATAGGCAGAATGCGGATCAGATTCTTAACTGGTTAATCCGGATGTATTTCAGAATTATTATTGCATTAATACTACTCACTGCCATTATTCCGGCATGCTATGCACAAGAAAAGGAAATAATTCCTGGTTTTGGGCCGTCTTTTATTAGTGATACAATTCCTGATCGGATGCTTCCTGGCCATTCCTACCCGGTCATCGTAACATTTCGAAACAGCGGACTTGTCAGCTGGGAAGACGAAATGAGAAGATTCGGTCTTTTATATGAAGGGGATTTCACTAAAATAACTGCAATCCCTTCATTTGTTGAATTAACGAAGGATATGAATATTACTCCCGGGAAGATGGCTACTTTTGGCCTGACTCTGCTACCTGTGGGGATTCCCGGTACCTATGATCTTTCATTTTCTGTTGTGATGCGATCAGCTGTTGGAGATCAAAAAGTCACTGAAACATATGTCAAGCGGGTTGAAATTGTACCTACTGATGGCATTTCATCCCCAGTAAATGGCTCGGTTTTTGTTGACAGCCCTTTTCTGGATATGAAGGTTTTTCTTGATTCTTTTACGTATGGAAATACCCCTGCAATAATTGATGACTTAAAACCAGGTAGATATGAAATCCGTGTTTTGAATAATTCATTTGAGCAGATGTTTCCGGTTGATGTTGAACGGGGAGCGATGACCCGCCTGTTTGTTCGTGGTGATCAAAATCCTCCGGTTGTGGAAATCAAACGTGCAGGGCCTGTATCGGATGGTACCTTATTTGGTTATATTGAAGCAAATATTCCATTAATCCTAATAATTTTCCTTATACTTGGTGTGTGTGCATTTGTAGGTATCCATGGCCTAAGAAAACGCCGGCAAAGGGAAGAAAAATGGGATGAAGAGGATGAGAACGAACCAGAAGATCGTGAGTTGCAAAAGTTAAAAGAAGAGAAAAAACTTCTTGAGAAAGTCCATAGTAAGAAAAAACTCTTTGATGGAGTTACTTCTGCGGCTCCCGGGGGCACTGGAAGTGCTGACACTTCCAGACTGGAAGACCCTGGAAAAAACATAAAAACGGGAAAGGTTGCAATAAAAGAGAGCACTGGTGAAATAAAAGAGTCAAAAGGGCAGAAAAAAAACATTTCTCAATCGATTGAGAATATTGATGTCCGGATTGAGGATCTTAAGACAAAGCCAGGATCGGCAACTGCAAGCCTTGGAGTCTCAAATCATTCAGAAAAAGCAATTTCAGTTGAAGACCAGGAGATTGGAGCAGGCGGTTTTGGGATAGTGCCTATTGAGTTATCTGAACCACTTGATGATAATTCTGAAGTAATTCTCCCGCTTCGTATTCTGATTGAGGGTTCTGAATTTTTCAGGAGTATTAAAATCCCTTATAACCGGGGAATTGCCCTATTGGCACGGGGAGTAGCAGAGAAGGCATACGAATATTTCAGGTCTTTATTGCAGTCTGATCCTGGAAATATTGGGGCAAATATTAACCAGGCAGAAATCCTTCTCAAGTGGGGTCTTGAAGAGGAAGCAGCTGCATTACTTGAGGAGATATTAAAGTTAGATCCAACAAATGAGGACGTTCTGGATGCTTTGAACAAAATTCGTTCTGCAGCAAAGAAAAAAGAAGAAAAAAAGGATTTAGAAATTAAACCAAATGTTCCCGGGTATCCTGATGAGCTGTTGGATAGATATACGCCTATCCGTGTTCTCGGGGATGATCCCTTTGCAACGGTCATTCTTGTACGCCGGAATGATAACGGCGAATTGCGGGCGCTTAAGATACCCACGACAACAGAAAAGATCGGTTCATCTTTGTATACAGAAATATCACTGCTGTATCAACTCAAACATCCCTATGTTCTCCGTATGTTCCGGGCAGAGTTTTCCCCGGTTGTGATGCTTGAACTTGAATATGTTGCCGGGGGCTTTTACGAAGGAAAACAGCGAATATCCCTTTCTGACCTTCCTGTTCCTCTCCCTGAGGATGTCTGGCTGCCTCTCATCGAAAAAATATCTGAAGGTCTCGCATACCTGCATAAACAGGGAGTTCGTCATTATCACCTCTCTCCTAAACATATCCTCCTGGATGAGCCGATGGTTCCCAAAATATCCGGCTTGATTCGTGAATCGCTAAAGAGGGTTGGTGGGAGCGGGAGCGAGGAGTATTTCGCACGAACTCCTGAACAAATCGATCCGGTATTTTTTGGTAAGCCTGGAAAAAGAACGGATATTTTCTTACTTGGTGCAATATGGTACTGGCTTGTCACTGGCAAAATCCTCCCTCCTGAGGGTGTAAATGTTGAAACGGGCGATGATAAAATTAGTTTGTCAGTAGGAGATGACTCATTAGCCCGATATGATAATAGTTTTCATAAGCTTATTGCCCGGTATAAACGTGACAGGTACTCATCAGTAGAAAATTTTCTTGAAGAGTTAAGGAACGTAACAGAAGAACCTGATTATTTAGAAAGTGATGAAATGTGAGATAGATTGTTAGTTACCTGGATTATGAACATCCACAATCCCGAGAACCAGACCCTGGCTTTGGATGAGTAACCTGTACTACTGTCTTTGCTTTTGTGTACGGAATTACTGTTCTATTATCTGCCTCAATCAAGATGGCTGATAGGTTTAATTGATACTCCCCTGGTAGAATTGAAGGGATTGTAAATCGCAGGAAATATGTATTTTCTTCTCCAACGTGGGGAACCGGCCATTCCTTCTTGTCTGATAACAGGTTTACATTTCCAAGTCGAGCTGAGAATTGAAGGGTAGCATTTAGGTTTGAATACATCTGGGTATTGTTTACTGTTACGATTGGGGTAATAGTAATTCCTGGGCTTATTATTGTTTCATTTGGTTTCAGGGTGATTGTACTGATGGAAAAACCTGTGGTCTCTGTTTTTTCCTGAGTATTTCCTGCTACCGGGGAGGATAAACTAATGATTGCCATGATGAGTATGATAAAGATTACCTGTAACTGATATCTGTAACTATGACGCAATCGGTTCATACTATTTGGTAATACTTGTTCTGGTTTATATTCTGCCATCTGAATAATATTGTTTGGGTTAGTACTTGTTTTTTAAGTTCAATATTGCAATAAGTATGATAATGGAGGTCATCGATCTCTCTAACCCTGGAACACGTGACAAAAAATCACCGGCTCAAAAAAAACAGTTTTATGACGAGATTCCAACAGCAATTTTTATTAATGGAAAGCATGCTGCCACAGTCCTTTTAGCTCCCGGAGACCAGGAAGAATATGTAACCGGTTTTCTCATTACTGAACTCTACATATCGAATATTGATGAAATTGAATCTATCAGGGCTGAAAAAAACCGGATCAGTGTTCTGACAACGAATATTTTTACCTCTCCCGGCCCCAAAAAAACTATCCTCTCCGGGTGTAGTGGGGCGGTATCCTATGTGGATCCTGGAAAACTGCCAATGATTTCAGAATCTTATTCACTCCATGTAAATGACCTGAAATCTTGTGTGACAAATGTAAAAACTTCCATTTCTAACCCTGTTCTTTGTCCGGTCTTTGCTTTTCTCTGCACCGGCCCGGACATTATCCTTAAGCGGTTTGATATAGGAGATGATCAGGTGACTGATCGGATGATCGGAGCTGCCCTTACCGGTTCAATTGATTTTTCTCATGCTTATTGTATCTGTTCTGCCACTATTACTTCGGAAATAGTAAGAAAATGTCTGATGGTAAAAATTCCACTTCTCCTTACAACCAGACATCTGACTGGTCTTGCACAGGAAATTGGGCAAAAGAATGGGATGTGTATCGCAGGAATACACGATGAACAAGTACTAGTATATTCGCATCCAGAGCGGATAATCCGTTGATCACCTGGCAATGATCTCTTTTAATGTTGCTAAAAGGAGGTCAATGTCATCTTTTGTTGTATAAACACCAAGGCTTACTCTTACAGTCCCGTCCGGAAGATCAAGAGCATGCATCAGGGGTTGGCAGCAATGGAATCCGGACCTGACAAGAATATCATGTTCATCAAGTTGCTGGGCAACTTCATGGGGATGCATTCCTTCTACCGTAAATGATACAACTCCGATACGATTTTCAGGAAGAGGTGGCGTAAATACTGTTATTCTGTCCAGTGTTTTCAGGGTGCTTATAAGATGAGTGGTAAGGGCTGATTCATGTTCATGGATCTTTTCCATACCGATCTTCTGAAGATAATCAACCGCAATGCCAAGGGCAATTCCCCCTGATATATTGGGAGTTCCGGCTTCATACTGCTCATAGCCCTCAAGCATGGTGACATCCTTTTCTGTAACAGATTCAACCATCCCTCCTCCGAGCATCATCGGTTTCAGGATTGGATCTCTCATCCAGAGAACGCCGGTTCCAGTTGGCCCGAGCATTTTATGCCCGGAAAAACAGTAAAAGTCACACCCAATCTTTGCCACATCAACCGGAATATGGGGAGCTGCCTGTGCTCCGTCCACAAGGAGTAATGCTCCGCATTTCCTGCAAATTTCTGCAATCTCTTCCACTGGAAGGAGTGTTCCAAGAACATTTGATGCATGGGTGACTGCGACCAGTTTCACCGGAGTCTGGAGGGCATTTTTAAAAGCATCCATATCCAGCATGAAGTCCGGAGTTATGCCAATTATTTCAACGATAACTCCCTGATTTTCAAGAGCCTTCCAGGGAAGGAGGTTTGAATGATGCTCCAGAATGGTAGTGACAATCCTGTCCCCCGGACTTAAGGAAAGGCCATATGCAACCATATTGATTGCTTCGGTGGTATTTTTTGTAAAAACCGTGATACCTTCTTTTCCCCCAATGAATTTTGAAATCTTTTCATGGGCATGCCAGTATCGCTGGGTTGCAATCCGGGTAAGCCGGTGAACTCCCCTTCCGACATTGGACCTGTACTGGTGTTCGAACTCCACCTGTGCCTGGACAACCGGTTCAGGTGAACAACTGGTAGCGGCATTATCAAGGTAAATGACATCACCAAGAATCGGAAAATCATGCCGTATCTCCCTGAAAATATTCTGTTCTATCATTTCCAGCTCCCTTATTGGGATATTTTGATCAGGAACGGGTTCTTTTATCTTTTTTATTCGTGTCCCCTTTGCAAGAGTAAAGTCATCGTTTACCAAAACACCCATATTCCTGCATAACTCACGCATCTTGGGAGGGAGAGCCCGCCACCTCCAGAGCCCCCAGTCGGTGTATGCATCAGGCATCTGTTTTTTCTCTGCCCATTTATCCAGGAAATTATCCCACATGTTTGTCATCTCCGGATGGGTCTTTTTAATACCCTCGTATTCACTCTCCAGCATGGCCGGACAGAGATAGCAGCCGATTCGCTCAATTCCTCTTTCATAAAGAGGGTTTATTGGAATCTCTTTCCACCAGAGGTAGAGGAAGACTTCGAGTGCTCTCCAACTTCTGATTGGTGAGATATTGAGCTGAAGGGGATTTGCCGGGTTCTGGCTGGTTTCATCAAGACCGGCCCGGTTCCAGGATTCATACCAGCGGTTCCCCTGAATAGTAACACAAGGGCCGACATCAGCAAGGAATATCTTCAGGGGATGAAGTTTTAGTAGTTTACAACACCACCGGTTATCTTTACCCGGAGGCCCTGCTTTCTCCACCGCCTGAAAAAAATCGCCGCCTTTCCGGATAATTTCTGTTCCCTGTTCCTCAATAAACCGGATAGTCTCGGGAAATTCAAGTCCGGTATCTATAAAAAAAGATTTTGTAACTCCTGCTTTTTTTGCAAGATGTAGTATTGCAGTGCTGTCTTTTCCCCCTGAAAATGATACATTTGCCGTCGGCCGGTCATTGATATGGCTCTTGATAGTCCGGATTGCATTTCGCTCAAGGTTTTTCAGATGATACTTATTCTGTGCAATAACAGTGTCCCAGTCAGGGTCAGGATATGTCCGGGGAGTTATCTGAAGGAGTTCTTTAACCCGGATATATCCTTCTTTTACAACTCCTGTCCCATATTTTCCATTTGCGGTAATAATAACCGTACCGTCAGAGAGAGGCTCTAATAATTTGAATTTTTTCCCGCCGATCCTCCCCTTTTCGGATTTCAGGTCAACTATCCGGGTAAGATCCACCATTCCTTTCCTGATATGGGTCAAGAGAAAAGGAAGGGCTTCGGGGGCGATATCCACATTAAATTTCCTGGCAACCGGATCAAAGGTAAGCCATCCGAACCGTTCCCCGTTAATGATGACCAGTTCTGCCCGGTCATACCCCCCGGTTTTATTGAGGAGGATTACTTTTGGAAGAGGGATCTCTCCAAACTGGGATGTTATTAGTTCGTAGATGAGATCCCGGTCTGCAGAAAGAGCTGGCCGGAGGTCGTATGGCTGAAGAAGAGGAATGGTTTTTCCCTCTCCCCCACAACTACAACTCCGTGCGATGAGTGGAATATTGCAGTGTTCACACCAATAAAGAGTTTTTTTCACAGCCGGCTCGTGCATTTCACTGAATAAATAGGGGCTGCGGGGTAAAAAGGTACAGGCAGATGAAAAACCGGGGCGGTTATTTTATTTTCTGGTATTTTGCCCCAGGTATTGTTCAATCTGTTGTAAACGCAAAGTGATATCAGAAAATCCTGCTTCCTGTCTTTCAATAGTTATCTTGAGCAGATCAAGTTTTTCCAATATCTCTCTGTCAGCCTGAACAATTGGTTCCTCTTCTTTTTTTGATGAAAGAAGTTTATTTGCAATGTATCCGGCAAATGTTGCAAATATCCCAACGCCGGTTGTCATCACCAGAATTCCAATGGCTTTTCCTGTATTGGTCACCGGGTAATGATCCCCGTATCCTACGGTCGTAATTGTTACATAAACCCACCAGATGGCATCGGTTGCATTAGTAATGTTTGCATCTTCTGCTCCTCCTTCAGCCAGGAGAATGAAAAATGATCCAAATTCAATAATGAGAAATACCATCAGAACAAGGATGTAAATCGCCGTTTCAGCACGGTTTTCTGAAAGGTGTCGTTTGATATTACGTAATCCGAGATTGTGTATGATCCGGTATGCTTTAAAAATCCTGAAAAGCCTCAAAAATCTCATAACCGGAACACATGCAAGAAGATCTGCCCACCCCCAGTTCTGAATAAAATAATGCTTTTTTGACCTTGCCGTCATAATCCTGAAGATAAAATCCATTAGGAAAATTGCGGTAAGTCCGGTATTCATGATGAGAATGAGAGACTGGGTATCTTCATTCAGCCCCGGAATCCAGAGTATTCCCAGGTTAATAATGGAGATGATTGAAACAATTGCGATGAAAATTTCATATCCGGGATCTTTCATTTCGGTTGAAAAGTTAGGTTTTATCATGGAATTATTATTTTAGTTCTTTTCTTTCATATTTTTGATGAACGGTTGAAGTTGTAAAGAAATCTGAATGGTGTGTTTTTTATGTATTCTCGTGAGAAGAGATGAGGATAGTATGGAAATGCTTGGATCAATCATCAGTTCTGTTAGAGAAAGAACTCCACTCGTTCATCATATTACAAATTACGTCACGGTAAACGATTGTGCAAATATTACTCTCTGTATTGGTGGTTCTCCGGTTATGGCCCATGCCGAAGAAGAGGTTGAAGAGATGGTTTCCATGGCTGGAGCTCTCGTCCTGAATATCGGAACACTGGACACCAGGCAGATAACCCGTATGTTTCTTGCCGGAAAAGCTGCTGGAAAACAGGGTATCCCCATCATCCTGGATCCGGTCGGTGCTGGTGCCACGGGTTTTCGGACAAAAACAGCCCAGCGAATGATACAGGAACTACCTATTTCGGTTCTCAAGGGAAATGCCGGAGAAATAGGGACACTTGCCGGAATACAATCAGAGGTGAGAGGTGTTGATTCAGGGGGAGTCATGGGGGATCCGGTGGAAATTACCCGGATGCTCGCAGAGAGACTTGGCAGCACCGTTGTGATGAGCGGGGTCATCGATGTCGTCAGCGATGGGAACTGTATTATACAGTGTGAAAATGGTCATCCATATATGGGCCGGTTATCAGGAACCGGATGTATGGCAGCATCTATCATCGGGGCATGTGCTGCGGTTTCATCAGATTACTCCCGGTCATCAGCCGCCGGAATCACTGCATTTGGAATCGCCGGAGAGCGGGCTGCTGCCAAAGCTGCCGGTCCGGGTTCGTTTAAATATCACCTGTTTGATCATTTGGCGACAGTTACTGAAGATGATGTCAACCGGTATGGAAGGATCAGGAAACTGTGACCGCTGGAACACTTCCTGCCGGATATAATTTCACAATATTGATAGTATGTTGAGTTATATTTACATCCCTTCATGAAGCGTCCTGATATTCCCCTCTATACTCTCATCATCGCACTTTTTTGTGGTTTTCTCACTCCTTTTGATATTTCAGCGGTAAATATTGCCCTGCCTTCCATCGCCGATGAATATTCTCTTGATGCGGTGTCATTAAGTTGGCTCAATAGTATTTACCTGCTGGCTTCTGCAGCATTTCTGGTTCCCTTCGGGAAAATTGGAGATATTTTTGGGAGAAAGAAGGTTCTTCACATCGGAATTACTGTCTTTACTATCGCTTCCGGGCTCATGATAATATCGGCATCTTCCGGGATGCTCCTCTCCTCACGGTTACTGCAGGGAATAGGTGCTGCCATGATCTATGGGACTGCAGTTGCCATCCTGACCTCGGTTACAAATCCTATGAAACGGGGAAAAGTCCTTGGAATATACACAACATCTGTCTATCTTGGGCTTTCAGCCGGACCATTCCTCGGGGGTATCCTGGTATCGGAGTTTGGATGGCGTAGTATTTTTCTTATTAATATTCCCATCGGTCTATGTATTATTGTCATGATATCGCTCTTCCTCCGGGGAGAATGGGCAGATGCAGCCGGAGAACGGTTTGATCTGAAAGGGGCCCTCCTTTATGGTATCAGTCTGACTGCAATTATGATCGGATTTTCCGAGCTTCCGGAGATCCATGGATATGCCTCACTGGCCCTTGGTTTTATAATTATGGGGCTATTCATCTTCCATGACCACCGTGAACCATATCCCCTGATTCACTTTTCGTTATTCAGTAAGAACCGGGTCTTTGCCTGTTCAAATCTTGCCGCACTCATTAACTATGGTTCTACCTTTGCGATTACGTTCTTTTTAAGTCTCTATCTCCAGTATATCCGGGGATTTGGATCATTAGAGGCGGGGATTATCCTGGTAGCACAGCCCGTTGTTCAGGCTGCTTTTTCGTCATATGCCGGAAGCCTCTCTGACCGGATAGAACCTGGAAAAATATCATCCGCAGGAATGGCGGTAATAGCGGTCGGTCTCATTGCGCTTAGTTTTCTCTCTCCTGTAACTTCCATGATTGTCCTGATGGTAATTCTTGCTGTCATTGGCCTTGGATATGCACTCTTCTCCTCCCCTAATACCAATGCAATCATGAGTTCGGTAGAAAAAAGGTATTATGGGATTGCATCCGGAACCCTTGGAACGATGCGGCTTTTGGGCCAGATGTTCTCGATGGGAATAGCGATGATGATAATCGCCGTCGTCGTTGGAAAAGTAGAGATTACTCCGGATGTGTCAGGACAACTTATGAGTGCTATGAGTATCGGATTTCAGTTCTTTTCCGTGCTCTGTATTCTGGGGATATTCTTCTCCCTTGTCCGGGGAAATCTCCGGGATCAGAATATTGATGACTGATTTTCCTGTTGATTTGTCAATCACAGGTGACAATTTTCAACATTTTCGTCAGGTATACCCGAGTACTATACCTGGGCATTTACTGCCATGCCTTACCAGATGAGAAGTGTTATTAAAAATGGATTATTCGCAGGTTTCATCATCATGACTGTGGGTGTGCCCCCCCTTTTCTTCCCAGGGTGAAAGTCCCTGTTTTATCCGGTAGTCATTGATTGCCTGGTGAATCCCGTCTTCTGCAAGTACCGAACAATGCACCTTAACCGGTGGTAGTCCTTCAAGAGCCTCTACAACAGCCTTATTGGACATTTCCCAGGCTTCTTCCAGTGTTTTTCCCTTGATTAGTTCGGTTGCCATACTGCTTGATGCAATGGCAGCACCACACCCGAAAGTCTGAAACTTCACATCGGTGATGATATTATCTTTTACCTTGATGAAAATCCGCATAATATCACCGCATGACGGATTTCCAACCTCACCAACACCATCGGCGTCGGATATTTCCCCCTGGTTCCGGGGGTTCATAAAATGATCCATTACTTTTTCGCTATACATTTATTGCCTCTTTTTCATGTAATCTGCATACAGGGGTGACATGGCACGGAGTTTTTCCACGGCTTTTTTAAGCTCCTTGCACACATATTCAACGTGTTCTTCGGTATTCTCATGTCCTAATGTGAGACGAAGTGATCCATGGGCGATTTCTATCGGAACACCAATAGCCATAAGGACATGAGATGGTTCAAGCGATCCGGACGAACAGGCACTCCCGGTCGAAGCAGCGATACCTGCATGGTCAAGAAGAAGAATCAGGGATTCACCCTCGATAAACTCAAAACATATATTGATGTTTCCCGGAAGTCTGTCAGTTTTATGGCCGTTCAATCTGCAATTCGGGATTTCCGTAAAAATTCGCTCGAGCAACCGATCCCGTAAGTCACGAATCCTCTTTGTTTTAACTTCCTGGTCATGAACCGCCTTTTCTATTGCAACACCAAGTCCGACAATTCCCGGAACATTCTCTGTCCCTGCCCGTTTTCTCTTTTCCTGTGCTCCACCGTGGAGGTAACTGTCAATCCTGACTCCTTTCCTGATATACAGAGCACCAGTTCCTTTAGGTCCATAGAATTTGTGTCCGGAAAGAGAGAGCAGGTCAATGTCCATGTTAGTAACATTGATGGGAACATTGCCGATTGCCTGGACTGCATCGGTGTGAAATATAATTCCCCGTTCCCTGCAGATATGTCCGATTTCGTGGATCGGTTGAATTGTTCCGATCTCATTATTGGCAAACATAACCGAGATAAGAATGGTCTTTTCGGTAATTGCTGCTCTGATATCCTCAATTTGGATCTTTCCAGATTCATCTGGCGGAAGGTAGGTGACTGAAAAACCCTGTTTCTTCAGATATTCACAGGTATGCAGGATTGCATGATGCTCAATGGCAGTGGTAATTATGTGCGTTCCTTTTTTTTTGTGACTGAATGCGGTGCCGATTAATGCCCAGTTATCTGATTCAGTCCCCCCTGATGTAAAGAATATTTCTTCCGGGGTTGCCCCGATTGCTACAGCAACTTTTTTTCGTGCATCTTCAATAGCAGTTCTTGATTCCCGGGCCAGGCGGTACAGTGAAGATGGATTTCCGTAATGCTCTGAAAACCATGGAAGCATAGCCTGTATCACTTCAGGATCTGTTGCCGTGGTAGCACTGTGATCCATGTATACGAGTTTTTCGTTGGCCATTGTCGTCGTAAATATGTTTAGTGTAAGTACCTGATGAGAAGATCGCCGGGGGGCTCTCATTCCCAATTATTCATCTCATCCAACAGGATTCTGGATGTACCGGAATTCCAGACTATTTCATACCTTACAAAGATTTCTTTCACCCCCGAATAGGTAAATCATTACAACAGTCTGTGTTTGTTCATCCTGTTTACCCTCCATGTGAGACCTGGATTACCCTGATGATGTCATCTTCATCTGGAATGGTATCTTCCGGTATGATCTCTTCCCCCCTGGATACCAGGACTGTTAGGGGATCTAATTTCTGGTCAAGCAGGATTTCTTCAATTTTTTTTCCTTTCACCTCGAGATTTATTTCAGTTTTATCCGGAAGAATCAGGTTCATTGCTGTAGATATTTGCTTGTTATTTAAGATAGATGTGATGATAATGGCAATTTAATAAAAATAGAATTATATTCGTTACATATATCATCATATAGTTTATTTTAGAGGTAAGATAAAACATCCGCCCTTTTTCAGGCAGAATTTTTTAAGGGAAAAAATGGAGATCAGATTATTATCTATCCAGAAGTCAAACCGTAATCAATTATCACTAATTTGCCGATAAAGATGAACTACATCTGGTGCGAAAAATTATGATAGCAATGACAATCAATAAAAAATGTGAATTATTAACGGAAATTCTTCAAAAAAATGCTCCTTTGCTTATCGCCTACTCCGGTGGAGTTGACAGTTCTCTTCTTGCAGTTCATGCAACAGATATCCTTGGTTCGGAATCCGTTTATTGTGTCTTCATTGATGGGCCTGAAATCTCTCGAAAAGCGTTCCATGCAGCATTGAAGCAGGCAGAAGAATTTGGGCTTTCTCTGGATGTCATATCCGGAAAGCTGCTTTCAGAAGACTTGATGCAGACGAATCCTTCGGATAGGTGCAGGTATTGTAAACTTGGAAATTTTGAGATCCTTGAATCTGCCAGGAAAAAAAACCACTGTCATTCTATCGCAGATGGAGCAAATGTATCTGATATTGGTGAAAATCGCCCGGGAATAGACGCCTTTGGTTCCTGTGGTGTTATTCACCCGTTTATCATGGCTGGTATTACCAAGCAGGACATCAGGGAAATTGCTAAAAGCAAAGGGTTGTCTTTCTGGAATAAACCGTCATCAGCCTGTTTATATTCCCGGATTCCATACGGGGACGAGATAACCCAGGATAAACTGCGAATGATAGAAGTAGGAGAGGATATTTTGTCAGACCTTGGGATTTCGCAGCCTCGTGTCCGGCATCATGGAACCATAGCCCGGATAGAAGTACCTCCTGATGAGATGGAAATGGTGTTTTCCGCACGGAAATCCGTTCTTAAACAGTTTAAAAAACTCGGATTTGTTTACATTACTCTTGATCTCCGTGGATACCGGTCAGGGAGTATGGATGAGGTTATTTTATAGCATAAGACCTCTCCTCTAAAATATCCTGACATCGAGTGCCAGATCAGAAGAGCTAGAATAGATAATCGTTATTTGAAAGATTGGAAAATCCTCGTCTGTGTAGGCCTGATATCATCGATAGCAAAACTGAGTGAGCGTTTACGTGTGAGTCTACCCTTCCTCCTCTTTACGATATTGTTCCAGGAAAAAAGTAATACGTTCTTCAGTTCGTTCTTTCTTGCTTTTCAAGTGTGTTACATAGAGCATAGTATCTCCAGTCATACCCTTGATGGTTAACCAGTCATCTTCCCTGTAGGTAAACATTTGCAGGTTTCCTAGTTTTTTAATCGATAATAAACCCATCATATCGAGTATGGAGAGGAATGCTGAATCTATCGGTTTACTGAGTGTATATTCGCTTACAATGTTTCCATCAATACATTTTGAGGTTTTTATTCTATCTACAATGTGCATGTGAATCAAATGATACATGGTATTTCTGTTTATCTTCACTCCAGGATCTCTCTCGATTATTGCGAATTCGTCCTGTCATTGTCCAGAACATTACAAACCTGGCAAATATTACCTGATCCTGGCCATCCACACCGTGAACATACCCGGTAGGGTTCACGCTCAAATGAATTCCCGAATTTTTCCCTTAGTATCTCTTCACATTTTGCTGCATTTTTCATTGATCCTGGGTGCTTTCGTTCATATTGATAAAGGAGGCTTCTTACTTCTCCCCTTAGTGATGTTATGGCATACGGACATTCGGGTAAATTTCGAAACATTCCGGTGAGCATTGCATAAAGTGTAACTTCGCGTTCACTGACGTGAGCAAATGGTTTTATCCTTTTTGCATACCACTGTGAAGAACCAAGACCAGTAAAGATTTTTTTGGTATCTCCTGATATGGCATTCATAACGGCAGTCTGTGCATGGTCGTCCAGGTTATGGCCTGTTGCAATTACCCGGATTCCATGGCGCTGTGCCAGGATTTCAAGAGCACGGCGGCGGAGTATCCCACAAATTGTGCATGCATTCCGGTCAGATCCAGACACCAGGTTATCAAGAGAGGATCCAAAGAGATCAGAAAACCTGATGATGTGGTGACTGACACCAAGGATCTTACAGGTTTCACGAGCTGCTTTGATAGTGTCCTCCCGATACCCGTCAATTCCTTCGTCAACTGTCAGAGCGATGAATTTGCAGGGAATTTCATCGGTTATACACGAAAGGACTTTTAGTAAGGATGTACTATCCTTTCCCCCGCTGAACGCTATTCCAATGGTCTGTGGAAGGTCAGGAAGTTTGTTCAGGTAGTTTTTAACCTCTTTCTCTACCTGCCCTATGAGATGTTCTTTGCACAGGTGAGAATCGCGGGTTCTGTCAAGGTAGACTGCCGGTGCAGAACAGAGATCACAGAGGATCCGGTTACCTGTCATGTGACATCCGGATAATTCTGCTCTTTTCGTCTTTCTCTGGCTTGTATTTTGGTATTATTTCATCACCTCTCGAAATGAAATTCGTAAGTGAATCAATGCCGTTTGTAAGAAGTACTTCTTCTCTCGATGTTTGCCTACACCATTGATTTTAGTTTGTCTGAATGAGTCAGGTACCCTGGTGTATGATAGTTATTATTTATTTTAGAGAGAATTGAATTTTTTTCCATCGTTGATCCCGGGATGATTCGTTCAGTGGGATGGGTGAGATTCTCTCCTGATTGTACTATCGGGAGGGGGATATGAGGTAATTTTTTCTTTCCTTACGGAGATTAGCTTTCGAATAAACTCAATTATTCACTTGTTCTCATCCTGGAGGTAGAAAAACCAGTACGACGTAGATCTCTATGCCGGTTTTTATAATTTTTTTTCAAATCACCTGACCAAAAAAGAGTTATTGCTGAAAAACTAAATATTTAATTATCTTTTCATGGTCGTATGACTACAATTATCGATATTATTATCCTGGTTTTTCTTATTATCATCAATGGTTTCTTTTCTATGGCTGAATTTGCCCTTGTTTCATCGCGAAAAATTAAAGTAAAGCAACTGGTGACAGAAGAAAAACCCGGAGCCAGTGCTGCACTCGCATTAATGGAGGATCAAAATTCATTTTTATCATCAATACAGATTGGGATAACACTAGTTGGTATTTGCACTGGAGCATTTGGGGGAGCGAGATTTTCCGGATTACTTGAACCCTTATTTGAAAAAATTCCTTATATCAGCCCATATAGTTCATCCATAAGTCTGGCTGCCATTATTCTGTGCATAACCTACTTTTCCATCGTTATCGGAGAACTCGTCCCAAAAAGAATCGGTCTTGCAAATCCGGAAAAAATTGCATGTGCTATAGCCCCGATATTTGTTCTTATTACCCGCATTTTTTCACCGTTTTCCTATCTTACGTCCAGACTGACCAATACCCTGGTGAAGGTTTTTGGAATTTCTCACACATCGTCGCCTGAGGTTATCGAGGAAGAGATCCACTTACTTCTGGAAGAAGGAACTGAATCAGGTATTATTGATGAATCTGAGCAGGACATGGTTGAAAGTGTGTTTGAATTTGGTGAAAGTCAGATTGTTGATCTGATGATACCACGTCCGGATATCACCGCTCTTGATATTGATGATCCCTTATCAAAAAATATTGAAATCATGGAAAATTCCGGGCATACCCGATATCCTGTCTATAAAGATACTCTCGATTCCATTATCGGAGTATTGTCTATCCGGGATTTGTGGGTTTATTCTCAAAAGAATGCCGATATTGAGTTATTAAATGTTACAAAAGAGATCCTGGTCGTTCCGGATCATCTAACTGCCCTGGATCTTATTCACCGGTTTAAAACTGCAACATCACCCCTTGCAATAATTATTGATGAATATGGCTCTGTTATCGGGCTCATAACTCTTCATGATCTCCTTGAAGCATTAGTTGGAGATCTTTCACGTGTTGACCAGGAGGAAGAGCAACCCTTGGTTACGAAAAGACATGATGGTTCATGGCTGGTTGATGGAAGAACCTCGCCTGAACAACTCTGCGAATTAACTGGGATTACTTGTTCCGAGGAATCAGTTAAAGGTGTTTTTAGAACCCTGGCCGGATTTATTCTCTATAAAACCGGTAGAATTCCTGTTGAAGGTGATGTTTTATCCTGGGATGGATATCAGTTTGAAATCATGGATATGGATGGCCATAGAATCGATAAAATCCTCATTACTCCTCTCCCCCCATCTGCAGATGAATAGGCTGAATTCATTTGATTAACATTTTTCCGATTCATATCCCGAGGATTATGCATCTATTATGTGTGGACAGTAGTTCTCCAGCAATCCGGTTTAATCCTCTTCAGTGTTTACCGGTGTAAGCGATGAAATTTTAATTGTTATAGAAAAAGAGAAAAATTAGAGGTATCCTAATTTTTGTACCTCTTTCCGTCAGAAAATGCTTTTCCGATCTCTTTTCCCACATCAAAATAGGCACTATGAGCGTATACAATAGGATTTATCTTTGTTATATCAGGTTTGCCATCCGTGACAACACTCTTATCTGCATGAATTTCCTCAATTTTGCCGATATAAAGGAGGTGACTCCCGCAGTCTATAGATTCAAAGAGTGTGCATTCGATGTTAACCGGGCATTCTTCTGCAAGTGGGGCAGTTTTTACTTTTCCGTAAAATGAGTGGAATACTTGTGATTTGTCTTCCTTGGATCCAGAGACAATACCACAGTAGTCGCTTTCGATTACCTGTTTTGAACTGGATACATTCAGGCTGAAGGTTTTATTCTCTTCAATTCCTTTTGCAGTATATCGCATTTTGTTAATTGCGACGCAAACCATGGGTGGTGCCATACTGGCAACAGTAGCCCAGGCAGCGGTCATGTAATTTGGTTTTCCCTTCACATTTGCCCCGACAAGCAGTGTGGGCATAACACTCATGTACGGCATTGGACCAAGCGTAATTTTCTCCATTTTATTCACTCTTAATAACCATTTGTGGAGGAATGAGCATAAAAATATCTGAATGAATTTCTTATCTCCTACTTGTAGTCTCAACTGGATTGATAATTTTCAGATGAGTTCAGGTTCTGACCAATAGTAATTATCCGGACATGGGACTTATATGATAGAATATTTATGTCCCCTACTGATGATGAGGTTAAAGCCCGCAGGATAAAATGGCGAGAATTATGCCGAAGTCATACTGAACACGATATTTTATATTACATTTCAAGTTATCCTGACGGGGTCAGGGAGACGAAAATAAAAACTTACATGCAGGATGTGTTTAAATATTCGTTTCAGGGTTCGATAGAAACACATCTGAAAAAATTAGAGGTTGATGGTCTTATATCAAAAGAAAGGACACGAAGTGGAGCTGCGATATGGCACGCTAATCAGTCTCTTGTTATTGAAATGGTTGAAAAAGAGCGGGAAGTGCTGAAACAACGCGAATCAGAGTTACGGGTCTTTTATTCTTACCTGATTGATATGTACGGTAATTAATTCAGGACTATTGTTTTGAAAAATTTCCATGCCGGGTAGAATGTAAAAAAGGGAGATAAAACTGCTTTTGAATTATAAGGCTGATAAACTAAAAGTGATGGTAACGCTGCATGGATAAACAGATGGTAGTTTAGACAGATAATTGGGTCTTTTAAAGAGTGGAAAGACCCATTTTTATGAACACTTTTTTTGAGCGTTTTGGCCTGAGCAAATTTCCTGAATTGGCAAGGCATGATATGAGAACATACAATAAAGTTTGAATCCGCACCAGTTAACTCCCGAATTTTCAGATTTGGGCTTAATGTTAGCGAATACAACCTGGCGGTTCACAAGTCCTGATACTTATTTATTCAACTCCGAGATAGATGTAAAGTCCCTGTTGAATACAGGAGAAACTCTCATCCATCTCTCCAATTTTCTGCAAGCTCATCCCTTTATTGTACCAGGATTCAGCATTATGAGGATCGCATTCAATCGCTGAGTTATAGCATGAAATTGCCTCTTTATAACAACCCATCATATCCAGGGTATTACCTTTTGAATGGAGAGCCCTGGCATTTTTTGGTTCAATTGCCAGAATCTGATTATACAGTTCGATAGCCTTTTCATACTCATCATGAGTTTTCAGCTCGTTCGCCTGATGCAGTAAAATTTCTGCATGAGGATTAAGCAGTGATATGATTCGTGTGTCTGTAACGAATCCCCTCCCTTCTGCCATGAATACACATGCATCTCAATATTATTTATAAGTTTTGTATCCTCAGATTTATTATTATTTAAATATATCTAATAAATAATTATTCGATCATGTCTTGTATTTAAACAAATTGTATGGACAAAATTATTATTATAAAAAGATTTTTACCATCAAATTTCAATGGCGACCTCATTCTGAAGATTACCAGTTTTGGTTATCTTAATGGCGTGTATCGTGCGTCATCGTTCGTAGTACATTTTTTCAAGAGACTGGGCATATATGAGGGCAAATTGAGAAAATCCAAATGAAATTAGTAAAATAACGGTATAAAAACCTGGTAACAAATTTACAATAAGCAATGATAATCCGAAAATAATCATGAGGAAGGCTGTTAAAAAAGCAAGGATAAGCAGAATAATTACAATCTGGAGATGTTTTCCTTTAGGTTTTGTGGTCGGCTGTTTAGTAGTTATGAGTGTTCTGAAAAGGTAGTAGAAAAGATACAAACCGCCAGATATAATAAATATTCCAATAAATAAACCCAGAAAAGAGATATTCATGTTCTGAACAGCAACTGAATATGATCCTGCCATTATTAAAACCGTTGCTGAAAAGAAGGAAATTATGGAACGTTTAAAGGTGTATGTCATAATTCGGCCGGAAACCAGGAGTTGAATTCCAAATAATACCACCAGAACTCCCAGAATGGCATGCATCGAATATGGTAAAAACCCAAGGTTTACAGGAATAAGAAAAAAACCAAGAGCAAGCATGTAAAGTCCATATTGCATTTCCATAATAGTGTCAAGGGATAGCCCCGAATCAGAAATCTGCTGGACATAACCGAACTGGTTCTTCTCTTCTCTTTTATGTATCAAGATATGCCTGATAAAGATAATGGCGATAAAACAGATGAATCCAATAAGTATAATCTGTGGATATGGTTCAAAAATTCCCGGTATAAAACAAGTTGCATAACCTATTATGATCAGGAATAATCCCACAATGAAGGTATACGAAGATCTCAAATTTCCTTTTTCTTTAATATGAATATTTGTCTGCAAAATAAGGGCTCCTATTATCAGCAGGAGTCCATAAAACCCGTCAAGGTATATCATTACAGTTTTCAGACCATTCTGAAACAGTACTACGCTGAATGTGAATAAAATAAGACTTGCAGCATAAATAAGGGTTAGTCCATTAGAATTACAAATCTCACCGGTTACTTTCATTTCATCTCCAAAAATCCCGATATGGGATTGGTATGAATTGAAGGATCCTCTGTGAATCAAGGTAATATCTCATATTGTACCTGTTTCATCCATGGTATATACATGGACATATCTCTGGCCTGAATAAACATCTTCCAACGCTGTTTTTTCTGATGTTCCTGCCCAGAGACGTATTCTTTTATCATCCCCGAAATGCATTTTATTGAGAACTATCGCACTATTTTTCTTTCCATAGGCAGTGAGTGAAGTGAAATTATCTATCATGAGTGTATCAGCAGTGATCGCTGATCGGATAGCTTCTACTTTTAACCGCCCTTGTTTTAATAAAATATCGCCACATGGGACAGATATGCCATAACTTTCACCCTTGATGGTCATAAGACTGGTTGCCAGCAGGTTTCCCTGGCTAATCACAATACCAGAGCCACCAAGGTCCATCATACGGGTATTCGTCACTGATATTATTCCCCCCTGACAAAACATTGAACCGGATTGAAGAAGAATACCAAATTCCTCTGCAGTTATTTCGATAACCCCGCCAGAGATAATGAGGTTTCCTGATTCCTGCACAATTCCACCCAACTGGCTGTTAATGTGTGTAGTTCCTCCGGAAATTTCAATGTCATTTGTGGCATATATGCCAGTATTTCCTGTTATGAGTATAGAAAGTGTCGATCCAACATGAATTGTGCCTCCTTTTATGGAAAGACCGATTTCTTCTCCTGAAACCTTTAGTTCTCCTTTGTCCATTTTTAGGGAGCCGGCTACTTTAAATCCGATATTTCCCGTTGTCTTGAGGGTAAAGACGAGTAACAGGACGTCTCCTGAAACCTCCAGTCCACATTCCCTCCCAGATACCATGAGGGCACCACCAGTCATTACCATCTCTTTGCCTGAGATCTTCATCCCATACTGTGCTTCACCGGAAACAGATACATCCCCTCCTGATTGTGAATATGTGCCGTCTATAAAAAAACCACTGATTTTACCGACTCCTATTAGAATTCCGTTAGTAATAACAAAGTTCTGGGAAACACGCATTGCATCATCTCCGGTCAGCATCAGGTTACCACCGGAAAAAGTCACATCACCCATTGATAGTATTGCAGTCTCCCCGGATGCAGAGATATTGCTATTTAATATGTGCAATTTTCCATGAACTGATATGGCTGTCTTTCCAAAAACCTCTAATTTTCCACCTTCAACTGTCATGTCCGTGAAGACCAGCAATCCGAAACTTTCTCCGGATACTGAGATAATACTATTCTCAAGGGTACATGAACCATGTACTTGAATTCCTGATTCTCCATCCAGAGTACATCTCATAACTTTGAAAACAAGATTCCCGTCATCAATAAAAATACACGTTTCCCTGCAAATGATTTCAAGGACGCAGTCTGATAATAACAGAGATCCATGATGAATATGTATTCCGAATCCATCAGATGATTCTATGCGATAAAGACCAGTAACAATGGTGGCATCTTGTGAAATGTCTATTCCTGTCTCTATGGTGAATAGCATTAAAACGGTGCCCATATTGGCATTCAATCCACCTTTAATTGATTTTAATCCGGTTGATTTCGAATGAATCTCAACTACACAGCCATTAATCAGGGATATCGTTTCTGATGCATAAATCCCGTATCCATTCGTCTGGATGTCTAGTACTGTCTGGCTGATTTCTATAGTCCCATGGGATACTAGGATCCCCTCTGCTTCTCCTTGTATCGACAGTATTCCAGGGGCAATTATCGTAAGATTTCCGTTGATAATATGAATTCCAGGTCCGTGATGGCTGTTTATCTGGTTGTCTGATTGCTCAACCTTAATAGTAATATCACCAGATGCAAAAATTTCTGATCCATGATAATTCGAGAGCGTAAGTGTCCTTGTATCTGCAATCCAGTACCATCCATCTCCATGGCAGTTTTCTTCGACTGAGTAGGATTTCCCACTCATTGTAAATTCTTCGTATTTTTTCCCCGTGTTTTTTTTATATTGTATGAACTTTGCAATGTCGATATTTGTATGGGTCTCCTGATCACCATTTTTTGCACATAATAGTTCGAATTCCAGTCCAGCCTGAAGCATAGGGCCTGCAATTTTGTGAAGACTTAAACAGTGGTTTATCGCGGTGTTAAAATCTCCAGTTCTCCGTATAATATCAATGACCTTGATCCATTTTTTCGAAGGAATATCTGCAAATGATCTACCGTTGGCAAAAATTAGTGAGATGACATTTTTTCTACAGAACCTAGATAATTCATGATTAAACAGACTTTCAGCACACCAGGCTGCATACAGATAATATTCGGTTGCCTTTTCCAGGTTATTTTCACCCAGTTTAATATATGCAGCCCGCAGGAAAAGATTGGGAGATGACGAACCTTTGACATCACAAAGACTGAGATATTCAGAAGATCTGAGATAGTCCTCGTTTATTGATGTTTCATCTGCGATATTTTCAGCAACATTTCCGCAATGAGGACAGACTTCAAGATAGTATCTTAATACAAATTCTGTCAGTTCTTTTGGACGCCCATCCAGATCGACAATTCCTGATGGTCCTTTAGAATCCGGATGCAGCTTTGATGTTCTTTTTAGGTATTTTGATTCACTATTGCAGATAAAACAGATTTTTTTAATTATTTTGTTTTGTAGCATTTTATATCAGAGCAATGAAATATTAGATTTTTTAAATTCTGGTGAGATGGTATGAGAAGTACTTATCAGATATTTTCTCTCGCACTACTAAAACTTACTCTAATACTTTTTGCATTATAAAAAAAAATAATATATAAATATTTGTGCGAGGTGAATGGATGTGTTCATGATAGAACTATAATTTTCAGCAACATCCATCCTCACTCCCGCAGGTCCCTTCATCCATGCTTTTTCCTTGAATGGCTGCAGATACCATTGCCTATGCACACTTGATCCAACTTTCAACGGAAATAGCCTTAATAGTACAATTTTGTGCACATGCTACACATTCCATGTATCGTTGTGGATGAGAAAGCCAAATTACTTTTTCTTCCCGTATAAAGACCTGGTGAGGATATATTTCAATAATAAACCCGATATTCAGTCCTTTTACACTAAAGCCGGTGAACGGGATGATAGGAAGAAGAGCTGGAAATAATACCGTTCCACTCAGGGCTGCAATGAATACTGCTGCAGCTGCAACTGGACCTACAAGGAGGGAAAAAGGATTGCACCAATCATTGGGAGAAAAACATACCTGTTTTCAACTGGTAAGAGAACCAGCCTGTTTTCATGGATAAATTTCACCCGAATGGGTTACGAAAAAAGGTACTGGGTTTATACCAGTTTGTTAATTGGGTGGATTTCAGCTTTTATGTCTCCACCGAGTTCACGGAGGGTTTCTGCAAGAACAATGTCAGTAAATGCCATTGCGGTTGCGGTTGCCTCACAGTTCTCGATTGGACCGAACATGATAAGGTCAGCACCAAGAGTTGCTGCCATAATGTTACAGCCGATATCTGCAGAGGACCAGGCAGCCTGACGGATACCCTCTACCCCACCAAAGTGGTGGTGTCCCATCTGCTCGAGAAGAACTCCTGCATCTTTGTACCGGTCAAGAATGCCGCTCTTTCTCCAGCGTTTGAGCCAGGTCCAGGAGACGGTCATATTGTGGTATGCACCACCGGTTGGCAGTCCGTGGATTGCCTTACATGCAAGGATCTCACGGAATGAACCGCCTGATCCAAGTCCAAGCGGAGTTGCTGCAGTATCGAGAATCGGGCGGGTAATTCCACACTCTTCTGCGATTCCGATCATGGATTTCTCCTGACCAGCAACACCACCTTCTGCGAGCACTTTCTCACGACCACGAACAGTCGGATCACCTGGGTTGAATGCAAGCACAATTGCCGCATTCACATCACTGTTCTTGAGTGCTTCAATGTTCTCAGGTCCAATGGATCCGTTAATGGAGTTGTAAACAGCACGGTCAGCAACGCCTGCATCAGTAACATACTTACATGCATGAGCGAGTGCTTCTGGTGCAGATGAGTCCATAAGGAATGGGAACTGGTCATCAATACCACAGAACCAGTCAATGTAACTTTCAAATGCTTCTGGATATTCACCAATAATCTGACAGAAGTACCAGTGCCCGGTGGTGTCATAGAGTTCTAAACACCGGTTCCAGAGTGCTTCTGCTTTTGCTTTGTCAATCTTTCCTGTGTGGTCATCGATCACGGTTTCGTGCTTATTATAGAAAATCGATGCACCAAGTGCCCGGGGGTATTCTCCCGGCTGTCCTCCGAGCTTATAGCCGTTGAAGTCGAGGACCGTCTGTTCCTTTTCAAACATGAACATGGGTTATCACCTTAATGTGCGAGTATTTCGAGCAATTTTGGCAGTAATTCTGTTACGATTATGTAGGTCATCAGTCCGGCTACGATACCGTAGAGAATACCGATATCACGCCCGACTTTACGTCCGACCCGCTGGGCAATTTCACCCTCGACAAATTCGAGTTTTGTTTCAATTGCATCCAACTTGGACTCGATCTCAAGGAACTGCGGATTCGCAGTTGCACTGGCTGCACCAGCACCGCCTCCACCTTCTTCCTTGATCTCGACAACCATTGCCCCACCTGGGAATGCTCCGGGATCCCGAGCTGTCAGTTCGTTAATTTTTGCTGATATCGCTCCGAGATCTTCAGACTCCATAATGTCGACAACTTCGACCTGTTCCTGGAACCTTTTGATATGGTCTCCGGTGAGGTTCTCAATGAACGGAATTGCTCCTTTTGTCCCGATGATTTTACCGCCCTCAACACCGTTCTGGTGAAGTGCGATAAAGCTCTGCCCGGAGAGATGTCCTTTGACTTCAGTGCCGCAGGTAATGACAAATCTGATGTTCGGATTGGAGATGACGTTTGCAATAACTTTCTCCAGACCGAGGTTTTCAGTCTTACAGGATCCAGCGATTGCGGCACCTGCACTGCAAATAGCCGCTTCATCGAGGTGGGACCCCATAGTAACAACTGCCACCGGGCTTTTTGGATCACCAGTGTGGAAGTCACCCTGGACAATCGGCCAGCCTGCTGCTGGTTCTCCCTTTTCTGCCATTAGAATCCTCCCAGCAGAACGACTGGAACAACCAGAACCAGGGCAAATGCAAGACCAATGGAGAATCCAATCATACCAGAGTTCATGATACCGGATTCAAGTTTGTTGGTTCGTGCAAGGATTTGTCCCTTGTATTTCATGTCAGACACCATGGCTTCAATTGCTGCCATGCGTATTGGACCTGATTTCTTCTCTTCTGACACTTAACTCACCCCATGTCCAGCAAGCAGGAGTCCTACTATCACAAATGAAACAATCAGACCAATCATCAGGCCTTCTACTTTGCCACCGTATACACCAGCTGCAAATTTATCATAGAAACCTAAATTGGTGATCATTCCCTGGACGGTTTTCATCCGTGCATGGATAAGTGCGACTTCAGCAGACATTGGTCTGACTTCGCCACCTTCCTCAGCAGCTCCACCTGAATCGTCTTTGATCTCAATGACCATGGGATCAGCGTCGAATGCACCGGGATCTCTACTTTCCAGTTCTTTTATCTTAGCAGAGATTGCTCCGATGTCTTCAGATTCCATTATGTCAACAAATTCGACCTGTTCCTGGAACCGCTTGATGTGATCTCCGGAGAGGTTTTCGATAAACGGGATTGCTCCTTTTGTCCCGATGATCTTTCCTCCTTCCACTCCATTTTGATGAAGTGCGATAAGACTTTGACCGGAGAGGTGACCCTTAACCTCGGTACCACAGGTAATTACAAACCTGATGTTCGGGTTGGAGATGACATTTGCAATGACTTTCTCCAGACCGAGGTTTTCGGTTTTACAGGATCCGGCGATGGCTGCTCCTGCACTACAGATTGCCGCTTCATCGAGGTGGGATCCCATGGTAACAACTGCCACCGGGCTGTTTGCGTCTCCCGTATGGAAGTCACCTTGAACAATTGGCCATCCACTGGCCGGTGATTTTTTGTTTGCCATTTTTATCCCCTCACATTAATGCCAGAACAATAATTCCGGCGACCAGGAGTCCGACAGCAAGTCCATAGAACACTGCAGTAATTCCACCGGCGAATAGGAGTGACTGCTCACGGTGCGGGAATGTTTCAAGGAAACTTCCTTCTCCGGAGAGCATTCCTACTATGTCATCGGTGACTTTTTCGAGCGTATTAACCTGTTCAAGGACTGGTGCCAGTGATTCACCCTGCTGGGTGACAAATCCTGCAAATACATCACAACCAAGACCAAAGTCAGGAAGGACCGGAATCCATGCCATTACTGGTCACCTCCGACTTCACGGATTGGCTTTGCGTCAAGCCAGTCATAAGCATCACGCTTGGAAAGTGCGATATACTGCTTGTAACTGTAGAACCATCCAATCAATGAAATAGCAACTCCGACTGTAGCGGATACCAGGTCAAGGAATGCATAGGACATGACTGCCACAACGAACATGGAAAGGAATCCAACTTCGATTGCAAGCATGAGTGTTCTGTCCTGTGATTCGTTTGGACCAAGACAAGCGTTGAACGGGTGCTGGAGAGCCATTGCACCAAGGAAGAAAATTACTGCGAGTGCAGCTCCTCCAATGAGTGATCCTGCAAATTCCGGCAACACAGTTACCAGGAATGTCTGTGCTCCTCCGGCAGCTCCTGCAGAAGGCTCCATCGAGAGTGTCATTCCTCCAACAACAAGGCCGCTGAACATGAATGTTCCCGTGCACATTGCTGCAAATCCAAGCATAGTCATTGCTCCGACAACGGCCATCTCCATAAGGGAGGTTACCATCACCGGGATGTTCATGTTGATGATGCTGTTAGCAATGTATCCGATTACGGCTCCAAGGATTGCTGCCAGAATGAGGGTTACGATCGGAGATGCAAGACCAAATTTGGTTCCTGCTATCATGGCTATTGCACCGGACCCGAATGCTACCATTCCGGCAGATGGAACTCCGGTACCAAGACCATAACTACAAAGGTGCTTGATCGTATCTGAACCCCACCAAAGTGCGGCAATTGCGGCGATTCCACCAAAGAAGGAGAATACAGCAATGCCAGTTACAACGTTCAGATATGTGAGGTATGTCCCTACTACGGCGACTACTATTCCATAGATCATCAGGGTGTTATGTGGCATGCCCCCTTCTGATGCTTCCATTTTTACTGTCATGGTATTTTCCTCACATTCCAGTGTTTAGTACAATCAACATTGAGATAAAGCCACAGAAGGCTGATGCGACTGCACATCCGATAACTGCCCGTGGAACACGCTTGAATTTAGGGTCATGCGGTCCCTCGATAGTTCCGGTGATGTTGTATGCTGCCAGTACTGCATTTACCAGGAAGAATCCGATTGCAAGGATTCCTGCCATTGAGATTGCCAGTGGTTCAATTGCTGCTGCATCTGCCTGCATGATTGCTGGCAGACCCACGTGATAGATCTCAAGAAGTTCGATGTAAATGAGCGTTCCACCAAGACCGGCAATAAGTCCTCCGATAACTCCTCCGAAGAAAGAAATGAATGGCAGACCGTGACCTTCAGTTCCCTGAGATTTATATGCCGGGAATGTGTCTCCGGTAATTGGGTCTTTATCGACTTTTCCTGATGCAGCCGGGATACCCATGGCGAAGACGTAGGTGGCGTTGACCATCATACAGGTGATTGCCATCATCAGACCTCCACCGACAGCACCGCCGGCGATAGCTACTGCAAAGTCTCCGGTTGCCTCATATGCCCAGGCACCTCCGAAAAGACCTGCAAGACCTGCACCAGCGGCAAGCATTGCGACACCAGTTGCAATACCTGGAGCCTGTCCCATTGCTGCAGGAGCACCACCGACTGGCACAAAGTGAACGCCAAAACCAATGAGTGCTCCACCAATGATAATTCCTATGAGTGGAATAATTGAAAAACCAAGTGCGTATGTTGCAGCGATCGAGACGAGGAGAATTACTATGCCTACAACGGTTCCGGTTGGGTTTATTCCTTCCCCACCAGCTGCCGCTCCCCCGAGTGCACTCATGAAGAGGCCTCCTCGGTTGTTCCGTATGGTCCGTAGGTCTTGCGGCCCCAGACTTCAATCCAACGGTCGATGAATGTGAAGATAAGGATCAAGACAATTCCCATGATAATTGCTCCCCAGCCACTCATCATCTTTTCAAAGAGGACGGTACGCCAGAGTTCAAGGAAAACAATCAGACCAAAACAGATACCTGATGCCGGGCCGGCGAACTTGGTGGTGAACCAGCCGTTGTCAAGAGAGGAACGCTGTCCTGCTTCAGCATACCGGACAATATTACCCGATGCAGAAATGGGGACACCTGCACCAAACTTCTGGTTCTGGTACTGGCGTTCTTTTCCGTAGAACGGATTTCCGGTTGCTGAACCTGCAGCACCAAGAGCGATACCCCATACAAGTCCGAGCAGGGGGAGTGCAAACGGATGATGGAGTGCTGTTGCCATCAGGTAACACATCGCGACCGTACAAAAGATCGCGACGAACGAATGTGCCATAGTGACCGGTGTTAATGACTTTATTATGTCAATATAAACCGGTTGCTGGAACTTTGCCAGACTTGCGGTTCTTCCCAGGTAACCGGATGTACAATAAATACCCTGTACAAATACTGCGATTACTGCTCCGAGAATAATAGCAAGTGCCGGGTTGTAGTTAATCTGCATCAGTGCCCAGGCAACTCCTGCTCCGATGACACACCAGGCTCCATATGCTGGTGGTTCTCCGGAGATTGCCTTGTTAAAGATGCGGTGAATATAACCCATCTGCGGAGCCAGCTGAACCTGAGAGTTCGGGTCACCCTGTGATCCGATATCAGATTCAGTGTCTTCCGCAGCACCGGCAACTGTGGCAAGAGCTCCCGCCAATGCAGTTATACCAATGCCTAATACAATCTCTTCCATGTAAACCTATCTCCTGCGTAGCTCAAGATCAGACACAAGAGTGCTCGCGTTGCAATACCACACACATGGCATATCTGACCTGTTGTGGTAATTGAGATGTTCGGTCAGTACTGAATTAAAGGTTTCGAAATTAAGTCGATTTATATGGGTTTCTCCTTCGTCCGGAAAAAAGAGGGTTAAATTGCCGGTTTTCAATCAGGAGAATCTGTAATAGATCAATAAAAATTGTTTTCAGGGCAATAAATTTTGACCGGACAAGAGGGAGAAAGTATTTGTTCTTCCAATAATCGGATCTTATATAAATATGAATCGGTGAAAAAAACCGTGGGAATCGATGATTGTGCGCGTGAGATTCGTTTATCGTCGATTAATCCTATTACCGTGGATTATTATTATGCGAACCGGATGTTAATGGATCACCCGGTTGATTAACAACCTTACCATGTTCTTCTGGGTATCCAGGTCAGATGATTCCTATTGGTGAACTTCGTTTTCAGAGTAATGATTCATCAGGTTCACAGGTCTTCTTCATACTTATCCAGTGAGAATAAATCAGGACTGCCCGCTCATGTAAGAATAATAGTTACTCGTTCACTTTGTAAAAAAACTCCATTTCCTGATTTGGGACTCCTCATGAACTATTGATAAGTTCCAGGGAAAAGCCCTTCATATTATGAAAAGAGATTCAGGGAATTACCCTGAATAATACTGACGCAAAAGCCTTGTTACATTTCGGATATCGGTTCCCTGTTTCCTAGTTTCGTTCAGATATATCTTATACTGGGCATCCTGTGTCATCCGGGGGACTGGTCTGCACATATCTGCATGAAGCATCAGGTCAAAGGCTCTTGCTTCTGCTTCGGTCAGGTGCAGTGCAGCATACTCTCCGATATGGGGAGTACTTACGAGGTCATCTTCAGGATTCAAAGCACAGACGATATCTGCCAAAGGTGTTTTTGGTATCGGTTCGGCTATTGAAATAAAAACATCGTCTAGGCTAAGTTCCTCCATAAAATCCTTTGTCGCCATGAAATCTTCTTCACTTTCCCCCGGATATCCGGTAATAAAACTTCCCGCCGGTCTTACTCCGAATTGTCTGCACCGTTCAACAGCATCCCTGACGGTATCAAGAGGGATTCCTTTCTGCATGGACTTCAGAATATTTTCACTTCCGGATTCGATACCAAAAAAAATCCATCCGATGGTATGGGTATGGACGGCTTGCAGAACTTCATCGGTAATGCAATCCGCCCTGATATCCGGACATGAGACATTTTTTGGTCCCATTATGGATGATATCCCCTCAAGAAGACTGATAAATGCAGAGGAATTCACTTCACCATCTTTTGACCGGTAGAGGGATCCTGTACCCCCGATTAGGGCAATTCTCCTGACGCCTTTCTTTTGAAAAGCCTTTACTTCCCGGAGAATTTCATCAAGTTCCCGGCTTCTGATTCTTCTGCCAAACACCCGTGGAACCTGGCAGAATCCGCACCGACCAAAACAACCCCGGTGAGTTTCAATATAGGTCTGGGCACCCCTGATATCCTGATTTCCTATATCATCCGGAATGAGAGGAAGAGGACAGACAAGTTCTTCAGATCGCTGTTGCCTGGAAAAAATCAGTTTTTCATCTTCAACAAATGCACAGTTCGGACATTCATTGATCTCCTGACCGCTCATGATACAGGAGACAGCCTTTTCTCCTTCACCACATACTATAAGGTCCGGACTGAGTTCACCCATAATCATCTCCGGACCGGAGGAGACCGGACCTCCGACAATTACCGTTCCACCTTCCTGTTTGATTTTTTGAACGGTTTTTTTCACAACCGGATCCAGAAGATGCAGAGTGCTGTATAAACTGAGAAAAACCATGTCTCCGGAAAGTTTCGTGATATCACGGGTGATAATAGGATGAAATCCTGAGTCACGAATAACTCCTCCGATTCGCATTGCTCCATAGGTATACAGATCGGGAGCACCGACCATCACCTTTGTCATCCGGTTATTCATGTTCTATATGATTGTTTGAATTTCCTGCTGATAAATACTCATAAGAATGATATTACTGGCTTGCCCTTTTTTTATAAATTATTTCTCATAAGCTTAGAAATATATTAAAGTCACTCAGGTCTACACTATAATTATCATGTCTGTACCTGGTTTTAATGGTCAGATATGTTTATGAGGTTTAATCATGGGACAAACAACATTATCCGGGGTTCCAGGCATCCTGCGACCCTTCAAGGAATATATTGAAAAATGGTCACTGACTGAGGATTCTGAAATTGTTTTTTATGGTGTACCAGGTACTTGCACTCCTTTTGTTGAATTACTCTGTTTCTCCATCAGATCTCTTCCCTGCACCTGTATTTTTGTTCCTTATAAAGCGGAAGAGAAAGCTCATAAACTTATCATGAAAGCGGATGTGGGATTTCAGGCAGCTGATCCGTATTCTCCAAAAAACCCGGCTGTTGTCGTAATCATGGGTGGACTTGCCATGCCGAATATGCCAGTTACAGCTGATGATATGGCTGCTGTTCTGGAAAAATGGAAAGGAGCACCGACCATTGGTGTATGCTTTATGCACATGTTTGAAAAAGCGGGCTGGCTTGAAAAGATGCATTTTGACCTGCTGATAGATGCAGATATCTCTGTTGTTGTAACTTCCGAATAACCAAAGTTTTTTTAAAATCATGACTGATGAAAAGGGTTCTAACCTGCCAAAGCGTGCTGAAATTGATGTAAAACATGTAATCCTTGTTCTTTCAGGAAAAGGAGGTGTGGGAAAATCTACGGTATCTGTAAATCTTGCCTATGCTCTTTCAATGAAAGGGATGCAGGTCGGGCTTCTTGACCTGGATATTCACGGACCAAATGTTCCCAAGATGCTTGGTCTTGAAAAGCATCAATTAATGTCTGAAAATAATAAAATCGTTCCTGTGAAGGTAAATGAGAATCTTCAGGTTATTTCTATGGCATTTCTTCTCCCTCATCGCAACTCCCCGGTGATTTGGAGAGGGCCCATGAAATCCAATGCCATCCGCCAGTTCCTGGAAGATACTGCCTGGGAACCGCTTGATTATTTGATCGTGGATCTTCCTCCTGGAACCGGTGATGAGGCCCTGACGATTGCTCAGTCTGCGCCAAATATTGCCGGAGCAGTAATTGTTACTACGCCACAGTCTGTTTCAACCCTGGATTCCTCAAAGGCAATAACCTTTAGCAGGGATCTTGGGATGGATGTCCTCGGTGTCATAGAAAATATGAGCGGTTATATCTGTCCATCCTGTAAAAATGAAGTGGATATCTTTGGGAAAGGTGGCGGAGAAAAAATAGCCGATGAAATGGATGTTCCATACCTGGGTAATATTCCAGTGGACCTCGCTATCCGTCAGTCAGGTGATGAAGGGTGGGCATTTGTAGGGAAAAGTGCGGACAGCCCGGCACTTCAGGCAATTTATGCCATAATTGACAGACTCATCTCGCAGATTAAATAATACTACTCTGATTTTTCTTTTTTTTCAGAGAACATTTATTGCTCATATGTGCAATAAATATCAGGTATGATAGTAAGTATACCCTCAAGTGGTCCGACTGTAGACTCTCAGATGGATGATAGATTTGGACGTGCACCGTACTTTGCATTTTTTGATACCGAGACTGGTAGTTCAAGGATTGAGGCAAACCCACACGCAGGCGGATCCGGTGGCGTTGGTCCAATGGCCGTACAGTTTCTGGTAAAAAATGATGTCAAGGTTCTTATTGCACCACGTCTTGGTGGAAATGCAGATGGAGCTCTCAAGGCATCCGGTATTACCATAATCATGCAAAACCCTGATGTTACCGTTGAAGCTGCATACTCAGCATGGAAGAAGAATTCTGAGAATTCTTCATGAACAACGGGTATAGTCTGCGGAGTATGTAATGCAGATTGTAATAGCGAGTGGGAAAGGGGGAACCGGGAAGACAACCGTGGCTTCGAATTTAGGATTTGTCTTATCTCTAAAACAGAAAATAACCCTGGCTGACTGTGATGTGGAAGAACCAAACCTGGGCATTTTTTTCCCTTGTTCTCCTGAATGCAGAGATATTCATGTTATTATCCCGCAAGTGCTTGAAGACCAGTGCCTCCATTGTGGAGCATGTGGTGAATTCTGCAGATTTGGAGCCCTCACAGTCCTGAAGGACAAGGTATTGTTTTTCCCTCAGTTATGCCATTCCTGCGGTGGATGTTTCCGTGTCTGTCCTGCAGAAGCACTGGAAAAAGTTCCTGCCCTCGTTGGTGAGGTACAAACATGTCATCTCACAGATTCACTGACACTAGTTACTGGCAGGCTTAAAGAGGGTGACGTTAGGACAACTGCGGTTATCGGAGCAGTCAGGGAGCAGGTCAAAGATGAACCGGTTGTCATTATCGATGCTCCACCAGGGACTGCATGTCCGTTTATTGAGACGGTTGACGATGCTCTCCTTTGTGTACTGGTCACTGAGCCGACTCCTTTTGGCCTCCATGACCTGTCTGTTGCGGTTGATGTGCTCCAGGTACTTAAGGTTCCAGTTGCTGTGGTCATCAACCGGAGCGATGGGAATGATAGTATTATTGAAGGATACTGTAGTGAGCATTCTCTCCCGATTCTTATGAAAATTCCCTTGGATTTTACTCTTTTAAAAAAGCAGAATGCAGGATTTCTTATCTCCCGGGAGGATCCGGAATGGTCTTTACGCTTCTCCGAGCTGGGCGATAAAATCCTGGCCCATGCAAGGGGTGATGTATGATCCAGGTTGCTGTTGTTAGCGGGAAGGGTGGAACTGGTAAAACAATTCTTACCGCTTCATTTGCGTGTCTTCTTCCCCAGGATAAGGTTCTCATAGATGCCGATGTTGATGCTGCCAATCTCTCTCTTCTTCTAAATCCGGAGGATATCCATTCTGATGAATTCAGAGGTATGGATGGGGCAGTTATTGATGCTAATCTCTGCTCCGGTTGTGGATTATGCCAGGAGGCCTGTGTATATGGTGCCATCCGGAAGACAGGTGATCGATATGAGGTTGTTCCATACCGGTGTGAAGGGTGTGGGACATGCACCCTGGTATGTCCTGAAGATGCCGTCAGTATGCAGCCTCGTATAACCGGCAAGATTCACTATGCCAAATCCTCTGCCGGACCCTTACTCTATGGTTCGCTGACACCAGGATCCGGAAATTCGGGTTTACTGGTTCATCGGCTCAGGCAGGAAGCAGGTTTAAGACATCCTGATGTATTTCTAACTCTGATTGATGGTCCTCCCGGTATCGGATGTCCGTTAATTTCAACAATTACGGGAATTCAGGCAGCGGTTCTTGTTACCGAACCTTCCAAATCAGCGCAGTCAGATCTTTCAAGACTTATTACTCTTTGTCGCTCGTTTCATGTCACAATGTTCCTGGTTGTGAACCGATATGATGTGAACCTGGATATAACTCAGGAGATTGTCAGGATGGCTGACGAGATGAAAATCCATGTGCTTGGAAAGATACCCTATGATATTTTAGTTCTTCATGCGACCAGGAACGGTATCCCGGTCATCCAGAGTGAAGGGCCTGCATCCAAAGCAATACATGAGATAGCAAAGAACCTGAATGATGAATTAGAGAAAGTATGATGTCGGTGGATAATGGTCCCGGGCCACAGCGAAGAAGAGGCAGACCCAGAATACAAAGGAGAGTTTCAGATTCTGGAACACTTCGGTGTTATGGGCCACGATGTCAGATTCCGGATGAACGAGAATCGGTGAATCTGCTTCCGGAAGAGATTGAGGTTCTGCGACTGATTGACCTTGAGGGGATGGAACAGGAGGAGGCAGCGTTATTTCTTGGGGTTTCTAGAAGAACGGTCTGGAAAGATCTCCATGAAGCCAGGCGGAAAGTAGCTGACGCCCTGGTCAATGGTAAGGTTATTGAGGTCATTGGCTGCTCACGCCGTGGAGGCTATGAATGCCCAAAAAAATTCGATTTATGTCCACGGGATGCTCACCATTTCCCTCTGGATAAATCTGATGATTGTGAAGAAAATACTTCATAAAAATCAGCAAATTATTTATATTTTAACTCATATGAGTAATAATGGTGCTGTGCACCAGGAGGTGACAACGATACCTGATTTGGATGGCACCGGTCCGAGATGGCTGGGAGAACGTAAATTTTCCAGACGGGGCCGGTGGAATTTTCAAGACAATATCATCAATCTGCCGGGTTCATATGAATCTGTATCTCCAGAGGGGGATAAATCCGGAGATCAAAGGCCGAAATATGGTTTAGGTCAGAGTGGACTTCCCTTTGGAAATAGAAGAAGAATGGGCAGAAGAGGAAATTAGTTCATTCAGGTAAATTATTCATGAAAATCGCAATCGCATGTGATGGAAAAGAAGTGTCCGGACATTTCGGACACTGTGAAGGATATGCAATATATGATGCTACAGATTCTGTGATAGCATTTTCAGAAACCCTGCAAAGCCCCGGTCATGAACCAGGTCGGCTCCCGGTTTTCCTGGCAGAACATGGTGTAAACCTGATTATTGCCGGTGGAATGGGTGCCCGGGCAGTCCAGTTATTTAATGATAATAATATCGAAGTAATTCTGGGAGTGGGCGGGCCTGTGGATGTTGCTGCACAGGACTTCATTGCAGGGAGATTGAAATCAACTGGCAGTGTTTGTAATCATCATGACCATGAGTGCTCAGGTCATTAAGCCAATTATAACCCTTTGGTAGAATCTTAAGGAAATAATAAGTGGTTACCGCACTCCTCCTAGATTATCACTCCAAAAAATAAACTGGAAAATTCCCTCAACAGGTCGATTAACCGACCTTCTCCGGTTTTTGTATTTTCTCTTGTTATTGAATAGTTATTTTGTATAATCTATCGAAGATTCAAGTATTTGTTTGGATGAAAAATTTTAGATGTCTCAAAATTCAATATACCAGTTGGAATTCTGATATATATGATCGTGCCGGTGATTGAACTTCAGGAAGGTAAACGTGGAAAAATTATCGAAATCCTGGGTGGATGCGGGGTACAAAATCAGTTACGCTCAATAGGAATACTCGAAAGTAAGGAAATTTGTGTTGTTACCCTCCATCCTTTCAGGGGTCCGGTTGTTATACGTGTTGATGGGAAGACGATTTGCCTTGGAAGAGGTCTTGCCAGTAGAATCATGGTGGAGTTGGCTGTTTGAAAAAGATAGTGCTCATGGGAAATCCCAATGTCGGGAAGAGTGTGGTTTTTTCCCGCCTTACCGGGACACAGGTGATTACATCCAATTTTCCTGGGACCACGGTTGATTATTCCCAGGGAACTACCTGCCTTGATAAGGAACGGGTTTTTATTATTGATGCGCCCGGAACGTATTCATTGATACCTTCTAATCCTGCAGAAGAAGTATCATCGAGGATCCTGAATGAGGCAGACCTGGTGGTTAATGTCATTGATGCAACGAACCTTGAGCGAAATCTCATCCTCACTCTTGACCTGATATCCCGTGGAATTCCTCTCCTTGTTGTATTAAACCTCTGGGATGAGGCTAAGCATACCGGAATAGAAATTGATGTCAGGCGTCTTGAAGAATTACTTGGTGTTCCCGTCATACCAACCGTTGCAGTGACCGGGGAGGGGATAGCTGATCTGGCATCGTATTTGTACAAACCAATTCCTCTTCCTCCTCATGAATCCTGGAGTGATGAAGAAAAATGGGTTAGGATAGGGCATATCACCACAGAAGTCCAGACAATAACCCACCGGCATCATACCCTTCGCGATTTGATCTCTGATGTCACGATAAAGCCGGTTACCGGAATCCCAATCGCCTTTTTTGTAATACTCGTTTCACTTTGGGCGGTAATTTTTGCCGGAGAGAGTATCATTACGTATGTAAGCGATCCCATCTTTGCATATTACCTTCCTCTTATCACCCAGGTTTCTGATTGGCTAGGCCCGGGATTTATTCAACAGATCCTTGTTGGCGAATTAATCGATGGCCAGATAGATTTTGAACAGTCTATGGGCATCCTGACAACCGGACTTTTTGTTCCGTTTGGTATAGTCCTCCCGTATGTTATTGTTTTTTACATTCTTGCAGCCATACTTGAGGATTCAGGCTATCTTCCCCGCCTTGCTACCCTGACTGATACGTTCTTTCACCGGGTCGGGATGCATGGGTATGGAATAGTGCCGGTTTTTTTGGGGCTTGGCTGCAATGTTCCGGGTATTCTTGCAACACGGGTTTTAGAAACCCGTAAACAACGGTTTATTGCTGCTACACTGATTGCGATATCTGTTCCCTGCATGGCAAAAACAGCAATGATTTTCGGGACACTAGTGCACCTCGCCACTTAATATTATAAAAAGGTTGTCAGAAAGTACTTTATATTAGTACGTACTATAAAACTCAATGAAACAGAGATATTTTGTGAATCTG
>Ga0123334_1000644_pt1 | contig 47383 bp, 50 predicted proteins | sample BiotimSIPDNA_FD_89706 | JGI IMG/M metagenome (GOLD analysis project Ga0123334, IMG submission 89706) | Anaerobic biogas reactor microbial communites from Washington, USA - Biogas_R1 time_0 SIP DNA | ecosystem: Engineered > Bioreactor > Anaerobic > Unclassified | place: Washington, USA...
AGCCAAATCCGGATAATTTTCCGTTTGTGCTTTGTTTCCTTTCTCTACAAGTTCATTAATGAGAGACATATTACCGTTCGGATTATCATTTTCAATATTTTCATTAATTCGTTTTAACCCCTCAATTGCAGGTTTAAAATTAGGATCTACTTCTAATGCCTTATTGAAATATTCCGTAGCATTTTCATATTGCCCCATACTATCCAGTGCAAATCCCATCCCTGCATATACATCCGGCCGGGAACTTCCATTAGTTATTGCCTGATTAAAAAATTCCAAAGCCCCTTCAAAATCATTATTTTGTTGCGCCTGATTTCCTGCTTTAACTAATTCATCAACATCTGTCACTATGGTAATTCTTTCATATGAATCATCTGACAGTAATTTTTGAAGAAGGATTAATGCATGAGAAATATCACCTGATTGAATGCAACGATCAATCTCTCCATAACTTATCTTTCCCGAAAAATTATCGTTTCTTTGTTGATTTGATAAATTATTTTGACTATTATTGTCTGCTTTATTGTTTATGTTTTGAGAATTTGCGGATGGGCGAGGCATGTTCTCAATCAAGGTCTTTCCTTCTGAAATATTTCCTGATTTTAAAAGAGCAATACTTTTTCCAAAATAATGCTCAGGTCCGGCCATATTCATCTCAAATATATCATTAAAATCATTGAGTGCTCCGATATAATCTTCAGAAAAGAGTTTTTTAAAACCTGATTCTGAAATCTGGTCAATATTATCCGCATATACCTGAATTGACGATATAAAAAAAAGGAATAATAATGCCCAGTACATTCTCGACAAAACGACCATAATTACATTACATCGGTAGAGACCATATAAATTTTCAACAATCAATGGTATTCATGTTCACTTGCATGGGAAAGAATACCTGTATCCATAGCGAATGAGGCGATATTTAATCCAGGATTTAAATTCCGGATTATTTTTCATAATATTTACTCATCAAAGTGAGCTTAAGCCAACTTATTGATGATTAGGACCTGGATGAGAGAATACCGTTTCCCAGGTAAATGATATTCCATCTGATATCATCTCATGAATTTGCCGTTCAGTTTCTTCCTAAGCCGCTTTTAATTTTTCAAAATCATCAGGCATCTTTGAAATAACAGGATGCTCTATTGCACAATAGTCAGCATTTACCAAAACGAGATCCGAATAATCCGGAACAATTGTGGGTTTACCAGACCCATGAGGTCCGGCAAAAATTGAAAAAATCCTCATTGGTCAGATATCCCAAGAGTGTTATACGTTCGGTGGGAAGCATCTCTTAAAACCTTATCCGTATGATTAAATGAAGGAATAAACCCTTTTCATTCCATTTCGTCTTATTGAAGATCCTGATGCTATCCGGTGACATTTTCATCATTATCTCATTTTTTTTTGTGATTCTTCAATGACAACACATGTAATAGAATTATTTTTTTCTGCTTCCGTTGGAAATAAACAAATCATTACCATTTTTCAGACTATCAGTTTGACGTAGATGATTCTCCTCATGACCCTGATACCGTATTTTTCCTGGAAGGTGAAGAAGAATTGTTCATAATACTATAGAAGAGGAATATTAGTGTCAAAAGAATAGGTATTTTCCAAACACCAAAAAATCATAAATAACTCACCACTCAATCATCCAATACCATTATCCCGCCTCGGTCAGATATTCCGAACGAACATCCTGTCATACCATAGATCAGTCAGTATATTCGAACTTTGTAAAACCAGAACCCTCATTTCTATAAAGAACCTGTTATAATCAACAATGAATCAAAGACGGTGTAAAATATGCCATTCTTTCCCTGTCTATCACACATTGTGCAGAACAAGGGCTACGACAGATCATAACGAAACGAACCTTTGGGAATCAGAATCTCAAACCGGACTCCTGAACCAAAAATTCCGGTCTCATGGATTGAAATACCGGTAAGAGAGAGGATTTCACGGACCAGAAACAATCCAAATCCGGTATTTTTTCCATAGCCCCGGGAAAAGATCAGTTCTTTCTCTTCATCAGAAATTCCAACCCCATTATCCTCCCAGAGGATCATCAGATTATTTCCGGATTCATGGACCGAGACCCTGATCTCAGTAACGTGTTCACCATGCCGAATCGAATTATCGAGCAGATTTGAAAAAACTGTTTTTACTAATGGATCAACAAGAAGTGAAATCCTATTTATCGTGGAATCATAGGTAACCGGGAGAGGAGCAGATGAGCCCTGAAGAATCGTATTAAGCGGAGTCCAAACCGGTTTTTCAATTCCTATCTCCTGGAATATCCGGGTAAATTCAATCCGGGACTGGATTATACGGACTACTTCTTCCATATTATCCAGGCATTCAGAAAATCGTGTGCCAGGACAGTCCATCCGGGCTAAATCAAGATGCAGATACAGTTCAGAAAGATTGTTGAGTATATCATGTCTGGTGACTTCAGTAAGGAGATTAATCTGCCGATATGCCCTTTCAAGCGCTTTTTCTCCCTTTTTCCGTTCGGTAATATCCTGGTTTGCACCATAGGTACGAATAATTTTCCCGTCACCATCTCTGATAACACCCATTCCCATACGAATATCTCTGATCTGTCCATCACGACGAATGATCCGATGTTCAACATAGGTAACCGCATCAGGGTCCGGGTTTGCCAATCCTTCTATCACTTTCCGTTGGGCTTCTTCACGGTCATCAGGATGTATAAATTCTTCAAAATATCGCTTTATAGTAAACTGTGTCCCCCCTTCACGCTCTGATGAGGTTCCATACATAGCAAAAAAGTTGTCATCAAAGGTAAACACAGAGGTTCTGCTATCACATTCCCAGTTAACCACATGTGCAATATTCATGGCTGCTGCAAGTTTTCGTTGATTGGTATTGAGACATGATATCAGATTATTCGCTCGGTTATATTCTACCGCCTGGCGAATTTTATGGGTCAAATCTGCAAATAGGGAGACCTGATCTCCTCCTTTCTGAATATAAAAATTGGCCCCGTTATTGATGGCTTCAATGACGACTTCTTCTCTTCCCCGACCGGTGAAGAGAATAAAGGGGATTTCAGTATCTCTCTTTCTGATCTCCTTGAGAAAGCTTATTCCATCCATTCCCGGCAGTTGGTAAGCTGATACGATTGCATCATAGGTCAGAATATCAGGGAGATCCAGAGCCTGAATGGCTGAAGAAATTGTGTGTACTTTAAATTCCCCCGTTTTTTCGATGAAGGTTTTACCTAGATCGAGCAAAACCTCTTCATCATCAACATACAGGATGGTATATTGTTCCGGATATGATAACGGAAGATCTCCTCCGGGCATAGGAATACATTGTGTTTGAACTGATTTATATGTACCATCCTCATTATATGAAGAGATGGTCTAAATCTCACCGATCCCAATTCCATCGGGTGTATTATGTATCTCATCCTTCTCCATTACAAAAAAGATCTCCGGACCGTTGACTCCTATGCTCCGGACCATGTAACATTTCTGCAGAAACACTACGATCTCGGACATTTTCTCCTATCCGGCAGACGGATTCCCCGGACCGGCGGGGTTATAATCGTAAGGGCCGAAAATGAGGAGGCAGTGAGAGCGATCATCAGCGAGGATCCCTTCGCTATCCATGATGTGACAGCATATGAGATCATTCCCTTTATCGCATCCATGACATCTCCGGAACTGGCAGCATACCGGGAAGAGATTCCGGGGTCAGGGAGTCAAGAAGGAAAATAAGGTCAGATCTGCACCGGGACCCGCGTTCGTTATTATATCCAGAACACCTCAAAACAACAACGGGCGGTTTTAGGGGTCCTCCTCTCACTCCTTTTTGAGGCTGAAGAAGAGTGGCTGTTTATTGATAGGATATCTGATAATTACGGTGAAAAGGAGAATGATTTTGGAGGATTCTCCACTTTTGGTCAATGAAATACTTATTGTTCCTCTGCAATGGCGTATGGTGAATAATTCAAATCCATATATTATTCCGGACAATCATCATCGTTATTAATAGGGATTTTTTTGTTCGACATGATACTGGTATTTTTGTTATCCGTATGAGTTTTCCGTCTCATGCATTCTTTTCACTGGCAAAGGATAGTAACGCTGATCCCTCGTAAAAATCAAGAGGGTCTTTGTTAAGCGTGAGAACCGTGTTTCCATCAGACAAGGACAAATTTGAAAAGATAACCTTGATGTATTTCGTTATCAGCACCTGAAAAGAGGATGGCTTCAATCAGAGGATACCTCAATCCGGACATTATCTCAATTTATCCGGCAAACACGAAAAAGCCACCATGGTATCATCAGGAAAGACAATACCTGCTCATTTTTTCCGGAGCAGAACAGTCCTCAAATAATCCTCAGTCGCATCAAAGATAGGATCGGTCATGTTCTCAGATCTCATTAGTGGAATAACTTTCGTTCTGACTCCCATTCCCCTACTCTCAACATATCCATAATCCCGAAGCATCTCAACAATAAGAGGATTTCTTGGAGAACGCTGTCCGGCAATCATCTTTTCAACCGTCATGGAATTTGGAAGAGAACCTGGACTAATGAATTCTATCCGATCAACATACCTGCTTACCTCAATATCCACCGTTCTGGTCCAGTCACGGTGACAAAATGCATTGATTATTATTTCCCGGATAGCATCACGGGGATAGAGCCAGGTTTTAATCCTTTGAAAGCCGTCAGAAAGGGCTGGTTGTTCGAGAGTGATAAAGGGAGAGATAAGTTCAGAAAAACGTTCAATAAGGCCAGTATCTACAAGAGTTCTGGTTCCATTGGCCTCTGTCACATATCTTCCGGTAAGTGGCCCATCTAACACAGTATCAAGAAGGGTATGGTAGGTTTTATCCTCAGTATCATACACAATCACCCGAAGACCTGCCTGGGGTAAAAATTTCCGGGGAGCAATCCCAAAGAGAACAAGTCCTGCTATTGTACAGACCTCTCTTCCATCGACTGCTCCTATGAGGAGCCCCAGACCTGACAGACGACGAGTCCAGGCATCTTCATTATCCGGGATATCAGGATCCCTGATTATTGTTGAGAGATACTCACGAATCCGTACGAGATCAAGACTCTGAAGACCCGTCCCGGGAACAGGGAGAAGTTCAGGATGCAAAATTCCTCCGGCAGCAAAAAGACGAGCCTGTTGTTCCCGGGTCGCCAGCCGGGAAGTAGAGCCTGCCCGAATATATATCTCCTCTCGGCCATTATGCCTGAGAACATATGGTTTGGAAGTCCCTTGTGGGAATGAGATGACTGCCACACTTTTACCATCATCCATCCGGACAGTTTCATAAAAGGGAAGAATCATGGGATGAACATACCGGGCAAAAACAGTGTCAATAATCCATGTTTCAAGATCCTCCCGGTTAATACCACTAATTGTTCCATCATCCTCTACACCAATCAGGATAATTCCTCCCTGGTGATTGGCAAGGGCTACTACTTCTTTACCCAGTTGTTCAGGTCTGATATCATCCCGTTTAAACTCTACTCCGGAATTTTCCCCGTTTGCGATTATTCCGAGTAATTCACTTATAAGCATAACTAAATTTTAGTTTTCTCAATGGCTGTATCAGTTTTAATTTCCCATAGGAGGGTCTCTTCGGAAGGTTACGAAGAGTTGTTACAGTGTTTTTTCTGATATCCATACATACCTTACTATGCATTAACTACCAAATCATCGGCAAATTTGAAATATTTTTTCTTTTTTTTTATTAAGGACTTACATGTAATCTATCGGAAATCAAGTATTACTATAATGGTTCATAATATATGCAATATCTCTTTTCGATACCCGGGAGCCCTGGAGTCGGTTTATTTGGACACTACCTCCAATGAGCATGTCTCCATGCCCTACTAGACATTCCGCCCCGGATTCATCCAGGATTATTTTTGAATTTGTAGCAGAAGTTACTTTTAAAGCGATTTTTAGTTGAAGGTTTGCTTTGATAACACCAGTTACGATTTTCGCATCAGGTCGTTGAGTGGCTAAAAAGAGATGAAATCCTGCTGCTCTTCCTTTTTGACCTATCCTTTGAATATTTGCCTCAAGTGTCTCTTTTGTCGACTTATTCATAATAAGATCAGCATATTCGTCAATAATAATAACACGTCGTGTAAAAAACCCACACTTTTTTGAATTATATTCTGCAATATTAGTGCAACTTGTCTTTTCCAGCTCTAAATATCGTTTTTCCATTTCAGTTACACTTCTATTTAATGCTTCCATTGCTTTATCTGGATCCAGGATAACTGGTTCATGTAATATTGGTAACGAGAGAAAATCAGTAAAAGTAACCCTTTTCGGATCTATTAGGGTAAATGTAACCATTTGAGGGGGATTACACAGAGAAATGCCAATTACAATCGAGCGAAGTAATTCACTTTTGCCTGATCCAGATGTCCCTCCAATGAGACAACTTGTCATGGTAGGGTTAGCGATATCACCAAACAGCACCGTCCCGTCGGTTTTTTTCCCTAATGGAAATTGCACTTTGTCTGTATCAGGTGTAGAGATTTCCTTGCATAAATCACTGACATCAAAGCCTTTCCAATTTTCGTATGGAATATCACAACCAATATACCCATTCTGAGGTTTTATTAAAGGTTGGGATGAAAGAACGAGTCCTAATTGAATGTCAACAACCCGGTTTGCAATCTTAGAAAAGGTGACCTTTTTAGATACATCGGGAGAGACTTTCAATCTGATAAACCGGGGACCTATTACATATCCCTGGGGAATTACTGGAACATTGAGCATGTTAAGTCTCTCGACCAACATTGACATGAATTTTTCAGCATCCGTTGACAATTCATCTGTTATTTCTCTGTGTTCATGTGCCTTTTGATGAACATTTGGTTCAGGATATGGTTTTTCTTGTGAACCATAATCAGTATCACAAGAGTTTTTAAATCTGCATGTAACACAGAGATTCGGATTTGATGTTTTGGGGATAGGTAACTCTTTTTGGATAATCCTTCTTGCCATTGTGAATAATGATGAGTGGTTTTTTATAATTTCTTCAATAGATTCTGCTGAATATGTTACCAGTGGCTCATCTTCTTCAAGATAGAGTATATCAACTCGTGGACAGATTCCTGTGGATTGCTTCACTAACCAGGCATAAAGGGACGTTTGAGCCAGATCCTGAGTTGCATCTGATTCCTTTCTTCCTTTATACTCAACTACTACCGCTTCTTTTGATATAGGGTCAAAAAGAAGAGAATCTGGTTTCCCTCTAATTTTTAAAAGAAAACCATCTGGAAATAGATATTCAGATGATATTAGGACTTCAACATTATGAAAAATCATGTCGATTAAGACTTCCGGGGTGTATAACTCAACAATAGGTTCGATATATTGAAAGAGATAAGAGATCCACATTTCCGTTGCACTAGCAAAAGCCGTTATGTTATCCGGTGACATCGAACCAATATTTTTAGAGAAAAAGGGGATTAAGTATTGATTTTTTACTACTTCATTAAAGTAATTTTTACACGTATTTTTGTCTTGACTTAATGCATGTATAAGGTCAGTATTGGTATTGACATTATTTCCTATATCATGCAAGGTGGTTTTTGCAAATTCATGAAATAATGTCCCTTTCAGTTTACCAGTTCCCTTATTTCCAACCATCCATACGAATTTTTCATCTTCAAGTGAATATGCAAGTAATCTTGGACAATGTTGGCAAAGATGAAGATTTGTGACGGTCAAACGTTGCATATCGCATCCGTTCCTTTCAGCATAATTGTGGAACCTTGTGGTGATCTAAATACCACATATGCGTCTTTATGTTCTCCACACCAAAGAATAAGCTCATCAAGTGTTATGTTGATATGTCGGGAGTTGAGTTGATCAGATATCGTTACGGAATTCATGATATGCATCGGAGCTTTTTTTAAAATCTCACATAGTGCTTTGTGAATCTTTTTCTCCGGGTTTTTTTCTTTTTTTGAGATATTTTCCTCTGTATCAACAGATGAGGATAGGAGGGAAAAAGGAAATAGGTAAGTATTCAGTAATCTGAAGTGTTGATTAAATGCCTTCCTTCTTCTACCAAGTCCGTTCCGTTCATTCTACAAGTTTGAATAACGGATGCAAGTACCTCGATATTTTTTGTACCCTTGGGTGATTTGGTTCCTCCACTTACTTTACGTAAAACAACATTCGGCCTCACCGCTCGTTCTGCCTGGTTATTAGTGCCGTCCACCTCTGGATTCGTCACAAAGACAAACAATTTATCCCTGTCTTTGAGAATTTTACGAGCAAATTTTTTGCATTTCATCGCCACAAAATTTCGATTGAGTACTGATTCGACTTCCTTTACCAATTGCTCAACATCTTCGTCAGTTCCTTTATGATTGAAATCGTTGGCTTTTTTGAATATATCCTTCATATCTGCGTGAAACTGTTTCCCTTCTTCGCCACATATCTGGGCGATCTCCTTTGTGTCTCCTAAAATGTGAAACCAACAGAGCTGTTGAGGACGATTTCCCGTTTTTTGGGCGAGTACATTATATGGGGCCCATCTGTCATGGATATCAACCCCCGTCGGGTTTGAACCAAGAACTTCTAGTGGTACTTCATGTCCCCTTGAGTGTGCAATTCTGTATAATGTTACTCCTTTCACGACGAAAGCCCACATCCAGACGTTTTTCCCGTTCTCCCTCCACGAGGTTTCATCCATATATCTTGCCTCTGCCGTCCTTACTTCAGAGATTAATTCATCATAATAAGGACCAAGGGCTTCTGAAATCAATTCACAGATTTTAATAACTTCCCCTTCACTGAGAGTGAGGTTACATATTTTTTTAAGAACTTGTGGAATAGCTGATACAGTTAACCGCAATCCCACTTTTAGCCAAACTACGATAAACATTGTATTGAGGCCAATTCTGGCATGAGGAAGAGCATCGGTAACTTCACCTTCGATCATTCGATTGCAGCTTCGACAATACCTGCGTTCAATCATATATCTTGTGATAAGGGTATGTTGGGGAGGAATATCTTCAACATACCTTTCCCTAACTTCTTGAATGTTACTCAGTTCTTTTGAACCACATTTGGGGCAATGATCAATACTGATAAAAATTGTTTTGTCGAAACTCTCATTTTTTGTTCTGATTTGTTTCTGGTGCCCTATTTGTGCTCCTATCTTTCTAGGTGGCTCGAGACTATGATTGAGGGTTTCCTCTTTTTCCAGTTGTTTTAATTCATAAGCCTTACCATGTTTCACTCCAACCCTTTGGGGATGGCGAGCCCGGTATAATTCATATTCTCGTAAGATTCGAAGATTTTCTTTTTGTAATTTAGAGTACTCGGATTCAATGATGAAATAATGAGTTATGAGAGTTGTGATAATCGCTCGGAGAGAATTATTCTCTTCAGAGAGGGATTGAAAACAGCCTGAATTTTCTCTCATTCGGGGATAATTACAAGGTATACTCTTTTCCCAAGATGTTCTTTTGGACAATCCACTTTGGCACTAGTTCCAAAGGGGGTTACGGTTCGGACATAAAAACCTTCTATGTTCGAAATTGTGAGTTCGGTAGCTGTTTGAATCGGTACTTTTTTCATTTTAATATATCTAATAGATATCTTATAGTACAAATAACTTTCGGTTTGTCCATATATTTCTGAAAAAATGCTGATTGTTAGATATTGAAGATATTATTGAGTAACTTCAGATGACTGAATACTTACGGAAATAGATCTTTATTCCCGATATATGCCATTAATTCATCTTTTGAAATTGATCTACTACCCTCATTTGTTTTAATAAGGAGATCGCCTTCTGTTACTTTGCAGTATAAGGAATACAGTGTATAGTATTTTGCAATATCCCCATCTTTTGGCTGCATTATTCTTCCTCCTGCTTTTAGAAATGCATCCTTTCTCTCATTTGCCTGAACCCAACTAGGTTTAGTAACAATACATCGAGGATCGGTTAAATAAATGCAGGTTGAGTTTGGATTATGGTTCAGATATTCTAGACCTATGACAAAGCATGAGCCAATAGTACTGTGATTTGGATTTGTATTTACAATAATACAACAATTTTTATTGTCATTTTTTACAAATAGTACCGATTTGCGTGGTACATAATTACTTGTAACATTCATATCTCTTGAATTAAGGAATAATTTTACAGCCTCTGTTAATTCTTCATAATCCGGAGGCCATGAACTCATATCAGATAGAATCTGGTCTCTTTCATTTTGAAATGCTGTACCGAGTATTTCATCTGGAGTAGAATATGAAATGTCGAATTTCCCCGGTTCATTCTCATGTAGTTCATTCTGTTGAATTATCTGATTCGCGGCGGTTATTACATCACGAGGGGAAGGACTGGCATTCAATCGGTTATTAATCCGGGGATAGAGCCAGTTATATGCATTTTCCCAATCATCCGGTAAACACAACTGAATTCTTGATTTAAGAATTTTCTGAACTTCCTCCTCTATACATCCAAGGAGAATAAAATTATTTCCTTTTAATCTATCAACAACATTCCTATCTAATGCTGGTTCGATCACCATCTCCCAATGTAATGTCCGTGACATCGTTAAAGGAATCATGGATTTACATTCGTTGATTAAGGTGAGCGTCATTTCACCAAACGCTCTTATTTGATCTTTTTCGTGCAAATTCTCAAGTTGATCAAAACATACCACTAAAAAATGTCGATAATTTGCTAAAATTAACCCTAACGATATAATATAATCTCTTGCTTCAGCTTCTTGTGTACTTTCAGATATATTTTCCAAAAAGGGAATATCAAGCTTATGTGCATCCTCACTATCTGCAATATTTCCAATTAATCTCTGAAATGCGATATTTCGTAAATTAGGATTGCAAAATGCGAATAGCAGATTAATAAAATGAGGATCAATACTTACATTCTTATGAATAATCCAGTCACTAACACGTTCTCTCAGTATATCTGCTCGTGATTTATGATCTTTGTATTTCTTGAAGAAAAAAAATTTATTTCTTTCAACTTTCTTCAGTTTTTTTAGTTCAGCAGGATTATTTGCAAGTTGTTCTTTATAAAAATCATAGATTATTTCAGAAATTAATTTATGGATTTGTGTATAGCCCTGTGCACCTTCTATATCATGAGCTAAACTAGTAATAATCCCTTTTAAAAGATGGCGCATTGGTGATTTTTCATCAATTATTGGCCGGATATTTGAAAAAAAGCTGAAATACTATTTAACTCACATTCTTTACGAATTCTCCCGATCATGTGAGTCTTTCCAGATCCAGCTTCCCCAAAAATCGTGATACCAGTATTTTGTGATGGATTCTCTCTACAATTCTTTAAAATATTATGAATGGTTGCAAAGGTTTCTCCATTAATGGATGAAATGACTGGAAAATGCATTTCCCAGGGATCTGATTCGTTATTGCTAAAAAATGGATTGCACTCACGCAACATTTCTTGAACAGAGCTCATTATTTCCTCCAAATGAGCAATATCCGGAGTCCATTATTTTTGTCACGATATGAATCCTTTTTTTCGTCATCATTTAACAAAGCGGGATTACTTTCCTGAAGTTCTATAACCTTATCATCCCATAGCTTTTGGATAGTACTATCAAATTGCTCTTTTGACCAGTTTACGTATCGACGGAGTTCAAATATTTTAACGTATGATTTTCCTTTAAGCAGACTATCATAGGCCTTTTTCAACTCTTCTTTTTCATCTGTTAATTTTTTATAGCTGATTGGAATGATTTTGCACCCAAATCCTTTCGATTGAGAAATTATAGAAATCTTGATCTGGCCGTTTTGTATTAAGGTATTTACTGATAATGTAAATTCTTCTTTAGTAAATGGAAGGATGGATGCTATTCTATTTAATGTAAGAGTGGAATGTTTTAAAGTATAGTCATAAATGATGTCCTGAGGGGGTTTTCTAAAAAGATATATTGAGCGCCCCTTTTTTCCAAAAATATAATTTGACGGGAGCATTGGCTTGATAATATTCATCAACTCTCCATTAGAATGATTTTTTATGTTTATCTTTAGAGTATCAGATAATTGAATTGCTGTTTTTCCAATTTTCAATTCGGACAGATTAATATAATCCTGATTTTTTTTATAAAAAACGTATGATAGTATATCTAATAACTGAGAAGGCATACCTTGTTTTTCTTTTCATAATACATAAGAAATACGAAATATTTACAACCTACATCCCACTCACACATAACCGTGTGGATGGAGGAAACCTCAAAGAATAAATAGCAGTGGCTTTCTAAAAATTACTATTCATCAGAATGAATCATAATAAACTTTAGAATAAATCGGCTAACAATACTTTTTTAGTACTATACAGTCAGACAATAATTATTCGAAAGCCTGAAACATGAATGCAATTCAACGTGTAAGTATATGTACCGAATTATTATCTAAAATTATACATCTTCTTATCAGAACGATGGAAAATCCTGGTGTAAAAACGAATGCATGAATACATGCATATAACCATATAATAGAACGGTTGATATTTGATTGTGAATTATGGATCCTCTCGCCCTTCTTCGTATGCACGAATCAGAACTTAAGCAAAGGTTCGGAGTTGAAAAAATCGGAATCTTCGGTTCTTTTGTCCATTGTAATGAACGAGAGGATAGCGATGTTGATGTCCTGGTTACATTTGAGAAAGGAAAAAAGACATTTGACAATTTCATGGGGATAAAATTTTACCTTGAAGAAATATTTCATCGAAAGGTGGATCTTGTCACAGAAGATGCTTTAAAACCACTTATTCGTGATCCAATACTAAAAGAAGTCGTGTATGCCTAGGGAACAACTACTCTATCTATCGGATATTATGTAGGCCATCAATAATATTCAGAAATATGTAGGAGATAATTCATTTGAAGATTTTTTAACCGACCAAATGAGAATTGATGCTGTTGTCCGTAATTTTGAAATTATTGGAGAGGCGACAAAAACATCAGCACCGATATAAAGGAGCAGTTTCCAAAAACAGACTGGCGATCAATCGCTGGATTTCGTGATATTCTCATTCATGCGTATTTTGGAATTGATACAGAAATATTATGGGATGTTATCGAAAAACAAGCTTCCGGAGTTAAAGGAAGAAATTAACCAGATCATTGACTCAAAAAAGAATTTTTGATCTTTATCCCATTTCCTATCATGTCACCACAAACTCACTATAAAATTTTCATTCCCGGAATTATCCGGAGTTTCGAAAATTTCTTTATCTTATAAGACAAGGAAAGATAATGAGAGGATATCAATTATTTGCTATTCTCATCCTGGTCATTCTTTTTTCATCACCGGTTCATGCTCGTGATCCGGATTCCTTATCATCACCACAGATTACCAATGTCATCTTCTGTATGGATGTTGATGATTCCGGAAATCCAATCGAACCTACGGAAATTTTTCCTTCCGGGACTACTTCAATAATGGCCTGGTTTGAGTATCAGGGTGTTTCTGGCTCTCCGAACTGGGGATATACAATTTACCAGGGAGATACCCCTGTTCAGGTAGAAAATTACCAAATGTGGCCATGGTACGAAGAAGGATCAGCTCATCGTGATTTTACGGAGGAGGACGGCTTTTCTGATGGAACGTATCTTCTAACCTTCAAAATGAAAGGAGAAGAGATTGGTTCAGCATCATTTATCATTGGAGATGCCAATCCTGATGATGAAGGGGTTGACGTGGAAGGTGATAATGAAGTTGAAAGTGAAATTGAAGATGAAGATGAAAATGGAGATGTATATGAGGATGAGGATGAAAACATTCCCTCATCTGGTTCTTTTGGGAGAATCATTTTTGCAGAAGGAGTGACTGAAGAATCGGCTCCCATTGGAGAAGAAACTGTTTTCGATTCCGAAATTTCAGAGGTGTATCTGATATTACCATATTTTGGGATGGCTGACGGGGATATCTGGAAAAGGGAATGGATTCTTGACGGTGAAGAGGTTGTATTAACTGAGGAGGAATGGTATGAAGGAACGGAAGGAATAACATACCGTTATCTTCATAATCCGGATGGATCCTCTCTTTCACCTGGTGACTATACGGTCAACCTCTATCTCGGGGACCAACTGGCCAGAAGTGCAGGTTTTTCCATCACCGATGAGACCGAACCGGAGATAACAGGTTATGAAATATCAGATCTGGTAGATCCGGATCTCATGAAGGCATATAATATCCTTTCAAACTCTGATAATGAGGCGTTAAGAATACTATCAACCCTAATTCCTGATGAAGGTATATCGGTTGGATTCTCTGATGATATTCCCGGAACTGGCCAGTATCGCTATTCTGGTCCGGATGATCCGGGTGAGATCTATATCTCACCAGATTACTGGAATGAAGCCTCGTGGGAAGAAGTGGCCGGGACAGTAGCCCATGAACTGACTCATGCCCTGCAGAGATCAGCATACGACGGAACCGTGAAATGTACGATTGAAAATGAATATCTTGCTTTTTTGTTCGAATTTTATACATTACAGGAAACAGGGCGGACAGACATTATTTATGAGAAATTTGGGAATCTTTATGCCGCAGATGGATCTTTCGACAAAAACATGCTCTGGAATGCAGTAAAAAAAGTCTATTCAGATTGTCCTGAAGAATAAATCCGAAATTTTTTTTCTTAAATTTCTCCCTTGTTACTCAATTTATCCATCGGGAATTTATAGGTAATGATACGCAGCATCCACCCGGTAACCGACCAAAATCCACACACAAATCCACTCATTTAATATACCCCTTAACAGACCACCCAAAAATCAAGGCCCATTCCTTGACCGGAATATTCATAAATCCCTCATTTCCATATCATTTAAATATTATTTTTCACTTTCACCCCCTTTACCTGAAGTTCAAATACCCGTTCATGCAACCAAGGAGTGAGGTTGTTCCCGGACCTCATCCGAATCGATACCCCTCCCGGAAAACCACCTGAAAGGATTCCAGACTGCTGCTCTTCTTGAAAACCTGACAATCTTTGACCGGAATTTGGGTTCCATGCAAAACAGGATAAAGGGGTACTGAAAAACCCTCTAAGAAGACCCGGAATAACCGGGGAACTGCAATGATGATTGAAACCTTTATTTTTATCAAACCTGATCCTTCCCGGATCAGTCATCAAAAGGCATCAAACATCGCCTGAAAAGAGGAAAAACCATGCGTAAACGAAGACGAATAAAAAAAGCATACCCCCACTCCTTACACAAGCTTGCCGGCGTTGGAAAGAAAGCAGGGGTAATTCATATATCTCTCACTTACCGGATAATATCATTTCTCCCATGCAAAGCCGGGGTGCACAGATGAAAGCACAAAACCGGACCGGCCGGATTGCGGTCTGGTCTGCCATCCATGTCCTTAAAAGCCAGGGGTACCTGGCCGACCGGTGTACCGGAACCAGACGGACCTTTGACCTCATCGCCTGGAAATCCACAACCATTTTGGCCCTTTGCATCCGGACCGCGAGAAAACAGGACATTACCCGTTTTCATCAGGAAATATCCAGAATATCCACACTCATCAATCAGAAACAGGTTCCGGGAACCATCGAATTATGGCTGTACCATCCCAAAGGAATGACCAGATACCGGATAATGCCAGGTGGAGCCATGCAAATACAGGAGGCAGCATGACCTCACTAATACGAACCGAAGTCCTTTCAGCCGCATTTGCAGCGATAAAACCAGTAGATACCCTCATTTCACGACGGAGTATCGAAACCGAGATAGAAGTGCACCCCGGCCTGTACCCGGCACTCTCCGGACAGAGCAGAATAGGACGAAGGACCAGCATCACCAGGGTAATGAACTCCCTCTTTCCACCGTGGAACACAGAAACTGCAGGAAAACCCTACTCTAACGTCTGGAAAGTCCGGACCTTTCCCGGAACAAGTGAAGACCAGGGAGAAGAAGCATGACCGGTGAAGAGAACATAAAAACAGGACTCTCTGTACTCTTCTCACCCGGACAGGTCGTAGAACTTCGGGCAATCGGAGACCATGTCAGGTATGGCTACTACACCGACATGGACAAACTTGCAAGAGATGCAGCCGTCATTGACAATATGCCCGGAATATCCGGGATATACGTAACCCTCAACCAGGTAAACCCGGCACTCCTCTCCCGGTGTGCGAACAGGATTAAAACAGCAGGAAAAAAAGAACCCCAGACCGGAGATGCGGATATCACAAACCGGTGCTGGCTCCCGATAGACATCGATCCACTCCGGCCATCTGGAATCAGTTCATCAGAACAAGAACACCGTGCAGCCTTAAACAGAGCCGAAATAATCCGGGATTATCTCTTTGGCCTTGGCTTTCCTGACCCGGTTTTGGCAGACTCAGGAAATGGTGCCCACCTCCTGTACCGGATTGATTTGCCAAATGACAAGGAATGCAGCGAGATCGTGAAAGGATGCCTGAAAACACTGGACGAGTTCTTTTCCGACTCCGACTGTGCTGTTGACACCTCGGTATTCAACCCATCCCGGATATGGAAACTCTACGGGACCAGGTCACGAAAAGGTGACCATACCGATGACCGGCCACACCGAGTATCAAAAATCATCCATGTACCAGAGACAATATCGGTGGCTTCCGTATCTTCTCTCATCCAGCTGGCTTCACAGACAAAGCAGGATACCACGGACAAAAAACCGCCAGAAGGGATGAATTCATCCGGAAGAGGAAGAACAGACCTTGCTGCCTGGCTAAAAAGATACGGGCTTTCGTATACCGAAAAACCATACCAGGGAGGACGACTCTTCATCTTTGACCAGTGTCCGTTCTCATCCGCCCATAAGGACGGAGCATATGCGATCCAGTTTGCAAACGGGGCCATCTTCGCCGGATGCCATCACAACTCCTGCGGGGCAAATACCCAGCGGTGGCACGACCTGAAAGCGAAGTTCGAACCGCAAAAGGAGGAGCCAAAACCGAAACGGGACTTTGAATCCTGGAAGAAGAAACAGGTCAGGGACCGGGCTTATGCAAAAGCCGAACGGAACGGGATGCCAGAGAAAAGCGGGAACCCTCCGGATACCGCGAATCAGGAGACAATCTCTCTTTCAACCAGCAATCCCAGGGTTCAGGATGAAGCTATCCGGATACTCCGGGAAGGAGACCCGATCCGGTATATCCTCGATACATTCACCCGGATGCACGAAGGAGACGAGATAGTTGCAAGGTGTCTTCTTATGTCCCTTGCATCACGGTTGGTTGTGAACTCAAACGGCCTGCATGTTCTTGTCACTGGAGAATCCGGAAAAGGAAAATCCCATGCCTTTGAGACGATGCTGGACCTTATTCCACAAGAGTTCCGGTTGTCCGGCGGTCTCAGTAACAAGGGACTATTTTACACCCACGAGATCCGGAAAGGAATGGTAATCTGCCTTGATGATGTCAGCCTCTCTGAACAGATGCAGGAGACACTAAAAGGGGTTACCAGTTCATTTCATAAACCCTTCATCTATCGTACGGTGGACAAGGACAGGAACGGAATCACAAAGGTGATTCCGGAACGGTGCCTGTGGTGGGTTGCAAAGGTCGAAGGAACCGGAGATGAGCAGGTGTGGAACCGGATGCTCACCGTCTGGATAGATGACAGCCAGCAGCAGGATGATAAGGTTCTTGCAAAAAAACTGGCTGCAGCGGCAAAACCTGCCTCCCAGTCACGGGAATTCGAACATGAGATATCGGTCTGCCAGACGATATGGAATAATATCAGGGAGGTTTCGGTAATCATCCCGTATGCAGAGAGAATACGGTTTTCATCGTCGAAAAACCGGCGAAACCCAACGATGCTGCTTGACTTAATCAGGTCAGTTGCTGCATTTCGCCAGTACCAGCGGAGGTATGAAGAAGGAGATGGGTGTATCGAAGTCTCTGCAACACGAGAGGACTTTAACGAGGCAGTTGACATTTATCATCTCTTAAACGGTGTATCCGGTTCACAGATGACAAAACTGACCAGAAGCGAGTCAGAACTTATTGATGCGATAAGAAGTAGTGGCAGGACGGTATTTACGGTAAAGGATTTGCAGGATCTCGTGAGTAAGGCCCATACCACCATTTCCCGTATGTTGTATGGAAAAGGTTCGAACGGGACACATCATACCGGCCTTCTCGAAAAATGTCCACAGTTATCCGTGTATGACCGGTCGGAAATTCTGGAAGAGGGGATGTACAAACGGGGAAAGGTGTATACCTGGGATTTTGATATGGACCGGATTTGGTCATGTGGTGGTTCCTGCTGGCTGGATGATAACGATGATTGCCCGGATGATGATGCTCCGGATGGAAATTCTGACAATTGTTCAGATGATGGTTCTGGTAACTTACCCGGTAATAGTTCTGTTAATGATCCTCCCAATGTGCACATGTGCACTCATGTGCAAGGTATGTGCATAGAGAAATGCACATCCAAACAGAACGATATGACACCTGATTCAAAAAATACTGGCGTAAATGATTGTTTGGGTACGAATGTGCATTCCGGTGAAGGTGCTAGAGAAGACCAGGAAGACAGATTAGTTGTCCCTTATGCTCCTGAAAAAAATGCACATACTAATTCAAATAACTCAGATATGTGTTGTTTAGATAAATTAAGCAATTATTGTGATGAAACGAATGTGCATTCTGATATGCACAATGCATGCACATCAGTGCACACAGTGCACATACCTTCAAGGTCATCCCCGGTATCAGATAATCAGACTAACAAATTACGATACCAGGATATCAATCTGAACCAGTTTGTCCGGACAGATGATGTACTGACCAGGAAATGTGACTGTTGCGGGAGACGAAGAGGAACGTATAAAGAACGGGGAAATCCAGGAGGTCACGTGATATGTGACCAATGTTATAGCAGGGCGGTTTCCAGGGAAGTCATGACCTTTACAGCACTTCCGGGAGTTTTGCCTCTTTCCAATATGAAAAAGACGAACCGGAGTCTTGGCAGATGCAGCCTGTGTAACCTGAAGGAGATTGCCTGGCATGATGAAGAGACGAAGATCGGCCTTTGTGATTCCTGTTACCAGCGGGAACGGGGTTTTGCAAAGATTTTCGGAGGGGTCTGATGGGGTTTGTGGTAACTTCAGAACGAAAAGCAGATCCGGTCAGGTATGAGAAGGTCGGCAGGCTCCTTCCCGGAGAGAATGATGAGATCCGGGTTATGGTAGATGGGTTTGGTGAGGTTTTTCGGATACACAGGGCTGACTTTGTAATTTTGTCAGGCGGGCTTTGTCCTTCCGGAATGAGGCTTTCAGATTCAGGGAGCCGGGTAATTCTGTCCGGGCCGAAGGGTGAAGAGTATGTGGTTCTCTCAAGACAGGTCCGGGGAATGATGGAGGGGTGGCCGAAGAAGAAGGCAGCGGTGTTTATTATTCCTACATAAAAGGAATGTGAACTCTTCCGGTTTTTAAGATGAAGAATCCCAGATAAATATGAAAAATTCTTATCCAATTCAATACTCTTGACTCCAATAACTATGGTTCACTCACATATTACTGAAATCCTTTTTTTTAATCGGTAAAACTCCTTTCCTACATCACTCAGTTCAGACCATCCTTTTTTGTGAGAAAATTATTCAGTTTTTCATTAAATTCTAATTCAGCCTGGAAAATAGAAATCATACAATTTAATATCGTTAATTCATCATACGTTGTTTTTCGAATTGGGATTTTTTAATCAAATTCTGGATTCACCATATCGGTCTGTCCATTCAATCGACCGGTGAGACGGAGAAGATTACATGGTTTGAAATCCTGGTTTGGGAGAGAGATCAAGAGAGACGAACAGAAGTAATCCATGACCTGTTCCATATATCTTCACACCGCAGGACCTGGGAAACTTTATCGTGTACTACGTCCCTTCCCCTTCTATGTCGTCCAAGTGGATAACCTGTCTTCTTATTGCTGGTGTAGTCCTTTTTTTCATACAGGGATGTGTATATGCAGAAAAAACCTCCCAGATTACCCAGAGTAAACTGGCAAAAAACCAGACAAAGACACTTTCTGTCAACCTGACCGGAGAGGCATTCTCCCCGACATCAGGTACTGATAAAAAAAACTCACTGAAACCCCGATAGTCAGCCTGCAAAAAATTCCTGAAGAAGAGGGAAGTTCAGGTTTTGATCAGGTTGTCTCCGGGGAATCATTCACACAGAGTAGTGACATTTCAGAACTATCAGAGAGCGATCTTGAAGATGGCCCGTATGAAAATTCTGAATGGATAACCATGGGAGGGTCAGCCGGCCATGTGTACTCCAATGAACGTGGTACATATACAGGTGATAAAATTGTACCTATTTACCAGGGTCTCTCTGTCGTAGTGCCACGAAACAAAAAAGTATATGTTATTCTCCCTCTCCCGGTGAAACAGGACGCTAAAATCAGGTATCTCAAGATCGTTGATATGAATCCAGTGGTTTATGAAAATAATGCACCGAATATCATATCGGTGGATGCATATAATGGATTTCATATCGCAGCGGGTTATTATCCGACCTGGATTCCAGGGCATGAAAAGATCCATTATGTTGATCTGGGAGATTATTATCAGTTTGATAAGGGATTACAAATTGTTTTAAGGCTTGATAATGAAAATCCAGACAACTCTCCCTATATTATCACCGGATATGGGGCACGGATGGAATGGTGATATCTGAAATCCTGTACCTATTGGTATTATATATCTACTTTTTACCGGTATTCCGGGCATCTGCTGCAGGCCCATTGACACACAATTTTTCAGGATAGGATCTATCTCACTTCCAAAAGGAAACTTTCAGACTTGTGAAAGATTCGAATTTATTCCAGAAAGAAACTCTGGATGAGATCAAGGGAACCCGTTCTGAATTGGTTAAAGTTTTGAGCAAAGAAATTACTGAAATACGTGAAGAAATCAGGGAAATCCGAACTCCACTTATCAATACAGACAATATGTATACAGGTAAATCATGGCACCTGAAAATCCAAAATAAAGATTAACCTCAAAACCTGACGGCAACAAGGATAATTTTTTTTAAAAAATCGCGAGATTTTTGCGGATGGTCAGCCCCGGGAATCAGAACGCCTGAACATCCATTTCGGGCAGTATTCACCCGGATAACGGTATTACTGAACCCAAATTGATTAATATTTATTTTTTTGGGATTTATTGCCTGATGATCTCTTTTCTTTCACCCATACAGGTACCCGGGATTTTTTTTGTTTACGCTGAGGTTGTGATTCAGGTTTTTTACCTGCATCAGGTTTACTCCTCTTCTCCAAAGTGACCGGAGTCACTGCCAGAGTATGAGAACCGGGTTTTGAATTCTGATGCACGTTATCCGTTTGAGGAACTGATTTGGGCAATTTCTGGCCAGGGGGAAAATGGGGACGATTATCTGTTTTTGCTACCGGGCGTTGATCTTGCCGGGCTTGATCCGGGCGATCACCAGCTTCCCTGGGTTTATACTCAGGTTTTGATGCATTTTTATTATCACGATGAGGACCGTGGCCTGGTTTTTTTCCAATTGCCCCTATTGGTTTTCGCTCTCGTTGTTCTGTTACACTGCTATTAGTGTTTCTTTCTGGCCGGCGTGTTCCCGGAACCCCGTCAATGAGAAGCTTCCTCCCCTCAAAAATTGATTCTCCCAGGGTACGCTGGATTTTTTGAGCCTGTTCTTCAGTCCCCATCTCCACAAATGCATATCCTTTTCCCTCCATCACCTTGACATTGATGACGGTGCCATGTGGTGATAAAAAATCCCGTAATTTCTTCGCAGTGACAGAAAAATCCAGATTTCCGATAAATAATTTCCTTTTTTTCATTCAGAATCCCTCAAAACTTCTTAAAATCAAATGATATTGAACCATATTGGACCATCCGGCAACAGGATAATTATGAACGTATGATATGCTTTCAAGATGTTAGAATGTAACTGAAATCTGTGTTTCAAAAGGGGTAAATACTTTTTTGAAATGATGTATCGTTTATATGATTAAAATGCTCCATAAACAATCAGGTAATCATGTGCACAATACCATTCAATTACCCTGATATGGTGCATTAAACCTTAAATTCCCCTATGATACTTCGTTTTAGAAATCTACGTGTATAAATGTCAGGCTCGAATATTCATAGATCTGGATTATTCTGGGAACACTGATGATTACAGAGATGAGGTTATTTCAGCATATTTTTGGAACCGTTTTATTATCCGGTGATCAATGGCTTATCTGCCTGGTTCCGGGAGTAATTATTTTTGTAATCGGAGAGGTGTTTAAATACACTCTCCGGTCTATGGAACGGAAAGGGTAAAGAAGAAGATTGTAAACGGTGTTTTAGGATAAATACAAAAAGTGGATTAGAATCAAATTCAAATTCAAAAAATAGAATCAATTCAGTACGAGATTACCAGGAGGTTTTTTGCTTTCATTAATGCATTATCCCGTGTAATCAATGGTTTCTGATGCTCAATCGCAGTTGCTGCAATCATTGCATCCAGAATTGATAAGGATAATCCCAGGTCTTATATCCGGATATATCCTTTGTCTAATTCCTTTTTACTTTGTAAGACAGAGTCTGCAATGGTTAAACGATCCTCAACAGGAACTTGTTTTAAATATGTTATGATCTCCGGTTCTTCCGGATCTTTACATAACCGGATAATTACATCTGATATCGTCTCATTATTTTTCCTTATTGAGATAATCCGATTATTAGCAATTTCACTTATTTTTACCGTTTTTGTTTGCATTATTCCTCTCTTTCGATAATTTAATTTATGTCTTTTCAATATGTATATCTACATAGATCTGTAATTTTTTTCCCAAATGTTACTGCCAACAGAATGACTTTTTTTCTCTCGTTATTTTACAAGAATGTGCCTATCCCAGTGACGAGTCAGCATTATTCCATATACTTTCTTGATTTCATGTTTCAATCCCTATTGGGTTTTCTTTTCTGTTGTGACGTTTATATCAGGAGAAATCAAACTCTCTACCTGGTTTTTTTGTCTTTTATTACCCTGAACGATAATTATCTTGTTCGAACCTCAAGAAGATCAGGAACCTAGTAAGTCTATACCCCTTATAATATTGTAATGAATCTAAAAGTCATCATCGAAGAGGATACTGAAGATGGCGGATTTATTGTCAGTTGTCCGGCTCTGCCTGGCTGCCATTCGGAGGGTGAGACTGTAGAGGAAGCCCTCGAAAATATTAAAGATGCTATTCAGGGCTGCCTTCCCCTTTTTAATGAATTGCTATGTCCAGAACATATGCTTCGGGAGCGGTGATTTTTTTCCTTACATGTCAATTGGTAAGTTTTACCACAATCTCTGATTCATTGGTAAAAAGAGGCCTATCTAACTTTATCGTTTAAGGATCTATCATTCTCCCGGTTATCATAGAAGCCATATAATGTACCTTATTCTATTGTAGATTTCGAAAGATATCTGTTTTTCCAGAATAATGATTTAACTCGCTCATATTCTGTATTTTTCGCACATCTACAATAATTATTGTCCGTGATTTTAATAACACTATGAATATGGTAACAACATCTACCCTAACGTCCTCTGCCCGGACCGGTGAGTCATCGGTTTTATCAGATCCGGATCATCAACATGTACCTGATTTACCCGTGGTGAGACCTCAATAATATCCAGACCTTTCTCAAATATCGAAATATTTCCACCTTTTAAATAATCAGGTTCGCCTGCCGGATCCAGTATGACCGGCATCCGGTCATGAATATCCGAATATGGCAAAAGGGCCTTAGTTGTAAGAATAACTACCTGTTCTCCTTCTAAAGAAGGCCTGATAAACCCGGCAAAGGAAAGAATAGGGGTTATTTGAGATGAAAAATAATACGGAGTTTTCCGGGTTTTTTCATGCTTCCATTCATAATATCCGGATGCCGGAATCAGGCACCGGTATTCTTCAAACGATTTTCTGAAGAGGTTTTTTTCACGAACTGTCTCTATCCGGGCGTTAATGATCCGGTGAGAAAGTCCGGCGGTAATTCCCCATTCATGCATCCGGGCAATGTTCCCGGTTCCATTTTGTGAAATTGCCAGGATTTTGTTTGCCGGGGAGATGTTATACCTGGGCCGGTACTCATCCGGGACTATAACATCATATCGCTCTAAAATCTCACCCGGAGATGCTGCAATACAAAACCGTCCACACATACAGGAACTGCTCCATTCACCTTGTATGGGTCAATCATGAGTATAAATGCTCTGATGAGTAAACCTAAGATACGTGCATTTTCCCGGGTAACGGGGAAACGCATATATTGTTAAACTACTTAACAATATAGTAAGATGACACCCGGAGTGATGATCAATGGTATCCAATGCTGATATGATGCAGATCTCATCTGCATGGATCCGAATCATAAACAAAATGATGGCATTTGAGAAAAATCCCCGGGATTTCGGCTCAGGAAACCTCCTCTCAAACTCTGAAATTCATATGATCATGGTGATTGGAAAAAATCCGGGCCTGAATGTCACTTCCCTCTCTCTTGAGCTGGGTATCACCAAGAGTGCAGTCTCTCAGATGATCAGAAAACTTGTACAGAAAAAACTCGTGGACCGGACCCAGCTCCCGGATAATGACAAGGAGATCCGTCTTTCCTTAACTCCCCGGGGAAAGATTGCCTTTCTTGGACACGAGACCCACCATGCGGTTATCTTTGCCCGGATGCATGAAAAACTTGGAGATATGACCGAAGATCAGTTTACTTACCTTATGAAGTTCTTCTCCGCAATCGAAGCGACTACTGATGAATTAGCCTGATAGGCTGAATTTTTTTTGGAAAAAAATATTATTAATCAACTTAACAAAAGTGAGAAAAATGAACGAAAATACACAAATGAAAATTGGACTTTTGTACTTTTCTGCGACAGGAAATACGGAAAAAATTGCCCGGGTCATCGAAGACAGCCTGAAAAACCTCGGATGCATGGTGGATATAGTAGACATTACTCCCCTTGTATCAAGAAAAGCTGGTTTAGACTGCAGCCCATATGATGCCCTGATACTTGGAGCTCCGGTTCACTCCTGGAGGATTCCCCGGGTGGTCAGGGAATGGATTCTGAATTTATCAGGAGAAGGGAAAAAATGTGCACTGTTTTTGACTTACGGAGGATTTCAAATCCATCCGGCCCATTATACTACACAACAGCTCGTGCAAAGCCGGGGATTTAAAGTCGTATCTTCGGCTGAGTTTCTCGCCTTTCATACCTTCAATATTGGTGGCTGGAAAGCAATGGAAGGGCGTCCTGACGATTCAGACTTTAAAGTAGCGAGGGAGTATGCAGAGAAAGTCTATTCACGATTTTCAGGAGAGGATCCTAATCTTGTTGGTGAACTTGAAAAAACCACTCATCCAGAAGAACTTCTTGACCAGATAGAGGAATTCCGGTTCCGGATCGTGACACAACTTCCCACGAGAAATGGGGCGGACTGCTGCATGTGCCTGGCATGTGAAAAATTCTGCCCGACCGGAGCGATAAATGCGACTACCGGCGAGACAAATCAGGGCCGGTGTATTACCTGCCTTGGCTGTGTGTACCGGTGTCCGGATGGAGTGCTTGTAGTGAACGATATGTCCCCAAGCTGGGAGTATAAACTGAAAGGGGAGCAGATATCCGTTGCAGAAATGAAGAAAAAGAGGAGCAGGATTTATCTGTGAGAAGTCTGAATAGAGGAGATAAAAGCGGTACTTCTCAATTGTTTAGGTTTACTAAGCACCTTCACCTGATGGCAGAATATTTTGATGATATTGCATCAGAACGATCAATAGCTGAAATTCCTGAAACAATCGCTGCTGAAAAGGAAAAAAATTTGACTATTTTCTTGGGGATAACATTTTATCTTGAAGAAATATTTCACGGAAGGTGGATCTTGTCACAGAAGATGTCTTAAAACCACTCATTCGTGATCCAATACTAAAAGAAGGTTTTTGAAAACAGACTGGAGATCAATAGCCGGATTTCGTGATATTCTTATTCATGGGTATTTTGGAATGATACAGAAATGCTATGGGATGTAATCGATAAAAATCGTGCAAATACCCTTTTCTCTTTTTTAAAAATCCAATGCAAGAGCATCTGAAAGTTCCCTGATCGACTGATACCGCCTGGCTGGATCTGGTGCCAGGCATTTCAGAATGACAGATAATAGAATTTTTCCTTCATTCGTCTGAAAGACCGGTTCTGTTCCAGCCGGGATTTCCGGCCTGCCGGTGAGAAGTTCGGCACATACCATCCCGATCTGCCAGATATCGGTTGTGCCAGTGCATTCTGAATACACCTGACGCTGCTCTGGTGCTGCATAGGTAGGAGAAAACCCGGTTACGGACCACCGGCCTCTTGACCTGGCAAGCCCCCAGTCGGTAAGTTTTGGTACGCCATCATAAGTCAGAAGAATATTCGTTGGTTTGATGTCACAATGGATAACCCCCCGGTCATGGGCATATAACAAAGCAGATACAAGACCCTGAATAATCTGCAATGCCTCTCCGGCCGGGACCGGGGTATCCAGGTCTGCCACTGATCCAGGGAAATATTCTATCTCAATATACGGAACAGGAAGGATATTTGCAGAAAGAAGCGGTGCGATATTAGGATGCTGCAGATCCTTCCAGATACTGATCTCCTGCATAAATGAAAGACCGGTCATTTCATCATCCTTTTGCGGGACTTTCACTACCACCGGAGTTTTATCACTCACACGTTCTGCGTACCATATTGTGCCGACACCCCCTTCTCCGATTGGTCTGATATTTCTGTACCGGCTTTTTGGAAGGGGAAAAGACGAAATATCACGTGAGAAACGATCAGTCCCCCTACCCTGACCTTTCCTCACCTGGCTGATTACCATATACACTCCCATGATGAGTGAGATTGCCAAAGAAACAAGGACCAGAATTGTGACCGGAAACACCATCTGAAGAAGACTGAAAGACTGGTGGGAGAAGGAGAGGAGACCTAGGATGAGAGTTGCCGTAATTACCTCTCCAAATCCAAATAAAAGGACATATCGAACCGGGAGACGGGCCTGGAAGAGAGATGCAAGATGAAACAGGAACATACACAGGAACAGGAAGATAAACAACGGAAGAGAGAAAGTTATCGCACTTCCGATTCCCTGGCCCATTCCTCCTCCGTGTCCATGGCGGACTGGAACAGATAAAAACAGAAACATCAATAGAAAGTACTGAAGTGCGAGTAGAAGATGAATAATCTGAATTATCCTAAAATACCGGTATTTCTTCCCTGGTGAGATTTCAGGGCCGGGTAGAATGGTAGTTTTCATGGACGATGATTCGGTTTAATTTTTCCTGAATGAAAGGTAAAGGTTACTCCAAGAGTTCCGGGTGAGAGTTCTATTCTGTCACCTTCCTGTAAAACCACGGGATCATGAGCGATTGGTTTCCCATTCACATAAGTCCCCCCTTTACTATTCCCTTCTGCTATGGTATAGAACCCTGCCTGTTTTTTCAGCCATGCATGGGGCCGTGATACCCGGCTGACCGAACGGTACTCATCATCCACAAGAAGAGCCGGTTCAGGAAAAAACCCATCCCACCCTTCTTCAAATCTCCCAACCCGGTATATGGGTTCAATTAGCTCAATCGTTTTTCCCTGCTCTGAACCATTCATAATAACAAGCCCCGGCCCTGCAGGAAAAATATTTTGCAGCCCGCTTTGTGTTGCTATTGCCTGCTTTGACAGGTCCGGGTTAATCTTTCCGGCAACCAAACTGAATATGCTGAGATTGTTTGCTGCATGGTTCAGGCCGTCCGGGACGAGCATATAATAAAAAACCGGCTGCCCCGGGTTTACCGGTTCATCTGATACTCCAATCTCCTTACGGATGATCCCAAGCGACAGCAATTTTGTCAGGTGCTTTTTGGTATTCTCATAACTGGTCTTGATTTCATGTGAGATCTGCCTGACCGTCCGTGGACGTGTTCCGATATAAGAGAGAATCTGAAGGCGGATAGGGCTTGCGAGAACATCAAGGTACTCGGAAAGTTCGGAAATAAACTCAGGGTCGGAGCTGGTAATGATAGTCCGCTCATCAGGTCGTTGCCTATTCATATATCATCCCACTAGTTCATATGCATGCCATGGTTATCAATGTCTACCCCCCCGGTAACCACGAGGTTCAGGGTAGGAACCATTCCCATTTTACCCGTATATAACCTGATCGAACAATTATAGGTGTATACACCGCTCAGGCGGTAACGAGGAATCATGAAATCAATAGTCGTAATCCTTATCCTGGGCCTTATTGCCTTAGGAGCCACTTTTCCGGTATCAGCAGCCGGTCAGGGTGGGAATGGGAATGGTATGATGCTACATCAGGGCGATGGATCAGCTGGAACCGGAGTCTGCCCAAATCCGGATTGTCCACAGGCAGATTGCCCAAACAACCAGACTCCACCCCGTAATGGGACCGGACTTAAACATGGGAAAAATCTGAACACAAGGTGAGTGAATATGAACCGAAGAACAATGGGGCTTTTGGGAATCGGACTCCTTGCGGTTCTGGTCATTCTGATCGTAACTCTCCCGGTAGCAGGTGCAGGAAAGACCGGAGCCCAGGATGGTACCGGTTTTCACCATGGCCTTCTTAATCAGAACGGTCAGGATAAGGCAGGATATGGACCCGGATCAGGGAATGAATCCTGTATTCAGGAAAATTGTCCGAATAACGGAGTCAGGCCCCGTGATGGGACCGGTAATCACCACCATGCAGGAACAAGCTCAGGCAATGGTGGACGGTCAGAATCTAAGGAACTCGGGAACGGTCACCGAACCTGATTTTTTTTCTTTTTTTTATTCGTTATTTCAATTAAGAAAATGTGAGGATTGTCTTTTTCTAAATTCCCAAGGTTTTACATTCTAAACCAGAACACATAAAACCTGGCATCTCACCGACTGGTGATAATTTTTCCAACTAAAAACAGGGAAACATGAAGAGATTTCTAAATGCCCGGATTGAAAAATTAGTGAGGAAATTACATTCTAAGGCTACTCTTACTATCAGAAAATTTCAGAACAGGTTGAAATTCTGCTGAGGAAATTTATGTTGGTTCGTCGTGAGTGAATAGGAATACCCGGTCAATATCAACCCTGTTTACCCCTTCATACCCCTGAACCTGCCATTTGATAACAGAACAAACAATTCTCCTTTGTATACGCTCAATCATCCATTATTCCTATACTCCTCATGTACGACTGCTTACCTTGGGATCTGCTCGGGACGATAGGAATAAACCGAGATCATATGAAAACAAGCAAAGAAGAGTAAATATAGAGAAACGGCTTTCAGAATAATTATTTGTCACATTCTCGGGGGAACTATCATCTGTCTGGTTACCGACCTGATAAATGGCCTGGTCTTATTACTGGGTTTATTTCCGGTGCACTCTCATCCAAAAGATGGATACCAGGATCCCTGCTGGTAGCAAACAGTGACGAGAAGTTGATCTCTACTAGTTCATGGAAGGTGACTCAGATCAATGAAGATACACGGGAAAAACTGATGCCCTGCAGCACGGGCACATGAAGCGTTATTAACTGCAGACACAGGGAAGAAAAAATCAAAAATCATTCAGGGAGATATGGACATACCTGAATGATTCCACAAAAAATTTAGGAGAGTTGACGGGTAAACGCACTCAGGTGATTCTCTGACCCGTTCCGGAGATTGGTATACACCTGGATTATATCCGGCCGGGTGGTGTTTGCGATTGCCTTATCAAGATCTGCGATATCTGTCTCTTCTATTGCTACCCCTGCTTTGAGAGCATCAGTCAGTGACTGAGCTCCCTGATCTGCAAGTGCAGCTGCCAGTGTCTGAATGTCCGGATTATGATATCCTGATGAAAGATTGCCAATCATATCAGAGGGAACCTGATATCTGTCAAGGAGAAATTGCACTTCACTGGCATGGGTCGTTTCTGCTTCTCCAATATTGCGAAAGATCGGAATTGAATACATCTCATACCAGACCATATAGAGATCATGGGCCATTTGTTCTTCTTCCCGCATAAAGAGGAGATCGGTAATTTCTGTATCTGACAGGTCATAGTCTTGTGGCTCTGGAAGAGTAAGATTCTGGTTTTCCTGAAATCTATTTCCATACCCCTGTTTAGCAGCTGATACGGGGATGACGATTACAAGGACAATAAGGATTAAAATAACGAACAGATTTCTGTTTTTCATGTACTATCACCGCCTTTTTGGTGTAAACCATCAATTGACGTTTCCGGTATAAATATAATGGAGGTACTGGTGGTTATCTCCGTAAACCTTCTGGTTATCTGTCCCTCCCTATCCTATTTGGATATCTTTCGGGTGAGCACTCTCTTTTTATGCAGCTGCTCATTCCTGTAAGGGCCGGGTCCATATCAAGCTCCTCCCCTTCGGCTATTTGAGTCATTGCCTGCTCATTGACCGTATGAATCAACGTTCCCTTCTAAAAGAATGCCTTGTCTGCCATCGGGATCAGAGCACATTATTTGAAAAAAAAGGGAAGTATTGCTCTCATAGCAATATCTCATGGGCATATCCTGTCATTCGCCATCTTCCGACGGATTATATCGTTCAAATGTACCGTTTCGAACAATTTTTAACTCAATGGGATAAAAGGCCACCTGGTTTTCATCAAACCGGACTTCCCCAAGTGATCCGGGGTACTGGTTTTCTGTAAACCAGGGTAAGAGGCATTCTTTATCATTCCCACACGACTGAACTGCATCATAGAGGATTTTCATGGCATCATAACCTTCAGCCCCGTAAAATGTTGCTTCTTCCCCATATTTTTCACGGTACCGAAAAAAGAACGGTTCAGATCTATTCAGGGCAGGAGTGGTAAAAATCAGGCCTTCTGAAGCCGGGGATTTAAGAAGGGTATTCCATTCAATGACCCGTGTTCCGACAAGCGGAGCAGAGATGTCATTATTTCGTATCATTTCCGCAACGGTTAACGCTTCAGACATACTCAGGACCAGTATTACATCCGGATTGCTATCCCTGACCTTTGTAATGTTCAGACTATCTGGCAGGTCATTTGGATTGTACACCACCACATCCGCAATTTTTTCAGGCATGAGGGATTGTAATGCACGAACGTATCCATATGCATAATCATGGTCTCCGCCCAGAATGGTAATCCGGTCGTACCGGTCAAGGTATTCAGCAAGGACGGGGGATTCCTGTTCCACTCCCGGAGTAAAACGAACCAGGTTGTCATGGTTGCGACTTTGGTTTATAACCGCAGATCCAAGAGCGATATGAACTGATCCTGCATCTGCTGCATCCGGGTATACAACATTTGTTGTCCAGCTGGCTACGGTAACGACGATGGAACTATGAGGATAAGAAGTTTTCAGCGTGTTCCATGCAGATAATGCCGTCGTTGCATTACTTCCGGCATCGATTACAACTGGCAGGAGGAAGGAACCAGGATTGTCTTCCTGTACCATCTCAAAAGCCCTTTCATATTCTTCTCCGATATCTGATACAAAACCACTCTGCATCAGCAGAATTCCAACCGGTATTTGTTCGGGTTCGGACAAAAATGAGGCATTTGATGTAACATTAAGAGGATTTTCCTCCATATTCATTGCTGATGAGAGAAAACACAGGGAGATACAGAATATACAAAAAAGGGCGAGCCTATACGAATTACGAAACATCTCACATACATATATGTCAATAAAAGTTAATTTTTGTTGTGGATTCCGGATATAGGAATCCCGGTAATTTTTAATCGCTTCATATCAGTAATGACCATCCTCCGACTCCTGCCATTCAATCATCTGTCTGGTGAGAAAGGACTCGTATTCACCATGGCAGTTCTTCCTTTCGTGTGAATCTGAAATAGTGGTATAGACGCCTCTGGTATTCTGATCCCACAAATCTCAAATAAAATAACGGAAAAGGTCAAAAGAGACAAAAAATCAGTCCTGTCATTCCTGCCCACATCCACATGAAGACCCTTCTGTCCCACCACCACAGCAGGACCCGGCATCACCACCACAACTGCACTCCCCGCTATCCATATCTTTTCCCCGTAAAGCGGCACTAATCATCGCCCAGGCACACCCGACTCCGCTCTCAACCTCAATTGCCTGGACCGGACAATTCAGGGCACAGGCACCACACTCCATGCAACGGGTCTTTTCTGTAAGTTTCACCTGGCCCCCAATTTCAGAAAAAACTCCGTGTGGACAGACCTCTGTGCATCGTTTGCAGTTGATACATCTATCCTCGTGAAACTGCAGAGTATTTTGAGTATACGAATTAAACATCAGATAACTCCTGTCAGGCGGGATATTCCAAGAGCAATCCCGATAATTCCTCCAAGACCAACCATCCCGGTCATGATCGGAATATACCGGAAGATCTCCTTTTTCACTCCGGTCCTTGACGTGAACGGTGTGGATCCGGTGAAATTCAGGGCCAGATATCCAACAACCGGGGGGATAATCAGGAGAGGGACAGTAGCACCGGCATATAATGCCCACAGAGGAAGACCTGAGGTACCTGCATATGTTATTGAGAAGGGAATTGCACAGATTCCTCCCAAAATCAGCCCTTTCATCGAGAAATCTTTGGTTGGAAGGAAGGGTAATAGAAGGGGGAACAGGACAGTGCCGGCAAGGACTGCAGTAATTGCAGCAAGAGCAGCGACATATCCGGCCAAAAACCAGAGAATGATCGGTACAATAACTGCCGGCAGAGCAATATGGACCAGCTCTATCGGTGCCAGAACAAGACGATCCTTCACCGGAAAGGTAATCCGGCGCATTTCAGGAGTTGCTTTTCCCATCTTCAGATATTCAGGGAGAGAAAAAGCCCGGACCGGACCATATTGAACCGTAAAACCACTCCGTCGTTTCACTTCATGAGCAGCAATCCCAGGAGCTCCAAGCTCGGGAACGATAATAGTGCGGTGCGTGACAACCTGTCCAAGGGCAGTAGATTCAATTCGCCTGACCAGTTCATCAGTTCCAAATGTTCCTTTTCCCGCTGCACACCAGACATTAATTCCCTTCGTATCAAGTACGAGAATATATGCATCGATTCCTTTGAGGTTTGACCGGAGAGCATCAAAACTGAGTGTATAGTTTGCAGATGCAAAGACCAAAGAATCAGCAGTCGGATTGCCGAGTTGATACAGTCCGGGTGTTACCCGGTGTCCTGACCGATTGAATCCCCACCTTGCAAGGAAATGATCAATCCGGTTTTTAGTCGTTATTTTACTATTTACTGGAAAAATATCACAGGAACAGGGAGAAAAAGTATTCTGACATGAACAGCAGCATGGAGATGATGAACTCATATATTACGCTCCGGTGTCGTTCATTAGAGGAGTGAGAACTTCTTTGACCATTCCACTCAGTCGTTCCGTTTTTATGAGTGCGATACAGCAGATGCTTCCATCCTTCTCCCAACTGACCAGGGCAAGTTTGTCACCCGGTTTTATTTCTGCACGTTCCCGGATATCTTTTGGGAGTACTATCTGGCCCCGCTCATCTACTGTAAGGACCGCTTCAACGGTGCATCCGGCCCTCGGATGACAATCGCAAGATAAATCATCAGAAAAAGATTTCTCCTCAGTTTTCCCTTTGCCCATAAATTTCCCTTTATTGTTTACATTCATATCATATATTACTATCAGAAAAATCCGAATTTTCTGAAAAATTTACCAAACTTATAAAATATCCAGTTGATAGATTACCAATCATATCAGAGGGAACCAGATATCTGTCAAGGACAAGTTACCGACTGGCAATGTTGTTTCGGAATCAGGAACCATATATCCCTCGTGATACTTTCATTGGATTTACTCACCAGTTATCCCGACAAGGACATGGCGGATTCTCGAACCGTCAAATTCGCAAAAATAGATTCCCTGCCAGGTTCCAAGGGCCAGCCGGCCATCGATTAGCGGTACATTCAGAGAAAATCCCATTAGCGATGCTTTGATATGAGCGTCGGAATTTCCTTCAGCATGCCGGTAATCTCCGGTCGCCGGAACCAGTCGGGTTAGCCCGGTGAGGATATCCCGCACAACATCCGGATCGGCATTTTCGTTGATTGTAAGGCCTGCTGTCGTATGTTGCACATAAACATGGCATACACCATCTTGAATTCCTGATTTCTTAACTTCCTCTGATATCCGGTCTGTAATCTCTATGAGCTGAGTTCTTGAACTGGTTTTTACATCTATTCTTGTCCATTTCATCTGGATCACCATCTGGCCTTGGTTGTCAGGTTTTATAACCTTAACCGATTTCAATCTGAAAATATGTTTCCATACTTCCCGTAAAAAGGAGATAGTAAAAAATTACACCAATTAAACTGACCGGACACAGGTATATGCCTTACAGTCAGAACCTGTAAGACAGACTTTTACACATGCAGCACCATTATCCGAAGGTTGTAACTCGAAATGTGTCTCCACAACCTTTCAAAGCCCCGGTCTGTCGGTAAATCCTTCAACCGGATACAATTAACCCGGTAACAAAAGAGCTTAAAAAAAGAAGACCACATATAGCCCATACCGTAATCCAGGACCAGGATTTCATTCTTTTAGAAAATTACTATCATCACCAAAAAATCAGGGAATAGGAACAGGATGTACTCCAAAAAATTCTGATGGATCTACAAGGGTTGAAGATGTATCCAGCCTGCTATTTTCTGCAGACAGCTCTGGAATAAAATCTGAAGCACTATCTATTAGATTTAATCCATAGGTAACAGGAATAGTAACCGATGCACGTGATTTCTGGTTACAAAGACGATCTTGCAGTACAACAAACACAAATGGTGGAGCAGTTGTCCCGTAGGGAACTGAAAACCACAGGTTTTGTAGTTCTAAAGGATTATTGAGGGCACAAAACCCATAGAGATAATCTCCGGAATTTGTGTAGATACTAACCCATGTACGTGAAGAATTGATGTTTTTCCCACATGGAGGAAGGTCTGGAGAAGCAACAAACAGATCGGTGGAATAATCCTGATAATTAGTAACCGATAGGTAATACCCGGTATATTTGTTGCCATCTGAACCGATATAATTATCTGATTTTACATAAGACAGCACTGGATCAACAAGGGTGCTATTACACCCGGGCTCCACATCTTCAACCGTATATTTTAATCCACTAATACAATTCTTGTCAGTAACCGGATCCGGAACATCGTTCTTCAACCAGCACCGGGCATTTCTGCTCTGGACACCTGGTTTCACATAGGTATAAGCCAGGCATTCTGAATCATTATAACAGACATCCCTGCATTCACAGGGATTGGGATTTTTTAGTTCGAAATTTTTGTAATCCATTCCCATTCGGTCAGTATTGATTTCCATGCGAGGATCTATACATTCTTCTGCCCCTGCACAAAAAATAACAACACTAATAATTAATAATACGAAAATCATGTAATTCTTCATAGTAATCATCCTAAAAATTATGTACCAAGTTCCACCCCTTTCAAAACGACGGCCTGGAATGATGTTGAATATACCAGTAACTTTTTGTAATACGGACTTGGGGGGAAACAGGTATTCTCCCAATGGATAATAATCCCGTTATTCCATTGATCTTTACTGATTCCAGGGAAATATTCCGAAACCATATATGAACCGGCTTTTGAATCTGTCGTTGAAAAAGGAAAAACTGTTGTTGAAATAAGTGCTGTAGAATATTGGTTGTTCTCCGACTTCAGACCGGATATGCAACAAATATCATTTTTTGGATCGGGAACTCCATTTTTAAGCCAGCTTACCGGATTATCTCCCTGTATTCCAGGTCTGACATAGGTATATACCCTGCACTCCGGATTTTCCATACATGCCTGTGCACATAATGAATAATCGTCATTTGGATTCATTTTAAAATGACTGTTATCCATTCCCTGCCGGTCAGTATTTTCCTCGGTTGAATACGTATCATCACAAAAAGCCCCTGAAGGAATTATCGGGATAACCATGATTGTAAAAAAGAACACCAATATTGGTTTTTTACCATATGAAGGGAAAATGCTTCGGAATAAACGATTCCAATACCTACCGTAATGGTCTAAAAACATTTTACCCCTCATGAAAACTGGTATCGGTTCGGGATATAATAAAAATATGCCATTCGGGTTTGCCATGCAATATAAATGACGTAATTATCAAGAATATCGCCGCTTTTATTTCTGAACCGGGAGAGAAAAAACAAATCATTCTTACATAGCTATTGGTGATTCAGGTTATGTTAACAAATGAATAAAATCGCCGGATATACCCATACTATGAAAAAATTAATTGCTATTATGAGATTTTTTTTGTGTTTCTACCATATCTAAATGACGACGTGCCTAAAATATAAATATTATAATTGTTGTTATAACTGATTATGGGATCAGCAAGAGAACATTTTGGACATGATCCAAGAGCGGCAGGCAGACAAGCAGCGAAAGATATGAAAGAGGGAAGAATAGACAAGAATGAACTAAAGGCACGGTATGAAGATGCAAAATTTATTGGGTGTGGTGAAGACTTTAAAGAAGGATATGGAGAAGAAGCAACTAAGTAATAATATCTATTTTTGCTTTTTTTAAGTTTAAGTGCGAATTATGGTTATGAATAAAAAACCATGACTATTACAAAAATATTTTTTTAGCCCTTCATCTTACAGCTCCATGGATATCATTACAATACTACTCCTTTGGTATTGTCAACATAAATTCATTACCCACTTTTAAAGATAAAGAGTGCAAACATTTATTTAATATAAACCGAGATTACGTGTGAGGGCATTACCATGGGATCTTATGAATTATCATCTGTCATAGGCGATATAAAACGTGCAATTCAACATTCAGTCATGGGATCAGGGCTTAATGTGAAAAAAATCGATCTTGAAATCAAAAATGTTTTAGAGAAATCCGCAAATGGAAAACTTGAGTTCAAACCATTAAACGTGAACATATCAGGAGAAGTCAAGGAAGAGGATATTCAGACCATTTGTATCTCTCTCAAACCTGATATAGATGAAGTCACTCTCATGGGATACAAGGATATTCCATCACAATTAGCAGAAGCAGTAGCACTCATTAAGAAAGCCATTCATGAAGCAGCACTAAAGGAACCAAAATTCAAACTTGAGAATGCGGTAATTACTCTTCAGTTTCAGATAACCAAAGAGGGAGAAATTTCCATGATTCTTGGGGCGGGAGGAAGTTCTGCATATTCACACAAGATTGTTCTCACCTTAGAGAGTGTATGAGCTCTCAAGAGGGGACGTTTTCAGTCTATCAATATAATCCCCAGACTTTCACACCCGTTTTTGCTGATCCTACGATATTTGTTGGTGAAAGTTTAGCTTTCATCATATGTCCAAAATCATATTCCGGACCTGAAATTCCATATATTCATAAATTTACAGAAAAACCATATTCATATGTTAATTTACTCAAAGGATTGGATTGGATACTTTTGCAGCATCCTGATATCGTACATATCAGTCTTGGACCAGGAAAAATCCAGGATGATGATCCGATAAATCTAGCCTTATTAATGTTTTATTTAATGAATATACCGGTAGTAGTTGCAGCAGGCAACAACGGACTTGGGGGCGAAGGAACTTTGCAGGCACTTGCAACACATCCCACAATTATTTCCGTTGGTGCAACAGATAAGAACAGAAAAATACTGGATATTTCCAGCAGAGGTCAGGAACATGGCCCAACGGTTACTGTAGTTACTGACGGGTCATCGAATTCTGATACCTATCCTCCTTCAACCAGCTTTGCTGCACCAAAAGTGACCGGATTGGTTATGTATCTTACATCCTACCTTAATTTTTTAATCGCTGAGATATGTGATCTCCAAAAGAATGAAAAATGGAGTTCTCTTATTAATTCACCGATTATTGGTGCTTTGGATACCGGATATGATTCAAATCTGGCGTTTCATGATAATCTCGAAAAGATTTACTTGAAAAAGGAATACTCCAGTATCCGGATGTTCCGGACAGATAAGGAACGGGAATGGTATACAGGGTACTCCCTTTTTTTGAGAGCGTGCGGAATCGAAAAAATTAACCCAGTATCACCCGATATTATCAAAAGATGCCTGGAAATATCAGCAAAACCAATACCCGGAGAAAGTATCCTTGCAATGGGTGCAGGATATATTGATGGTGAATGTGTTGATGAGCTTCTGAACGGAATTACTCCTGAACAGTTAACAAGACTATTATTTCCGAATGTATTGAGTGATACCAGATATACTGACCTGGTGCAGGAATGTAACCAGAAATTAGGATTTTTACCGAACACAAAAACACTTGATGCATTAAAAAATTATATCGGAGCAGGTCACAGATTGGTTGTTGCACGGGTACTGGAAGGGGATGGTCCTCATGGAACGACGGTCCTGAGTAATTTTTCACATATTATTTCTCGAAACAGAGGAACTGTTGTAGAAATTGGCGATGGGAATATTGAGGGTGAAAAGATGATTGATATGACAAAATCCCATCAGTACATGTAGATCCCCTTTATGCATAGAAATATCATGAAGAATAACCTTTAGGTACCTGTTTATTTTCGAATAATTTTTTATAATGATTAGCCGTTTTCAGGCCCTTTGCCGATGACCATATACCAGATCAGACATACATGAAACAAACTACCGCAGATCTCATTCTTATACTCATTGTCCTGATATGGGGTTCCTCCTATGTAGCAATGAAATGGGGAATGGACAGTTTTGGCATTTACTCGCTTATTGCCCTTCGTTTCAGCATCGCATTTTGTGTCGGGATATTGGTCCTTTGGCCCAGTATGTCTAAAATTTATCTTCATACTCTGGCCTCCAGTGCATTTCTTGGATTTTGTTTTTTCTGCGGTTTTATTTTTCTCCTCGTCGGAATGGAGACCTCCCCGACGACTTCTGCTGGATTTCTTATGGCAACAACAATAGTATTCATCCCCATAATCCAGGCACTGGTTTTCCATAAAATTCCCAATAAATTTCTTATAATTGCAATACTACTCTGTCTGTCCGGAGTCGGACTTCTCACGATCAAGGAAGGGCAGACCATAGATTTTGGGACTATAATCTGCCTGATTGCTGCTCTTTGTTATGCAACGCAGATTGTAACAACAAAATGGGTCTTGTCCAGCGGAGAGAACGCAGTCACTATCGGGGTATTACAACTGGGATTTACTGCTTTATTCGCAATCGGACCTGCTTTTTTTCTCGAGATGCCTCTTCAAACCGTCACTTTGACAAGCGGCATGATAATCCTATACCTTGCTATACTCTGTACACTCATCGGATTCGTTCTGCAAACCGTTGCACAGGAATTTACCTCTCCGGAACATACCGGCCTGATTTTTACTCTGGAATCGGTATTTGCGGCCCTATTTGGTTATCTACTATTACAGGAAGTACTCCCTCTTCACGGGTATATCGGAGTTATCCTCGTATTCTCAGGAGTTATAATTGCAGTCAGGCATGGAAAATCATCAGGAAAAAAGCAGAACCTTACTTCATGATTTTTCTGAATTGTCTTATTTGATAATCTAACCTGAATATCAGTCATCGCATCACGAATAGTTATTTTTCTGATGAGAAGGTATACCTGAAAGATAAAAAGCAATTACCATATACAAGTGAAGCAGATCACCTATTAGAAATAATTGTTGTACCTGGATTAGACAATATATTCAGGGAAGTACAATTCCAAAAAGGTTCATATTCACAGGTATTGGAGGACTCAGATGAATCAGAGAATTACCATTCAAATCCTCATTGCCCTCCTTTTTGGAACAATAATAATCGGAACTTATTACACATTTGAATCCGCTGCACTTCAGGAATCAAAACTGCGTAATCACTTATTAACCGAATCCAGAATTCTTGGAGCAGCACTCTTGCCTTCATCTATCGATACTCTTGTCTGAGATGAACGGGATCTTTCTAATCCTCTGTATCAGGAGATTAAATCATACTTTATTAAGGTGAAAGAGGCACGGGATAAAACCCAGTTTATTTATCTGATGCGACAAAAACCGGATGGAGATACGATCATTCTGGTTGATTCAGAAGAGCCCGGATCACATGATTATTCACCACATGGAGAGGTGTATAAAAACAATAGAAGTAACTATTCAGTCGGCCTACGCACAAAGTAAAGATTCCTCATGAGGAATTGCAAATATTCAGTTCAAATTTTTATTCGGCATCCATGGATTTTCATCAATAGCTGAATTAATCCCCTCAAAAAAAATACCATTTTTCCTAATTGTTGAGATATAACGTCGAATTAGAGAGACTGCTATTCCTGTACCCAAATCCCTAAACCCTCCTGATATCTTCATTTTCACTTTCATCATTCGAATATCTCTCTTAGCAAGATCGTTATCAAATGGCACGAGTGGATTATCAATGAACCGCAGTACTACTTCTTTCCAATTTTGAAACCTTTCGAGTAAGTTACGTACAAATCCTTTTTCTAACTATATCTCTCAATAATCAGAGAACTAGCGTCCTTTTTTTAATACTCTCCTATGAGAATTAATGGTATTGCCACCTGATTGTTATATTATATTTCGATCATCATCTCTCAGAATTATCAGAGTACGTGAATCTGGAGAGCCTGATCCAGATGCATTTATTTTTGTTTTTCTTTATTCTCATTGCCCGGATAAATAATCCAGTTTAGATTATCAATCACGTCCCTCTGTTTCAGGCAGGTATAATTTTTTTCTCACAATCATTATCATCACCCTTAGCATATTGAGAAAGAAGGATAAATTTCCGTTCGGGTGGAAAGAAAACGGGATCTATATGATGACTGGCAGAACACCGATCTGTATACGGACCAGGAGAGAACATGACAACTCATGATAGTGAAAAAGATATAAAAACCGACATATTCTCATATGCATCACTTCCCCAAGAAAAACTTCAGGAACTATTTCAGACGTCATTGTCAGATGGGCTTTCTCAGGATAAAGCCAGTACATTTCTCCAGAAAGATGGATTAAACGAGATATCTGCCAACCAGGTACAGTGGTGGGAGATTGCTATCCGGCAGTTTACATCTCCCTTTATATACCTGCTGTTAATCGCTGCTGTAATCGTGTATGCTATCGGTGAACATATCGATGCAGGAATCATTGTCGGGTTTGTTTTCATCAATGCTGCTCTTGGTTTTTACCAGGAATACAAATCAGAACAGTCACTCCGGGCACTGGAGCAGTTTATCAGTCCCCGGAGCCGGGTAAAAAGAGATAATAACTGGCAGGTAATCGATTCACGAAACCTGGTACGGGGAGATATCATCAGTCTTATGACCGGAGATGCCATACCTGCTGATCTCCGGGTCCTGAAAACCAGCCATTTTATCGTTAATGAAACAACCCTGACCGGAGAATCGGTACCGGTCTTAAAACAGGCAGATACACTCCCCTCTGTTCCAAAAAACATCTATGAAAGCCATAATCTTCTTTTTAGTGGGACATCAGTTGTGGAAGGTGAGGCGACTGCTCTGGTTCTTGAGACCGGAGAGCGGACTACCATGGGCAGGATTGCTAAACTGACCGTGGAAACAACAAAAGAGAGCGAGTTTTCTAAAGGGATAAGCAGGTTTAGCAGTTTTATCTTACGGATGATTTTGATCACCCTGGTCTTCATATTCCTGGCAAACCTCGTAATTAAGGGTGAAAATGCAGATATTTTCGAACTGGTCGTATTTTGTATTGCCCTTGTTGTGAGTGTCGTTCCTGAAGCACTTCCCGTCGTAACAACGGTCTCTCTTTCAAGAGGTGCCCTGCAGCTTGCAAAACATGAGGTTATTGTTAAACGTCTCACTGCTATTGAGGATATTGGAAGTATCGAGGTACTCTGTTCTGACAAGACCGGGACTCTGACAGAAAACTCACTCAGTACGACAGGATATTCCCCTGATACACATCCAACTCTTCTCTCATATGCTGCTCTGACCATTGCAGAGACTGTGGAGAAAACTGAGCCATTTGATATTGCAATAGAAAAGGAGGCATCTGATCGGCAGATTTTACCGGATGAGAGTTTTAAGCGGCTGATGGAATTGCCTTTTGATCCGGTACGGCGGAGAAATGCGGTTCTCATCAGGAACGAGAAAGAAACAATTATGGTAGTCCGGGGTGCACCAGAGGTAATCATCGCCTTATCTTCTCTTTCAAATTCTGAAAAGGCTGGTATTGAGAAATGGATCTCTGATAAGGGAAATGCAGGAGAGCGAACGATTGCCATTGCGAAACGAATATTTCCTGGAGATAAAGAAAAAATCACTCCTGAAGATGAACAGGATCTGCAATTCCTTGGTGTCATGGCCTTTGCCGATCCAATCAAACCATCCACTTTCCATGCGGTAAAAAAGGCTAAGGAACTTGGTGTTGCGATTAAAATCATCACCGGTGACAGCCCGGAGGTTGCTGGAGCGGTTGGGGTAAAGATCGGGCTGCTTGAAGATCCAACGATGCTCCTTACCGGTTCAGTTTTACAGGATTTACCGGAAAACGAACGGGCAGAGGAGATAATTCGGCATACGGTCATCGCACGGGTCACCCCTGAACAGAAATATGAGATTATCAAGATCCTTCAGCGTTCCTTTACCGTCGGATTTTTAGGAGAAGGAATTAATGATGCTCCAGCCCTCAAACTTGCCGGTGTTTCAATGGTGGTTGAGAGTGCAGCAGATATTGCCCGGGAGGCTGCTGATATCATCCTGCTTCAGAAGAACCTGGAGGTGATAATGGACGGGATTGAGAGTGGAAGAGGGGTGTTTGCAAACAGTGTCAAGTACCTCAAAGCAACTCTTGCATCAAACTTCGGACATTTTTACGCAATTGCAATCGGGTCCATGTTCATTTCTTTTCTTCCGATGCTTCCCATACAGATACTCCTGGTAAACCTCCTCTCAGATTTTCCGATGATCTCCATCGCTACTGATACGGTTGATAAAGATGAGGTCAAAAAACCGAGAAAATATGAATTAAGAGAAATAATGCTGGTCGCAACATTGCTCGGGGTGGTCGTGACAGTATTTGATCTCATGTTTTTTGCATTTTTCATACACGAGGGAGATAAAATCCTCCAGACAAACTGGTTTGTTGGGAGTATACTCACTGAGCTCGTATTTCTCTTCTCGATACGGACAAAACTACCTTTTTTCCAGGCTGAACGGCCTTCCAGGTATGTCATACTCCTGACGGGTATTGCTGCTTTCGCAACCGTCCTGCTCCCGTATACCGTAATAGGAGAGAAATTATTTCATTTCTACCCGCCATCTGCCATGCACCTGGGGATAATTCTCATTCTTGTTGCAGCATTTTTTGTGTGCAGTGAACTGGTAAAACATATGTATTACCGGTACACCGGGTAATTTTTTCTAAAACCTATTTAGTAACGGGATACCAGGTCTGAATCCGACCGGATCATGGTTCAGGTCAACAATTCAGTATCTGAATTAAAACCACATTGGCCTGATTACTACGATTTCCAAAATCTCTTTGAATCTCCAACTCTTCATCCTGCCCCCGGGAATCCTTCGGATGAAACTGAACAGCCCGGTATCTTTGAGAATTAAGACCGTCTCTATCAGGCAGAGGTTCTGTGATGAAATCTATGAAAAACTATAATCCGGTTTTTTAAATTTCAAACCCAATGTCAACTCACAATCTATATCTCCTGACCATTTCAATTCTTGGTATGCAACGGGTAATTCTATTCATTATGACGGTGTTCTTCCTGACACTTGTCGTTATACCAGGTTTAGCTGACCAGAACGATATTGACGTGAATACAACGATCAAGGCGTTCCAGGAGGAGGGTTTTTCAGTTGGCCTTGGAAAAATGCAGACCGTTGACGCAATGGGTCTGTATGAAATGGGAATTACTCCATCCTGTTATGCTATTAATCCAAGTGCTCCATACATGTCGTTTAAAGTTCCAAAAGCACCCGGACAGACAAGTAATAATACTATCTCTGATTCACCGTTAAATCCGGAAAACACGGGACTCTGGCTTGATTATCATACCCGTCCGGATGAAGCGTTTGTCTACATCGGAACAACCCCGCCGGAGTGTGATTATTTTAGCTATTGCGGGTATATCGCCATGGGATATTTCCCGGCTGTCGGGGATAAACACCGGGTGTATGCAAGTCTTGGAGATGCTGTAAGTCTCGCCCGGCTGAAAGATGAACTTGCATATAAGGACGGTGTTTTTTCAAAGCCGATTATCATCATCTTCACCGCAGATATGAATGCAGATACAAAGGCACGAACTGCACTTATCTCTGCCGGATATCCGGAGGATATCATTCACACCCTGGTGGTGCCACATACACTTGTTAAACTCGGTCTTGATTCAGAGACCGATACCCTGACGACCCTTCACCGGGTAGCATTCTTTAAAGATGAAAAAGAGGGGGATGTATACATGAACAGCACTCCGGGTATTGTCTACCGGCTCACTCCGGAAACTGAAGAAGAACCTGCATTCTTCGATGTTCCTGACCTCATCGTCCGGGGGACCGGGGATACCCGCGAGCTGGACCTGATGGATGATTTGGAAGAACTCCGACAGGCGATTATTGACAGGTATGAGGGATATGAGGCCCAGGATCTGACCACGAAGATCTGGATCTTTGAAGGATATGATGCCATCCAGAGAGGTGTTGATACATTGGGTGATATCAGGGATACGGTCTACCTGAATACGACCAGTACCATTCTCGGAGATAAACCTGGCGAAAGTATCATGGTGTACGGGGTGAACCATGTCGCAACTGGAAAGGCCACATATGCGAATTTCGGCCTGTATGGTCTTGCTGCATTAAATGGAATAGAAGGGGTCTCAAACCATGACTACTCGGGGACTGCAGAGGAATATTTGCCCGGAAATCCCCATGCAAAATACCTGTATGTTGCAAAGATAACCCGTCAGGATGATAAAAGTCCGTCAACTTCCGTGATCTCATCCGGAGTCGGGGCTCATGGTGTCGAGCCTGATGAACCATGTTTTGTCGGGTTCAGGGCATACGTAGAGCCTGAAACATCAGTTGGTCCGGCCTGGAATGAGATAGTCTATGACCGGGCCATAAAACTTACCCCCTGATTTTTTCCTTTTTTCCGGATAATGTGCCGTGACATAAAAAGGTGACAAAGGATTATCATCAAAAGTCTTCTTATTGTTCTATACGGACAAATATAATAGCAATTCATGAACCCATCAGTAAAGTCAACCTAAAGCGTATCACCAATGGTATCTTCGCGTTTACTATGACGCTTCTTGCCAGAAACGTCGTAACACCGGACTAGTATGAACAGGCATCACAAATCACGGTTGAAATTTTTGTTGGAGACACCATTTTCGAAATCTTTGAGTTTTTGGCCGTTTTTCTCCTTGTCATTCTGCCTTGAGAAAATCCTCTTTGCATTTCTTGATAATCCCGAAAATTTTTCACTAATCAATCGGAATCAACCAAGAAAAATTCTAACCACAAGATTCTTTTATCATGTTTCCTACCATGAATGTATAAGATGGGGTTCACAAAAGATCATCAAGAAAAAATCCAGGGAAACGAGGAGGAAAAGGAAATTTACCAAAACACCGATCAGGTGAAGAATCTTCTCTCAGCAAGAGTCGTTCTGCATGAAATCCGTGGAGATCTGTACAGATACATATGTACACCGGAAGGTCGTGATACGGTAAAATCCGGATTTTTTGACAAATTTTCACTTCTCCAGTCCAAAACATCTTCATATATACAGACCGGTCAGGATAATGTAGAGAACAGATCAGACGAGGATTTTTCCCGGTTATTAACCGTATACGAAGAACTGGTTCATGCTGCTCTTGACGATATTGACCGGGGAAAAAAGCACGAAATAATCGTTTCGCTCCATGACGGACCACTTCATCAGAGCCACCTGAACATCGATGAATTTCTCTCAACAGCGACTGATTCCTTAAAAGCAGGAGAATCAGTCCACGAACTTGATAATCTGCAGGCACAGGTGAATGCCCTTTTCACCATTATCGAGTTAATCGGAGCCATTGCTGTCCTTTTTCCAGGAGTGTTTGTATCAATCGGTGTTCCAGCTACCCTCGCCAGATCGGTTACCATGTTAAACCAGGTACAAAAGGTATATCCGAGTGTGCAACTCGCTCTTGACCGCAAACATGAGATCATGATCCTGGTTGGAACAATGGCTGCATTTGCAGGCGGAATGCATAAGAATGCTACCCGGTTACTGCAGCAGATGGCAGCAGATGAGAACATGCAAAATATTACGGTTATAGACGAGACCGGAAAAACCATCCCTGGTTCAGAACTTGTTCAATATGCCCTTGATCTACAGAATAACAAGAATAAACCCGAAGAAGAGGGATCTGCAGCATATGAAAGTAAACAGTTATCAGGTAAAGTACCTGACCCTGATATGGTCAAAAAATTAACCGGCCTTTTGGATGCCATCACAAAACCGGTGTCAGAATCATTAAAAGCAGCTGATACGTATGCACATCAGGGTATTCAGGCCAGGTTGGAAGACGTATCACGGGGGAAGGAATTTATCCTCCAGGTTCCCCTGACCCTCAGTGATGTAGGAAGCCGGGTCGGGACTGATATCACCATAAAGATGCAGGAACTTACTGAAAAGGTGAGTTCAATCACCGGAAAAGAAACTCGGGAGGAAAAAAAGCCCTGAAAATTTGTGGTTTTGTACCTGATGTATGAATATGCAGGAATACTCTCCGTTGCTTTTGGTTATCTAAAATTTTTTTAGAGACTCGGTTTCATGTGAAGTACTCACCATAATGGTGAACCAGTATAAACAATTATTCGGACACGCTAATCGGTACCGTAATCGATGTAAAACCGGCTATATTGTCACGAACCGGAACATATGGCTACACCACATACTCGGTGAGATGATGACTGATGCAAAAAAGGAATCTGCGTTAGAAAGGAGGATAATATTCTCCTGTATACGAAGGACAACACAATTACCTGCTTATCCAGGCTCAGGAACAAAACCAGTGGATAAAATACTATATGCAATAATTATTTTGAATTAATCCGGAATTTACCTTCGGGAATGGTAATCTCAAACCTCACTCCTACACCTGGCTCACCATTCTCAATAATAGTGATTCCCGTAATGGAGAGAATTTCACGGATAAGAAAAAGACCAAGACCAGTATTTTTCCCAAATCCTTTCTCGAAAATTTTCTCCTTAAC
>Ga0123334_1000645_pt1 | contig 47372 bp, 39 predicted proteins | sample BiotimSIPDNA_FD_89706 | JGI IMG/M metagenome (GOLD analysis project Ga0123334, IMG submission 89706) | Anaerobic biogas reactor microbial communites from Washington, USA - Biogas_R1 time_0 SIP DNA | ecosystem: Engineered > Bioreactor > Anaerobic > Unclassified | place: Washington, USA...
AGAAATACAAGTAAAGAGGCGTTTCGTAAACGCCTCTCTAAACAAAACCGTTGGTCCAAGCCATGGTTTTATCTTTTTTTACTTTTCGCCGCAGTCTTGCTGGCTGTTTTGATTTACCAAATACCAGCAGTACACGAAAGGCTTTCATGGCGTGTTGACAGCGCAATGGCAAGGGTTTATTACTTCTTCAACCGACCCGGAAGAGAAGTTTTTGTGCCAGTTGAAGATGAAACCGATCAAATGTACGCAATCCAAACACTGACAGCTGGTGTTCTTCCAACCCCGACGCCGTCCCCCACCGAAGAGCCGACCATCACCCCGACTCTGGAGTTCACAGCTACTCCTACAATTGAACCAACCGCAACGGCGACACCCAAGCCCTTGCCACGAACGGTCTTGCTTGAAGGGGTCCAGGTGGAATATCAAAAAGCTAATAACTGTGGACCTGCCAACATTTCGATGTTGTTGAATTTCTGGGGGTGGAAAGGTGATCAGACGGTTACCGAAAAGGTGTTAAAGCCATTTATTAAAGACCGTAACGTTATGCCCTACGAAATGCTCAGTTATGTGCAGGAGCACACTGAATATAACGGAATCGTTCGTTATGGTGGCGACCTGGAAATGGTCAAACGCCTGGTAGCTGCAGGTTTTCCAGTTTTGATTGAGCGCGGCTACATCAACAGCGCGGAAGGCTGGATGGGACATTACGGTTTAATTGTCGGCTATGATGACGAAACCCAGGAAGTTACCATTCCGGATACATATCTGGGCGTGATCAAGTTGAAATACGAAGAAATTGATAAATTCTGGGCTCAGTTCGACAGAATTTACTTGGTGGTTTTTCCGAATGAGCGTGCCCAGGAAGTCTATGATATTTTAGGCCCACAGATGGATGCGGAGTATAACAAGGAATATGCTTTCGACCAGGTGCAGGCTAATTTGTTTAATAACTCCGGCGCTGAGCTTTTCTTTGCCTGGTACTCCCGTGGTTCGCTGATGGTTGAAATGCAAGATTGGTGGGGAGCAGCACAATCATACGACGAGGCTTTCAATGTATACGCGACGTTACCTGAAAAAGACCGGCCCTGGCGGATGCTCTGGTATCAGACCGGACCATTCTTTGCCTACTACAATAGGGAGCGATATCAGGATGTTTTGAGCCTGGCGAAGCAGACACTGACCGAAGCCAAAGAAGATGCCCTGCCCGAGAGCTGGGTATGGAAAGGCAGGGCTGAGGTGAGGTTAGGCTTGCGCGATGATGCCATTGCCAGTTTTAGGCGAGCCCTGTACTGGCATCCCGGTTGGTGGGTAGCTGAAGATGAACTGACTAATCTCGGTATTCCCTTACCGTAAAAGGCTTTGTTATGAGCGGTGTCAGCAATTTCAACGCTAAAACCTGGGACCAGTGGAGCCAGGAAGGTTCTGTCTGGACGCGACCCTATACCCCAGAGCAGTTTGCAAGGGCAAAAACCAACGACATTAAATTGATTCTAACTCCGATAAAAACAGCTCCTTTGTGGTGGTTTGAGGGTCTGGGCAAGCGCGTGTTGGGGCTGGCGAGCGGAGGAGGTCAGCAGGGACCGGAACTGACAGCACATGGTTATGAAGTCACGATCCTGGACATGTCTGATAAACAGCTGCAGGCTGACCGGATGGTCGCCCGGCGGGAAGGCTATTCGATCAGCCTGGTCAAGGCTGATATGACCAGCCAGTTACCTTTTCCCGATAACTTTTTTGATTTTATTGTTCATCCGGTGTCGAATTGTTATGTTGAAGATATTGAACACGTCTGGCGGGAGGCTTACCGGGTGCTTCAACCGGGTGGTTGTCTGATGTCTGGCTGGACGAACCCGATCATGTATATGGTTGACGAGGAAGCGCTGTCTTCGGAAGACGTTCCTCTTGAGATCAAATATGCGCTGCCTTATAATAGCCGCCTTGAAGAACTAAAAGGGGTGAAGGTTACGACGGCGGGTGGATATCAGTTTAGCCATACTCTTGATACTCAGATTGGCGGACAACTTCGGGCGGGGTTCCTTTTAAAAGATTTCTACGAAGACAGCGAGGAAGACAACCGTTTGGGTGATTTTTGTAACCTTTATGCAGCAACATTGGCAGTTAAACCGATGTAGAGAACGTCCACCAGACAATCCGTTGGCAACAATGGACCTTACAAACGTCATTTCCTGTGAACTGCGGTTATTTCTTTTCCCGAAAATTGTTAAGAATATTTTGGTTGGGCATCAGGATAGCTTTTGGTTCGCAAACACTCTTGCAAAAACAGCAGCCAACCATACACAAAAAGGGCTCTGAAACCCAGACCCTGCCATCCTCGTCCTGTTCAAAAACGTTTCTTGCGCACAGGTCCAGACAGGCGCCGCAATTGTTGCACAATTCGCTGGAAATTGTTGGAAACCAGGGGATTTGCTCGCGAGGGAAGCCCCGCCAGGTTCCATATTCGCGAGCGACCGTAGCTTTACCGCTTTTACGTTTGCGAAAATAGTGTTGATACTCCTGAGAGAGTATGTGCATATAGCTCTGCGATGCTGGTTTGGGGACAAAGTTATGTTCTCTGACACCTTCAAGAACCACCCCGGGTGTTTCTGAGGCAGCAGGATGAACTCCAGCATCAAAAAGACGTGAAAACAGTTCTTCCAAGCCAAGCAGCCCGGTCGGCAGACCATCGATATTGAGCATTCGGTAGCTGAGCGCCATAGATTTTTTTACTGAGGGACTACTTTTCCAAACATTCTGCGGCAGCCTGCTTGAGGTGCCCGACCATTGCAGTCAGCCCGTTGCTGCGCTGGGAGGAGATATGCCGCCATAAACCCAGGGTTTCGAAGAAACCCAGGTCTGCCTGCAGCACAACTTCTGCCGGTTGGTCGTTGAGGGTTTGGTTGAGTACGGCGACCATACCTTTTACCACCATCGAGTCGCTGTCGGCACTGAAATGGAGCTTGCCTTCTCTGCAGTTGATATCAAACCATACGCTGGACTGGCAGCCCTGCACCAGTCTGTCGTCAGTTTTTAGTGTCGGGTCCATTGTAGGCATGTCCTGACCCAACTCGATCAGATATTCATATTTTTCTTCCCAGTTTTCTAACATATCAAAATCTTCGATCAGGGTTTGTTCGATTTCTTTTATACTGGCTTTTTCGATCATCTTACCTCCTGATCATGCGGATGACACGTCGAATGCCGTGGGCGAGCGCATCGAGGTCTTCCTCGGTGTTGTAAAGGGCGAGCGAGGCGCGTACAGTTCCTGAAATATGCAGAGCGTCCATTATCGGCTGTGTGCAGTGTTGCCCGGTACGGACGGCGATCCCCCTGGCATCAAGCAGGATGCCCATATCGTAATGCTGGATCCCATCAACATTGAATGGAATGATGGCAGAGCGCTGTTTTGGATTGCCATAGATTTTCAGCCCTTCAATATCTTTAAGCAATTTCAAACCATAATTGAGCAAGTCTTCTTCATAAGCTTGCAACTGTTTGAAATCGAACAGGTTGAGATAGTCTATGGCGGCACCCAGTCCGATCACATCGGCGACATTAGGCGTGCCCGCTTCAAATTTGTATGGAAGGACGTTGAATGTGACCTCCTGGGGGGTAACCTGGTTGATCATTTCGCCGCCTGATTGATAGGGAGGCAACTTTTCGAGCCAACTTTCTTTGCCGTAAAGTATGCCGGTACCCATTGGCGCATACATTTTGTGGCCAGAAAAGGCGTAGAAATCGGCATCAATAGCTTGAACATCATGGGGCATATGCTGAACTGCCTGGGCTCCATCCACCAGGATTGGAATCCCTGCGCTGTGGGCGATCTTCACAATCTCATGGATTGGGTTGACCGTGCCAAGCGAATTGGAGACATGGTTAATTGCAATGATGCGGGTTTTATCGTTGATCATTGAATTAAGGATTTCCAGATCCAACTCACCTTTTTCGTCAAACGGGATCACTCGAAATTTCGCTTTTTGCTTCTGACACATTAGCTGCCAGGGCACATAATTACTGTGGTGTTCAAGTTGACTTACCAGGATCTCATCACCGGGTTTAACAAAAACTTCTCCAAAGCTATGCGCAACCAAATTGATCGATTCGGTAGCTCCACTGGTGAAAACAATTTCGTTTGTTGAGGAGGCGTTGATGTAATCAGCAACCTTTTTTCGCACATTCTCGTAAGCTTCGGTAGCATGTACTGCCAATGTGTGATTGCCGCGGTGGATATTGGCGTTAACTGTGGTGTAATACCGACTGATTGCGTCAATAACGCACTGAGGTTTTTGGGTGGTGGCGGCGTTGTCCAGATAAACGAGGGGCTGATCGTTAACAGTCTGGTTGAGAATAGGAAAATCGCCTCTGGCAGTGAGGATGTCTTTGTTCATGTGTAAATCCTTTTAGTAATTTGATTTTACCATTGCGAGCTTTAGAAGTGCAGGCTGCATTGAACAATAAACCCCAATTCTAAGGTCAATGGCGTTTGCTGGATTGATCTGGTGTATGCTTGGCAAAAAGAATGTTAACTATTCGGTTGAAGGTTTTGGGTTGACGGTCGACTATAATAATTAACAAGGTTATGTTTACAGAATAGGGTCATTTATTGATCGCACCACAGAGGTTAGAATGGCAGAAAAGATTTTAGTTGTCGATGATGAAGTCTCCCTTCAGGAGTCGTTGACCTATAAGTTAAAAAAAGAGGGTTATCAAGTTGAAGTGGCGGGTGATGGTTTGGTAGCTCTCGATTTAGCGCGTTCCACAAATCCAGACCTGATAATACTGGATATCATGCTGCCTGGCATGGATGGTTTTGAAGTGTGCCGGATATTACGCCAGGAGACAAATATTCCTGTGCTCATGCTCACCGCCCGTGATGACGAGGTCGATCGCGTGGTTGGTTTGGAAGTTGGTGCTGATGACTACCTGCCCAAGCCTTTTAGTATGCGGGAGCTGATCGCACGGGTGAAGGCTTTGTTGCGCCGTGTTCGCATGATGCGCGAAGAAGTTAATGCTGCTGTCCAGGAGGGACATATTCCCCAGGTTATGACTTTCGACAACCTGGAAATAGACCTTTCCCGCCGGGAAGTGCGCCTGGACGACAAAGTTGTTCCTTGTAAACCAAAGGAATTCGAACTTCTTACCTTTATGGGGCAACATAAAGGTCGGGTACTTTCACGTGATTTTATCCTGGAAAGAGTATGGGGCTGGGGTTTTGTTGGAGACTCACGTACAGTTGATGTGCATATCCGCTGGCTGAGGGAGAAGATTGAAGAAATTCCAGAGAAACCAGTAAGGATTATTACGGTAAGAGGAGCCGGCTATCGCTTTGAAGGGTAGCAACAAAAGAAAGATATGAAATCGCGATTTCACCGCCGGTTAATCTGGCCATTTGTTCTAATCCTTGTTCTGAACCTGGTGGGATTCTTCTTCTTATATCCCTCGGTAGAAAACGCCGTTCAACAACATGCATCAATCTCGGGGGATGTCAATCTCATTCCTCTTTTCTCATTGTTTTTTTTGATTCTGACAATTGGTCTGGCTGTCGGTTTACTCGTCAACTTCTATTATACAAACAGGCATCTCTCAAGCCTTGTTGCCCTAACTGATGCGGCTAAAGAGATGGGCGAAGGGCGATTTCAGAAAATCAGGATTCCGGAAGATATCAGTGACGTGCCGGAGATGCAGGAATTAGCTGAAGCCCTCCAAAAAACTGCATATCAGACTGAAGAGCAATTCAATGCACTAAACAAAGAACGAGCTATGCTTTCAGCAGTTCTCGACCATATGACCGACAGTGTGTTGATCGTAAACGATAGTGGAAGTGTGGAATTGCTCAACACAGCAGCAGAAAAACTCTTCAAAATTAAAAATAATCAAGCAATTGGTCGCTCAGTGGATGAGATGATGCAACATTATAGCCTGGGTGAGGTATGGGAAAAAATCAAAAACGGCGGCACTGAAACGATCACAATAGAAATGGGTACCGAGAATAAATATCTGCAGATAACGGGGATCGATCTTGAAAAAGATTTGCCTGGACGAGTAATGATTCTTTTTGAGGACCTGACCCAGACCCATAAATTAGAAATTGTTCGGCGCGATTTTGTTTCAAATGTTTCTCACGAACTTCGCACTCCCATCACAGGTATAAAAGCAATCAGCGAGACTCTGCTGGACGGGGCAATGGATGACCCACCTGCAGCGCGGAGGTTTTTGGTCCGTTTGGACAATGAGGTCGACAACCTTATTCAGATTGTGAACGAATTGTTGGAGCTATCACGAATTGAGGCGGGCCGCTCCAATTTTGAATTCCAACGCAGGTATCCCTGCGAATTGATTAATAATGCTGTCGAAAGAATGACATTGCAGGCAGAAAAGGCCGGGGTGACTCTGACTCAGGATTGCCCCGAGGGATTATCGCCAATTTTTGCCGACCCGACCCGTATAGCACAAGTTTTTCTTAACCTGATCCATAATGCGATCAAATTCACCCCAGATGGTGGACATATTCATTTGACTGCCTGGAAAAATGATAATGAAGTGGTCTTTATGGTCCGGGATGATGGTGTTGGCATTGCAAAAAAGGACTTAAAAAGAATCTTCGAGCGATTTTTCAAAGCCGATCGGGCACGTTCAGGTGGAGGGACGGGGCTGGGTTTGTCAATTTCCAGGCATATCGTTGAGGCGCATGGCGGTCAGATTTGGGCGGAAAGTGAAGAAAACGCTGGCAGTAAGTTCCTTTTTACATTGCCAGTAAATTTGGGAGAGACCCAGATTTTTCCATATTTATAGGTGGTAAGAACGAAAATTTAAATCGTGAGCCCTGTGACATTGCGCAAGATTCAAGTACGTGCGGGTTCAGAACGTGAGCGCTTTGCCGTTTTGCCTTGATGGTTGAGGGATAGATTCTATTCGACAAAACTGTGGACTGGCAATCTGCAGTTTATTGGTATGGGCAAAGGATTAAAGGCAGACTGCCAGTCCCCCTTATTGTGATTCAAAAGTTCCTGCCAATCGTGTAACGGGGGCTCGCAGCGACGGTCGAACCACCGTGTCTTTTATTGTATATCCCTAAATAGTTATCTACTGCTCATAATTTCGTAGCGGCTAATTATGGGCTTGCATGGCGGGTCTGGCTGGGTTAGGGAATATTTGCGCCCATGATTGGGACCCCCTCGTACGGTTGTTAATCCTGCATGCAATTATTGCGACAATGAACCGCAACTGGAATGACCTGGCAGATGAATTCGGAATTCTTTTTGACGAGTAAAGCAAGATCCTTCGCAAAAGAGGCTCAGGATGACAAGCTGACTATCATGCTGACAAACAAACTGTCATTCTGAACGAAGTGAAGAATCTTGCCCGTCGGAGTAAAAAGATCGTTAGCGGAGGGAGATAACCCCCCTCCATGAGGTTAATATTGAGTTATCGAACAACCTCGGTACGGGCGGGTTCAGGATGTGGGCGCTTTGCCATCAGCCAACCCGCAAAACCCGCCCATTGCCCGCAATTCATAATCCCAATCTGGTGGGTCTGGCTAAGTAAGTGGTCATTGAGTGCTTATGACTGGGACCTCCACCTTTTCCCATTTACCAAGGTAAAAAACTATAGTATTAATTCAAAAAGATAATTGCTGATAATTAAAGAAGTCGGTCGAATTTCTGATTTGTTTACACTATAATGACAACAACCATCAAAGAATCTAATAAGAAATGGTATTTGAAGTAACTGCAGGAGGTGGCGTAAGTGTTAAAGCCAAACGATACGAAAGGAAAATTAATTGTCGTCGAAGGCATTGACGGATCGGGCAAGTCGACACAGATCGATTTGCTCTATAAGTGGCTGCTTTCAAAAGGCTATTCTGTTTATTTCAGTGAATGGAACAGCTCCGCCCTGGTAAAAAGCACAACTAAAGCCGCCAAAAAGATGCAGACCTTTACCCCGGCTACATTCAGCATCCTCCACTGCACCGATTTTGCAGACCGCTGGGAAAACAGCATCTACCCTCTTCTGAAAGCTGGTGTGATTGTTTTGGCAGACCGTTATGCTTTCACTGCGTTTGCTCGTGATATTGCCCGCGGAAATGACCCGGAATGGGTGCGGGATATGTATTCTTTTGCTATTATGCCCGACGCGGCTTTGTACTTTAAGGTGCCATTAGAAATCGCTGTAGAGCGAATTACTGGGTCACGCGCAAAGCTTAAGTATTACGAAGCTGGCATGGACCTGGGTCTCTCGGAAAACTACGAAGAGAGTTTTGCGCTGTTTCAGGGCAAGATTTTGAATGAATATGACAAAATGATTGACGAATTTAGTCTGACGATGATCGATGGTACTCTTTCTGTAAAAGATCAACAGAGAAGGGTGCGGTCCTTGATTAAACGCATCCTGGTGGGTTTTGAGGGCTTGCCTAATCCAGAAAAACGAGGGATCGCAGTGGACAACCCACAAGCCCGGATAAAAGCAAAAAAGGGAGGGAAGTAATGGCACAGATTGATTTTTATGGTGCTGGTTTTCCTTATCGTGATTTTGGAAAGCTTTCAGGCAAATTGATTGTTTTGGAAGGCACTGACGGAGTCGGCAGGACTACTCAGATAAATATGCTTCGGCACTGGCTTGAAGAAGAAGGTTATGCAGTTGCTGATACGGGACTCACCCGCTCTGAGCTGACTGGTCCGGGACTTGATGTGGCAAAAAGTGGACACATGCTCGGACCGACTACCATGAGCCTTTTTTATGCAGCCGACTTTGCCGACAGGTTGGAAAACAAAATTATCCCGGCATTACAAGCAGGCTTTATCGTGTTATCTGATCGTTATTTCTACTCAATGCTCGCCCGTGACAGCATTCGGGGGATTGAAAAAAGCTGGTCAAGAGCTTTGTATGGTATCGCATTGCGCCCACATTTGATTTTGTATTTACAGGCATCGCTGCCTTCGTTGGTGCAGCGCTTGATTCACGGTCGCGGTCTCAATTATTGGGAATCGGGCATGGACCTGCATTTGGCAGATAATTTTTATGACAGCTTTGTGATTTATCAGACAGCTATCATTAAAGAACTTGAAGAATTAGGGAAGGAATACAATTTTATTGCGGTTGACGCCGATCGAACTCCACAGGAGATTTTTGAAGATCTGAAGAGACCAATTCGCCTGCTGCTGCACAATCGCCTGACGAAATCTGAACGACCTTTTTAGTGAAAGGCACAAATTGAAAACGAATAGAACAGGTGAAGCTCGCATTGTTCCCGACACCATCACCTTGTTTGTAAGGGTTTCATTGGAGGATGAATGTCAAGGGTAAGCACTCAAGCCGTCAATGTTTACGGGGCAAAAATCGTCCATGACCACCTCACAGCGATGCAGGCGGAGGTGGAAGGGGTGATGACCAGTGAGGATATTGAATATGTCCATCGAATGCGGGTGGCATCACGACGACTGCGTAGCTCTTTAGCGATATTTAAAGCAAGTTTCCCCAAAAGCGATTTCAAGCAGTTTGTCAAAGATATCCGGGGAGTGACGCGTGCGCTTGGTCAGGCGCGAGACCTGGATGTGCAAATCGAGATCCTTGAAAATAGTATTCCTGATTTTAAAGACCTTCAGCTTAGCCCAGGTGTAAACTGCTTACTACTGAGGTTGAAACAGCAGCGACTGGCAGTCCAAAGTCAGGTGGTCGCAGCAATGAAAACGCTTGAAGAGGATGAGACCATTTGCCGGATTGCCCGTTGGGCTGCGCCATGGTTGGAAAAAACAGACAATGCTTATCTGAATTCGCCAGAATTGTTAGAACTGGCTTTCTTAAATATCAAAACACAACTCCAGGCAATGCTAAATTTTGATCGGTTTGTTCGGGATGAGACGAATGTAGCTGAACTACATGCTATGCGCATAAGCGCCAAGCACCTGCGTTATACAATGGAGATTTTTGAAAGTTTATATGGCGAACAGATCAAGCCGTTTATCAGTCAGGTAAAAAGATTGCAGGACCTGCTGGGGTCGATCCATGATGCAGACGTGTGGATGGAAATGATTCCGATTTTTATCAAGCAGGAGGAACAACGCATCATCGCCTATTTTGGACACAACCGCCCTCTGCGGAGACTGTTAGCGGGGTTAAATGCTTTTAGGGAAGACCGAAAGGCAAGTCGTAATCAAAACTACAAGAGTTTTATCCTCTTGTGGCAAAAAACACTCGATGAAGCCATATGGGAAAAATTGGAAACGTTGATCAATGCCCCACTTGACGTTGGCGGAACAAATTAATTTAATCCCACTCCAGGTTGTTAATTTTCTAATCTTGAACTGATGGGCGCCTGCCAAACAGCTTGACCAATGGTGACAAAGGATTCCAGTTCAGCAGCCTGGCAAAGCGTAAGATGGATGTTTTGTGGGTGGATTGCACCTGTCGGCGTTTTTGCCAGATTTTCGGTAAGCCAAGGATAGCGTCTTTCTTGGCATTCCATAGCGTTTTCCTTGTGGACATAAAAGTACTTGCCAACAGGTAAATAAGGTTGACCAGCAAATGAGTCGGCAGCAGAAACCAGAAGAGAAGCCCGGGCATGTTCTTAACGAAAGCCCATACCAGGTTGCGCTGTCCATAGTAGATGGAAAAATCGCTTCGTATGCCGGTGCTGCCCGAACCGACATGCCGGACCACTGCCCCAGGGAGGTAGAGACATGGATAGCCAGCCAGGCGCAGACGCAGGTCGAGATCGATATCCTCCATATAGGCGAAAAAGTATTCGTCAAAACCTCCAACCTTCTCAAAGGCAGCACGGGGATAGACCGATGCGGCTGCACAAGCGCTGATTACATATTTTGGTTTTGTTGAACTGAGAGAAATGGAACGGTTGTAGTTTTTTCGCCATGCCAAACCACTGGCGTGGTAGACGTTCCATTCGCCATCCAGAAATTCTGGATTATTCGCATTCAACAGGCGGGATGCAAAACAATGCTCCGGATAGGTTTGAGCAGTAGTGAAGAGTATGGAAAGCCAATCAGGTTCAGGGAAGGCATCACCATTAAGCAAGACAATATAATCACCCTGCGCTTGACGGGCAGCCAGGTTATTGCCACCTGCGAATCCGAGGTTATCCACAGAATGGAGCAAATGAAGGTTAAGGTTGGGATGTTGCCTCAAAACAGAAGGGTCGGGAGGTTCATCTGTACCATTGTCAAGCAGGATCACTTCGAAATCTTTGTAAGTTTGTTCATCTAATGCGCGCAGGACGGCAGGTAAATATTGGGCGCTTTTCCAATACAGGACGAGAACAGAGAAGAAGGGTTTGGTCATAACATTTTCCTGATAATTAATATTATAGTTTAGGTCGGATTGTATGCACAAAATTGTCAGTATAGGTGTGACAAATGTATAATTCAGAAAATCAAACCCAACAGGATGAACTGACATGGCGAAATCAACCAAAACCAAACCAAGCACGAGATCAAATTCAGGCATAAAGCCACAAGGTTCTGGTGTAAAAAATAGCAATACTCTGGCTAAGTTGAAAACAAAGCCAGAAGCTTCACTTCCGGTCTGGATCTGGGTTCTGATCGTGATTGTTGTTGCAGTGGGTGGTTATTGGGTAATTAAACTGACTAACCAACGCCCGGTTGTTGAACACAACCTGCCTGCAGAAATTAGCGTGGCAGAAGCAGCAAATCTCGACCCGGAAGAATGGTTTTTCCTGGATGTGCGCGAACAAAGTGAATGGAATGAAGGGCATATCGAATGGGCAACCTTGATTCCCTTGGGGCAGTTGGTCGCAAGGCAGGATGAACTTCCAAAAGATAAGAAAATTGTTGTTGTGTGCCGGTCTGGCAACCGCAGCGCCCAGGGCAGGGATATATTGTTGAATGCAGGTTTTAACGAAGTCACCAGTATGTCTGGTGGGATGAACGATTGGGGAAGACTGGAGAACCTGGTCATAACGGGGCCATAAATCTCATAAACTGAATGATTTTAATTCGGGGTGGTTACTCAACCACCCCGAATTTGTTATAAACCAGATATTTAAATGCCTCTGCAATTGCTTAAGCGGAGATAGAACGGAGATAGAACGAATGGTTGCCAACTCGTTGTATGGTAAGATTGAAAGTTGGTAGATCCTTACATTTATAAAGGTGAAATGATTGGACACAACTGCTAAACCCGTCTATGATTCCGCAAACAATCGCGTTTCTGCAATTTCCGAATTGAAAGAATTGGGTAATTATCGCTACCTGCTTGGACAATTGATCCGGCGAGATATTCTGACACGTTACAAGCGTTCGATATTGGGCGTGGCATGGACAATGCTCAACCCCCTGGGCACCATGCTGATTCTGACTTTTGTATTTTCAAACTTTTTCAGATCAGAGGTCCAACATTATCCAGTCTACATTTTAAGCGGTTTGTTGGTCTGGAACTTTTTCTCACAAGGGACCAACGCCGCAATTAGCGGTTTGGTGTGGGGAGGCAACCTGCTCAAGCGTATCTATATCCCAGGCACGGTTTTTGGCGTCTCGGCGATTGGTACTGCCTTGTTTAACCTTGTCATATCGTTGGTACCATTGGTGATTGTGATGTTGATTGGTGGAGCACCCTTCTATTGGTCTATGCTCTTTTTGCCGATCTCGATCCTGCTTCTGACTGCTTTTACGCTTGGATTCGGGTTGTTTATCTCATCTCTGGCTGTGTTTTTTCCTGATGTTGCTGAAATGTACCAGGTTTTACTGACTGCCTGGATGTACCTGACCCCGATTATTTACCCAGAAACTTTGATATCAGCTAATTGGCTTCCCTATTACAAATTAAACCCCATGTACTGGATGGTTAAAATGTTCCGGTTGCCTATATTTGAAGGTCGCATACCAACCTTGCAGGAATTCTTACCAGCTCTTCTTTGGGCGATAATTATGCTGGTTGCGGGTTGGGCTTATTTCACATCCAAGTCGGAGGAATATGCCTACCGTGTCTGAACTGGAAGTGAAAAATGGTCGAAATAATGGGACCGAGTCAATTATTTCGCTCGAAAATGTGTCGGTGAGTTACCGCTTGCCATCTGAACGGATTGGCACCTTCAAAGAGTATGCGATTCGTGCATTGCAACGAAAAATCAAAATTCAAAACTTTTGGGCATTAACCGATGTTAACCTGGAGGTTCACAAAGGAGAAGTTTTTGGTCTGATTGGTAATAACGGCGCTGGTAAAAGCACGATGCTAAAGGTGATTTCCAAAGTATTAAAGCCAAGTAAGGGTCGGGTTATGGTATTTGGAAAAATTGCTCCCTTACTTGAATTGGGGGCTGGTTTTCACCCGGAGCTTTCAGGGAGGGAAAATGTCTTTCTGAATGGGGCTTTGCTAGGTTATAGCCGGGCTGAAATGGAAGCTGTTTTCGATGATATCGTTGAGTTTTCGGAATTAGATCAATTCATTAATTCGCCTATACGCACTTACTCGTCGGGGATGTATGCCCGCCTGGGCTTTGCTGTCGCAACCGCCCATGTGCCGGAGATTTTAATATTGGACGAGATCCTGAGTGTCGGTGATGAGGCTTTTCAGCGGAAATGCAACCTTCGCATGAAGAGTTTCCAACAATCTGGAGCCACTGTATTGATGGTTTCACATGGGTTGGACATGATGGAAGGGATGTGTGACCGCATTGCCTGGATTGATCACGGTAAAGTTCTAAAAATTGGGGAGCCCAAAGAGACTATTGCAGCTTACCGGGGAGAAAACATTTAATGGAATATATCCCAACTGCTATCCCCGATGTTGTCCTGATAAAACCCAGGGTTCTTGGTGACCATAGGGGTTTCTTTATGGAGACTTTCAGGCAAAACGAGTTTGAACAATATTGTGGTGCTGTTAAGTTTGTCCAAGATAATCATTCAGGTTCAACCCAAGGAGCTTTACGTGGGTTGCATTATCAAATCAAAAACACGCAGGGGAAGTTGGTTCGCGTGATTGCAGGTGAAGTGTTTGATGTCGCGGTGGATTTGCGCCAGGGATCTAAAACCTTTGGAAAATGGGTTGGGATAATACTTTCTGCAGAAAACAAAAACCAGCTTTGGGTGCCTGAAGGGTTTGCCCATGGCTATTATGTGATCAGCGAGTGGGCTGAATTTGTCTATAAGGCAACTAACTATTACTCCCCTGAATGGGAACGTAGTTTATTTTGGAATGACCCTGCTATTGGTATCCAATGGCCTCTGATTAACGGGGAAGTGCCCACAATATCAGAAAAAGATGCCGGTGCGCCGAAGCTGGCGGATGCAGAGACTTTTCCTGCCGGATGAACTATAGGTAACAAGGAGAATACATGAGACGAGTATTGGTAACCGGAGGCGCCGGCTTCATTGGTTCAAATTTTATCCATTGGCTGTTAAAAAACGATTCCGATGTTGAAATTATCAATCTGGATGCACTTACTTATGCAGGTAGCCTTGAGAATTTACGTGATCTGCCCGACTCATCCAGACATACCTTCATCCAGGGAAGCATCACTGATCGCGATTTAGTGGATAAAATTTTTGCTGAGCATCAGATTGATACCGTGGTTCATTTTGCTGCTGAGAGTCATGTGGACCGGTCGATCCATAACCCGGGAGTCTTCGTTGACACAAACGTTGTGGGCACCTTCATCTTGCTTGAGGCAGCCCGACGTTACTGGTTGGCTGACCAAATGGTTCCGGTTGAGCAAGTTCGTTTTCACCACGTTTCTACTGATGAAGTTTTTGGCACTCTAAGCCCACAGGAGCCTCCGTTTGAGGAAGACACAAATTATGCACCCCGATCACCTTATGCAGCCGCGAAAGCTTCAAGTGATCATTTTGTGCGTGCCTATCACATCACTTATGGTTTGCCAATTTCGATTAGCAACTGCTCCAACAACTATGGTCCCCGACAATTCCCTGAAAAATTGATTCCGCTGATGATTTTGAACGCAGTCAATGGGAGACCTTTACCTGTTTATGGTGATGGCATGCAAATTCGGGATTGGTTGTATGTGGATGATCACTGCGATGCGATCTGGAAGGTTGTCACACAGGGGCGTGTAGGCGAAACCTATTGTGTGGGTGGAGATAACCAACCACCAAATATCGAAATTGTGAAGACAATCTGTTCAATATTGGATGAACTGCTCCCTGATTCTGAGTTTACTCCTCACGATCAACTAATCAGCTATGTGCAAGACCGACCCGGGCACGACCGGCGTTATGATATCAATATTGATAAAATTAATCAGGAACTTGGCTGGAAACCGCAGCATGACCTGGCACAAGGCTTGCTTGATACTGTAAAATGGTATTTGGATAATCCGGATTGGATTAGTGAAATAACCAAACAGTCTGATTATTTGAACTGGATGAAAAAGAACTACGTAGAAAGAAAGGCATAACCATGAAAGGGATCATACTTGCAGGCGGAAAAGGAACCCGGTTATATCCATTGACTTTGGGAATCAGTAAACAGTTATTGCCGGTTTATGACAAGCCGATGATCTATTATCCGCTTTCAATGTTGATGCTGGCAGGGATACGAGAGATTTTGATTATTACCACACCTGAAGACAGCGAGCAATATCAACGTCTGCTTGGCAATGGTGAGAAAATCGGATTGAAGTTTCAGTATGCTACGCAGGCAGTTCCTCGGGGGTTGGCTGATGCTTTTATCATTGGCAAAGAATTTATAGGGGATGACAAAGTATGCCTTATTTTGGGTGACAATATCTTTTTCGGGCAGGGGCTCCCCCAGGTTTTACGCAGCGCTTCCGAACAAGAGAAGGGCTCGGTTGTGTTCGCCTATCCGGTGAAGGATCCTGAGCGTTACGGCGTGGTGGAGTTTGGTGAGAATGGTAAGGCAATCAGTTTGGAAGAAAAACCCCTCAAGCCGCGCTCTAATTATGCCGTGCCGGGCATTTATTTCTATGATAATCGTGTTGTTCGATATGCTGAGGAGCTGGAACCTTCGGCAAGAGGTGAAATTGAGATCACAGACATCAACAAGCGTTATCTCAATGATGGCGAATTGATGGTGAAGGAGCTGGGAAGAGGTGTTGCATGGCTGGATGCCGGCACGCATGAATCACTTCTGCAGGCATCGATGTTTGTCCAGGCGGTTGAAGAACGACAGGGGATGATGATTTCTTGTATCGAAGAAATCGCATATCGAATGGGTTATATCGATGAAGAATGTCTGCGAAATTGTGCTGAACCATTGGCAAGCAACGAATATGGTCAATATTTGTTAAGACTTTTGGATAGTTTGAAAAAATGAAAAAGATTCTGCAAATCGGCACTAAGGGACAGGTGGGTTGGGAGCTTTTGCGCACCTGTGCACCTTTGGGTGAAGTGGTTGCGCTGGATTATCCTGAGGTAGATCTCTCTGACCACAATGGACTCAGGCGACTTGTTCAGAAAATTAAACCCAACATCATCATTAATGCAGCTGCTTATACGAATGTGGATAAAGCTGAAAGCGAACCTGAACTTGCGCGGGCAATAAATGCCACCGGACCTGGTGTGTTGGCAGAAGAAGCCAAAAAGATAGATGCGGTGTTGGTGCACTATTCTACCGATTATGTGTTTGATGGCACAAAGAGAAGCCCCTATGTTGAGACTGATGCCACCAATCCTTTGAATGTTTATGGTCAGACCAAACTGGAAGGAGAACAGCTCATTACAGCCTCTGGGTGTGTAAACCTGGTGATGCGTACCAGCTGGGTCTATTCGATGAGACAGGGTGGGTTTGTAACCAAAGTGTTGACATGGGCGCGTGAGCAGGAAGTGATGCGCGTAGTGGATGACCAGATCAGCAGCCCGACTTCGGCAAGAACGCTGGCAGAAATAACAGCTCTTATTCTGGCACAAGGTCGCAAAGACGTTTTTGGCTATTTATTAGAGAATGGTGGTCTGTACCACTGTGCAGGAAGTGGTTCCTGCAGCCGTTATGAATGGGCAAAAGCCATTTTAGAGCTTGATCCGCAGAAAGAAGAACAAATCGTCCAACGCCTTGAACCCGCCAAAAGCAGCGAATTCCCTGTTCCAGCTGACAGACCGATACGATCAGTGTTGAATAGTGACAGGTTGTTTGATGTCTTTGCTCTTCGACAACCGGGGTGGGATATAGAATTGAATTTTATCCTATCTCAGGAGTGCACGGATTTTTCTGATCGTTTACAAGATACCGCTTAAAACAGGAGGGGTAACGCTTTCATGACAAAACAACAAGTCTCCTATTTTACTCAAAGCTCGGAGATCACAGCAGTAGAACACATGCGAATTTTCGGCCCGCTGCATTATGCTGGGATAAAAGTCACTAAGGGAATAGTAAATGGGAATCTGGATTTTGCTAGTATTGAGGGTTCCCAAGCTTATATTTTCCAGAGAGACTTTCCTAAACACCTTAGCATTTATCGAACCATTCTTCGTGAAGCAGAATCCAATAACATTCCTCTTATCCTGGATTTAGATGACAATTTATTGATTCTCCCCAAAGAGCATCCTGACAGAATAAGCGGATACTATAGCAAGAGTCTTGTGCCGCTTATCCACGCCTTATACCGAGTTGATGCTGTTTTTGTGACGAATGAAAACCTAGCAAATTTCTTCTCAACGTACAATAAACAAATCTACGTGCTGCCGAATTACCTTGATGAAAAAGTATGGAACCCGATGGAAATCGATCGATCTACTGAAGATCCTCTCGAACTCTTGTTTATGGGCACAAGTACGCATACCCCGGATCTTTTAAGTTTGACAGGTGTTTTTAATGAATTGTCAACGAAATTTCCTAATATTAGGTTAGTGACTGTAGGCATCGAACCTCCTGATAGGGTAAAACAAGTAATAAATACCAAACACGTTCTTAAACTTTCAGATAATTATGCTGAATTCGCGCAGAAATTTCAGTCAATAGGGGGAAGTATTGCTATCGCGCCACTGGTAGTGAATGATTTCAACAGAGGAAAAAGCCCGCTGAAATATTTTGAATACTCAGCTGTAGGTTTGCCAGCTGTCTATTCGAATACTGAACCTTATTCAAGAGTGATTCAGCATGGCGAAACCGGTTTACTGGCAAAATCAGACCAAGAATGGCTTGACCAACTGGAAAAATTGATTAATGATGGGGACTTACGAAAAAACATTGCCAAGAGAGCTCAGCAAGATGTATATGGCAATTGGAATATGAAAGATCATGCTCAAAAATGGACGACAGCATTGGATTCTATTACAAAATTATCAAAACAAGATAAAAAAGTTTCTAACACTTTTTTATCCGATCTGATGAATGTGAACGAACAATTGCTCGAATGGTCAGATATGCAGGACAAAGAAAGAGAAAGCTGGAAGAGTAACATACAAAGGCTCAAAGACGATTTATCAAGATTATCAGAGGTAGCGCTTTCACTCGAAGCAAAGAAGGATGATCTGGATCGTGAGCTTGAAAACCTAAGGTGTAATAATCAATCACTGCTGTCGGAGAAAGATGATCTGACCCATGATCTTGAGAATGCACGGCATCAGAATCAATCACTCCTGCTTGAAATTAATAAATATGTGACCAGCAGTAGCTGGAAGATCACCCGACCTATTAGGAAAATTGTTAAGAAGATAAGGGGATACTAAGATGCTTAGAAGCATACGAGATTACCTAGTCATTAAACGAAGTGGTTTGTTTGATGAGAATCATTATTTACTTCAAAACCCGGATGTGCGAGTGGCAGACGTTGACCCCTTGATGCATTTTGTAAAATTTGGATGGACGGAATCCCGGGATCCAAGTTCAAAGTTCAATACAGGATTTTATCTAACCAATTACGAAGATGTGCGCGCAGCCCGTATAAATCCTCTCGTACATTACTTGAAGTTTGGCTGTGCAGAAGGAAGACTCCCTTCTCCGAGCGTCACAGAGTCTGAAGAGGGTCTGCAGAAAAAAACGCTTTTTGATAGTAATACAAATGGGATAAAGAACGATTCCTATAAAGTCGATGGTTCTTCCACCAGCCGCAGTAAACTCTACCTTCCATTTGTGGTAAACATTACGAAATATCGTCGGTTCATAAGTAAGTTCGGTTTTGCAGAATTTGTTAAAAAGGTGCGAACCAAGTTAAAAAATGTTAACCAACCAAATGAACCTAATATCGAGCGTCAGTTAAAGGTTGGGAATAATTCTTACGAAAAAAATTGGTCTGACTCGTTTGATATCGCGAAAAACATTAAAACCGATGAGTTCGTAGAATTCATACCGAATCAAGAAATAGTTAATGATGCTGCTATTCAACTAATTGCATTTTATTTGCCCCAGTTTCATCCTTTCCCGGAAAACGACCTCTGGTGGGGGAAAGGGTTTACAGAATGGGCGAATGTTAGCAAAGCCACACCTCAATTCGTGGGTCATTACCAACCAAGACTGCCATCGGACCTTGGCTTCTACGACCTCCGCGTTCCTGAGATTCAGGAACAACAAGCCACATTGGCATCGCAGTATGGAATCAGCGCTTTTTGTTTTCACTACTATTGGTTCAACGGGAAACGGTTGATGGAAAAACCTTTGGAATCTTATATTGCCAATCCAAAAATCAAGTTACCTTTCTGTATTTGTTGGGCTAACGAGAACTGGACCCGCCGATGGGACGGTAGCTCAGGAGAATTGTTGATATCCCAGGAACATAATCTCGAGAATAATAAGAGATTTATCCATGACATGATTAACCTCTTCCGGCATCCCCGCTATTTTCGGGTTGATGGGCGACCATTATTAATTGTATACAACCCCGACTTGTTGGAAGAACCACAAGAAACTTTAAAATATTGGCGCGCTTATTCAGAAGAACATGGGGTAGAAAACCCTTTTATTCTCGCTGCGCAAACATTCTATTTCCTTGATCCGAGAGCTGGCGGATTCGATGGTGCCGTGAGTTTTCCTCCGCATCACATGGTCACTATGCCCGACATTTCCGATCAATTAGAAATGCTTAATCCTGATCATCGTGGGAGTGTTTTTAGCTATTCGGATATGGTTGAGGGTTTTACAGAAAAACTAAAGGATTATCCCTATGAGTTCTATCCAACAATACTCCCGGATTGGGACAATGAGGCAAGAAGACCTGGCTCGGGAACTACATTTCATGGTTCATCTCCGATTATCTATGGAGATTGGTTAATGAAAGCGTGCCAGTATCAAATAAGAAGTAAAGCAAAATCAAAAAGAATGGTTTTTGTGAATGCATGGAACGAATGGGCAGAAGGCGCATACCTTGAACCAGATCGTCGATTTGGATACGCTTACTTGCAGAAAACACTGGATACGCTGCATGAAGTAAATGGAATTGACGTTACCAATAGAAAAAAGATTGGCTCACAGATAGATGAATCAATCTCTAGACACATAAAAGTCGTTTCACAGAGGTGGCCAATAGTTGAGAAAGACAATAAACTAACCGAAACAGAAGCCCTGCAAATTGCAAAGGGGCTTGATGGTATATTAAAAAACACAACACAAAATTCACCTGGCAAACCAAAGATTTCAGTAATAATACCAGTTTACAATCACTTGGAGACAACTATCAATTGCCTTAAATCGATCGGTCTTTCAGGTGATAAAACAAATCTTGAATTAATCGTAGTAGATGATGGCTCCACGGATGAGACAAAGCGTGTTTTAGGGCTTGTTAAATCGATCCTCTTGATTCAAAATGAAAGAAATCTAGGTTTTCTGAACTCATGTAACAACGCTGCAAAAAATGCCTCAGGAGAAATCTTTTGTTTTCTAAATAACGACACAATAGTCTTACCTGGTTGGTCTGATTCTATCGTCAAAACCTTTGAAGACCACCCTAAGGCTGGTTTAGTTGGTTCAAAACTTTATTACCCAGATGGTAGTTTACAAGAAGCAGGCGGGTTGATTTGGAATGATGGCGGTGGCACAAATTTTGGACGGAATGACAATCCCAACAGACCGGAATATTGCTATCTCCGCAATGTCGATTATTGTTCCGGTGCAGCTATATTTGTGTGGTCAAAAGTTTGGCAAGAGATGAAAGGTTTTGATCCAATTTTTTCACCAGCATATTATGAAGATACTGATTTGGCATTCAGAGTCCGTCAGGCAGGTTATCAGGTCCTTTTTCAACCCTTTTCCAAGGTGATACATATCGAAGGCGCTACATCTGGTACTGATCTTTCAAAAGGCATTAAACATTATCAAGCAATCAATAAAGAGACCTTTTACCATCGTTGGAGAGAAATATTAACAACTCATAGTAGTCCTTGCGTGCCCGATTGGACAAATATAAATCATAGCAATCGCCCAAGAGCTCTTGTGCTTGATGTATGCACCCCAAAGCCAGATGTAGATTCGGGCTCTATTGATACTTATAATTATATAGTAGCGCTTGAAAAATTAGGCTTTGAGGTTACATTTATTTCAACAGACGACGCTGATGTTGTCGATCGTTATGTTTATGATCTTCAGTTCAAAGGTGTTCACTGTATGTATCCTCCATATCTAAAAGGTATTGAGCGATTCCTAAAGGATTATGGAAAATTATATTCGCTTGCGATTTTATTTAGAGCTCCTTTTGGGGGAAGGTATATGAAATTAGTGAAAAAACATATGCCCGAGGCAAAAGTGATATTTAATACAGTTGATCTACATTTTCTAAGAGAAAAAAGAGAAAGGCAACTTCAACTGGAGGATGGAAATTTTACTGAAGGGTCTATCATCAGCGAAGAATATGAAGTAGGTTTGATGAAAGCAGCAGATATCTCTATTCTTGTAAGTGAGTATGAACGCTCTTTTCTTTCGGAGCTGTATCCAAAATTGAACACTTCTGTTATGCCAATCCCACGAGAAATTCCAGGCAGAAAGAAAAAATTTGCTGAAAGAAAGGACATTGCTTTCGTCGGCGGGTTTTTACATAAACCTAATGTAGATGCAATTCATTTTTTCGTAAAAGAAATATGGCCATTGATTCTGGGTAAATTTCCTGGAATGAGATTTAAAATTGTTGGCAGTAACCTACCCAAAGAATTTAAGGTTTATGAAAGTGATCATATCGAATTGGTTGGATTTGTAAAGGATCTGGGCGTGGTGTTTGATAATGTCAGGCTTTCAGTTTCGCCATTGAGATATGGCGCGGGAATTAAAGGAAAAGTTGTATCAAGCTTGTCCTATGGTCTTCCGTGTGTAGCAACATCGATGTCAATTGAAGGGATGGGGTTGACGGAAAATTTAAATGTTCTTGTTTCTGACAAGCCAGAATCCTTTGCAGAACTGGTAGTGACTGCTTATCAAAACGAAGACCTTTGGGAAAAAATCTCAAATGAAGGCTTGAAATTTGTTGAAACAAGGCACTCGGTTGAGAGTTTTGAAAAGAATCTGATTGATTTGTTGAATCACTTGGGGATGGAGAGGGAATGAAAATTGTAGAAACTATATGTTTAAAGTGTTTGCCCCTCGAGACAGTTGAGAAACAAACTCTGAAGGGTGAATATGATCATTAATAAAGGATATTGTTATAGTTGTGATTCAAAAACAGTGTTTTTGAGTAAAAGTGACTGGTACCGGGATAATTATAGATGTCTGAAATGCGGATCAATTCCCAGGGAGAGAGCTTTGATGCTTGCTATTGATCGCTTTTATCCTAATTGGAATAGTTTGCGAATCCACGAATCCTCTCCTGTTAATCGAGGTACTAGTCTGCGTTTACAAAAGGAATGTAGCCAATATATCCCCTCACAGTATTTTTTGGATAAGGACAGCTGCGAATATGTTGATGGGGTATTATCAGAGAACCTGGAAAGCTTGAGTTTTCCGGATAACAGTATTGATATCCATATAACACAAGATGTTATGGAGCATGTCCTGAATCCAGAAAAGGCATTCAAAGAAATAGCTCGAACATTAAAGCCCGGCGGTGCGCATATTTTTACTGTTCCACTAGTGAATAAAAATGACAAATCCGAAAGATGCGCAGTTCTTGCGGATGATGGCACTATCAGACACTTAAGGTTACCGCCAGAGTATCATGGTAATCCGTTATCAAACGAAGGATCACTCGTCACTACACGATGGGGTTACGATATTACACGACATATTTTTGATGCTTGCGGGCTTTTTACTGAAATTATCTTTATCGACGCATTAGAGTTTGGCATTAGAGCAGATCTAATTGAAGTCTTGTTGACTAGAAAAGAACTACTAAAGCCGTCCCGATTCTAAGAGTAACGTTAGTACAGATCTTTAACACCTTCAAGTTACTGGAACTATAGAGTGATGATAAAAACTAATCAAAAAACTACCGAAAATAGGGGTTCATTAAGCGTCGTTGTATTCTGGTTAACGACCATAGTTGTTACGATTTACCTCTTTTTTGAATGGCTGTTTCTGGTGACTATGCCGTCATACTTAGATAGATTGAGTACATTTAATAAATTTTTCGTTTTGATCTATGTCATTTCCTTTTTTTTGACCTCGAACATACTATTGTTTTCACCAATCTTTATTGTGGAAAAGTTTTTTCCAAATAGAAAACTTTTTAGGATATCAACAAAAGCCTACATCTTAATCCCAACCCTGACATTGACCTCATTGATCTTAATTTTGATTGATAACTTTACTTATACTATGTTTCGGTTCGGGATTATCAATAGCAGCGGCATTCTCCGTGCTCTCTATGCCCTTGGTTTTGTTGGCGTTGCAATCGTTTTATATAGACGGGTCGATTCATTTGTAGTAAGACGAAACAAAGATTGGCATCGCACAAAACTTTCGACCAGGAAAGTCTGGGTTGGGCTACTCGCGATTCTGGTAATTCTCGCCGTTACTCTTCCATTAACTAGTGAATCATCAGACTTGTCGTCAAATAACCTCTTAGACAAATCAGCCATTTCCAGACCAAATATCTTTCTGCTTACTGCTGATGGTCTCAATGCCCAGCGAATGTCGGTTTATGGTTATGATAGAAATACTACGCCTTTCTTGAAAACAATTTCAGACCAACTATTGGTGATGGAAAACAACTTTACTAATTCAGGCAACACGACTGGCTCGATAATTTCAATTTTAACCGGCAAATATCCAGTGAATACCCGTGTTCTTTATCCACCAGACATTCTGAATGATAAAGATGCATACCAGCACCTTCCCGGTATTTTGCAATCAATGGGATACTACAACGCACAATTCAGTCTTGGGTATTATGTGGACGCATATGATTTAAACGTTCGGGATGGTTTTGATGAGGTTAATGGGCGTAATGCTGATAACGCTGGAATTCTGTGGAGGTACTTACCCACTAATTACTCTCATTTCATTATGCATATAATCAATCGACTCTCTGCTCGTTTAATGCACATTTTCTTTATCAAGAATATGGAGAATCCTTACGTTCAAGTAACTACAAAGCCAGAAGACAGCGACGATGCAGAAAAGCTAACAAAAACTTTCGATCTTCTGGACCAGAAAGAAGGACCATTTTTTATACATTTGCACTGGCTCGGAACTCATGGAGAAAAGTTTTTTCCTACAAAACAGGTTTTCTCGACAGGCAAAGATTTAACCAACCAGGAACCATGGGATCCAGATTTATACGATGACAGTATTATTGATTTTGATCGCGCTATTGAAACACTCTATCGTGGATTGCAAACTCGAAACATCCTCCAGGAATCCATCATCATCATTGGATCAGACCATGGAAGTAAATGGAGTGTCATCGATCGGGTCCCACTAATATTTATATTTCCTCGAGGCGAATTTGCTGAAAGAAAACCCGAAAATTCTCAGAATATCGACATTGCTCCAACTATCCTGGATTACATGTGGGTGGATAAACCAGGCTGGATGGAGGGCATCTCGCTGCTTGATGATATAAATTTCTATCGCCCGATTATTTCGGTCTCAGTTGGTAATACCGTTGTAGATAGTGCTACAGGTGAATATACCTACGAAAATACCGAACCGCCGTTCTATCAATTCGGAAGCAGTACAATATTCTTCTGTAGTAAATGGTACAATTTAAACTTAGAGACATTGGTTTGGAGCGAAGGCAAGCTCTCTCCGTATATTTCAAGTTGTGATAGCCAAGAAGAATTTAATGTCTCCTATGCATTAACCCAGATAATTGACCACTTTAAAAGGTACAATTTTGATACCAGCTTTCTGGAATTATTGAAGTAGAGACTGTGTCTTCGCAAAATTAGATGGTATAGTTCAGGGATAACTAACTAAAAGAGGTAATATGCACCAGAGCATTCTATTTGCAATTCTACAGTCCAAAATGGACTATTTAGACCCCGGGTCAGGTAGCATGATCATCCAAATGGTTATTGCCGCGGTTTTGGGGTTGGGTGTGGTCATTCGGTTTTTTTGGAAAAACATTAAGGCTTTATTTATAGGTAATAAAGTTGAAGATCAGTCTGATGACCCAACTGCGATTGGTGATGTTGCTACAATCAAGGACGATGCAATTCAATCGCAAAAAGAATAACATGGCAATTAAACAGTTCATTCATTAAGTAAGAGAGGATGGATACATGCCTCAAAAAGTAAGCGGATCATTTCGCGACCCCAGCGGGTTTGTATTTAGGCACGATGGTACACTCTATCGCCAGGTGAACAAACACTATCAAAAAGAGTATGACCTTTTGATGTCTTCCGGTCTCTATGATCAGCTTACCCGCTCCGGGACGATGATTCCCCATTCTGAAGTTGAGCTGACCCTGGCACCTCAGCCTGAACTGGCTTACAAAGTGATCCGTCCAGAGCCAATATTATTCATCTCCTATCCCTATGAATGGTGTTTCAACCAGTTGAAAGATGCCGCGATCTTGACGCTCGCTATTGGTCGGCGTGCGCTGCAATTCGATATGAACCTCAAAGATGCCAGCGCTTACAACATCCAGTTCCACCAGGGAAGTCCGGTTTTTATCGACACGCTTTCATTCGAAGCCTACGAGGAAGGTATGCCATGGGTGGCTTACAAGCAGTTCTGCCAGCATTTTTTGGCTCCTTTGGCATTGATGGCAAAAACTGATATCAACTTAAACCAGTTACTAAAGATCTATATCGACGGGATTCCGCTTGATCTTACCAGCGAGCTTTTGCCTGCCAGTACAAAATTAAATTTTGGATTGTTAACCCACATCCACATGCATGCTCGCTCTCAGAAAAAATATGCCGACCAGGAAGTTAGCCAGCAAGACGTGGAAAATAAAGTTAAGCTGAATAAAAGAACCCTGCTGACTCTTTTTGATAGCCTGCTCTCGACTGTGCGTGCTCTTGAGGTGCGGACGATAAAAACCGAATGGGCAGATTATTACCGAGATAACAACTACACTGAGAGTTCGTTTGAGTCAAAACGCGAATTGGTATGCGGTTTTGTTGGACAAGTCTCCCCTAAGACTGTCTGGGACCTGGGTGCAAACACCGGCGAATTTAGCCGGGTGGCCAGCGATATGAGCATAACTACGGTTGCTTTTGATATCGATCCTGGTGCGGTTCAACAAAACTATGACCAGATCAAAAGGAAAAAAGAAGAGTTCATGCTTCCGCTTGTTATGGACCTGACCAATCCTTCTCCGGACCTCGGCTGGCGAAATGCTGAGCGCGACTCGATGAAGGTGCGTGGTCCAGTTGACTTGGTGATGGCTCTTGCACTCGTCCATCACCTTGCAATTTCGAATAACGTTCCTTTGACAAGCCTTGCAGAATATTTTGCTGAACTTTGTGAGCACCTTATCATCGAATTTATTCCAAAAGAAGATTCCCAGGTAAAGCGTTTGTTGGCATCGCGCCTGGATATCTTCCCCGATTACACTCTTGAGGGATTCAAACAAGCCTTTGAGAATGCTTTTACTTTGGTGGACGAAAAGCCGGTTGAAGGTTCTGCCCGCACCTTGTTCCTGATGAAACGAAAGTAGACAATAAATTCGAATAAATCACTTACAGAATTTGCTGGTTCTTTACATTGACAGGAATCACCGGGATGTGTCTTCTTTGTTTGATTTCTGCGATCTGACCACAAAATAAACCGCTACGGCGACAGCTGCGATTGCCAGGAGCCAGAGCCAGTTAGTTGGGTTGTCTGCCAGGCTGAAAGCGTTTGGAGTGTCGGTTGGAGTCAGGGTTGGTGCGAGCGTACTGGTTGTGGTTGCTGATGGGCTGGGGGTGAAGGTTGGTGTTGGCGGTGGGGTCATCGTTGCCGGGGCGGATGTGGGTGTATTGGTCGCAGGTGGGGTGACCTCCAGCAGGAGTCTGTTGCCCGGGTAGATAACACTTGACGCGTTTAGATAATTCCAGGCGAGCAAATCATCCAGCGGGATGCCATAAAGATTTGCAATCCAAACAAGGTTCTGACCTTCGGTCACCTGGTGGTAATACTTGCCGTCTGCTGCTGGTGTCAGGAGCTGAAGAGGCGTCAGTGGCACTGGTGTAAATGTTGGTGTGTAATCGGGACCTTTGATCAACAGCTTCTGGCCGATCTGCAGCGGGGTATCGACTGTGATTGCATTCAGACGGATCAGGTCGGAAACACTGACCCCGTAAGCCTCACTGATTTTAGATAAATTCTGATATGCCTGTACTTCGTGAACAATCTGTCCCTCTGAATTGGGCGTGGCTTTAATTACATTCCCCAAAGGTGTGGGCGTAACCACACTCTGCGAATTTGCACCGGCGATCATCAGTTTATCTCCGGTTTGCAGCACGTAGCTTTCAGAAAGATTGTTCCAGCGCAGGATGTCTTTAATCGTCACACCATATGCGACTGCGATGGACCAAAAGCTTTGCCCAGTTTTTACCGTGTGGAGGTAATTGCCATCTTTATCGGGTTTGACCAATTCAACAGGGGTAATTAAGCCATAACTGACAGGGGGCTGACCAGGAAGCGGCGTGCTGATTGGTTGGTTGCTCTGGCAGGATTCTCCAGAAATATAGGCAGCCTGGAGAATAAAATAGGTCATACCATTGCTGGCTTTGGCTGTGCCTGCGCCTACATGACAGTAATTTGGCTGGGTGGCAGGGCGCATGTGATCATAATCTGCCCACATGAGCATGATTTGGTCGATCGTGGCACTGCTTCCCGCGATGGCGAAGTTTTCAGTCGCGAAGACCGTTTTGCCACCGCCATATCCCGCTCCGGCAAGTCTCCCTCCAACGTTGCCAATATGCCAAGAAAGCAGCCCGTCTGCCATGATCTGAGCAGTGGATTGAGCCACGGCGTTGACAATCGGATCTTCAATCAAAGGGGCATATCCATAGGACATGCGCAAAATATTCATCGCCGCGATTAAATCATAAGCGCCTACCTGGCTTTGAGGCGCCATGTTCGCTTCAGCGTCCACCCGGGCTGGCAAAACAAGGGCAAACATTAGCGCCATGATCAATAGAAGGAGCAGAAGCAAGGAGAGCTTGTTTTTGTGCATGTTTCATTAATACCATAATTTTGAGTGATTGTTTTTTGCATGAGATCCTTCGCCTTGACTCACAATTGTGTATGTATAACTCCAGCGTCATGCCATCTGAGAACAATCATTGTCTTGGCATCAACCAGGATAAAAGTACGGGTGGGTTCAATGCCTGAGCGCTTTGCCAACACCCACTCCGCTAAACCCGCCCTCATTGAGGCAGATTTTTATTCCGTTTTCAAATCAATTCCGTTGTTCCTGAGTTGGGGAATATTGAGCGTCCGTGATTGGGACCTGCCCGTACGGTATTGATATATTATGAAAATAAATCCGATACTTGACTGCTAAAAGATAAACTGCAGATTGCTCTATCCGCTGCGCTTCTGGGGAAGGCACCGGTCGCTGTGCTCCCTCGCAACGACGGCAAAAGGTATTGTCATCCTGAGAAACGAAGGATCTTAACCTGTCGCGGGCAAGATTCTTCACTTCGTTCAGAATGACAGGTGTGAGGGGGACGCCATCGCGAGCCTCTGTTACGAAGCGATCTCACCGTGTGTTGCTATCAGTCCTCATGTTCTATTTGTCGGGATTGCTTTGCTGCGTTCAGATTGATGAGAATAATTTACCCAATCCGCAATACCCGCCCACAATTCATAATCCCAATCCGGTAAGGGCAGGTCTGGTTGCGTTACGAATTATCAGGCGTTCGTGATTGGGACCTGCCCCTACCAACGTCACTCAAATATGTGGGCATTGAGTGCTCACGAATGTGACTTCTCCCGGCAATTGTTAATATTGCCACCACATTATTCTTATTGGCAATTAATTCCCTGTTTTCACCTAATATTTGAGATAAACAAACAGGTTTTGAAAAGGATTTGTTTATTTCTTTCCATATTGAGAGATTTCCTTGTCGACGTGCGTTGAATGTGCGTTGAACCTATTTATTGAAAAATATCGTACAATTGTTAATTATGAAACTGGCGATCCAAATTCCAGCTTACAACGAAGCAAAGCATTTGTCTACAGTCTTGGAGCAATTGCCTCGTCAAGTGCCAGGGATCGACGAAATTGTGATCGTGGTTGTGGATGACGGCTCATCGGATGGAACAGCACAGGTAGCCCTGGAGCACGGTGCCGATTTTGTTCTGCGTCATCGCCAAAATCGCGGGCTCTCCCGGTCGTTCGTTAATGGAATCCAATTTTGCCTGGCGTTGGGAGCTGATATCATCGTCAATACGGATGCAGATAACCAATACCCCGGCAGCCAGATTGGCAAATTGATCGAACCACTGCTGCAGGGACAAGCAGACATGGTAATCGGTGATCGTCAGACGCTTGAGAACCAGCATTTTTCACCCTTCAAACGGGCAATGGAATATCTGGGCAGCTCGGTTATCCGCCGGGTTTCAAATACAAATGTTCCTGATGCTGTCAGCGGATTTCGCGCCTTCTCACGCTATGCTGCGCTGCGTTTCCAGGTATACAACCCATATTCTTACACGCTTGAAACGCTGATCCAGGCTGGTAAAGGCCAGATGAAAATCGAATCCGTGCCAATTGATACCAACCCTGCTACCCGGGAATCACGATTACATAAGGGTATGTTTAACTTTATCTGGCGGCAGGGTGGGGCGATAATTCGTTCTTATGTGCTTTATCAGCCGCTGCGCACCTTCCTCTCGATTGGTGGAATCTTGTTTCTCGCGGGGGCAATATTGCTTGGTCGTTTTTTGATTCATTATCTGTTTTTAGCCCAGACATCCCGCTTTGTGCAATCGGTTTCAATTGGCGGCACCTTTTTGGTTGCAGGCATTATTCTGATCATGTTTGGTTTTTTGGGTGATGCCTTCCGCGCCAACCGGCAGATTTCCGAAGAAGTCATGATCAGGCAGAGGGATGAGACAACCATTGAAGATTTGAAAACTCTCCGGGAATTCCAGGGACATCCCGTCTTTTCGCGATACAACCCGTTTTAGTTTAAAGTTCTTTTTAGTGAGACAGCTTTGAATGATGGAATTAGGGGGCTGGGCTTCTTTCTTTGTGGTTTCAATTGTTAAATTTTTCGGTTTATCAGGTTCGCTATGCTATACTTTAAGTTCATTCGAAACTAATCGCCTGTAACATAGAGGAAACGCTGGCGATGACAATATAAACTTGGAAAAGTCTAAAACCGTGTCTTTTGTTCACTTGCATGTCCACTCTTCTTATTCCATTCTGGATGGTTTGGCGAGTCCTTCCGATTTGGTGAAATATTCCAAACAGCTTGGCATGAACGCCCTGGCTCTGACTGACCATGGGACGATGTTTGGCACGTTAGATTTCTTCAAAGCAGCTAAAACAGAGGGAATCAAGCCCATCATCGGGCTTGAAACCTATTTGGCTCCCCGAACGATGCTGGACAAGGACGTTGCCAGGGACAAAAAGGCTTATCACCTGCTTTTGCTCGCTAAAAATATGACGGGATACAAAAACCTGCTCAAGATCGCAACGGTCTCGCAGTTGGAAGGGTTTTATTACCATCCCCGAATTGACAAGGCTTATTTATCTGAACACAGCGAAGGGTTGATCGCCACCTCAGCTTGTCTTGCTGGAGAAATCCCCAGAGCATTGGTTGATAATGATCTGGCAAGAGCAGAACATAGCCTGGAATGGTATAAAGATATATTTGGTCTGGGAAATTTCTTCCTGGAACTGCAGGATCACAACATCCCCGAGCTATACCGGGCAAATCGGCTGATGGTTGAACTGGCTAAAAAAACCAACACACCCCTTGTTGCTACCAACGACGTTCACTATGCCCGTAAAGAAGACGCAGATTTGCAGGATATTTTGTTGTGTGTTCAAACCGGCAAACTGCTGAGCGATACGAACCGCATGCGCATGTCTGACAATTCTTACTATATGCGCAGCCCTGAAGAAATGCACACACTCTTCGCCCAGGTTCCCGAAGCAATTAAAAACACGTTGTTGATCGCTGACCAATGTGAGGTCGACCTGACCCGCGAAGGTTATCACTTGCCCCGGTTCGATGTGCCCGAAGGGGAAAGCCCCCAAACTTACTTGCTTAATTTATGCCAGGAAGGTCTGCAAAAAAACATTCCCAACAGGGCAGAGTCTGACGAAATCCAGAAACGCCTTCATTACGAGCTGGGTGTTATTAACGAGATGGGCTTTGCTGAATACTTCCTGATTGTGTGGGATTTATGCCGTTTTTCCCGCGAGAAAAACATCTGGTATAACGTCCGTGGCTCAGGAAACGGCTCGTTGGTGGCTTATGCATTGGATATCACATCAGTAGAACCACTAAGTTATTACCTCCTTTTTGAGCGTTTTCTAAACCCCGACCGGTTGACCATGCCAGATATCGATCTGGATTTTCAGGACGACCGGCGGGCAGAGGTAATGGAGTATTGCAACCAAAAATACGGTTCAGATAAAGTGGCACAGATCATCACTTTTGGCACTATGGCTGCACGAGGAGCCGTGCGGGACGTTGGGCGCGTGATGAATATTCCCCTCGCCGAGGTTGATCGGGTTGCCAAGGCAGTACCAGGCCCAGTGGCTGGAAAGAATATCCCTCTCGCAAAGTCATTACAACACTCCCCCGAATTGAAATCTCTGTACGAATCAAATGACCAATATAAGCGTTTACTCGATGTTGCCAGCCGAATGGAAGGCAGCATTCGCAACGTTGGCACGCATGCAGCTGGTGTGATTATCAGCGATAAACCACTTACAGAATATCTGCCCCTCCACCGACCAACCAGCACGAATGACGAATTGCCAATCCAATCGGTAGCTCAATATGACATGGATGGCATCAACGAAATGGGTCTCCTTAAGGTGGATTTTTTAGGGTTGACCATGCTGACAATTATGGCGAGAGCCTGCGAAAACATCGAAAAGCGGCACGGTGTCAGCCTTAATCTTAGCAATATCCCCATTGATGACCCGGGCGTTTACGAATACATCGGTCAGGGGCATACCCTGGGTTTATTCCAGCTTGAAGGAAGCGGGATGACGCGCTACCTGGTGCAAATGCAGCCAAAAAAGGTGGAACACGTAATCGCGATGGTTGCGCTTTATCGACCTGGACCAATGGAAATTATCCCATCTTATATCGCCAATATGCACGGTACAGTGCCGGTGACCTATCAGCACGAAAAGCTCGAACCAATTCTGATGGAAACCTACGGGCATACGGTTTACCAGGAGCAAATCATGCAGGCAGCTATGAGCCTCGGCGGTTATTTGCCCGGGGAATCAGATGATTTGCGTGCCGCTGTATCCAAGAAAAAAACTGCACAAGTTAAAAAACATCGCACCAAGTTCGTCAAAGGAGCGGTGAAACAAGGTATCGCGGAAAAAACCGCAGAAGAGATATTTGCTCATTGGGAAGCATTTGCAGATTATGGCTTTAATAAAAGCCATGCGACTAATTATGGCATTATGGCAGTCAAGACGGGTTATCTGAAATATCGCTACCCGGTTGAATATATGACTGCACTTCTTTCTGCCTGGAAGAATGATACAGATAAGATCGCCACCTATGTAGCCGAGTGCAGGGAAATGGGGATCGAGGTGCTCCCACCGAATGTCAACTACAGCTCTTACGACTTCTCAATCTCGGATCGAACTGACGGTAAAACCGCCATCCGCTTTGGCTTGGGGGCGATCAAAAACGTAGGGCAGGCTCCGGTAGATGAAATCTTGCAGGGCAGAGACAATAAAAGTTTTGCAGCCATTGATGATTTTGCGCGCAGGGTTGACTTGAGAAAAGTCGGCAAAAGACCGATGGAGTGCCTGGTGAAGGTCGGTGCACTCGATGACCTCGGAGAGCGCGGGTCGATCCTTGGATCGATTGAGCAAATTGTGAATGTATCTACCAGCCACTTCAAAGCCAAAGAAATGGGTCAGATGGACCTGTTTGGAGGCGCTTCAGTGGAAGAACAGCCGATGATCGTCTTGCCTTTCCAGGTTGGAATGAGCAAAACCGACCAATTGGAATGGGAAAAAGAGCTCTTAGGCTTATATGTTTCTGATCACCCCCTTAATTCTGTATTGAAACAAGTTAATGAGAAAATCAGCCATTTTTCAAACGGGTTGGTTGAAACAGAAGAAAACGCCAAAGTAACTGTTGGTGGGATTGTTAATCGCCTGAACCCGATAAGAACAAAGAAGGGGGATATGATGGCATTTGTGACCCTTTCTGACATGTATGGCGATATGAAATTGATTTTCTTCCCTAAAACCTGGGAGCAGTTTAGCCAGGTAGTTGATGCAGGAGCTGTTTTATTGGTTGAAGGCAAGGTGCAGCAGCGCGACAGCGAAATAAACATTCTGGTTGACAGGGTGACAAAGGTCGAAACCACCGATATGAACCAGGCAACGGTGAGCGATCCGTTTTCTGGGCCATTCTTCGAACGGACAATTGAAAAAAATCTGCCTGATATCCGCACACTTTCCAGATATGCCTGGTCTTCGGAAATCGACATGAATGAAGAAATGGTTGATGGGGTTCCTGGTCTGGAAGATGAGTTGAATGGGGACGAATCTGGCTGGGATGAGATCCCTGAATATATAGATGATGACTTGGTCAAAATGGAGATGGTTGAAGAAACCCATTCCATAGATGTGGGAGCAGGTTTACCCCAGGTTGTTGACCCCATCTCTGAAACTGTTGTGACATTAAAAGAAGAGAGCAGTCCCTATTTGGCGATGGAAAGCAGCAAAGAAAGTCCTTCAACAGATGATTATGGTTATGTCGATGAAAATGCAATTGAGCTGTTGCCTAAACAAATGCTGATTCTCACAATCCAACCCTGTGGGAACCTTGAAAAAGACACCCGTCGAATGAGCCATTATCACGGGATTCTCTGTGGACACCCGGGAAGAGATCTTTTCGGTTTCCGCATAATGACCACAGCTGGCTGGCGCGTAGTTTCTTTCCCAAATTATCCGATTGAAATCAGTGACTCGCTCTTGCAGCAGCTGGTGGAGAGTTTGGGAGCTGAAAATGTTGTCTGTCAGGTTTATGCTCCTCAAAACGAAGCCGAATTTCTGACACCTTAGAACACCTGATTCGTTGCTATAATTGAATAACTGTAAAGATGGAAACCGAAAAATGGAAACATTGAATATCGCCTTGCTCGGGTTCGGAAATGTTGGCAAAGCTTTCGTACGGCTGCTGGTAGAAAAACGGCAGGATTTGCTGGATCGCTATGACCTGGAGGCGAGAGTCACGGGTATCATGACTAACAGGCACGGCGCGTGTCTTGATCCGAATGGACTGGATGTAAAGCATCTGATCGAACTGATGGATGGGGGGCAAGATTATAGCCTGGCAGCACTGGACCGACTTGATTTCAGAGGAGATTGCTCGGATTTTATCCGGCACTGTAATGCGGATGTGCTCATTGAAACCACACCAGTAAACCCCAAAACCGGACAACCCGCGCTGGGCTGCTTGAAAGAAGCCGCTTTGAATGGCATGCACATCATCACCGCGAATAAGGGACCGGTTGTTTTTGGTTTTAGGGAATTAACTGATCTGACCAGGCAGCATGAACGATGCTTTCGTTTTGAATCAGCCGTGATGGACGGCGCACCAATATTTTCGCTTTTTAGAAACTCGCTTGCCGGGGCTAAGCTGCTCGGATTTTCTGGAATTCTTAATTCTTGTACCAACCTTTTGCTCGACAGAATGAGAGCAGGCGAGACTCTGGATGAAGCGATTGCTTATGGAACCTCGATTGGAATCGCCGAGACCGACCCCAGCAATGATGTGGATGGTTGGGATGCTGCAATTAAAGTGGCTGCACTTTCGAATGTGTTAATGGGTCAGAATCTGACCCCTGTAGATGTGAACCCGACTGGCATTCGCGGGATTACACCGGAGATGATCAAAACTGCTGAGGCGCAGGGCAAACGCTGGAAACTAGTTTGCCAGGCTGGTTGGAAAGAAAATGAGTTTTTTGCCCGGGTCGCCCCTGAAATGGTTGGACCGGACTCTCCACTATATACAGTCAGCGGCACTTCTTCATACGTCAGCTTTGAGTTGGATGTATTACCCGGTCTGGGAATTTTGGAGACAAACCCCACCCCTGCTACGACCGCTTTCGGACTTCTGGCAGATCTGATTGACATTCACAGCAGGAGGCAAAAATGACACTTGCATACCTTGGGCTGGGAACAAATCTGGGTAACCGCCGGAAAAACCTCGAGGATGCTATCAAAGCAATCTCGCTCAAAATGAATGTGTTGCAGAGATCTTCTGTTTACGAAACAAAAGCATGGGGGTATACGAACCAACCCGACTTTCTGAACCAGGTAATCAAGGTAAACACTGACCTGACACCGCTGCAATTGCTCAATTTTGTAAAACGAACTGAAACCGAATTAGGGAGAGTGGAAAATTTCCGCTATGGGCCCAGGTTAATTGATATCGATATCCTCTTTTATGGGACAGTGATTCGCAATACTGCCCGGGTTCAAATTCCGCATCCACGCCTGCATGAACGAGCGTTTGTGTTGGTTCCGATGGCTGAAATTGAACCCGATTTTGTGCACCCTGTGTTACAAAAAAGCATTGCTGAACTTTTAAAGGACGTTGATGCAAACGAGGTAAGGCTATGCAAATAGCCCTGGGTTTTGTGGGCTTATTCTTGCCGGGGTTGGCGTGGTGGCTTTGGTTTGGTGATAAGCAGCAGGACGGCGGAGAAGCACTCGCACGCATCTTTGCGGTCAGTTTTGGTTTGATTACGATGATTGCATTGGGGTTTTACACGATTAGGGTCAGCCTGACACCTGTTTTGCTCGGAATTTTGCTTGGTATCTTTTTCGTTGCTGTTGTTGCCGGCTTGGTTCGGAACTACAGGACAGCCTTTACCTGGAGCTGGCTAATCGCGCTGGGGGTGTTGGCGGTGTTTGTTGGCTGGCGTTTATGGCAGGCGCGCGAGCTGGTCTTCCCGAATTGGGTAGATTCGCAGCACCACGTTCTGATTATTCGTAAGATTATAGAAAATGGCGGTATACCTAACACGCTTGAACCATATCTGCCCGGACCGTTTTATTATCATTTTGCTTTCCACGCTGTGACTGCGTTTTTCTCGGTTTTGAGTGGGCTGGCACCTGAAATTGCTGTCTTGATGTTGGGGCAGGTGATGAGTGCGATGGTTGGTCTGAGCGTATATGCGTTAGCAAAGGCTATTAGCGATGATTGGCGGGTTGGGTTATTGGCGGCTCTCTTCGTCACTTTTGTCACCAAAATGCCCGGCTACTACCTGACCTGGGGACGCTATACACTCCTGATTGGGGTGATGATCCTTCCGGTGGCGATGGCTGAAGCAGAGACGCTGCGAAGGGGCCAAAAGAAATGGTGGCAGGGGCTGGGTTTGTTTTTCCTGACAATCGGATCTTTGCTTAGTCACTATCTTGCAGCGTTCCTGTTGGCGATTTACCTTGTAATCATGGGGATAGAATGGGTTATCGGATGCATCAAGGATAAAAAAGCAGATTGGCAGGCAATCATGACTCTCGCCGCCCCTGCGTTGCTGGGCTTGTTGGTAAGCATGCGCTGGTATATCCGAGTGTTGCGATATTCTGCCTCTTTTATTAACAAGTCAATTTACATTCCGGAAGGGGTTTTTGAATTTAACAGCAGCCAGCTGGACTATTTGCGTTACATTCTTGGTCCTGAAATTGGCTATGTTTTAATCGGTTTGTCTCTGTTTGGATTGATTTGGGCATTCATCAAGAAGGAACGGCGGATCTTTGGCATTTGGTCCCTGATAGTAGTTTTTTTCACCTTACCGCTCGGGATCATGTTTTTCAGCTTCCGAAGTGATTATTATGGGCTGGTGTTATTTGTCGTTCTGGGAGTTTTGGGGGCTGCTTTTCTGGTTTGGATTTTCGATTTTATCAATGCCCGGGTAAGTTGGAAAAAACCATTGATAGTGACTGCGGTGGTATTGATGCTTGCGTTGATAGGCTGGGGAGCCTGGAGTAACAGGGATGCTGTCAACGATGAGACCGTGTTGGTGACGAAGGATGATGTGGCCGCGTTTGATTGGATAAAAACACATACCCCCGAAGACGCGCGTTTCTTTGTGAACACGACATCCTGGGGCTTTGGCGTTCTACGTGGCGTGGACGGTGGTGGTTGGTTATTACCTACTACCGGTCGATGGAGCCTTTCCCCAACAATTTTTTACACCTTTGCCGGGAACCAGCCTACCGATGAAGTCTGGACTAATTGGGCGATACGTGCTTCAAAGATTATCACTTGTGACATTGAATTCTGGGAGTTGGTGGAGGACGCTGACTTAGACTATCTTTATATCAGAAACGGCACGACTGGAATACAAGTCCATGATATTATTAATTGCGAAAAAATGCGAAAGCTTTATGACAACGGAGAAGTCTCTATCTGGTTTATGATCAGGTAAAATCCATAAGCACTGTCAGAGTAAACATTTTGGTAAAGGGGTAATTCAATATTGACTTGTAAAAGGACTTAGGCAATGACAACTTTAAATGAGATTAGAACTGTACTAACAATTTTGATCATGTTGTTAGCGCCTGGTTGGGCCCTCTTGAGCATTGGTCAATATTGGAAGCGTTGGGAACCGTTGCATCGATGGTTCCTCGCTCTGTGTTTGGGGATCGCAGTCTATCCAGTTATCTTTTATCTGGCTAGGGTTATAACTCCATTTCTTCATATAGGGCGAAACAAGTTATTAATTTTTATTGGGGTATGTCTCGCGATTGTAATATACCGCTATCGAAAAGATTGGAAGGAGCAGTTCAGATTTGGGAAGAACTCAGGTTGGGTTTTATTCATTTTTGTTGTAACGATCACGACTCGACTGTTTCTTGCGGACCAATACCCATATCCTGCCTGGACCGATTCACTTCACCATACCATCATCACTAAATTAGTGATGCTTAATGGGCAACTTCCTTATACGATGATACCGTATGACCCAGCAGATCTTTCGGTTTATCACCTTGGTTTGTATTCCCTGACAGGATCTTCTGGATTGCTTGCGGATATTGCACCACATTCTGCATTAATATGGTTCTGCCAGGTTATTAATGGCTTTTCTGCTATTGGTGTATTCTTAGTACTGGATAAAATGGTAGGCCGCACAGCGGCACTGGCAGGCATGGTTTTTGCTGGGCTCCTAAGCTTTCAACCTGCCTGGTATTTTAACTGGGGACGAGATACGCAACTAGTGGGACAAACATTGCTGTTGCCAACTGCACTTGTTTTTTGGGAGTTTGTTGAATCTATAACAAATAATCCAACTGAAAAGATAACCGATAGAATTCCCGCGACAATAATCACTTCACTACTATTAGTAGGTGTTGCAATGATTCATTTCCGTGTAGCTGCTTTTTTACTTCCCATAATCATTTTATTTGCTTTTCTTGGCGTCTTCAAAAAAGGGTTAAGAAGGGATATTAGGACAAAAACTGCAGTGATAATCCTTCTAACAGGTTTGCTTTGTTTCATTCTGGTGCTGCCAGCCTTTCTTCCTGCCATTCAGAATTACTTAAATCCCTTAAATTTTAATGAAACAAATTCAGATTTACCTCAACAACCAGAGAAACTGACTGAAGATCCTTATTACACATTTGAATGGAAATCATTCTTTTCACTTGGCTTGCCTAAAAATCTAACCATCCTGGCACTGGCTGGTCTGATTGTCGGGTTTTTTAATCCCAAAACAAGAAAGCTTGCACTGCTTATTGTTTTTTGGTTGGTTGTGTTGGTCGTTGAAGGTTACTTATATTTACTAAACATCCGTGAAATTGCATTTATCAATATGACTGGCATCATGATCATAGCATACTTACCGGGTGCTCTTCTATTTGGTATTCTTATAGACAACCTGACCGATTTGTCGGCTAAGGTCTTCGGACCGGATACGGAAAATGTTATTGTGACCCTTTTGCTACTTCTTGGTGTTGCATTTGCGCCAGATAGAGTTGAAGGCGTCGAGTCATATCGTCAATTTATGTCCACCGAGGATGAAATAGCTATGACTTGGATGAAGTCTAATTTGCCTAAGGATAGTGTGATCGGTATTAATTCAACCTATTGGGCAGTTACTGCCTTCACAGGAACAGATGCCGGTTATTGGATTCCATACTTTGCGGAGCTTGAAACCAACACGAGAACAATGGTTGACGACGGATCCCCAGAGTATTACCTTGCCAGAGAAAGGACAAACACGATTATAAATTTATATTCGGACTTAAATTTTTTAGCTCCCCTTTGTGAGCAAGGCATTGACTATCTATATTCTGCTAAAAAGACACCTTACAATGAGAGGGATTTCGATATTGACTCAACTTTGTCAACGGGAGAGGCTAGCTTGATTTATGATCGGGGAGGGGTTCAGTTAATTGAGATTTGCCCATAAACAAAATGATCGCATGCTGTTAAACGTATTGAGCTAGGATATATCAAATGGATTTCTTAGCTTATCAGAGTGCTGGTGAGCAGAACTATCGAAATGAGCAAGAAAAATATTTGTAGGTCAATTGATTCGAACTAAATCAAAAGGGGTGGGGATATGCCAATAGTTATAAGCCCGGTATGTTCAAAGCAAACCCAGTTAGTTCGAGGGTTTTTGATTTTTAATATATATATAGAAATCTGAAAAGGAAGAATAGGATCTGCCGGTTGGAATCGCGTATTTGTTCGGAATTACACATAACAATGTCCAACCAATTATGTTGTTATCTACCCACTCCGTAAACATTCTATGCTTGACATGTATTGGCTGAATTTTGTCCTGCACATTTTTATTACTAGAATAGATTATGACATATTTTGAGGAGGCAGCAAACAACAACCTCATGTGCTCTTCGAAAATATCATCTTCGACTAAATGAAAAATTACATCCAGGGATAAAACTAAATCAGCCTTTTCGCATGAGTATTGTGATAACCGAAAGAATTGCTTCGATATGTCAGACTTGAATTTTTCTCTGCATAGCTTCAAAGCTTCATCCGAAACATCAAAACCAATATATTGAGGATATGACATATAACTCAATTGGTTCCCATCACCACAACCTAATTCGATCACTGAATTAATATTGTTTTTATTTACAAACTCGTTGATAATTTCGGCTTTGAATTGTGCTAGATGGTCATAAGATCCTGTACCTGAGTTCCCTCCCTCAAGATAACGATTTTCCCAATAGGAATATGACTCAAAATGTTTGAGGTTAAAGCGCCATTCAATATTTCGCAATAGTTCTTTCGTTTTCTTATATATTGTTCTGAACATATAGGCCGATCAATCTGATTTCAACCGCTTGCTCCTTTGAAATGCTCATATTACCCGATTTTCTATAAGACTCTCTTTAATTTTATATAATCGGCAAATTTACCCATTTCACTATGCAAAGCAACTATCGGGTGTCTACAATGATTTTGCCAAGATCCAGTTGTTCATTTGCTTCAAGCAAGATAGGAACTGGGTTTGTCCCATCGAGATAAAAATGAAAACTGTTGGTCGAGGAGACCACGAGATAGTATGTTCCGGGTTCTATGTTCGCAATTATAAAAGAAGCATCGCTAATTGTATTGGTAAAATAATCTCCATTCTCAAGAATAGGTCCAATTAATATGATGGGAGCTGACATTTTATCCCCTATACCAGGTGTTAGATACAATGTTGTATGGGTGAGGGGTGTGCCGTCTGGTAGAAATAGGCTGCCAATAACTAAAGAAGTCCCTGGTTCGAGATTACTCACTGAATGAGATGGATGAACACCTGTTGTAGGTGACAAGGAAATGAAATCGGTTGGCACAACGTCTGAAGGTAACGATACACAACTTGTGAAGGTGAGTAATAGGATAAGTAACAGTAATTTCATTGCTCCCACGCGGACTAAAAGAGCATCAACAATTGTTGATGCTCTTTTATTATAGTAGTTAATTTTGGTTATGGCAATGTGAATGCAATATGTGCCATAAACGTATCGCCTTCAGATGCTTGAATGTTTGTTAACTGAACTAATGCAGCTAATGGTTGTCCGGTTGCTGGATTCTGTGGTTCTACCAATAGGGTGCCATACCATCCATTTGGAATTTGAGGAGTGCCATCAAACCGCTGACTTAATAGCAAGTTGCCATTTGTAGGAATTGTCTCGTTAAAAATTATAAGATCCTGAGATCCTCCATACGTTGCTGCGGGAGTAAAAGTTAACTTAACTGCTGCGGCATTAGTCGTGCTCAGGTTTTTAATGGTGACATTAGTAGCAAAACCGTTCGCTTGATTCTTTGAGATCAGAGGGACCACTATCCTTGTACCTGCACTAGTTCCAGGGATAGCCTCATATGCGGCTAATTCATTAGTTACACCAGGTCTCCGCATCTGTACTATACTCACCATACCTTTGTCGGTGGCTGAAGAGACTGTACATGTACCTGAAAAATGGTTTGGATAATCATTGTTACCCACAGGGTTGAAAGAAAAAGTAGCTTTTGCAGGAATTACCTCGGCGTTGGATATTGCAAATGTAGCGGGAGAAAAACCTGCTGCTGCGACACAATTAAGAGTTACATCACCGACCGCAATGTCCACACCACTAAGATTTTGAACATTAACAGGAGTACTGAGACCGTTGCTAAGTTTTGAGGTGAAATGAGGAATGCTCCAGGTTGAGCCGATGCTTTCTGCGGGGAACGCATTATAGGTTTGTAATGAGTCAGGACCAGCAAAAGTATTCACAACTGCAGCAACTGTTTTTCCAGTGGGCACTGATATTACTGCGGAACCAGTCCAACCTGTGATGGTCGGATTAGTTGAAGTTAGATTGACCTCATCGGCTAAATCGTAGAGGTATGACGCTCCCGGTTGGATCTGAATACTGCTATTCGTGTAAGTGGATAACCCTGTGATCCCAGGGTATGGTATTAACTGTACAGTTACAGTTACAGCATCAGAGTTCGTATTCTGAATTGCAATCTGCGAATTTGAGAGACCGTTGGCTGTAAGTAAACGGGAAAAAACCTGCGGAGCGTAGTAAGTTTGTGATGGGCTTGCTACTCCCGTATAAGCCCCTGTCGTAGGGATTTGCGGTGGTCTTGCCTGAATTTGGACGACCGCGCCTAATGGCTGATCAGACGAAAGAACAACTGAACCCTGACCAGTAGGCATTAAATCATCAAAATATTGAGACAAAACTGCTTGACCGAAATTTCCTGCTATTGTGAAGTCTTTATTTTCGGGTGAAACAGTCCAAGGGTTGCCGTCAGGCAACAGATATTCAGCTTTGACATTTGCTAATGTAGGACCTAAATTGACCAGAGTGAAGTTTGTGCTTAGGTTCTTTGTTGTCGCACCGTTCAATGGGGTCGCTGCAACAACCATTGTAGATAAGAGTAGCAGTGTAATTGTTATTGCTATGGGTCGTATTAATTTCATGATTATCTCCTTTTCGGTAATATGATTATCATTATCGTACTTCAGGGTTAATTTGACAATAATACTTAAGAATAATATTTGAGAATGCGCTCTCAAAACTCTTTACCAAGAACAGGAATATTACCTTATTGACCTGCGCGCGAATTTCTAATATGCCTAAATGATTTGAAGATCAAACCCAGGATGGTTAGAGAAATTTCAGCAATTAAAATCGCAAGCCTGAATACCAATGCAATTTGGTATGCTTGCTCTAAAGCAATCCCCTTGTTGAGTGAAATGAGGTTTGCTAATGCCTGCTCCCTCACTCCAAGACCCGAGGGGACAAAAACCACTAGGAATCCAGCTGTCCAGGCTAAACTATATGAGATGCCGTCCTGAAAGATATCAGACAGCCAGTTTGGATTACTAAATGGAAGCGGGTTATTAGTTGAGAGAAAATATATAGCTAAGCCATAAATAAACCAAACCCCAATGCTAGACAGGTTTACTGCCAATATTTTCATGAATGGAACTGGTCTTAGCGAATTAGAAGATAAGAAAGGCAAGTCGATCGGTCTGCGTTGAAGATAGTGCAATATGATTGTTTCACTTGCAAGAATCAAAACAAAAAGCGTGAGATAGAGCCAGATGTTTGATGGTAGGTAGTGAAAACCAACCATAAAGATCAATGCTCCACTAATGAAAAATAATTCTAAAACAGAACCCAATGTTGAAGTTTTCCTATTTACACCAAAATCAGCGCTTAACCATTCATTTCGGCTTAGATAACCCCAAAACGTCCCCGGAATGTATCTGGGGAGGAATGCCAAGGAATAACCCATTAACGCGTCCGTGTACTTGATTCTCACATCAAACATTCGCATTATCATGAACCATGTGCTAATTTGTATGATAATAGCTATTATGATGCTGAAGAATGATAGACAAAAATTACTATTAAGCCCAAACGATTGGAAAAATGATATTAAAAAAAACCGGGATCTATAAATCTGAAAACCTAACAGTCCTATACCCAATATAGAGCCAATGATTCGAAGTACAGGTAATAATGACTTAATATCTCGTTTCATTGCCTTCCAGTACCGATGCGTAGATTTCAGAAACTTTCCTGGCGATTATATCCCATGAATAACCCTTTGCTTTTTTGAAACCCTGCTTTCTTAGATTATCGTATAGTTCTTTGTCAATAATTAGCCGTTTAATCGCCGTAGCAAGCTGCTGAACATCCTTAGGTTCAACAAGAATTCCTGAATTTTCATTCAGAATATCTTTTACCCCCCCTGAATTAAAAGCAATGGCGGGCAATCCATTCGCAAGAGATTCAAGTAAAACCACCCCAAATCCTTCATTTACTGATGGAAGCACAAACATAGAAGATGTTTGCATCACCTCAGCCACTTTGGAGTGTGCTAACACACCTTCGAATATCACTTTTTCTTGTAACTTTAATCGCTGTACTTGGGCTCTGAGATTTTTAAGTTCCGGACCCTCACCCACAATTCTTAATCTCGAGTTTTTGAACGACCTGTTTACATCCGCAAAAGCTTCGAGAAGGTATTTTACTCCCTTTTGCTCAGTCAGGGAACCAACAAACAATATGGTTTGACCCTTGGCTTGGTTTTGAGGTAAGGAGTCCAAAGTATATACCCCATTAGGGATAACTGTAATTTTCGTTTCAGATACACCGAGGGCGACCACTTCATCTTTCAGTGCATTGCTAACACAAATGACGTGATCGCAAATATTTAAAATCCATCGAGTAATTTTTCTCAACCCCCAAACCTTTTGAGTAGCATAAACCTCACTTCCATGAAGGGTGAGAATCACTGGACGTCTGTGAAAGGGCTTGCTGAGCACTGCGGCCAATCCAGCAATAGTCCAATTTGCGTGTAAAAGGTCGTAATTCTTCCCGTTTTTAATCAAATAAGAGGTAAATGCTAAGAGCAGCTTTACCAAAAAAAAACCAGTCGTCCATGAAGATCTCCAAGCAGCAGGTATGCCTGCTCGGGTTAAGTCTAAGCGTTCTTTGGATTCTGTGGCATATCGTAGTCGCCATATGGGGACTTCTTTAATTTTGTCCTTGATAGGTAATCCAGGAGAATGCATTGTGATTATTGTGATCTCATTGCCTTGATTCATTAAAGCTGTTGCTAAATCTAAGATAAACGGTGATCTATTATCATCTTCAAATCGTGGCGTTGATGTGGTAACCGTGCAAATCCTCATGATATCTTTTTTAACAAGAATTGCACGTGCCATGTCAAGACTTCACCAATCAAGGGGATTTTGGAAAAGTCCAGTGGAAACCATTTCGTTGATTGATCAATGATTTCAAACCCTGAAACTCTTATTTGCTCTTTCACATTTTTAATGGTGGTCCTATATAAACCCCAATTAGTGTAGGCTGAGCTATACGAGTCTCCTAAACTCACATCTTTACCAAATATCTTTTTGTTTAATAATCGATTTCTAAGTCTTGATAGGAAAACGGCGGTTTTTTCTCCAAAATAATGAAAAGGGGCATAACCATGACCACCAACCGGTGAATAAAACGGTGGAAAACTTAGATAGATGTATCCATCAGGTTTAACTAAGCGATACAATTCTTTAAATAGCAATTTTTGATCTAATAGGTGTTCTACTAAGCTTGCAGTTAAAATGAGGTCAAAAGAGTTAGGGTCAAAAGGGGAATGCAAGGCATCAGCACGAACTTGATCAGTACTTAGTTTGATTGGAGGGTAATTTAAGTCTAATCCAACTACATAATTATGACTGTGAGACATACCGATTGTTTGACCCCCAAAACCATTTCCCAAGTCTAGAATTCTGAAATTGTGTGTTGAAATTCCTCTGGATAACAAATACTTAAGAAGTAGATAACCCTGATATTCCTCAAACTCTTTGTATGTCTGAAACGATTTGGTCCTTAATCTAGCTGCGTTAACAAAGCCAACTAGATCTCGGAAACTGAGATAGAAAGATTTCATTTTTTTCCTTCAGCGTTCTCATTTGAAATTGGAAGAACGAGCGTATATACTACTTGGAACCTATTTACATTGACTGTAGCCATGCCCTCAGAATCTGATCCGCCTGTTATGTACAAGTAAACATCAGAGCCAGCAACAGACTGACCCTCATTTATCAATCCAGAATTTTGATCAAATATAACCCAGTTTCTGTCTATTGGAAGATATTGCCAGATTGCATCCTTGACAAGGACAAGGGGAGTGCCACCGACGATAACCCCTTGAATTATTGGAGATGTGGATGGAAAATCTATCCCTTCTTGCCATACAGACTCATCTGAATCTTCAAATCCAGGAAAGTAAAAAAGAGTTGAATTTATTGGTCCACTGTCATTATATCCACCAATAATGTACAACGAATCTTCAATCACTAAAACACCGGGACGTGCACGCTTGTCAGGCATTGGCGCAAGCAAAGTCCAGTTATTTGTTGATGGATCATAACGCATCACGTCGTCTATAACCTTACCTCCGTTAATCCCTCCAAACACGTAAATCTTACCTTCGTAAGTAACAACTCCGGAATCATAAAGGCTAATCGGCATCTTAGCTAGTTCGGTCCATAAATTTGTTCGCGGGTCAAAGGCTTCAACGACGTCAGTTCCATCACCAGAAGCGTCTTTGCCACCTGGCACGTATATTTTGCCACTTAGCGAAACGGCGGTTGTCATTGAAACTGGTGTGGGTTTAGATGTATGACGACTAACAGTCCTTTCGTTCACGTCGAACGACTCAACTAAATCTAAGGTGTTAGAATCGTTTTCCCCTCCTATTAAAAAAAGATTTGAATCTACAACAATGGATGAATGGTTGATTCTACCCCTCGGCATCTTCCCAACCGTTTCCCATCTGTTGCTTTGGAGTGTTGCTTGGAATTGCTGTACAGATAAACTGTCAGTGGGTTGGAGGATGAATAAAATTACAGTTCCAATAACCATGAAAATTACTACAAGCAAAAACCACCAGTATTTTCTTTGGAAGGATTGCCAATTGGTTAATGAATTTGCTTGATCCTCCTTTAGAGAAGTTTGGATCTCATCGCTTTTCAAGTTCAATCGTTGAAAGCCACCAATCCCATGCTCAATAGCATAGATTGTTGCTTCTGTTCGGGATGATACTTTTATCTTTTTGAAGATATTCGCGAGGTGAACTTTTACTGTATTAACACTTATAAACAGGATCTGAGCGATTTCTTTGTTGCTCTTTCCTTGACCGACCAATCTGATAATTTCTAGCTCGCGTTCGCTTAAATTTGTGTTTTCCATAAAAATTGAACCATACCTGCAGGATCTAATTATAAAGGCAAAAACCTGCAGATAAGTTTCTTGCTTAGAAGGTCAATTGGGTATAAAACAACCACTTCAGGGGTTCTTATTTGAAAAGTAGAGGAAAATAGAAATTATAGTGAATCTCCTCATTTATATGATTCTCACTTACATAATATCTCCGGCCCTGACCGCCATACCAGCTTGCTTCGGATTCGAGGCGGGGGCGGCCGC